>Ga0179591_1389647_pt1 | contig 16821 bp, 27 predicted proteins | sample CZOMad2_1_08_16f_FD_182891 | JGI IMG/M metagenome (GOLD analysis project Ga0179591, IMG submission 182891) | Vadose zone soil fungal communities from Angelo Coast Range Reserve, California, USA - CZOMad2_1_08_16fungal (PacBio error correction) | ecosystem: Environmental > Terrestrial > Soil >...
ACCTCGCAAGTGAAGGAGGTATTGGCTGGCGGTTGATGTTTAAGAGGTTTAAGCAAGGAGGGGGGTAAAACAGGAAGCGGTTGAGACCATAGCTGAAGAGGAAGTCCACGGACACTCATTGTTAGAAGGGGGGAAAAAAGGGGGGGCTGTAAACCTCAGGTTAACTTTCGAAACCCGGACGGGGAGACATCAAGGGTGAAGTTGGGGTGAATGAGTTGTGTCCCCTGCAAGAGTCCTCCACTAAGGAAGAGGGGAAGCTGAATGTGACCCAAATTGGGGGTCGTAAAGATCAAAAGGTCCAACCCTCCGAGACAGCCTGCTGGAAAAAAAAAAAAAAGAGGCCGGCGCCAACACCTGGCACTGGATTGGGGGGAAAATCAGACCGAAAAACCCGAAAAAACAGCAGCTGAGAGAAGGATCTACCCCTGGTGCATACGTGGAAGAAAAAAAACCAACGACTCTAACCCTCAAAAAAAATTCGAATAAAAGAAGCAATAGACGGATGACAAGGGATACGAAAAGTCGCGAAAAAAAAAGAGGGAAGTCAAAGAGGGATAAAAAAGGAAAATCGAGAAATTTCTTGAAACGGGGGGAAACGGGGAAAAAAAAGGGGGGGGGAATGCGAACGCTACATTACTGGTTTGGAGGCAAGAAAAACGACAAAGGACACCGCAATCCCAACGCCCGACCCTGGGTGGGGGGAGGGGGGAAGGGGAGACGGGAAACATGAGTACCAATCCCGTGATGGCTAGCTTCCGAACGACACATAAAACATTGCATCAAAGAAAGAAAAAAAGGGGCCCGTCTCAAGCATATTTCGAGACCCGACAAGCCACTTTTATAACGCGAAAAAAATTGAAAAATCGTAGGGGAAAAATCCATTGAAAAGCTCTTTGCCGGGTCACAGGGTTGTGAGGGAAGAGGACAGCCAAAGTCAACCACCGGAAGAAAAACGGGGAAAATAGGGACCGCCCAAGCAACAGTCGCCAAAAATTCAGCCTGGCACGCCAGCTGTAAAATAGGAGGGGGAAGACCGGACTTCGCTCAAACGAAAAGGGAAAGAAAAAGCTGTGGAGTGGGGAAAAGCCAGCAAACCGGGAAAAAAAAAGAAAATCGTACAGGGAGTCGAAAGCCGCCCGAACGCACCCCCTTCCTCGCCCTATGGAAAGGAAAGGGGATGGCAGAAAGAGAGCCCCCCAAACTATAAAATCGGGGGGGGAGAGTTACTGACACGATGAATACCTCGGGAAAAAAGGGATCCAAAAAAAGGGGTGGATTATCTAAGAAATAGGGACAAAAAAAAGGTGCGACCAACCCCGCCGACGACGGTTTAAAGTCGAGAGAAGAACCCCTACTTTGGGGGGAAAAGAAAATGGAAAAAAAAAGGAAAGGAGGGACTCCCCAGCTTAAACGCGAAGGGGTGAAGGAGGGAGAGGGAATATTCGGATAAAAAGCACCCAAAACCAGGGTTAAGCTTCCCCTGACCGGGGTCAAGGGGGGGTGTTGTGGAGGTTTTGAGAAGAAAAAAATCCCAAAGGAAAGAAAGCAAAATGGACGTCTTTCCACCATCCGGAAAATAACGAGAATTAAGGAAAAAAGGGGTACAGCGGTTTACTGCCCAAGAAAAGACCTTACGTAGAAAAAAAAAAAAAAGAAATGTGGAATCATTCCCAAAAAGGCGTTCGCGCTTGTGCAAGAGAAAGAGGGAGGGTCGCAAACATTGGGGCCACCGGGATACCAAGGGAAAAAGAAAAAAAAGTTGGGGAAGGGTGGCCAACCAGTGTTCTGAAGGGGGGTCAGAAAGGAAAAAGACGAAAAGGGAAAAGAGCCGAAGACTCAGTGAAAGAAGTGAGGAATGACGAAGACATCAAAAGGTGTGTTCTGTAAAAAAAGGGCACCGAGCCCCGCGCCCAAAACAATGGGGAAAGAGAGCGAACACGCTCGCCACACGAATCCACATGCGTTTGTGGCAAGGGGGGGGGAGCAGCCGCTTTGAAGCTTGGGAAGAGCAAGACCTTGGGGGCTCGGAACCGACTTGGTGAAACCCCGAGGTAACTACTAGGGAAAAAGACACCAACAAAAACACAAACACGGCAACTGTGAGAAAGACGAAAAAGGGGAGGATAAAGTCCGTAGGAACTACACATGGTCTGCCACAAAGGCTCTTGGCAACAACAAAACAGACAGTGAACAAGAAATCGGGAACGAAGGAGAAACCAAAGGAGCCCCCCAGTCGTCTAAAAAAACCTTTTTTTAAAGCCGGGGAAAGGGATCCCAAAGCAAAACACTACATTAGGAGAAAACAAGGGGAAGAACTCATGGGAGAAAAAAAGTGGGGGGTTTGCGGAAACCGACTTCGTTTCGAAAGTTGGGTTGGGGGGAACCGCCCGAGTGGGCCAATGTTGCTGTTAAACAGGGGGGGGGGGGAGGGGGGTGACGGTATGGGGAGAACAAGGAAATCAAACCGAAAAAATGTGGCAGGAAGATCGTTGAAGGGCGACGGATAGAAGGAGACCATCAAGAGCCTTACATTTCTCCAGAACGTATAGAGGGAGTTGGGACAAAAAGTCTTTCCCGAAGCCCCAGGAAAGTCCTTGAAAAAGAAATGGCGACCAGTTTTACGTGGTCCTGGGGGGGGGAAAAGACGGGGGAAAAGGTCAAAATCCGAAGCTCAAACCAATCGGAAGGAAGAGGCAAGAAAAAGGGTGGAAATTGGCAAGTCGACGTCGGAAAACTGGAAGGGAAGGATGAGCAGGCCCATCGGCGTTGGCTTTGGAAGCAGGGGGGAACAGACAACCCAATCCGTGCAAGAGAAAAAGAAAAAAAGTGCATAAGGGGGTCCTCAGCGATCTTGGAAAAGGTGGAAAAAGGGGGGATCTCTTCAGGGCACAAAGGGCACGAAGGACGGGGCAAAAAGGGGGGCAACGACAAAAAGATTGGGGTTGGACCGGTACGTAATGCGTGTGACGAAAAAAAAAAACAGTCAAAGGGGAAAAGAAATTTGGGGGGGCCCTGGAGGAAGAAGTTTTCCGGAAAGTTTGTGAAAAAAATCACGAGGACTTTTGGTAACGTAGGGGGGGAAGCCGAGGGGGATGGAGTTCAAAGCTTGCACGGGGAAGGAATTGCCGATCACACCAGACTAACTTAGTATTGGTGGGGAGGGAATATCGAGAAAAAAGGGAGGGGGAAAGCTGGGTTCACGTCGTCTTCCAGGTTACTCCGCGGGGAGACACGAGAGGATTCCAGGAAAAGTGTGCAAACTATCGCCAAGGGGGGGGGGGTTCAGGGGGGGCAAGGGAGGAAAAAAGGGGTCGAAAGACCTGCAAATAAACCGCAAATTCTCGATCCGAAATAAAGTACGGAAAGTCCAAGAACCTGAAGAATCTTCAAAAAATATTCATAATTTTGGAGGGCTCAGATGAAAAAACATTTGAAAGGGCATACATTAAACCCAACGCCCTTAGCTTACGAAGGGGGAGGAAAGGAAAACCGGAGATTTCGACCGGGGGGGGTTCCTAAAGACCCTCAAAGCTCCGGAAATAAAGGGAAGGTTGAATGTAAAACTAAGCTGGAAATTAACCGGGAAAACCCAGAAAAAAAAGACAACTAAGGGGGGAAGAGGGGGAAAAAGTGGAAACTTTGGGAGGCGACAGAGCTTGCGTCGAGAACAGGCGGGTGGTGAAGGGACCAAGGGGGGAAAAGGAAGAAACACCAAAAAAAAATATATGTAAAGCTTTGGGACTTGACAAAACCCAGGGGAAGGGTTGGAAAGAGAGAAAATTGTCTGAAAAAGGAGGAGCCCAAAATCTGATTCGACACGGAACCTTGGAAATTACGGGATAGAAAACGTAAGGGGGTTAGGGTCGGAGACGGTGAGAAAAAAAAATATCCTATCACCCGTAAACCGTAAAAACAGAGGTTTAAGGGGGAATGGTGAATGGGGAGTCGAGTAGGCCGTTTCTCCATTAAAGCGGAGTTCTCAAAAGGGTTTTTGTAAAAAACACTAAAATCTACCAAAAAACAAGAGGGGAACCCGGGGAAAAGGGATGAACTAATTTGGGGGGGGAATAAATTTATCGGTCCAAAAAAGGACGTATTCAAAATGGGTTTGCCAAGATCGGAATGGGGAACAAAAGAGGGGAAGAAAAACAGGTTTGGTGCGGCGCCCCTACAAGGGTAAGCCCGCTGAAAAACTTCGAGAAGAAGGAAATCCACGAAAGGATGAAGGCCGGGAAAGGGAAGTCAGAAAGTGCTGCGAATGGGGGAAAAGAAGTCTTAGAGGGGGAACCCGGGAAGCGGAGAAGGGAGCAGTTTATGAGTCTGTGAGGTAAGGAGGAAAAGGAACACATCAGAAAAAAAAAAGACCCGATATGTAAAAAAAAAAATGTAGTAGGTCAGGGCGCTTTCGAAGACACCAGGAAAGGAAAAGAGGAACCGAACAAGATCACAACCTTACCTTGTGGCCAGAAAAGGTCCTCAGGAGACGGCTTCAAACGAAAAAAGTAAGCGAAAGCAGTTCAAAAAGAAACATCAGAGAAGGGTGCCGCACGAAAAAAATGGGGAAGAAAGGGGGTAAGATCGAGGACAGTCGCAAGCCCTGCTCCTTCTGGTTTAAGGCCCTCGAAAAAGAAGGAGAACCTTGAACAGAGAAAGGTGGCGCGAAAAGGGCGAGCACTTCGGAAGACGCAAGAAAAGAAGGAGAGAAGGGAGGGAACTCCAGAGTGAAATTAATTGGGCTGTTACGTGCCTTGTCGGGGGGGAGCGAAAACCAGCAAGAGGCTCCCTGGGTCGGGGAAAAGGCGGGAAGGAAAAAAGTGGGTAAAAACGCCGCTTAAGAAAAATCAGCAAGAAAAAAAAGGGTTGAAAGTGGCCCATGGGCGTCAGGAAAGTTGGGTTCCGGGGGGGAAGAGAGTCGCAGAAACAAGCAATCCCTTGAAGCCATCTAAAAGAAAAATTCACAAGGGGAGGGAAGAGGTATGGCACCATGAATTGCAAAGGGCCTGAGGATGAAAACCGTTGTGGAAGAAGCAGGACCAAAAGAAAGAAGGAGGTTAAAGAATCCTTCATAAAGGAGGTTTAGGAGCAGCAAACAACAAGGAAGAGAGGTGAAAAAAAAAAAAGGGGCGTCCCTCCCCCTAAAAATCGCACTTAATTGTGGTTCAGGGGGAAGTAATGATCATGGAAATTACTCCCTTACCTATTAAAAAAGGAAACGAGAGGGCGGGGGGGGAACGCTCATTCTTCACCGGGAATTTAGCGGGGGGGGCTAAAAAAAAAATCCTGAAAACAAAAACGGTTGAATGGGACTCCACAAGGAAATTCAGAAGAAGATGGCGCAGCCGCGCCTTTAGACCCCATTCTTCATAGAGCCCCTCCAGGGATTGATCGAAAGATCTTGAGAGGGGAAAGAGGGTGGAGCAGAACTCCACAAAAGTCACTAAAAGAACGGAAATTCGTAAAAATTGGGGAGAAGTGACGCAAAGAAGAAAGGGAAAACGGGGGGAGAAGTCCAGCCCTCGTTCGCAGAACACCGGGAGGGGGAAGGCAGAGAACGTAGTCCTTATCGGGCAAGAAAAAATCGCATTCTGAAAAAACGTGACTGCGGGAGAATCTCAAAAACAGCCTGTGTACTGTTGGGGCATGCGCCGGGAGGCTTACTAGGGTTCTCCCGGTTCTCGGTTTGACAGCAGATCCAGAAATAAAAAAAGACAAAATGGCCCGGCTCAGGTTTGGGAGGGAGGGGTCCTAAAAAAAAAAAAGAGGAAATACTGGAAGTTAAATACAAAGCGCAAGAGAAAATTCAATATTGTGGGATCGTCTGTGGGGGAGGGGGGGGAGCAACCAGTGGGATGATCATTAGGAAAAAAAGAACTGGGAAAAAAGAAGGAGGAAAAGGGTCAGGGGGGAAAAAAAAAAAGGTGGCGTCGAAAGAATTGCTATCCCGACTTATATCATATAAAAATTTAATAGTCAAGGAGAAAAAACAGCCCGACATACTTGATTGGAAATCAACCCCAGGGTTAAAAGAAAAAAAAGCAGGAGCTGAGCTAACCATGGGAAAGAAAGTGGCGGGAAGAAACAAACAGAAAGAGAAACACTAAAAGAGTGTCAAAAACTAGAGTTAGCAAAACCCGTGAAGACGCAAGGGAAAAAGATGATCCGATACACATAGAGAAAACAACTAAGAAATTGAACAATAAAAAAAAATGTTAAGGAGGAAGAGCGCGCCCTGGAAAAAAAAGATGCAAATATCTATTGATGTTGTTTGTACAAGACGGAAAAAAGTCCATCACAAAGGGGAATTGTCTTTTCACGAGGAAAATGGGGGGAAAAATGGAGTAACGGGAAAGAACCGAAAACCATTCCATTAGGAAAAAAACACTGGCATCAAAAGTCATCCCAAAAGGGGGGGGGGTGGAACGAGCCAGAATGGGGAAACTCAGCCCACTGTTCTCCAGAAAAACCCGGAGGAGGGGGGACGGCACGTCCCCAGGAAGGGACCATCTCTTTCAATCGAGTTGCAGTGAAAGGGGGTCGCACAAAAATAGCCAGTTGGGCCTCCAGGGGAAACAAACGGAAGGCAAAAAAAACAGTTCCTACCACGAACACCCAGAAAAAGGAGATTTTGCACTGGGCGCTCTGGGGGGGAAGAAAAGAAAAGAAAGGTTCAGGAGGAAAAAAAAAAAAGAACCAAAAGGAGGAGAAGTCCTCATAAAGATCACGTTTTCTAACGCCTTTTTGAAGGTTCAACATAAAAAGGGACAATGGTCACGTCCATAGCTGCGAAAAGAGGAAAGGCAACAATGGAACTCAAGAGAGCGCGTCAGCCTTAGGGAGGATTGGCGACACAATCTTCAATCAAAAGGAAAGAAAATCAAAAGACGGGAGAATCAAGTTTAATGTAACGGCCGACATGGAGAGGGGAAACCGTTTGTTTGGGGTGACGAAGAAAAGCACGGAGAAGCCCCAAGAAAAGTGGTTTGTCCCTCGAGATAAAAGGGGGGGGGGGTAGGGGAAAAAAAAATCGTTAAAAGGGGGGAAGGGAAAAAAATCAAGGTGCTTCAAATCGCCGGAAACCATTTGGGGGGAAAAAATGGAAAGTATCAAGGACTTGGGGAATAGGGATGAAAAGCAACTCCATATATGACAGGTCTTCTTGCTTCCCGGAAAAAGGCTTCAAAGGCGGCAGGTGTACGAAACAGCGGAGCACGAAAAGATAAAGGGAAAAAAGGTAGAAAAAAGAAAAAGGAAATTCGAACTGTATTCCCAAAAAGAGGGACAGCTTGTTACTGAAGGCCAAATGAGATCAAAGCAGTCCCACCCAAGGCTGAACAAAGGGAGAGGGAAAGGGGGAACTTATCTATCATGGAAAACTGATGGGAGAAAAACCGGGCAAAAACCATGAGCGATATACTCAAAGGGGGCAAAAGGGGTTGGGGGGGGGGGGGGGAAGTGCAAAGGGGTATGGTTTTTTGTGTCCGGTGCTCGCAAAGTGTCACGAAGGCGGGCGACTTCAAGGAAGTTCATAAAAAAAAAACCAAAGAGGGGAAGAAAAAACACCTTTTGAACTGGTTAGGAACCGATGCCCCAGGGGAACGAATCGTGTCGGGTTAAAAAAGCGGACAAAAAAGGAATCTCAACAAAAAGGGGGAGGGGGAGACGGACACAATGTGGGAAACGATTGCGGGGCTGAGGGGAAACTGGACCTGGGCGGTAACTCTACTTTGGGGTGAACCATCGAGGGTCTCGAAGGGAGAGGCATGGAAGGATCAACGAAGCTACGGTCTCAACATTCCCTGAAAAGTAGGGAAACATGAAGGGACGGTTGGGATTCACTACCAGAAACACGAAACCGATCAAGACCACAAGAGAAATAGCGGGGGTACGAAACACCCTGAGGGAAAAAAAAAAAACACAAAGATGGGGACCCGCCTAGCTACTGCCCACACTGTTGAGCAGGAGGACAGTGGAAGTCAAAAGCAAAAACAACAACCGGGTATTGGAAAAGAAAAAAAAAAACTAAAAGGACAGAACTTCAGAACAAGGTTTTGCAGTTCGAAAGGAAGGGAAGTCTCCAAGGAATAATTCGTGCAGGCCTTGGAAAAGGATGGGGGAAGGTTTTCCTGGGTATGTTTGCTCCGACATCAAAACATTGGCCTAAAAAGAGGAAAGAAGAAAGAGAAAAAAGTGATCAAGACGATTCCCTTGAGCAACTGTTAAAACAAAAGGATGGGGGTAACAAAGTCCGGGCACACGAGCCCCAACCACGGACCCCTTCAGGAACAAAAGCGAGAGTGCAGTTGAAAAAAACTTCGCTCCATTCAGGGGAAAAAGGCAGGGGCGAGGGATCTAAAAAACAAGGCCGACGCGAAAGCGTGAAACCACTTTAAGGGCAGGGGCTCAGGTGCCTCCCCCTAATGGGGGATTGGAAAAGAACACATACCCCCCCCTTGAAGAGAAAGGAAAAAATCCTACCCAAAGGGAAAAAAGAGGACGGTAACTTTTTGAGAGGACAGAACACACCAGACGTGGGGGGTATCACATTTAACAAAAGGGGCTCGTGGGAAAAGTATGGGTCAAAACCATCAGGGGTTAAGTATTCTGATGCTCACCAACCAGAATCGCGAGTGCAGGGCTCCGAGTTGTTTTTAATCCTTAAAGGGGGGAGTCGATAAAAAGCTGCAACCACTCTTTTTCCTCAGGGTCCCGAGTATTGCCGGAACAGGGGGAAGGCGTTTGGAGAGTTGCCGTGACCTAAAAACTGGCGTTTAGTCAAAACTCTTGATGGGGAAGACAGAGAAAACCACTGTGGGAAGAGGGTTGAATGAGAGGTTAGTCATAGTGACCCTCGGAAAAGGAAAAAAACGTAGGCTTGGGAACGCAAGGGGGGAAATAAAAAAAAAAAAAAAAGAAAGGGGGGGAGGTTCGGGAGCGCAAACCCCTTTCTTGGGTTTGGTGAGCGACGAGGGGACTGTCGTCGGCGGCAAAAGGTTTAAAAAGAGGAAGATAAAACCATACAGTAAGCGCATCGAATTCCATCGGCCCGTGACAGAAAAAAGAAGGTAATAAACGGAGAAGGCTCTCCCTTTCAGGGTCGAAAAGGGGGGGGAGGGGGGAGACCGGGGGGGGTCAAAAAACCGTAGAGACGGACAATTATTTGGGCCGGAAAGAGAATTTTCCCGGGGGGGCTGACCTCAAAGAGGGAAGGGGTGAAGAAGTTGAATGGACCCAAAAAAGGGTACGGTAGAGAAAATTCAAATTCACGCCTCTAAGAGGACTGGGCGGGGAGCCGTATAAGGGGGGGGAAAAGAGGAAACCAAAAAGGGGGGATGAGGAAAAGGCCTCCGAAACTGAGCCAAACGCACGGGGAAAATTAATTGGGAAATGGGGCGGCCTGCAAAGTAACTAATTTCGTTTTCTAGTAAGGCTGAAGCAAAGGGGGAGGAGGAGGACAGGCGTAAAAATCTGTAAGGAAGGGGAACTGCATTTCTAAATGGGGACTGGGGTTGTCTGGGGGGGGAAAAAAAGATGTCATAAAAAGATTGACACTCACAAAAGAAAAAAGGATTGGGTGGGGGAAGACCGTTGAAATTGATCTAGGTTGCTTGTTCGCAACAAACAAGAAAAGGGAAAGCAATCCCTGGGGTGTGCCATAAGAAAGCGAGTAAAGGGAAAAAATGGGGCAGAAAGCCCAAAAATGTTTTTGACGGGAATTGGAGGACGCCGATTTGGGGGGTGATCAGAAGATCCGAGAAGGGTTAACTCGAATGCGACCATGGCCTAGAAAAGAAAACCGAAGATGAAAGGAAAGAGGGTTTAAAAGGAGGAAAAACCAAGGAAAGGGGGTTCAGCTCAAAACCGCCGAAGCCGACGTGAGGGGGGGAAAAAAAAAAAAAAAAGCGAAAAGCCCGCTTGAGAGGGGAAAGGCGAATCAGCAGTAGTTGAGGGAAAAAAGAGGAAAAGAAGGGGAAAGAAAGAGGGAAAAAAACAATGCAACCCCTCAGCGTCAGAGAGAGGGTGGAGGCGTTTGAAGTACTGAAAAAGCCCAAGGGGAAATCATCAAACACAAACCAGGCCCGAAAAAGAAAAGAAAGCAAGAGAGCGGGGGAGATTGGAAACTTCAAGGCAAGGTATATCCGTAAACCCGCGCCAAGAGGAAAGAGCACAAGGGAAGGAAGGGGCCTAGACTAATGGGGCTCAGATAAACTTCGTAAAAAGGAAAAAAGGAAGAGATCATCGGTAAAGGGCATAAAAAATGAAAAGGACAAAACCGCATCAGAAAGGGAGCGATACATTCCGGATAAAATCTCTCGAGAGGGGAAAAGCCGTGAAAGCGCTAAGATAAAGAAGATCAAGAAAAGAGGGGGGTGGGGGTCCGCAAACCAAGAGGGCAGAGGCCACGTTCGCGGAGGAGAACCCCGGGAGGAAAAGGGCAATAAAAGATGCTAAGGGGATAACTCAAATTCTGAGTTCTGGGAAGGGTGGAATCGGTAATACCCTCAAAGATGGTTCGATGCTCCAAGGGACTCTAAAATGGCGGGCTAAGGGAAGAACGCGCAAAAAGCAGAAATTTTTAGGGGGGGGAAGGCGTTGAGGTCAGGCGGGGGGAGGAATGTCGTGTGCATTAATCAACATCAAACCAAGCTCAACCCAAGGAAAAAAAAAAAAAGCTAAAAAAAAGAAAACATATGACCTGGGGTTCTAAGAGGGGGTATTTCACGGGAAAAGGGGGCGGAGGACCCTCCAATAACCTTTTCAAGACCAGGCATTAAAAACAAAATGAATGCGATAGGTCTCCTCAAAAAAAAAAAAATAACTTCAGAAAGAAAAAAAACGGCCATTCTTACATCTAAGAAAAAGAATATGGAGAGGAAGGAACCGAATCGGCTTTGGTGGGGCTACCAGGGAAGAAAAACTCATAACAAAAAGCAAAAGCCAAGAAAAACTCCTACCGATGAGAAAAACCCCATTTGATAAATTTGCCGCCACCTTTGGGGGAGGGGGTCAGCCCAGAATTGTGGTAAAAGACTCTGAAAAAACCAGCAATAAGGGAAAGAAAGGCCCCAAAAAAACAATGGGTGGGATTCCAGGTTAAAGTCCGGCGCCGCCTTTTCAGAAAGCAGCGAACAAAGACACAAGGAAGAGACCAGAGGGTTAGAGCCGCCACAAAAAGTCAAAAAAACAAGCCCAATTGTGTAGAAGTTGAGAAAATACACGAGACCCTTTTCAAATCGCGGGGGGGGGAAGAGGGGGAACCTCTAGGAAGGAAAAAACACAGAGGAAACACGAGAAAGGTAGAGGCTAGTCGTATAGGGCGTTAACCAAAAAAAGAAAAGAACGCAGCAGAATGACTAAGAAAAAAAAACCAAGAATCAACACCGGGAACTTCTATTGCGGGGGGGGGAATTCAGAAGGGGAAAAAGGGGGAAAAACCTTTCTCGTTTGATCGAAAAGCGGCTCGAGCAGGATAAATCAAGTTGGTTGTGCAGGCCTTGCAAAAAAAGTGGGGGGGGGAAAAATGGAGGATCCATCCCCTGCACTTCAATATGGGGTAAAGGATCTGGGGGTATGACTGAGGGGGGGGGGAACGAATCATTAACCAAAGACTAAAAAAGGCGGAAACTCAAGCTTGAGTGGAGGAAATGGTGCCTGTTCTAAAAAAGTCGATCACCAGTACCAGGAAGAATAACACTATGAGTCTCCACAAGGACCAACTCCGAAATCTTGGGGGCCAAGTTGGGGAGGGAACGAGAGAAGGGATGAGCTTAGTCAAAACTTGGCATACTAATGTCAAAAAAAAGCCCTCACAACCAACAAGGAATCAGAAAACTAATCTCGATGAAAGCTTATATCCTACTGCGCGGTGTAAAAAAAAAAAAAAAGGGAAGAAAAAAAAGAGAAAGACTCTCAAAAAATATCTCTTCAAAAATTTCGAAAAGTGGGAACGAATAAAAGGAAAGTTCAAATAAAACCTGCGGAAAAAATTTATGAACTCTATGGGGAGGGGGGGGGTTGTGAGAAAAAAAAGTCTGGATCTGAGACCGTCAATCACTGCGACAACAAACGCTGTGCGGGTTGTTCGGGAAAGAGGCGATGTAAAAAGGGGTCGAAAATTTATCTTGCGGACCGAGGAGAAACCAGGTAAGGTAACATCAAAAAAAAAAAGTAAAACAACCGCCCCGGTTTCAAGTAGGAGAGGAAAACCTCAAAGTTTTTTCTCACAAATCGAAACCAACTTACATCGTAGTTTCCACGACAGCCCAGGGGGGGGCAAGGGAAAGAAGCGTCCGGAAATATCTTTCCTTGTGAAAGGGGGGATCTCAAAGAGTAGAGGGTTCTCCGAAAAAACACCTGGGCCTCGAAAGGCCCGCCAAGTCAAAAGTCAAGTAGGCCCTTAATTCTCCAGGGTTGAAAAAGAAGTGCCTGGGACTTTAATCACCGCCTCGATACATAAGGGCGAGGAAAACGTTTAGTTAACTCGTTGTAGCACAAAACCGGAAGGGGAAAGTCCTTTCCGGGGCAATAATCCTTTCTATCGTTACGTCTGAAACCCCAGCTCGAAAACAAAAATACAAGAAAATGGAGGTCACCGGAATTTGGTCAAGGAGCCCCAACACAGCTTTGAATGGGAGACCGATGAATTCTAGAAATGCGCGCTGAACTTGAAGAGGGGGGGTAGGAAATGGGATCGAGAAGAGAAAAATTGCAAAAAACTCGATAAATACGACGGGGTCCCCATCGTCGAGAAAAAAAAGAAAAAGACGGGGGGGCCTGAAAGAGTTCCTATTAGAAACCTTCCGAGGGGACTAAGGGGGAAAGGGAGGGTCCACAGGAGTCTATTAAAAAAAATGATAAACGCAACATAACAAAAAGAAAGTGGGCGTCCCCCGGGGTGAGAGTGCGAGGGGGTAGGTTTTGAGTTTTGAAAGAGCCCGCAGTAAAATTTGGGAAAGGGAAAAACGAAATGGGCCAACACATACTGAAAAAGGATAAAGGGGGGGACAAGCTTGTAAATTAAACTCCAAAAAGGGTACTTGTGCAGGCACGTCCAACCGCAAAGAAGAAACAGGAAAAAAGAGACTACTTTGACCCCTATCGAAAAAGAGAAAGAACATGGGGGATGGGGGCCCAGGGGGCACATGGGAAAAAAAAAAAGAACGAAGCAGGGAGTCACAATGTTGTTTGCCTGTGACGTTTCCCTCCAAAAGAAATCGCGATGCCAACGATTGAAAAAAAAAAAGGCTCTTCAAAAGGGGGGGGGGGACTACGCGAGCAAATCCAGACAAAGGAAGCACCGAAAAAAGCAAACTCAACCTTGTCAAGAAATGGGCGCGTAGGGAGTGGCCTTACACAAAGTCCAAAAAGGATCAACTGCCGGTTTTGTACTAAGGGGGAACGACAAAATAGCCCCCTTTTAAAAAGAGGGCGAAAGGGGGGGGGGGGGGGGGGGACGTGGGGGCCATCGGCTCTACTAGATGGACCTGGGGGAATAAAATGGGAAAAAAATTCAAAGCATGGCTCAGGGAGAAGGGGGCAAACTTACGGGAAAGGAACGCGGGACTTCTCAGCAATTTCGGTAACAATTCGGGGTAAAAAAGCGAAAAAAGGAAAAAACCGCTTTCAAGAAAAGCGGTGTCAAAGAAAGAAAACCCAAACGGGGTCAACCACAACAACGGGGAAAGAAGTAAAAAAAAGGGGGTTCAACCCGTTACTTGACTGAAATCTCGGAAACCAAAAAACGGAAAGAAGAGAGTCAAAAAACGTGAAATACGGAAGGGGGTGAAAAAGAAACAAACAACCTCAGGGTGGGGGACCTTTCGTCGGACACCGCGTATTGGTTTCAAAGGAAAGGTGAAAAAAAAGATCTGTGCTGTGTGAAAACCTGAAAAGGAAAAAAACTCGGAAAAAGAAAGGGAAAGGATGAGCGGCGCTTTCTGGGGGCACGGAATCCTTCACATTGCAGTCCCGAGTGGGGGGAAGAATCTTAGGAAATCAGGAAAGGGGGGGGAAAAATGGAAATGGTTTCCGAAAAATAGGAGGGAGAAGCGACAAAACAAGCGATGTCGCCAACCGTGCGCAAAAAAACACGTCTCTTTACGGAGGAGAAAGTGAAATGTGTGCTTTGAAAAGACACGAAAAAGAGAAAAAAAAGGAGGGGACACTGTCGCATCATCGTTCCTCTTGGGGCCTCCAGAATTGATGGAAAAATTGGACTGGTGAGGGCCACAATTAAACAAAATGAGCGGGGTGCGCGGAATGAACCTTTCCGTCCTGTGGGTAAGGAAAGAAAAAAAGGTAAAACTCCCATGAGAAAGGGGGGGTCCGTGCTTAAAAGAAGAAGACATACAACCTGGTGGGTGGCCAAGCCGGGACAAAGGGGAAATCAGACTCAAAACGCAAAAAAGTTGGGGAAGTCCGAAAGGGGGGGGGACGGGTTGGGATCCCTTGAAAACAGTAATCTGGGGCCACAGAAAGGGGGGAACGTGAAGAAGTGGTAGGGGCGCACAGTGAAGATAGAACCGGAAGAGAGCCGTCTGGTTAAATATCCATGGCCTAAAAAAAAATTGGGATTAGGGTAAAAAACGGACAAAAAACATTGAACGCACTGTTAGTATTATCGGGGGGGGGGGAATAAAGGGGGAAAAGGAAACCAAAAAAGAAAAAAATTCACTCGAAGGGTCCAGCCCCCAAGGTGGAAGAACGGAAATACAAAGAATCACGGGGCAATAAACCCCTTGGGGGGTCAGTGGATCGGAAGGGAAAATGTGGAAAAACAGGAGTCGTCCGACCCACACGCCTGGGGGAAAGAAGTCTCCGCAAATAAAGTAGGCATCCAAAAGGGGGGGGAAAGGAAGAAAAGGAGTGGCGGATGCTTCCCTGATAACCAACGCCCGCAACCAAGGAAGGGGGGAAAGCAGGAGGAAGGAATGAAACCCCATTAAGAGGGGGGGAACCCTGAGGGCGGCAAAGGGGTTGCAGGATGACCTCAAAATCCCACTCCCCATAACTTGAGTTTAAGTAAAAAGGGGGGGGACCGAATAGGGAAAAGACGCCAATAGGGAGGGAGGAAGATCAATAGGGGAGGGCCGATGGGATTCCTCAAGAACAGTCCACAAAAACAATTGTTACGGAGCCCACACGAGAGAAGGGAAAGAGAACCCTGTGAACAAAAAAAACAACGGCGGGGGCTGGCAGGCGCCACTACGAAAAAGGGGGGCACGTTGGTAGAGTTTTGGGAGAAAAAATGAGCAGTGAAAGCCAGGAGAAACCATGGTCACGGCAAAGGATTTGGTATTGGGAGGAAGGGGAAGTGAATAAGGGGGATTGTTTGTCGGTAGAAGATTTTCTCAAGCAACGGGAATTGGAAAGATCCTAGGAAAAACCCAGCAACCAGCGGGTTTTTTGGGGGGGGAAGGGGTCAGAGGAGGAAGTTCTAAAAGAAATCTATTTGACACCGTGTCTAAGGAAAGAAAGAAGAGTGCACGTCAAAAAACAATTTTTCTCGGGAAAAAAAATGGGGAGAAAGGGTTGGAAACAGCAAAAGAATTTGTGTGAAAGCGCTGGGAAGAGAGAAGAGCAAAGCGGAGGAGGAAGTCAAAGTGAAAAAAAACATTCGAAGAAAACCGGGAGGTAGAAAAAGGAAAAAAAAATTCAAATTGGTGGTGAATTCTCAATCGTATTCCAAAAGGGTAGAGTCAGCTAGAAAGGGGAGCGGGCACAGTGAAGGGATCCACCGAAGAAAGGGTGCGCTTCTGCCGAAGGGATTGGGGAGGAGAAAGGGGGGGGGTCTAAACTGCATGGGCTCTAAAAACCCATGGACTCAAGAAGAAGGGAACGTTGACGAACGGGAGGGAGTGAACTTTATCCGACAAGGGAAATCCTCAAACAACCAAACAAAAAGCAAATGTTTTGACACCAGATGAAAGGACAATCCAGTTGAAATTCAACCTGGGAGAAAAACCAGCCTCATCCGACACCTGGCTTTCCCGACACACCACACCCCCAAAAGGGGGGGGGGGATCGGAAAACAAGAGAAAAAACGATAAGCACAGTAAAGATCGGGGAAAAGAAGAGAACATAACCCGCCATCTAAAGGCGGACAGCGGGAAAAAATAAAAAAAAAGGGAGGAAAAAAAATGATCTGCGAACTGTCCAAAAAGGGCCAAAGGAGAGAGAGACGGGGCTCTAAAAATGTGTGGTGGTCCGCGCCACGAATGGCTAGAAGGAGGGGGGTCAGCTCAAAGAACAAAAATAAGCCTAGGGGTAACTCCCATAAGGGAAATGGGGACTTTGTTGGGCGTGGGAGGCGCAAGGCTATCAAAATTTTAGAAAGGGGGGGGGGCGGGTCTCTTGCCCCGGGGGGAGAAATCTCCCGGACAAGGGAAGCAAGAAGAACAGTTGTCGAGGTGCCATTGAAAACAAAAAAAAGGGAGGAGGGGGAAGTCAGGAAAGTCAAAGACCGTAAATCCTACAATTGAACGGCGATCGAACACCACGAGAATTCTAAGGACAAAGGGTCGAATAGCAACAAGGAAAGCGTGGCTCGCCTCCAAATAAAGTTGCGCGGGGGGGACCACAAAAAAAAAAACGGGGTAGGTCTAACCCCCCATCTTCATATAACTTTCTAAGATATCAAGAGGAAGGGAAAACAGAGCTATAAGGAAAGATAAAAGTAAGGGAAAACATTCTTTGAAAAGGGGAAAAGGGAGCAAAGGGGCGCATCCGAGAAAGGCTGGTGACCCCTTCCGATTCAGACAAACAGGGGCATAAGGGAAAGAAGAAAAGCGCTGGGAGGGGGGGAAAAAAAACAGGGAGAATGCC
>Ga0179591_1284011_pt1 | contig 16820 bp, 11 predicted proteins | sample CZOMad2_1_08_16f_FD_182891 | JGI IMG/M metagenome (GOLD analysis project Ga0179591, IMG submission 182891) | Vadose zone soil fungal communities from Angelo Coast Range Reserve, California, USA - CZOMad2_1_08_16fungal (PacBio error correction) | ecosystem: Environmental > Terrestrial > Soil >...
CCGCTGGGGGAACTCCGTGGGGTATATAGACAAAAAAGTGTCTACGGGAATGGGGAGAGTGAAGGAAGTTCTGCACCAGGAGGGTAAATTGTACGTCTCAATTGATCCCTTGCAGGATAACACCAGCTCCATCATCCGATACCTCGTTTTGCACTTCCGCCATTTTGTACCCGACAGCGCCTTACGGTGATTTTGCGCTGCAACCAAGCCTGGGGTATAGATTTCCGGCTAAACGACACATGTGAAGCACTACATTTCGCCTCGGGACCTGGCGGAGACCGTAACGCCGCACACCAATGGATATATCGACATTCAAAAAAATGAAACCTGGCGTTATACCGAGCCAAGAGTCAAGGTCTACTAAACCCATTGTTTTGGGGGGGGGAGGAGGGTCGGGGGAGAATGGGCACCGAAAAACGGCCCTGATGTTCCTGGGGTCTGCCAGCCAAAGCCGTTGTATCGGCTTAAGGGGGTTCGAAATGGGAGGCAGCCCTAGGTCTTGCTGTGGGCACCTTCGTGCGGGAAGGGATCTCAAAACGGAGGAGAGAGGGAGATCTCAAAGAGAGGTGTGAAAAGACACTAAAGGAGGCTCAGAAAAGGAGCCTAAAAGGGTCTTGTGGGAAGAACACTTAAATAGGAAACCAGTCCTCAGTCTAGTTTTTCTCCAGTGCCAAAAGACAAGAGGGGGTCAAAAAGGGACATTATTAGATGGGAAAGTTGTAGCTCCTCTGTCGTGGGTGTTGGCTCTATCAGGTTGGGGGAGATGCCGTTCCGAATCAGGAGACATTGAAAGAAGAAAGGAGCATTTCCCAGAGCGTGTAACCAAGAAGACAGGGGGGTGCTCGAAATCCGATCATGAAGGAAAAATAAAATGGTGCCAGTCAGGGTCAAGAGGAAAAAGGGGGATTTGCTTCTACAGTTTCAGGGGGGTTCAAGGAGGAACGATCGGTATTTCTCAAGCTTGCAAAGGGGGAAAAAGAGTGGGATGGCTGAAGAAAAATAAAGCCATGTACAATGAAACATGGGGGTTTTGTGTTCTCTTATAGAAAGAAGTAGTGGTCAGAAAGGGATTGGGGGAATGTCGGGAAAGAGTCAAAAGGAGATTTTCCAATCGCGGTGCTCCGAAAAAGAGCCCGGGAAAATGACGGAGCACTGGTTCCAAGGGGATCCTCAAAAATGCTCTGTGGTGGGAACCTTTTTGGAATAAGTCACATAGAAGAATACGGTAAGGAAAGTCCGGCTCCGCTTGGAATACAGAAGTCTTCTGGGATCCAGTCCTGGCCATCGAGGCGGCTTGGCCTTCGGCCCACCATAGATCCCAAACACTGTAAGTGCTTTTAGAAAACACTACAGAGGGAAATAAACGGCAATCGAATTGGAAGGACGAGAGTTAACTCGAACCACTCGCCAAAGTACCGGCAGAGCCGACGATAACGCCTACAGGAGACTCAACCCTCACTTGAGGCGTGGGCTACATTCGAAATTTCAGTAACCAGCAACTGCTACTAAAATCATGGAGGAGGATAGGGGACGAATGAGGGGGGGAGTCACCGGGCTACCAAGATAACTGATAATGCGAATCAAGTAGATCAAAGGATGTGGTTTACGCGAGGTTCAAGTTAATTAAGGTACACGCCTCCATTCGAGAGGAATCAAATCGTGGTAGCAGTTCGGCGAGTTTATCAACGAGCGGAGCATTAAAGACGAATCCTGAAGGCCCAGATAATGGTAAGTATTCCTCTCTGCTTTCCGTCTGAAAATAGACATTGAACCACATCAAGAAATCAGAGAATTGAATTACGTCTCCGTCAAAATCCAAAGGGGGTCACTCTTAAATCCCGACCTCGAACAGGAGACTGCAATAAAACCCCGTGCACTGAAGGGAGGCTGAGCTAAGATGGTGCAACGGAAGAGACGTAACTGGAGTGGACGGTTGGGGATGGTCCACCAAGGCGTGAGGTGGCCTAGACATGGTGCTTGTGCTGAATCCGGCAGATGAGTATAGTCCTGAGGATCTCGCGGGAATCGGGATTCTTCGTCTTGAGCGCCATTTGAAAGTTGTGATAATGTTTCTGACAATGCAGAAAGCAATATAGGACAAAGGGCGTTCGGGCAAAGAGTTTAGCAGGCAAAGGATGCACTGTTCCTGGAATGAGGGAAGCAAAATGTTCTGCCAGCAGACGGTAGCCCAGAAAACTTGAGATCGGGTTCAAGTTTTCGGGCTAGGGGGATGGGATGCCGCCGATAGTCCAGAGATTCGTGTTGACCTTATGAGTTCGGGGGGATAATTCAACCTGCTGTCTGGGGGGGGCGGTGAGAAAAGAGCAGCGTTCATAACGTTGCGGTCGGCAGCCTGCGGTCGAACAGTGAAAATATACTCAGCCAAAAAGGAGAATGAAGAAGAAGATTGCCCGGCGAGAAGAGCTGACATATACTACAATCGACATCGTTAAGTTACGGTGGGCTTTGATGAAGCCTCCTGCTGATAGATTCGTAATCCGCAACGTCGGGTCGAGAAAAAAACTAATAGCTACCGGACTTCGCGGCTGATAAATGAAAACAACCTGCATCCACCACAGCACTCAACAGTATTCTCGTGAAATTCGTTAAATTCACGCAGTAGGTGAAGGCGGAGACGCGACCCGAAACGCCATTTGGTCGAACCATCAGGTGCTTGTCCAGAAATAGGTCATTTTGGCAACTGGCAGGCATAAATCGCAGCTGACAGAGATGAGCGAAACACGAGATCGAAGAGCCGCCCAAAATGGCCGGAGCATACAGAAAAGCTAGAAAGAGCGCGCCGTTGTGGAACCTCATATACTCAACTTCCAGCAAGACAGGGGGTCAGCCAAAGACAACCAATCATTCCGCCGCAATGAAGGTGCACTGGGGAGTGTATTGCATGGGAATCGCTTATGGGGTATGGCCGTCGTGGACGGCAAACTCGTTTGACGTGGGCAGGGGAAGACGTGGGACTTTAAAATTATGAAGCAATTCCTCTGCAAGGCGATTGGGCTGGGTTTTTAATGAGAAAGAAAGTCCGCTTTACTGAAACCGTATGGTCAAATCAGCCGGTGGAATATCCGCTTCTTCGGACTATATTCGCAGCCGTGTAAGGGCGCGAGTTCTTAACAAAAAGGGGCGACAACCCGCTGGCGGCCGCTGGTCACCGGATCCCACCTTCCTTCGAACAACTCGACTCAAATGTGGGGGCCTTTGGTAACTCGCACAGCAGGACAATGCCTTGGTCCTCCTCGCGGGGGAAAAACGGGAGCGACATGGTCGCTAATGAATTTCGAAAAGTATTTCTCTATAGGCCCCGGTGGGAGGAGGAGGGAACTGTGGGATAGGCGGAAGGTGTACGAGGCTCGAGGTTAGCCATGCCATATCACCGTCCGTCGCTATTCTCCGGGAGAAGGTTCGAGTGGGGAGAGTTGGGGCCGTCGTCAATGCAGTTTTTGACCTCTACGACGATTTACGCCAGCAGCCGCTCTGGTCAAAGAGGGCCTCTGACAGTGGGGCTAAAAACGACAAGGGGTTGAAAGACCTCGCCGGGCTGAGGGAGTCCTTATGCTTGTCCGCGCTGGCTCTTCAGAAACGGTTTCGGCCGAGCGGGGGGGAAGGGCATCATCAGCCTAGAAAAGAAAGATGAGAGGCGGTGGAACCATTTCGTACGCAGGATGGTTAAAATGCAGTGTGCCAGAAACACTTAGAAGAAGGAAGGGACTCATAGCAGAAAAAGGAGAGAATTTTAAAGGGCGTCGGTAAGCCCAGCCAGTATGTCGCGCGCAATACCTTGGGGAACTTAGAAACCCCGCTCCAAGGCGCATAATCCGCTTGAGCTGAAAACAAGTCGAGAATGGTTGATTCCCTCAGCAGCGCATAAGCCCTCGGGTTTTGCTGTGCGACCAAGTAAGTCAACCGGAATTGTGGCAAAGAGTGTGAATTCTAGGTGGCGGGGGGAGCGAGCTACCTTGGCCGCAACTCGAGGGACGACCGGAAGGAAAAACACTTGGAGTTAAGACCCCACAGCGGCGAATACCTCTACCAATATACATCGAAGACTATGCATGGGTTCTTCTTCACTAGTGGTATCAGTGCACCGAGACGAGAAAAACTTGGGGAACATTCCAAAGTCCTTTACGACCTCCTGGTTCGCTTCACTTGGGATCGAAGAGGGCGAGGAACAAACAGGACATTCTTGCTGGCTCGGATGACAACGGGAAGAAAAAACTCTCCACTCCACGAAATTCTTTGGGGTACACTCCTCGGCTAAGAACAGTTTTTGATAGACCGTAAGGCGAGAGGTGTCGGGGCACAATCGCATAGGTCGTCTCAGGTGCCACTTCGCAATTAATCAAGGGATGAGCTCCTTCATTCTTTGGAGCGTATACTCTCGGTCGGGGGTGGGGATGTTCGTCTCTATCAGGGTGGTGGCTTAAGACTGAGCAAGGTTGAGACAAGTCCAGAGAAGAAGAAATCAGGGGAGAAGACGGTCGTATCGGTACTCCTTCCCTTGGGAATAAAAGAAGATAAGGCTCTGCGCTAGATGGCCTAACCTCTAAGCAGCTATTAAAAACGGCTTATTTGCGCCAGCTGACTCGGGAAAGAAGGGAGAATTTGGGGGGTGCTCCGCGGTTTCAACTCTGGTTGGGTAGGCAAAAATGAGAACATGATTTTGGTTTTCACTCTTACAGAAGCTGAGTCTCCAAGGGGGGTGGGGAAGGTCGGCACAGCAGGAACATCCTGATTTCGCAGAATTTGCTCAAGCAATACTAGTCTTCATCATCGGAGTATTCCTTGCAGGCAGAATAACCGGTTTTGCCGAAGGAAGGCGCGGCCAAACGAAGCCGCGTACAACCACCAAGAGGAAGGGCCGCTTCACAGTCGAGGCTAAATGGAATAAAAAGGCAGGAGAAGGGAGGGGGAGTGGGAGGAGAAGGAAAGGGGGGGATAGGTAAGGGAGGAGGAGCGGGGCGAAGTTTCTCGCATCCTGCTGAACTAATGGCTACTCTTGCAAGATCGCCAAAGCCACTTTTTCAACTGCTTCACGATAGGACCAGGTGACCGCAGTCAGAAGTCCAGGACGTCATTTGCGGCTGATCGGCATGAATACCATAGAGACAAGGGCCACCTACGCCGACTATATCAATCCGAGAAACCGAACCTAGGAAAGGCGGTCATCAGTTAGGCAACATGGAACTGAAGTAAGGCTACCGGTCGCCCACAAAAAGGTGTGGGCGGTTAACAGAGAATGAGGTCGGACAGAGTGAGGCGAGGAAGGCGCAATCGGGGCGAGCGATTTGTGCGGTACGGTTTGCGTTACGGCACCTCAATCGGGTAGCAATACGTTCCGCTTCGGACACATTTATTTCCCGATATCGCGTCCAGCCCGTCGAGCCAAGGCTTCTCGAATCTGTCCCGGCGTAGCAGGCATCTGCGTGCGGACGGGAAATTCTTAAATTGAAAGCCATCTGCCTGCCGAGAAGGCGGGGGGTAAAAGGGGGGAAACCTGGGGCTTAAAGGGGGCAACTGCGTACCTCCTTACCTCAAGCAGGTCGCCCAAGATAAAAGTGAGACTGGGGGACGGTTCTGCGAGGTGATTGTGTCTTGGGCTGCAGCGGCCAGGGCTGGTGCCAGGATGTGTGATGTAGGTCTTCAACCAAGGCACGCAAGTGGAAGTCGGGGTGAAAGGCTGGGTCCATAAGGGATGGGAGAGGCTTGCGAGCGGGGGGGCGCACATCGTGTACAAATGCTTATCTGCTATTTTTTATCAACGGTGAACTATATTACCTAGGGGGGACCGCCAGGCAGGACCATAAAAAGTGGCTGGACGGGGGGCCTGAAAGCTTACCGAGAGGCTATAAGTTAATGCTAACTACTCGATCAGGTCTGAAAAAGGGTGGGGGACTGTAGATGCATTGGTTGGGAATTGAAGAGGCATTACTCCTGGTCGCTGACTTGGGGGGGGAGCCATTCGACTACTATTATTGTAGGCATGGACCGCTGTGCGAAGCAACATAGGCAAGTTCATTTAAGCAAGAGCACGTAAGCGGTCCTCGCCTTTGGAAACTCTTAACCACGGAAAAAGAGAGGTGCCACGTCTAGTCCGTTACTACAAGTTAACAGAGGGGGGGGCACGTTCAGGACTCTGACCAGAAGTTGACGCCGCTCAATTAAACACCTCGAGCAGTCCTCATATTGGTAGAACCGAAAAGCTGAAGCGTCCATCGCATAAATAACCCTGCAATCGAAGAAAAAAACAAGAAAACAACAACATAACACCACACCAGAAAACAGCGCTCCCCCAACACCGCCAACAATAGCCACACCCATTCCTCCACTTGGACTTCTCGGCATCTACTATATTTCGTTGATATTCACCTTTCAATCCGTTCCAGTTCCACAGGACCGAACCCATTTTTTTGCCCTTGGGACTTAGGAGGGGAAACCTAGCATATTTATGGTAAACTACGCGGCGCGAAAAATCGCGGTGGTGATGGCCGAGCATCTGGTCGCCGGGAAGGGTCTCGAGAGAGAAGTTCAGGGTAAACGCACTTAAAAAGCGGTGTTCTTGTGGAGAATGGAACAGAACACATACATCGGAACTTCAGTGAAGGCCGAAGAAGCCCAAATAAATAAATTCAATCAAAAAGGCCAAAAGATGGCACTTGGAGTTTGTAGCCAAACCTAAGGAGTCTTATAGCCTCTACGGAATGAAGGGGCCGGCGTTGAGGTGAATGGTGAAACGGGCGCCGGTCTTCACAGGATTAAAAAAACAGATCCTCGCAAGTAATTCTTTTGGTCAATGGTGGTCCCGTCTGGAACGAAGAAGGCTGGTCCTCCAAAAGCCAAGGTAGTGGGTAAATATTCGCCGAGGTCGTTGTAATGGCGCACGAACGACGTGTGGTAGGGACACCCCGAATTCTCTGGGAAAGGTTCCCTGGTCAAACCTCCTCAACAACGCTATCAACCTTTCAGCGGGTCATCAAAAAGTAAAGGATTGAGGAACCCCTCTGAGACCGTTTAACCAGATAAATGGTGCTGAAGAGTCGCTAACTAATTAGCCAGGTCCTGATGAATCAGAGTTGGCTCGTGGGTAAAGGTCTGCGGGAGTCATCTAAGCAAATGGGGAAATCTCGGTATTCATGATAAAATCGTATTCACCACTGTGCTCGAGTTCAAGCAAGGGCGAAAAGTGGACAGGGAGGGTCAGATAGATGTAGACAGACTACGAAGCACAAAGGAAGCAGAATAAAATTCTTATTGAAGGAAGTAACCTTGCCTTCTTTGCGCGTCAGTATAAATCCTTTCCGGGTAGCTTCAAAAAACAAAAGCTCATCTGTGACTTCACTCAGGGAAGGAATAGACATGTTGCTTATTCTATCAGTGGATCTTGTAAGTTATCAACATTCTGAATACAAGGGGTAAGCTGCTTGGACCCTCCCTGGTCAGGCAAAGCATCTGGGGAAAAGCGTTTCTGGTGCGCGGGAAAGACGGCTTGGAAGGAATCATAATTTCTTGAACCGAAAAGCGATGTAAAGAGGAGAAACTCCATCATCGCGATAAGCTCCGCTCGAAATAATCGGGCTGGCAAAAGTCGAGAAAAAAACAGGGTTTATTCCCCAGGCAGCGCACGAAGGGCTTTTTGCAAGTCGCGCGGACAAAAGGGAACACCCGAGATAATGGAGCGCCAAGAGGGTAATTCTCTTCAATGTCTCTATCGTGAAAAAAGAAGGATCTTAGGCCTCACCACCACTGAAAGTACCACCGAACGCGGCGGCGTACCGTCCGAAGAGAGGAGAGAGACTTGGTGGTCATTTGGAGCAAAGAAAGGAAAGGGAGGGGCGTAATTGTTGCTTCAAGCAAATAAACTAGGTATAACTCCAAGGGGCTATGGGCTTAGGGAGAAGCAGGCTTTTTCGGCTGGGAAAATAAAAAAAAAGGGGGGAAGAGGATATAATCACTCCAAACCCCAATGCCGAAGTTCAGAAACGCAAAGTGAAAATCGCCGTTAACGGAGATGCAAGAACATGAATAGTCTCACTCTTCTCGGGCAGTGCAAAAAAAAGAAATTTCAAAGCAGGGTTGACTCGCCTCTGGCTCTGTGTCGTACCCCAGCGTTACTGGGGGAATGTTCTTCTCAGAATTGGGGGTGAGAGGTCGGCAAAGAGGCAATGTTAAAACAAGGAAAGAGGCGACAGGAGGGCAGATAATTTCACAGAAAGGAAAACGTCAGTTGGTCTGCGCAAGAAGAAGGCGCGAAAACTTCTCCAGAAGAGAAGTTTTTTGACAGCGTTGGGAGGGGAGCACATGGAAAAGGTTCTCTGCGAACAAAAGGATCAAAAAATGCTGGGAACCGAACAAAGGGGGGAGCAGAATTTCGACGTGCAAGGTAAACGACACCAGGGGGGTGGTTGATCTAAGCAATATGAGCCGGGGAGGAGTGGAGTGAAGTCTCGTTCACATTTCAACCCAAATTAAAAAGTCCAAGTCCTCGAGGAGCGTAAGTATCGGTGGGACTTTTCCACGCCTAGGGACTGCGAGAGTTTTTAGGTTGAAAATTGAATCTATCCTAAAGCAACAAGCCGGTCTTTTAATCAGTCACGCGTCGGCGGGAACCTTCTTAGGTAGCTGATAAAACCGTCCAGATCCCAAAGCACTCAAAAACTGCCATTTAAGCTGGAGCAACTCGTCATCACCTTCTCGTTAGAGAGACGATCGGATGGTAGGCGCCTCTTGAGAAAGAAAGCGAGCGAGACCGGAGACCTACGATATCACCAGTTTACAATCTCTAGATCACGGATAAAGTTTCAGATAATTTCAACGACCGACTAAGCGTGCGACAGCTCATTGGGGTGAAAGGGGAAAAGGGTAGGGTTCGCACCTCGAGGACTTAAACAAATCATGAAAATCAGGTCAAAGAGAGAGATGCTAGAGGCAGGCAAAAAAGGGCCTGGAAACAAACAAGAGCTGGCGTTTGAGTCAACGCACGGATGAAAAGTTGCATCGAAACGTCAGGAGAATCCGGCAACTAGGCGGGGGACGCAAAGGCTTAGGGGCTGGGTTACTGAAAATTCTGGAAATCGGCGATAATTGTAATGGGGAAGACGGGGAAAGGCACCCCTACCAAAAGAAAAAGAGGGGGGGCGGATGTAAACCTTCTACATCAGAGGGGGGAAGACAAGCAATACACCCAAGTCCCATGGGGGGGGACGCGGTTCTCGTAAAGGAAGGGTCATGGGATGAAAGCAAAAATAATACCTGGCATTGGACTGGAATTGGATGGGGGGGACCTTGGCGTCAAGGACAAGACGGAGAGCAGGGCCGTATGTCTTTTCTTCTGGGGAAGTTCTGACGAGACGACTGCAGGAAAGGGGAATTCCTCTTATTTCGAGAATTGTCGATTAGGGGTATCGCGAATTGAAACTATTTAAGTATTACACTATGAGAGAAATTCATGGACACAATAGGTTCGTGGAAAGGGAAGGATGAGCTGGAACTTGGGCGGTGAATATCTATGAGAGTCGGCTTCCAGAGCAAGTGTAGTGCCTTTTGTGCATGGGGTGGATGCGCGCAGGAGAATTCGGAATCGGATTAATGCTTCACGATTCGGGGGGTGGTACCTTGCAAAAAAATATTCGTATGTGGAATTACAGTAGCTTCTATGGGAACACTGACGGTCAATTTGAAAAAGTGCGGAGCAAGGAAGCGTCCCATCGGGATGCTAAAAAACACTTAGGTGAAAGAGAGGGTGGGAGAGGCCCTGGCCGGCACCGGAAGATTCATCTGATTAAATAAGGGTTAATCGTCCTCCTCATCGGAAGTAATCCAACTAGAGTCAGGGGGAAAACGATCTGTGAGAATAGAGGAATGCTACATCTAAGGAAAAAATCCAGCTAATACAGATCGGAACTAACGAAGGGTTGGCGCATTCTCGGGGGCATCAACGGCAGGAAAACTCAAATGAAGACATGGTTTGGCAGCATGGCACGCTGCGTTCTGAAAACATAGGTACAATTATGTAGGAAATTCAAGGCTCGGCAAAAAAATTGAGCCGGCGCTATGAGCCCTCAGGGGCTCGCGCCAGGGCCAGGATCGACTACATCGGCTTCTCCGACGATGGAATTGGGGGGGGAGACAAGGGCGGCACATCAAACGCACTGAACAGTTCTCAGAGGCGTGACAAAATGCACCACTGCATTCGCACAGAGGAACGTGGATCGGATGGAGAAAAGATTGATCGTATATGTCCGAGCGCCAGGCCCCACTCGGGTTGGAATTGGGGGGGAAGGAGCAGGTCACTTATGAATCAAAATCGCGCATGGTGTGGTCAAAGTGGTCGCATCCCGTCCGCTGCGGAAGAAAGATGGGTCTCAATGAGAAGCCGGCAAGCGTATTCGGGGTAAGAAGGCTTCGTGCAATAAATGGCGCCGAAGGTCAAAAGATGGAAAAGAGAGGTCGCGTTATGGTCGGAAGAACGGTGACCGGCCTTAAAAAAAAAAAAAAAAAAAAAAAAACCAAGGGCGACGAGGGGCAACCTATTTGGAATCGTGAAGACATCGCCGAGGGTAGGTGACTGAAGGGAAAAGAGACATGATTGATCTCCAAGGGTAAGGAAGACTTAGGCTTGATCCTGTATCGAATTACAAGGGGAGTGGGGGGGATTGGGGGACATGTGGATAATCTCGGTTCGAGGAAGGAAGGCGCCCCTCGGGAGGGGAACGAATGGATATGGTTACAATTCCGCCGCGGATAGGTGAGATGTAAGAGGGCAAGTACAGGTGGGACAGGGAATCGAAGATTTATCCGCCATCAAGAGGGAGATGCTGCAAAGCGAGGGAGCACACTCCTTTTAAGATGCAACCGCAAGTGTCGGGTCGTACTCCTCCGCCAGGGACTCTTCTCAAATCATACACAGAATAGAAAAGCATCAAGCAGAAGTCGGTTTAAGGATCTATCATTACTCAAACAGTAGGCTGGTGCTCTTCGTTATTCAAAGAGGATTGGGAAAAGGATTTGACAGTCTTGTGAGCCTAGACACTCAATGACTGGCTTCTGTCTAACACAATCAAAAATGCGCGAATTGGGGTCAGGGATAATTTAGACCAAAAGTTACAGGAAAAGGAGTTAACAAGATTTAGAAATTCGGTCGGGCAAAACAGCTCCTTGAGGCAAAATCCGTCGAATAGGAGAAAAAAGAGAGTTGCCCCGGCAAAAGAGCCCTAGACGAGGAGGGAACTCAAACGATACTATTTTCCTTAGGACAAGCTCTGTGAAAAACATTCGAAATCCTCACGGAAGAGATCGCCGGACAGAAACAAAAGAAAAGATAAAACCATAAAAGGCTTCAGAAACAAGAAGAGAAAGGGCTGAAACAGGGGCTTTGCTTCTTCACGTGCTAAGGAAGGCGGGGCGGATGAAAGCCAAGGCTCGCGCCGAACGGTGCTATCAACTGCTGCCGCAAGCCGAGTGAGGAGCAAATACATTCTTAAAGATAAAAACAACTGGGGGGGGAATATATCATCATCCAGAACAAGGTTTGTGACAAAGCTAGAAAGAGGCTTCGTCCGTCACCGTTTGAAAACGTACGTAAAGGGGGATGGACATACGTCGACGCCCAGTGTCTTAAGGTAGAGGGAAAGACATGCCAACAGTGGTCCCTATCAAGGCATTCGAAGAGTTTCTGGTTGGTCATCGGAGCAGTTGGGGGCGGCCGGAAACCTCATATGGGCGCGAAGTTAAAGGGGAGGGACAGAATAAAGCATTGAAGGAGGTCCGACCACGAGGAGGTCGTCCCTTTGGTCGCATGCGCAAGCCTGGAGCTCGGGAGCTTTCTCGGGGCAAATGGTGACGAAGGATGGGAAGACTAATCCGTATGGGGCTGAGGGGGTAAAAAAATGATAACATTTGGAAGGGAGGGGGGGGAGAAAGCGGGAGACCCTCGGCGTATGAGGGGGACGCGTCATAGAACAAGTTGTGTTAGAAAGCAATTAGTCTCCCCCAGTCGGCAGTGAAGTATATGATGAAAGCAGGGAAACGAAGGCACAAAATTTTCTCAAAGAAGAACTCTGGGGATGATTAGATCAATTAATGGATTCTTGCCGAAAAAGGATCCGAAAAAGGGGGGGGTTCTGGGGAAAAAAGGGGCTCACCTCGGTTGGATCTTAGAGACTCATCACGCCGAAGGCCCGGATTAGGGAGAGCCATGTACGAAGAAACTGAATCTATCGGTCTTGCGCGAACATCACCGTCTCAAGCCTTGGTTCAGTGCTGGGAGCAGCCGCACGAAAGAACGCGCAGAGATAAGAAAGACTCAGATGTGCTAACCATATGCGCCGAGACAAGAATCGTATCCCGCGGGGTACAAACCCTTGAAGCGTTAGGAAAGGATACTCCTTGGTCAAAAATCAAGTAAGAAAATGCCCCAAAGACGACTCACAGCATTTAAAGGGAAGGGCGAAGGGGGGTACAAAATCAAGGAGGCTATTACGGTCAAAGGCATCGGGCAATGAGCATTGGTTCGGAGGGAGTGGAGGGAACTAAGCCACCGGGGGGGGGCAATGAGCTGTGAAGAAAAAAACAAGAGGTCAGAGCGTAACGAAAAGGTATGGTCCGAAAGCTGCTGGAAACACCGAGCGGAAGGGATTCTAAAGGAGTAGCCCACTCATCTCTGAACTTGTCAGAAGGGAACAAAAGTGCCGATGGAGGGATGGTTAATTCGCGTCCCACCACCAAACCGAGTTGGCCGCCTTCAAACTAACCGCGGTCTCCAGCCATAATACAGTGCACAAGGGCGGGGTTCGCAGGCATTTGGGCGGGGGCACGAGAAAAGGAGATTAACCTGGAAGTGGTGTAGAGACGCGACAATCGTATGGACAGTCGTTCGTTTTAAGAAGTCATTGCAGACGATTGAAAGGACGTGAGGGAGGGAAGCTTATGGGAAGGAGGGAAAAGTGGGGGTAGAAGGGATTTTGAAAACTTGGAGGCAAGAGCATTACAAGCAAAAATGGTCGTGATACAGAAACTTGAGGAAGGCACGGGAAGGAAGAATGGGAATGGGGGACACGAACTATTCAAAAAGGTGCCTTGGAGATGCATGGGGGCGTAAAAGTTTTAATCGGCAGCTGCAAGGGCCGACTCCGAGAAATCGGGGGGGTGACCTCTATTCTACTGCGATGAAATCGTTGAATTCGTGCGGCGCCAACAAGAGGTAACGTGTCGATTGCAGAAGCCATCTTCTAATACTCATAGGGGGAACGCCTTTTCAGGCAGCTAAAAAAGAAGGAGGTAGAAAATATGGAAAACTGCGAGGCAGGAAAGGCGCCGAGACGTTAATCTAAACATCGGGTTGAGACGAGTTCTGAAAGAGGGCCGCCTCAGCGATTAGTCCTCTGAGTCAACAACTAAGGTCGCGGGAAAAAACTGCTGCAGCCAGCGGAACCAAGGAGAAAAGGCACAAAAAGTGGGATGGCAAAACGAAAATGACAATTCACAGGGAGCCGCAGCAGTGAGAACCTCTTCAGGAACTTTTGTGAGGGAAAAGGGGCAATTTGGGGGAGGGTCAATAGGTCATTCAGATAGAGGCTCAAAACTTTGACGTCCCTCTCTGCTGCAGAAAGATGCAGGAGAGCAGGGCCGATCACAACCGCTTCTAAAAAAAGGGAGGTGTGGGCGAAAAAGCTACAGCACCAATCACGCCAGAGCGTGCAGAAAATGCCATGCGCGAAAGACCGTCCGGGGACGGGGACCTTGGGGACTTGGCGACAAAGTGAGAAGAGGGGGGGAACAACTCGGTGGCTGGTCAGGGGGACCGGGAAGGAATGGGCATAGCGTTGCTTTGTTCGGAGAAAGAGTCAATCGGAAGCCGATGAAAAGTGGGCTTTAAGAGAAAAAGACGGGAGGGGGAGGCGGTGAAGAAAGGTGTGTCACTAAGGACCGAGGTGTGCGACGCCGAAGGGTGAAGAGTTGAAGGTCCGTGGAACGACCTGCGAGACAACTCGCAAGAAACCTATTTGAAGTGCAACGGATCAAAGTCCGGGGGGGTTACTAAGACGATGAACCGGGGGATAAAAAATGATGGCTTCTCACGCGGTGATGGGGCGCGTTAAAGTCAAAGATCCTGATTACCAAGTGTTGTGTTAGGTCCCGGTCGCCGTCATCTTTCAGGGCTGATCAATTAGCAAAGACGCCGATTAACATAAGCCCGTAGAATAGTAAAATTCAGGGGACATCTACTGGGTGTGACTTAAAAAAAAGAGGGAAGGCATCACTTGGGAACGTTGGGGAGATGGAAAAATGTAGGGAAAATAAGGACATCACTGACGAAGGGTCGGAAGGACTTTTCAGAACACATTCGTAGCGTGCTTTAAAAGCTTCAGACCTCCTCGCTGAAAAACCACACCCATATGGGGCGATCACGCGAAATCCATACTTAGCTCATAAAGGGAAGCTGATAACATTTCGAGAAGAAGCAGGGCTGGGAAAAACAACGAAAGTTTTCACAAAGCAACTAACTCAAGACTGAGGAAGAAACCAAAGAACAAAGAATTGGGGGAGGAGTTTCGCCGCCCAAACGAGAGGAACTGAAAGCACCATTGCTCCTTCTTTAGACAAAACCATCCATGCGCAGTAAACCTGGTAGCAAGAGGAGAAAATGGTATTCAACAAGCGCAGAAGGCGCACATGCGAAGAGTGAACGCTACTATGAGACGAACACGAGGGACTCGTGACGACATGTAAGAGGATTAACAAGGGGAAAAAGAGAAGGCCGCCCACCCGGATGGTACAGAAACATAAGGGGATAACCTCTACCAAATATGGGACGAAAACAGTTGGGGTTGGCGGACGCACTGAGAAGATACTAGGGGTGAAATAGTGTCAGGGGCATGAAACCATCCTCATCTCGAAGCAGGATCATCAAGGGGGGCTGTGGCCCTCAGATTCGAGGTGCGCATGATCGATGCCAAAAAAGAAGATTATTAATATCATCAAGGTTCCACTAGAAGGGATGTTGGTTTTCCACAGAACTCTTCTGCCGCAAAAACGGGGGTCTGGCAGCCCAATAAATAAGGCCGGAGATGGCAAGTCGAAGGCCAGAAAGAAGTTTCGTAATCTCGGTCGCGTGTATTAGACTACTCTTGGGGTTTGGGACATAAGAAGTTTTTGGTGCAGGGCGCGATAGTTGAAGTCATCGGCGACATTAAGGTGACCCAAGCGCAAAAAGCGGATGGGGGAGGGGACGCGGGCCTTTGGGACATCAAGACGAGAGGGGTCAATGGACGACACTAAGTGTTGGAAACTATTCCCAAACCGATGATGGATGAAGAAAAATGGATCGGTTGGGGAAAAAGACAGAGATTGGGGGGGGCGCCGAGTACGGAGAAAAATAAAGGAGGGGGTCGGCAGATGAGACAAAGTCGCGCACCATATTTGGGGGGTCTCGAGGAAGGAAGAACCGGAGGCGTGAAGTGGGGGAGGGCAAAACTAAATTGAAGAAGAAAATTGCTCCCTTAGGCTCAAACGTTTCTTAGGGGAGACAAACTGGATGGCATTCCAAAACCAAGCCGCGTTTCCGCACGTCGGGTGAAATTTAAAGTAAAAATCATCTCAGAAACGAGAGGCGACAACTGGAAGTCAAGGAGGTATGGAACTCTGGCACCGGCGAATGATACATTTATAGGTCGGGAAGATCTAACTGCTGCAGGCTCTCAGAAAAAAGCAACAATGGGAAAGGGACTGGGGCGACGGCACGAAGCGAAAATCTTACACTCTAGGGGAATTGTGAAAGGATCCGGCGGAGATTTACGGGCGAGGGAAAGACCGTTTAGTCCAGAAGACTCCTCGAGAAAAGACTTTAGGCTGCCAGGCAGAGTGTAAAATTGGGGAAGAGGGGGACCCATTTCAAAGGTCAAAAATCATTTCTGCGGTTAACAGGGAGGTCTAAAGAAAGACGAGGACTAACTGCAAGCTGCAAATAGGGGGGGCTATTGGGGGGAGAAGGGATGGCACAACTTGGGGGGGGGGATTGCCGCTTAGGCAAAAGCATCCAATGAACTTGCGGGGCATCCGAGGACTGACCCAGAATGTATTTGCCAACGAAGAGGAAGAAAAGACGAAAATTCTCTCCTTCTGTAAAAGGGCGTACCCAGCAGGCAGTGGGTCACGAAGGACGGGAGTCTTCGTAAACTTACGGAAGACCAGAAAGAGCTACGGGGTCAAAAAATTAGCCGGAGCCGGTCAACCCAAAACAATCAAAGTTACACTTCGGTCTAAGGAATCCGCCGGAAACTTTCTCCAACACTGAATCCTCAACAGATACATGGACGTTTCTAGGTAGTAGTGGGTCAAATTGGGTGCTGAACCTGCAACCTGATGAGGGTTTATGCTGGCGGGCTGCGCAAAAAAAAGAACGCAGGGAGGTGATAAGCGGTAGTGTGTCTGTCCGCATTCGGGGGGAGAGCTGAGGAGGAAGAGCATGGAGGATCGATGCTGATTTTTGGCGGAGGTGAACGATATTTAAAAGCCTATGGGGGAAAGTCACAGGAGGGACATGGCAGAAAAGGGTCTGGGTCCGTTAGAGGCTTCTAACTGTTCCGAACGATTGTAGTGGGGGCGAGCGTACGTTTGAGAAACAGGTTCAAGTGTATCTTGTCCGCTGCAATAAAGTAGGACGTCACGGAAAAGGGAGGGTGTGGAAAGCAAGAAAGGGCTACGAGGGGCAGATGTGAAAAGGTGGGCGAATCAAAACAATTAGCGAAATACAGATGGGCCGATTGCATCGAGGAAATCTCAGAGGGGACGTCTTAGAGGCCCCTCAA
>Ga0179591_1284092_pt1 | contig 16817 bp, 15 predicted proteins | sample CZOMad2_1_08_16f_FD_182891 | JGI IMG/M metagenome (GOLD analysis project Ga0179591, IMG submission 182891) | Vadose zone soil fungal communities from Angelo Coast Range Reserve, California, USA - CZOMad2_1_08_16fungal (PacBio error correction) | ecosystem: Environmental > Terrestrial > Soil >...
CTTTGAGGATTCAAGCGCTGGGAGTTTGTGGGGTGCCTAGAGAAGGCAAGAGTCCCGACCGGACTAAGGCTCAAAAAAAGGATAACTAATGTACTCTTGGTGAGGCTACTGTGGAAAAAAAAAAATTGGACCCGATTGGGGAACAAAGAGAATCCTTTCATAGGCCTGAAATTGGGACGCGAGGTGGTTATGGCCAGAGAACCAGTGTATCCAATTTTGCGCAGCAGCAGGGGGGTCATGATCTTTAAATGGAGAAGACAGTGCTGAGGGGACCTGAAAGTGACTGGGAGAGAAGCGGCTCGCACTGTGAAGTTGGGGTGGACATTCAGGAAAGGACGACCGACTTTATGGCATACGTCGTGGAGAAGAGTCAATCATAGGAAAGGGAATTGGCTGATGTGGGTGAGAGCAATGATGTAGGGGACTCAAGGGAGAATAATTCCTTATGGAAGGGATCTAGATAAAGGTAAGCATGTAGAACTGTGTCTTTCAAAAAGTAAGCTAAGTGGATTCGAAGCAAGTCACCTATTCAAAAACTATTCAGAAACACAGTAGAGGCGCCGAAATTGAGATGGAGAAGAGAAAGCGGATTACGTCAAGTCGAATAGTAGGTGTGTGGTTGGGGCTCGTACCTTCCAGTAGATACCTTTGGGATGACATTATGCACATTCCAATTAACACAAACGCATCGGGAAGGCGGATGTGTTATTCTTGCCGCAGGACTGGTTGTTTTTGAAGTCCAACGCGGAGATCTTTAGTTCAGAGGCGATGTGAAAAGATACGCATGGGTACGAATCTGTCTCGTCATAGGGGGGGAATTCCGGTGGGACTAGGTCAGCAGGGCAGGGAGATTTTGTCGGGCGAAGCGAAAGGGAAAAACGAATTTTCACAAACAACAAGTTGGGAAGTGGAGTGAGCGACCTTTGGGGCTTTGTAGCGACTGGAATGAAATTTCCCTAACCGGGAAATTGCTAAGCTCTCGAAAAGAAAGGCTTGGGGCAAAGGCAGAATGGTAACCGAGGGGGAGGGTTGGAACATATGGGGACGCAGGGATGTAGCCGGCCTGGGGATTTTGATGGTTAAACCCAGAGAGCCGGAGGAAAAGACTCAACGAATCTCGGAAGCTAATTCCAATCGTACCAACCGCTCACTGGGAGCAGATTTCTCATGCAACAGGGCGTAGGGAAGTCTTAGCAGAAAATTGGGGTTTGCGGGGGGATCAGATGATTCTAGAAACTTTTAAATGGGCGAATATGGAACCGTCGAGTGGAGACAACGCTGAAACCATCCAGAACAGTGGAAAAAATTTCATTTCTGATCTTGGCAGAGGTTCTCAGGGGACCGTCCAAGGCCGAAAGAGACCAAGCGTCCTGAAAAAGTCATGACTAGAGCGGATTGGATCGCACTTATGGGGCACGGTAATAAAGAAATTCTGGACTACGCATTTTTTGGGAAACGTGCCAGACCAGCAGTCAAATAAGGATAAGTTTCTGCCCGGGGTAGATTTATTGAATGCGACTGCAGCTTTCGGGTTAAAGGGCACCGTGATTGGGGGCCGATTATGCTCTGAAGCACGAATTTAAGGCGCCATGCGCACAAGCGTACGACCAATAAAGAGACGGGGGACAACTATCGGCGAAAGGCTTCCCGGGAAATCTGGGAAAGGACGAGAACTGGCAGGGAGATCGATACTAAGGTTAGATGAGGAGGCTCGGTAAGAACGCAATGGAGTCTCGAAAAACAACACAAAGGAGGAAAGGAGAGGTGGCAGGGCTTCTTAAAAGCGCCTAGGAAGGAGAAGGTGAGATTAATTGAAGCGGCGTAGCGTCCGGTCAATCTTAAATATCTGAACCCCGCAAGAAGCGGCAATTTGCTAGGGAAGAGGAGAGGAAGGGGTGACCAGGAGTAAATGGGAAAAAAGATGACTCGCTTATGGAGAGAATTCAGATCAAGGACAAGAAATAAAAGATGGGAAAACAACTCGGGTCTTCAAAAGATCGCGCCTAGAATAAAGACGAAACAGTCGAAAGGTCAAATCGCGATTGGTAGTCTATTAGTGTAGTGTAACTAGGGCAGTAAAAAAAACGGCATCTTTCGAGAGAAGGGGTGTCCGCGAACAACACCACACCTCTCCCATGAGCTTCTGATCGAGCAATGAAAATTTGCACAGGATTGGGGGGTACAGTTCTGGGGAATGACAGACTAAGGAAAGTCAGCAAGGCAAACCTAACATTAATACGTCTTGACTTGAGAGGGGATAAAAGTTGCCACAGTATACCGAATGCATCAAAATTAAAAAGAGGAAGTCCTAGATCGACGATCACGGGATAAAAACAAGTCAAAACTAGGCGCCTGTGTCACGGTAGAAAGAGATAGAGCAAAAAGGGAAACAGTGGAGACCGGTAAGGATCTACCTTGGTCTAATCATAAGCTCCAAAGAAAACGAACGGTAAAACCGAAATAAACAAAAGGCAATCCCCGGCAAGAAGGGAGTCACTAAGAGGTCACAATGCGGACTGGGTAAAAACACGCATGTGAATATTAGGGGAAGGGAGAAATTTCCAGGCTTTAAAGGGGAAGGAAAGGGGCGAGAAAAAAGGCCACTACGACAACGTTAAGGCTGTCACCTGAAACGACCGGGGAGGGTTGATGGGGGGAAACTGAAGGGGGGGGAAAAAAAAAAGCCGCTTCGCCAAAACGGAACGTGAAAAAATCTTCCGCCCTTCAATTCAGCCGAGGGCCCGGCCCTCAGATTACAGATGGCGGACACACAAAGACTTTATCAAAAAGAGGCATCGAGCGAAACCGCAGACAAGTAAGGCACTCACAGCCAACTGGGGGAGGGGGGAGGGAAAACAGGAAAAAGGACCGCATCCCAAAGAGATTCTGGAGGGGGGGGCTTGGAAAGCCAAGAAGAGAAAAAAAAGGGATCACTTAAGGTCTCTGAAAGAGGGCCCGCGAAAAGAAAAAAACACGAGGTATTCGGATGAGGAAGGGAGCTTCGCCAGGGATGGTGCTCCTTAGGGGGGATAAAGAGGAGCTCAAATGGGGAGGGGATTCGAAGGGTCGATCCCTTCAAGGGGCCCTAAATACGCGCGAACATCAACCTACTCTTAGAAAAGAATCAAATAACCAGAACGGTAATTCCTCGAGAAGAAGGAAAGCAGTCTGAGAAAATAAAAATCTGTACGATGACCGCCCCACTGCCGGACCGATAGATTGAAGACAGTCATGATAATAATTAAGGAGGGAGGTTCCTGCCAAGTAACCCAAAGGAAAAAGAGCCGCCGTCAGCCCCGGCCAGCACGTTTGGAAAATGGCCTCCTATAGAGGCAAGAGGCACCTATGCATGCTAGGATACACATTGGGGCAGTTCCACAAATCTAACAATAGGGTCAAGGGGACAGAATTCTGACTTTTAAGACGCCAAACGCATCGCTTGTAAAAAAAGCAGAGCAATCGCCGTGACGGAAGGTTACAGCTCAGAGACTGGGGGGGGTGAAGACACGCAATTGAGAAGCGTCTGGGGGGAGGGAGAAGAGGAAGGATGTCGATTGGAAAAATCCGAACAGAGAGCTCTCAAAAACGAGTAGGAAAAGCCGATCGTGCGAAGGGCAAAGCTCGACGGGGGGTTGTTTCAATGACCTGGGAAGAGCCGCTTCGCGGATGTAAAAAAGGGGAGCGCAAATTCAAATGCGGGGGCATACCACAGCAGACGAAGAGTGTGGGACTGCGTTTTTGGGAGAGAAGAAAGTCACTTCCAATTGGGGACAGGGGAGAGGGTACTAAAGCTACCAAGGGTGTCCCATCGGGGGGGACAGGCTGGACCTAGGGGAGGGTGTCACACCAATTGCGGCGGCAGAAAAAAACCGGGGAAAACAGTGCGGGGATGGAATGGGGTGAAATTTGGGGGGGAGGAGGGTAACGACCTCGAATGTGAAAACGAGGGTGGACGTAAGGAAGAGCAGTAACGCGCATGGAGGTCAATTTTTAGATCGGGAAGGATTTCGGCTAAAGGAGAAATTCAAAGGGGCGGTCGGGGGGGGGACAAAGAGAGTTCGGTTCTAGGGAGGGAACAAGCTCTGAGGAACCATCATCAGAAGTGGAATGACTTGAAGCGGCCATCCGCCAAAGAGGTCAAAAAAAGAAGCGGGCAGCTCCAGCAAGCTAAAAAGGACCTAAGCCGTGTCTGCCCCAAGTCGCCCATACATCAGGAAACTACATCGTAGTTGTGTGGGGACGCTATAACCTGCACGAAGAGGGGACCTTGGGGACTGAGAGTATAAAATTCAAACAAAAAAAGCAAGGAAGTTAATGAAAGGACCCTTGACATGTTCTGGGAAAGAGAACGGACAGTAGAGCTTTCTTGAGAGATTCGAACCGTTAAGAGAATTGGAACATCTGTCTGCGCTGAGAGGGAGAGGACAGAATCAAAGCGTCATGCTCAGAAGTGGGACAAGTTTTTCGGCAAAACCGCTAGCCGCCTTAAGTAAAAGGTATACAACATACCGCGTTTTGGGAGGGGACTCGAGAAAAATGCAGGGTAAGCAATAAAAGGAAAGTTGGGGGAACATTCCCCCTGGTGCTCAGTGCTCAGGGCCAAGTTCACACTCTAGTTTGGGACAGAAAACGACGGGGATCTTAAAGCCTGTTCTTGGGAAAACTACTGGGGGACTCGGGGGCCAAAGGGTTGGAAAGTTTTGACCAGGAGGGAGCAGTGTCTCGAATCAGAAGGAAGAAGGAAATTCGTATAGGAGGTACAGGATAAGGAAGAGAGGGGCTGGCGTGCAAGCCAGTAAGGGAAAATCTTACTCTAACTTGGGGGAAGGGAGCGCGAGAGTTGATGATAACGAGGGGAGAATTGAATTGCTCTGGGCGCCGTGCCGACTTCAAACGGCCGAACATCCAGACAAGGGGGGGTGGACGTGGTTGGATCTAGGGGGAAGAGTGCCGCTGGAGGGGGAAAGAATCGCGCCCTTGACGGGGTCAGGTTGCACAAAAACAAAATAGGGGAACGTACGTGACGAGCATCAGGAAGGAACTCTAAAGAGTTATTTTGGGGGGGGGGCAACTGGTTTCGCGGAACGCAAGAATTCTACAAGTTTGGGTTGAGAAAGCACTGAGAAAGAACACTCCTCGTCAAAAGGCGAATAAGTGTTCGTGGGTACGGAAGGGTGACGAAAGTACGATCGCTGGAAGGGGGGGAATGAGAGTCTAGGGGCTGGTCCGGGTAAAAGACTAAAGGGGAAGCCCTCCATTCCTGGAAGGGACATTAAAGAGGGTCCAACTTCATCTAAAAAGGGCGGCGGAGTGGACACGTTGGTCGGCGGCAGGAGGATTCCGAATCTGGTTAGAAAAGAATCAACCAGATTAAGACTGCTGTAAAAAGAGGGAATCTACTCAGTAATAATGCACTGGAGGGGCGCGAGAGCGAACAACAACAAAGGAAAGGGAGTGGAGAGAAGGAAGAAATCACGGGGAGGGAGGTACCTAGGGAAAAGAGTAGTAGAGAAGTCTAAAGGGGAGGAGAGATTGCGTAGACGTCAAGTGTACTCTCTGACCTAGGGGGGAGCCTTTCGGCCTCCTAACGAACTTGTACCCGGCGAGGGGGGGTTGGAAAAAACTCTTTCTCAGAGAGTACATTCGGCTGATGAGGGTGGTAACCGATCACCGGAGAAAAGGGAGAGTTCTTTTCAAATGGGGGGCCGAGCGTCTTCTTAAGGGAAGGGGGGGGAATCGAAACACCGTAAGAAACAATGACCGCGGGGGGGGGATTCGCATCGGGCGGGGGTAATGCGGCAAAAGTAAAAAAAACGTCTCTAGTCAGGGAGTAGCAGGAGTCCCGCGAATACAAAGTTCAAAAGAAGAACTACGATCACAAATGTAGCTCCTGCTTTGGGGGGGGAACTACATTATTTGAACGGAGGTGAGGGGCATACCGAGGGAGGGTCTGTCTCCATTCAAGCGCCCGGAACGCTTGGGGGAAAAAAAGGAAAGGGAGATGGAATTTCAAGGGGGGGACTCAAGTAAAAAAGGGACAGATCTTCACTCAGGTCGAGAAAACATCCATCAACGAATATTTTGACCCATGTAAGGGGAAAAGGTGCTGCTGAACTGCAACCCTCTTTTTCGGAGCCGGTAAGAAGATGGAATCGACCCTGGTAGAATTGACGAGTCAAAGGAATCCTACTCAGATAGGGGGAAAATCAAAAACCAAAAGCCTTACAAAAAGTAGTTTCTAGGCGGATTCTGCACTTTCGGCCGAGGGAACACACGTTTCAGTATAGGAAGCCGTAGAAAGGGGAACGTTAATTCATTCAGAATGTGAGAAGAGGAAACGAAAACTTTCGCGCAGCAACCGGGCACCGGTGTTTTGACCAGGGTCTACCGGGGAGACAATCTCTTCTAAAGAGAAAAAGTTTGAAAAAAAACCAGGCGTACCTCGGTAAATAGGAAAGGGAGCCGCCCGTCCCTCTCGGCTGAACAGAGGGGAGCCTTCGGAAGGGGGGAGGAGTGCCTCATCGAGATCTACCAGCAATAATCGTAGAGACCGATTCAAACGTAGGATAACATCAGAGTCAATCTCTGAGAGGTTTGGACGGGGGTCCTGGAACTGAAGAAACAGAACAGGAAGGTATAAGACAGATCGGGGAGAGAAACAGCGAAAGAGGAAAAAACAAAGGGAAGGTTTAGGTCTAAGGAGGACTGTCTCGTGAACGTAAGTGCATTCTTCAAAAGGTAGGATAGCAGCCTTGGAATAGGGGAAAGGAGTTTGTGCTCAGGTCTATAAAGAAAGGGTCCCTCGGAAAAGGGGGGGGGAAAAGTGCACCGCCATCAGAAAGAAAGCTGGATCCTTCCACAAGGGGGGAACTCTAGAGAACGGGGAGGTCATCGCCGAAAAGCCCCAGATGAAATCCTGACCGAGGGACAAATGCGCTTCCGATTGGCACCGCGGATCAAGAAGGGGGGAGGGAGAACATCAAAAAAAAAAAAATCTTTTTTCGCGACTGTCACAAGGAAAACATTCAGGAGGAATCCTTCTACCTAGGAAAAAATTTGTTTCTTTCATCCGGAGGGTAGGGGAAGGAGGCAAGAGAAAAGTCCCTAATGAAAGGTTTTCTATCATTGTTATGCAGGAATCGAACAATCTTGGACAATGTCGAATGCTGAAAACGTGACGTCTGGAAAGAAGAAAGACTACCACTCTTCAAAGGGGGGCAAAGCGTAACTGAAAAAATATAAGGGGGGAAAGGAGAGCGATTGTTTAGCATTGGAGGATTATTAGAGAGGGGAAAGGGAGTTGACAAGATCGCGACTGGAGAAGGGAATCAAAAAAAAGCATAGGGGGGATGAAGGGGGATTTGGGGCGATGCCAATCAAGCTCTGAATGGTGAACGAAATCAAATTCATGCAAAAAGAAAGCCTTGCGGATCAATTTGCCACGAAAAACAAAGCTAGCGAATGAATTCATGTCCTTACGGCGACTGACAAGAACAGCTGCGCCGAGTTTTGGCAAAAGGAAGGGGGGGAAACTTCAATCGAAAATGTGTCAATCGATTGGGAGGGTGTACGGGCCTAAGACATGTAGCAGGCGAAAGAAGGTTTCCAAAGGCGATAGGGCAGGGAGGGAAGGGAAAAAACAATTCTGGAATGGAGAGAATGTTGGTTAATTTAAAGTTCCAGGAACCGAGACTCATTTTCTAACGAAAAGGGGATAACGCTGTGAAGAGGCATATCCAAGGCAACGCGCAGTGCGAGAAAGGGGTGATTATCGACCTTCGGAGGGCCTCTGGAGAGCGGGATGTCCGGGAGCGATGTGGAGAGGCGGCGAAAGTTGGGACGGCAGAGATGGAAGTGCGAGGCCTACTTGAACAAAAAGAAAGGGAATTAAAGTCGCCGCAAAATTCCGCCTATTCTACCTCAAGCCGAGGTCCTCTCAAGGAGTCAAAAGAAGGAACGGCCAATTCGAGAAAAAGGAAGGGGTTTATATAAGAGAGGGGGAACGCAAGACGGGATGAAGGGGATTTTCTCAGGGGGGAAGCCCATTAATACAGGGGAGCTGTCTTTTTATGAGGCCATGCATGGTCTTTCACGCCAGTCTAGATATTCTTGTATCGGGGAAATCTGACTTTCCGAGAGAGGAGAAAAAAATTTTTACGACCAGGGAACGAGGAGAAAGGGACTCTGGAGGAAATCGGGAACGATGTACATTCGTTGAAATTTTCAAAGTTTTTCTCTGCAGGTCAGAGGCAGTCCGGAGACGGCCACCATAACCTTCTGGAGATGTGACGCGCCCAGAGTGGTACGTCCGCTGGAGTAAAGGGGATTGCATTGTCCCATTGGTCTCCGGCCTGGCCCGGCAAATCTTTGTTTAGGAGCGACTGGGAAGCGATTGGCTTTACGCAAAAGGGGGCGAGGGGGGGGGGGGGAAGGGGAATGGTGGGTGTTTGACCGTCGGAGGGTGGAGCGCGTTTCTCGAGAAGAAGAAAAGGCCCATAAAGAAAGGAAAGGGGGGGTCAACCTGGGGTGCTGGACTAGCATGGGAAAAAAAAAGGGAACAAGCACATGCTCAAAATGGGGGGTGGGGAACACTCGGGGGCGTTCTTGATGATTGATCTCCTGGCGGGGCAAAGAGGGCGCTTACAGGAAAGCGCTGCACTGACGAAAATTAAAAAAATCCACTGTCACCGGGCTAGTTGAGGGTTTTCCGAGGGGGAGGGGGAAAAAAAGTGCGCGCCGAGGGAAAGGGGGACAGTAAAGAAGAAAGACGGACCCAAGGTCTCGACTACCAAAAGCAGAGAAGAAGGAAGCTACACAATTTGTTAGGCCGCGTGAGGAGTTGGAAGTGAAGACCTTCGGTAATGCTAAGTCTCTGGAGGGACAGCGGGGGGGGGTTGGTCTCCAAAACTAGTGAACAGAAACGACAGCTATTCGCAAAGGGACTGGGGTTTGCGAGATGAAATTCGCTGCTTACGAAGAAGCATATAAAAGCAAAAGGATTACGGAGTTCGTTGGCAGGTTGGAGAGGTAAACTAAAAAAAAAAAAAAGGTGCAAACAAAAACCTGCAATTCTGCCCAAGTTCCACGGTTGGACAACGTCAAGCACTACTCAGAGTTGAATACCACGTTCAGGAGGAAGATAATATGGTCTCTTGACAGGGTTCGCTAACGCCGCAGGGGACTACGCAAGACGGTGGGGGATCTTAGCTTTGAGAAGGAGCAAGGGAGGAACAGCATCTCGAAAAACAAAGGGGGAAGGTAAATGAAAGAGAGAAAAAGGGGATTCTTTATCGCGCAACTAGGTTATAAAGCCGTGAACGCAGAGAATCGGCGGCGTAGCTCGTTAAAGGGAGGAAAAAAATAAAGGAATAACTTTAAAAACGAAACGGTCACTCACGACGCTTTAGATTGATTGACCTTACCTTGAGGGGAGGGGGGCAGGGACGCGTTCAGAAGAGAGGGGGGGGGACAGATAGACGAAATCCCTATCGGGGAAAGGGGAATCCAGCTAGGTAGGTAATCGGCTAAGACGAATCCACGCTCAAGGCGAACACTGCGCAAGGGGGGGGCTGCTCTAATTAAGGGGGGAATGGGAACTATTGCGGGGGAAGAAAAGAAAAACTGAGAAGATTATATCAGACGAGATGGAACCCCCTCCTCAGCAGATCTGAGCCGGTAAAACCGGGCTATTGTGTGTATACTACTAAGGGGTTTGGGTCCGTTTAGGGACCTAGGGGGAAGGGTCGAACTCAGCAGCTAAAAGACTAATACCGTCGGGGAAAGAAGGGAGGGGCAGGCCATCTTTTGGGGAAAGGGAAAGGGACTCTCCTTCAGAATCTCAACGTGGAGAATCCTCATCATTCAATCAAAACGTTCTTTCCACCCATTTAGGAGTGGGCACTTTGGTCCTAACTTGCGCGCCAAAAAAAAGTTTGCTAAGGGGAAGGGGAAAATGCTAGGCATCGCCCTTTGTAGGACACCGGGAGAAAGGACCCTCTCCACAGGTAACGCACCAAATTGCCACGGCAATCCCCTACACAGAATGGTGCGTCAACGCCCCTGCGGAGCGGGAAAAGAAAGCTTAAACACAAGGCATGGGTTTCCTGGGGAGGAAGAATCCTAAGGGGGGATCAGCGGGATGCAAGGAGAGATTATTCACACGGAGTCACCGCCACTTCCAGCCGTGGATTTTTGAACAGTCTCAGATGAAGGGGAAAAAACTCTGTCGGCCTCTAAAACGTGAAAGATGTCGGGGCGGCCCCTTCTTACCTCTTCAGTAGAAAAGAGAAGGCTAAAATCTTGCGCCGTCAGGCGACGGCAAGCACTATACCCTCTCAAATCCGCGGATCCTACGTTCAGAACCAATTTACTCAATAAAACAGGAGAATCGGGGTTATCAGGGAGGGGGTTCATACTAACAGACATCTAATCCATTCAGGGGGTCTCTACCACCAACGAGAAGAGAACACACACCGCCGAGGGTCGCGAGATATTGCCACCGGCTTCTTGTGAGGGGGGGAAAGGAGATTATTAGCAAAGGAAGGAGTCGTATTTCGGTGGCAAGGGGAGGGGGAAGATTTAGGGATCTCAATACGCGGAGCCGCCAATCCTCACAAGAATCTTCGCCCTCACTCTCCGGAAAAATATTAAAAGGGGGAAGAGAGTAGCCTAATCCCCCAACAAAGGGGAACCTATTCTCTCTCACTGCTCGTCAAGGGTTGCCTTGATGAACACCCCTAGGACGTTTTCACATGAAAGAGGGGGAAAAAGAGTGCGAGTCGACTAACTGTCACAATGAAAGAAAAGAAGACCGCAAAAGCACGGGGGGTTTTTGTCACGTCCCGCTGCAGGCGCCTTCGCAAGCAGTCAACCCTGAAAGGGCCGCGCACGTTGGTATACTGGTTCGCCGACATCACCCAAAAGGGGGACACGATGGACTGAGGAAGGATCGCCCAAACAGAAAAAAAAAAAAGAGAGGCAAAGAAAAAACAGAGAAATTGGAATTCATCTCTACCTGTATGGCCGTAAAAAAGAATACGGTCAGGTCTTTTGAGGGGGATCGCAACAAAAAGAGAGGGAAGAGCTGGACGCAAGAGATCTCTAACCAAAGGAGGTGGAGATCAAGAGAGAGGGTTGGGGCCGAGAAGCAACTTCCTTATGCTAGATAATCGAGGATCATTGAGGGCCGGAAAAAGGATCTCGTGAATTCAAAAATGAAGTACTGGGGGAGGGAGGGGCGTGGAGAGAAAAGGGGCTGGTGAAATGTGGTGACGGCGGGAAACGGTGAGAGGAAATGGGGACATCGTATTGTTCTGATAAGTCAAAAGAAAGGGGGTCAAAAAAGGGAGAAGGAGAGGCAGTTGAACTTGCTATAGAACTCCAATGTAAAGCGGACAGAAAAAGGTCTGAGAGACAAGGGTCTACTTCTTATGGGGGGGGGGTGTGGCATCCGCAAGACGAACGTCTACATGATTCAATAGTGGAACGCTTTGATAAAGAACCATGACCTCATGCTTAGAAAGAGGAAAAGATGATGGGCGGGGGGCAGTGTTTAGGGACTCTCTCGGAGGGACTGAATTCTGGGAAATTTATAGTCGAGAAGAAGGGAGGATGGAGACAAGCAACTTCGGGAGAGAAAAAATAGGGAAGGAGGATTTAAATTTCATCGACATCCGCCCCTTTAATGGAAAAAGCTGCCTCAAGAAAGGAAGCTCAAGGACCGAATCCGGGGGGAAAGGTACGCGAAGGACGCGTAACTATACGGCTAGGGAAGCAGGTCCGAGAAGACAGGGCCGTCTTTCGGAGTAATGACCAGTCCAAAGGAAAAACCGACTAAGATGACATTCTGGGGATGTCCCTGCGGTCGGTTTGAACGCATTATAGGAGAGGGATTCAGGTATGAAGCTGAGGAGGCAAAGGGAAGGAGAATGGGGACAAGCGCAAAGGGACTTGGACGTGAAGGAATGAAGCACAGGGCGTGGCGAGATTTAGTTTTTCGGAAGGGGAGCTTCTCAAAGAGAACTGGTCCAGAAAATCAAAGAGGGGGAAGTCTAGAGGAAAAAAGGGGGGCTTCGTTGACCATAAACTGGGGAAATGACCAGGACTTAGCCGAAAAGAATGCTAAGGAGAGCATACGGCACGCTGGGGGGAAAGGCGAATGAAAAGGCTGACCTACTTTTTTGGGGACGCACATACTGTGGGAAAGGTATTGAAAGGTCCGGGTTGTCGTGTGTACAACAGGGAGGCGCGTTGGGAGCAGAGGGGATCGCCGAGACGAAGGTCGATAAAGTTCTCCTGAACTCCGTCGCGGGATGGACTGCAAGCCGGGACTGAAAAAAATTTGACTGAAATGGGTTGGAACGAGGGGGAGAGGATGATGAACCTGGAATTGCGCTCTTGGGTCGGAGCTACTGAAGAAAAAAAGACCACTCAAGAACCAATCTTTTTCCAACAGGGGGGAGGGGAAGAGATTGGGGGGTTGACTCTTTATTTGAGAAAGCGCGCCCTTACGACCGGTCCAGGAACTAGCCGGAACATCGGACCTGTCAGGACGACAAAATCTCTCATAGAGAAGGGAATCTCTCGGGGAGGGGGGGCACGGTATCTGTGAGAAGACGAGACCGGGGAAGGTTGAAAATCAGAGGAAATATCTCTATCAATCCTCTAATGTGGTCGGTTGGCTAAGTGAGGAGAGGGGGACGTATTCCTAAGAAAGAGAGGGGGCCCGGTCAGGGCAATAGTCTGAATTATATGGGGGGGGAAAAACCCATGCGAGGCAAGGGAGGATCATTCCGGCGCAAGAAATCGGACTGTGTTCCAACGTCAAGAAAAACACACAACAAGAACTACCGGACGACACTTTTTAACGGGAATGGGGCCGAAAGGATGAAAACGAAGGTCCTCGGAAAAAGGGGGGGGGGGTGGGAGGCAGCATTAACAGGTCAAGACGGTTAATACTCTTAAGGTGATAAAACCGAAAAGGGCGATTAAGACTCACTCAAAAGAGGGAGAAAAGGAAAATGCAGCATGATGGAAGAAACGACTAGGGAGAATGAACGCAAGGGACTTGGACCGCAGTATGAGGGGCGGCGTAGCGTCCACTGTTAGAAATTAAGCCGGTAAAAGACAGCAAGGGGGGGGGGGTTCCACTCACTGGAAAGGGAGGAGATTGACGGGTACCAAGCGCCGAAATGACCTAAAGTCAGAGAATTGGTAAAGCCAAGTACGAAAGCCCTGAACGAGGAGTGGGGACGGCCAGATCGTCGAGGAAAAAAATGAACAGACCACAGGCAACAATCGATTGGATTAGGAGGGAGTTGGGTAAGATCGGGAGAAAAAAAGTAAAAAAAAAGGGAGTCTCATGGAAAAGGGAAGGACGATACCTTCGGCGAGAAATTTATCGGAAAGCCTGCAGATCGGGGGGTCGACTACAGGACGCTTTTTCCGGTGGAGTGCAGAAGGGGGGAAGCATCGGCTCAAGAAGAGGGGAGGACAACGGCATGATACCTCTGGTTCAAAGAGGCTTGAACGTGGTTGCCGTCCAGTAATAAAAGGCCGTCCAGACAACTGAAACACTCATCGAGATCAAGCAGAAAACTATGCGTTCTTCCACCCAAGAGCTGGAGAATTGGTCCAGGGAGAAGGGGGAGAGCCAGCCCCGCCTCAAGGAAGGTCAAAGGAAGGCATAGAAAGGAGAGATGCGGCGCAGCAATCCAACAACACGACCCGAAAAAAAAATGTACCCCGGTAAGGGACAATCCGGGGTCCACCAGTATGAAAAAAAACAAGATGAAGGGGACCATTTCTGACCGGGCACCACGCATTGCAATGGGCCGAGGCAATTTAGAAATCCGGTTACAGGACCAGGGAATGATGATTCGACGAAAAAAGTTGGGAAAAAGCGGAACCGCATCAAAGACTGGGTCTGGGGGGTGCCATTTTCCCAGGGTCGGCATGACCAGCGAAAAAAAACGGAGGCGACCCAGCTGACGGACAAATGCTTCCTCAATCGCAAAGACCCTTCGCCGGGGCAAAAAAAGGGCCCACTAGATCAAACGCGCTTCCCGCATCAAGAGATCCCAAAGACTGATTCTAACAAGACAAGAGAAACAAGAAACACCTCGTCAACGCTTCGGAGGGGGGGGGATCTTTCAGGGAGAACGAAAGAGAAAGTGATTCGGTGAAGAACCAGCGCCCGCCCGAACCACACAGGGCCGGGGGGTGAAGAATCTTGAGGAAGGGAGGACTACTATTAGTGTCACATGGGGAAAGAGGAGTGCGCAGGAAAAGGAGGCGTATGGGAGATGGCCGCGCACAAGTCATCGAGGAGGAAAACCTCCCGCAATAGAGGGGGGGATCGGAACATCACCTAACTGTCAGGGGAGAGGAAGAAAAACAACTATTCCCGCGAGAAGAGGTTCTTCCTCTAAGAAGGCCGATCAAATCACGATTTCACAAGTCCGCCGCAGAATTGGTCTGCTTGATTCAGCGGTAGCCCCGTAAGTTGAGAGAAGAAGGGATGATGGACTTACTAATCAGACTAAAACAAGAGCCCCGAACGCAACTTTTCTGGCCCGCCCGCAATAAAATAGTAAGCAGCACGATTTCCTGCGCAAGTGGGAAAGGGGGAGGGGGAACGTACCAAATCTAACAATCGTCAAAAGGAGGAATTGAGGGACCGGTAAGTCTCTCTCCAATTGCAGAGAACCACCGCGCGAGTTCGGGGCAAAGTCCGGGAACCCGAGTCCTGGGGGGGAGCGCGAAAGGGAAGGGTGGGAGAAAAGTTATCCCTAGTATCTATTGGGAAAAACGGGGTCAAAAACTCCTCACCATCCGAGAGTAGAAATCAACAACAAAAACTGTGATGGAAAGAGAGAGAATCTGTGTCCGAATGGCAGACTTCATGGGTTTGGTAGAGTGCAAATAGACCTCCCTGATCATTGTAGGAAAGTCAGAGAGAGGGGGGCGAGATCAAATTTCCGTAAAGCTACAGTTTGGAAGAAAAGATTTAGAACGTGGTTCCCGCGATGACGGTTGCAGGAGGACGTCAAGGGGCATTCTAAAAAGAATCGGAGGGAGGTGGTTCAAGGGGGTAAACGGAAGAGAAACCTGGGAAAGTCAACGGGCGCTTGGCCGCAACCATTGCGCTTCGTACATAAAAAAACACCGTCAGGATGCGACGGCGGTCTGAAGATTGGGGGGTGAGTCGTCAACAGAAACCGAACTTGCAAGATTGATCATAAAAAAGAAGGGGGACTACGCGGACAAGCATATCCACGAAAGGGGAGAGGAGGATTGGTGGAGGCCGGGACTTCTTACTCGCTGACTCAGGGAAATCGTTCTTTGCAGGGATTGTAGCGCTGGCGGTGCGATGGAGAGCTTTGGGACTAAGAAAAAAATTGAGAGTGGGGCCTCGGAACACAAGGGATACTCTGTCTCTTCTCCGACATAGAGTCATCCGGGGGAGAAACGGCCAGACTCAGGCGCTAACTAGTCGGCGGTGGTTTTATCGGGAGAGGGGAAGGAGACCCGCAATGGAGTAAGAATGGGAGGTCTTCGTACTGGGAGACCTGAAAAATGACTCACAAACCTAGAACTGGGGGGGTGTTTTGTGGGGGTATTCTTCCAAGATTTTTACACGTCAAAAGCGCGAAGACAAGTTATCGTTTAGTAAGGAGGGGGGGGAGGGGGGGGGGAAACCTCTCTAACGACAGCGTCGCGTCGAATAGGCTTTAGCTTGCCGGACTCAGTGAAAGCGAGGGGGGTCAACGCAGAAAAGGGTTAAGGGTTTCGGATGCAGAAAGAATGCTCGACTGGAGAAAAATTCAAGAACCCAACTTCGGTGAGGGACAAAAACAATTTTCGTAGGTCATATCGCCTGGAATGTACGCTTTGGAAGTCCCATCAAGGAACTTTGAGGCCTGCATAGAACGGGGAAAGGGGAGTGTTGTTCAGAATAAGTGTGGCCCGATTCCGCTTTAGTTGGCAACCATACTGGGGACGCGGTGGGCCGGGACCTGGGGAGGGGTTTTTTAAACCCTTAACTTTGCGTAAGGGGTGGGGGGAAGGGGAGTAGACAAATCTCGAAAGCAAGTTATTACCTTCAGAGGACACTGGCGCGGGCTGGAGAGGTCAAGAAGCGGGTAAAGGGAAAAGCTGACAAGGAAATTGTAATGAAAAGATGAGAAGGAGGGAAAAGAATTATCCAAAGGGTTTAAGTGGGTCTGAGAGGTATCGTAGGACCGCCAACCGCTGCAAGGGTCTGAAGCCGGACTCTTTGTCACCAGGAGGTGGGGGAGGAGCTGATTGCTAGGGGTCTAAGAAGATGACGCGGAGCGCATGACTCGGTCATAACCTCCTGAAAAAAAAGGGGGACATGGAGTCAGAAAAAAATCAAGGAAGAAGATTTACGAGTTGGAAGCTGTAATGGGAGGGGGGGGGTGCACGGGGGTTCGTCGAGAACGATTCTATTAGAAGAGAGAGGGAAAAGTGGGTGGGGGGTTTTCGCCCTGCCCTAGTTAACCATACACCAGCGAAGTCAAGCGAGGGTGACTTGGCCTAGAGGATTCGCGTGTCGGGAAGGAAGAGAGGGGACTTTCACAGTACGGCTCGTCACTTGAGGTACCAATTCTGAAGCCGAAAAGGGGCCATGGAGGAAAAGGGAGGGACTTGTCAAATTCAAGAAAGAGAAAGTTACACGGTCAGTTTCTGGGCCGAGACTGCATCGAGGGAACAGCGGGCAAGGAAAGAGAAAAGGCCGCGATGAGAGAGGAGGGCAAATGACTAGAAAGGGACGATTTAATCAAAGGGAGGATCGC
>Ga0179591_1252222_pt1 | contig 16814 bp, 13 predicted proteins | sample CZOMad2_1_08_16f_FD_182891 | JGI IMG/M metagenome (GOLD analysis project Ga0179591, IMG submission 182891) | Vadose zone soil fungal communities from Angelo Coast Range Reserve, California, USA - CZOMad2_1_08_16fungal (PacBio error correction) | ecosystem: Environmental > Terrestrial > Soil >...
TCTACAGAAGGGGGGAGGAAAATTACCTGAGAGGATCAGCCAAAAGGTCATTGAAATGTAAGCGCGGTCATCGTGAAGGGGAGATTGCGATGTGAGCGGGGAACCCGGTTGAAAAATCCAAGGAATTTGATGAAACGCCGGTTATGAAAAAACCTCGACCAGCCGTAAAATAAGTGGAATAGGGGAGAACCGGGCAACACCCAAGGATAGTAAGCGCCTGGAAGCATTTTTCAACCTAACTACCTAGACAACGCGCGATCGGGAAAGAAGTGCGGGAGGACTCCAGCCGTCGTTTCAGCGAGAAAGCGCAACGATGTCGGACTGACTTAATCGAATTGAAAACGTGGTGCTCCTATCAGCCGGGGGAATGGGGGTAAAACGAACGGGAAAAAAACTTCCATCGGGGGCGGCAAAAAGACCAGACAAATCTGCAAACAAAAAAACGAGGCTCTGCGCAGAATCGAAACCGATTGGAAACATGAAAATTACAAGGGAAAAGAACCAACGACTCGACACCAGGCCTTCTGAAGAAAAACAGGAAACTCCCGATCCAAGGAAAAAACTAGGGATCGCGATGCCTGAGTAGGTTGTACAGCAAACTGCCTTGGTGGGGCCATCGAGATCTCAAAGTATAACCAACACTTAAGGGGCATGAACGGGATCCAACGCGCGAAAGGAGACGTATATGGATACTCTCTCACAAAAGAGGTCTCGAGGTAAGACTGAGAGGAAGGGGGAACCCCTTCAGGAAGTGGCGGAGCAGTCTTGCAGAGGGCAGGACACTTCTGGAAGGAGAGAAGGTGGGGGGCCAGTGCTCACGTAGAACTTCATCCCGAACGCGAAAATCCGTGCTGAATCCCCGTCACCTAGGAGGACCATCTCCTTGAGAAAGCGAAAAGCTCCGACGTGAAGTTAGAGGCTCAAGACCCTAAGAGGGGCTCCCAACGGGGGGGCCCCGAATTCTCATCTTTTTGGTCAGGTGAACAACCTGCGCCTTCGAGGAGGGAAGATTATGTAGTAGACGATTTCTCCTATGCCAAAGTGGAACATCGGGGGGGTCCCTAGTAAGAAAAGGGAAAAAATTTGAACTCGACAAGAGGAACCGCAAGGAGACCAGCCTCGTTGGAGAAAAATAGCATTGCGACAATCCCGCCGGATTGGTCACACGCCTTTGGGAAGACGGGGACCTGATGGCAATTGGGGGTCGAGTGTCGGAGTGGGTGCTTCAGCTGGGAGGCAGTCCGAGAGGGGCTAAAATGGCTCGAATGGTTCCGCTTCAAGCGTGAGGATGCCCTGCCTAGCAGGGATGGATTTCCTTCCTTGGTCGGAAAACACGCGCGATGACCGGGAGAAAGAAAAGACAGGAATCGAACCGGTAAAGGGGGGGGGGGGGGGGGGGGTAATTCCAATCCACCTCATTCTCAAAAGCCAAACCACCGTTTTGGGGTTCAGTGACGACCGTTTACGCGGGTCACTCCTGGAGGGTCAAGAACTCGCCGCCTGACGTGCGTGGTGAATGGGCCAAAAGCAAAGGCGTGGGATTTTACTTACAGCGCAAGGAATAGAGAGTGGTGAACCGCGAAAAACCAGCCGGGTGGCGCCCCCGCGTTGCGGTAGCAAAATACGAAGCAGGTCGAGTCCAACACCGCGGAGGCAACTCAAGACAAAAAGGGAGGCCGGCGTAGCAAAGGCGACGTTCCGGCAAAATGGCAACCTGGAGAGTGCTAATAGCTGAACGAACACTCGATGGAAAAAAAGCAAACCGCTGTGTGGTGTGGGGTGGGATCGACGCCGCGCGGACGTGCGGCAAAGACGCGTGTGACGCCGGAGATCCTGCAACGCCTCGGCCGACGCCTCAGAGATACGCGTCTTGTCTCACAGGGAAGAAGAAATCGGTCGCCACGCGAGTGCCCGACAACGAAAATGTATCTCCACATAAAAGAAAAAAAAAGAAGATATGTGTGAGATCGCGTGCTGCGGACACATCGGCGTAAAGAAGGAAGAAGGGGAGCGCTTTAAACTAAAAAGAAGTATCGACAAAAAACGAGAAAGAGAGAAATCCGAAAAAGTTTGCGCCGGGGCGTGCAAGATCAAACAAAAGGCACGGATCGAACCGAACGTGGAAAGAGAACACCTCCCAACACCCACAACAAGCTCGGTCTTACGGACTGCAGGGCATCGAGGTGTACGCGTAGAAAAAACACCAAACGCGCAAGCAATCGGGGAAAACTTAACCAGGTGGAGACGCTCGACGCAAGCGGTAAACCAGAGGGATCAGGACGCACGAGGGTGACAGAGAAACAAGCGAAAAAGAGTGAGGCGCAACGGGGGAGAAAGCAACGCCGGTCAACTGGGAAAGCGGGAACTAAACCGAATGCAAAAAAACCTGGCCAAAACAAAGCGGTGGCGTTGGACGATCTTCACAAGAAGACAGGCAAGGAAAAAAAACAAAAACCAACTACCGAGAAACGCCGGCGAAAAAGGTCGTACAGGTTGAGAATATGTGTGGAGAGTGAAGATGACTGTCATCAGGGCAAACAGAGGAGTACGACGGACTCCGAAGGGGGGAAAACAAAAAGACAACAATCCATACGACCTGGACCGCGGGCTACGGCACCGCGTGACGAAGACACCATCAGAAGCCAAATTGTCGGCCTTCGACGAAAGGAAAAAGACGAAACACCCGAACGTCTCCACGCAGGCGACGGACGAAAGGCGTGGAAAGAAATGGAGGGCGGTCGGAAAGAGCAGAATTTATACCAAGAGTATGGCGACGGAGGACTGGGGTCTTAGTAAAACGGGAGCTGGTGCGTACGCAAGGTATGGGAAACGGGTAATCGCCCACTAGTTTCTTAGTCCGAAGGGAGCCTAACAGAACAGAAAGGCCTGAAAAAGGAAGGTTTGTCACACGAACGCGCTGGGACCGATTACCTTGACGGGGAAAACCGGCGGGCTATGAGGGCCGAGCGTAATCGAACGTACACGAGGGCATCAGAAAAATTCAGGGCATTCCAGGCATGCAAGAAGGGGACCGGAGAGGCTGACGGTTATAAGGACGCGCGGTACGCCGGATGAAAGGGTTCACTTGAGCACCGATTAAACTAGGTCATGAAAGGGTTCTAAATCGCCAAGTCAAGAAATAGGGACTAAAGGGTGGAAAGCAAATACAGGGAGTCACCTCGATAACTTTAGAAAGTTACCAAAAAACGGCGCAGGCAGTTGGGTAGCCTGAAAAAACGGGAAACACTGTTTCAGGGGCCCTCGCAGGGACGCATTCTTCAAGTCGTAAACGTAGACATGCACTGCGCTATCCCGAGGAGGGTCGGCGCGGGAAGGCCAGATTAGGAGGCATCTGGCACAGGCATAAGCGCGTCCGGGGGTATTGAAGAGGTCACTTTATGGGGGGGAATAGGTTGAGGAAAGGCAGCGGGAAAGCGACAGACGGTGAGGGACCATTCGTGCCACTGCGTAAACGGAAATTCGAACGGGATGAGACAAACGCCGCGAGGATGTGGGCAACCCACCGAAGATAGAAGTCGTTCTTGTCAGAAAGAGGCTTTTGCAGAAGGAGAAGCAACGACGATGGGCAGGTGCAAGGACTTGCCGATAAATCGGGGGGGGAAAGGGACTAAGTGCTACGGAAAAAAGGGGGCGGTCGATTGAAAGAGAAGAGCAAGCTCAGATGCCTAATCCCACGATCCTACCGTTTTCCAGCGGCGGGAAGCCACACTTAGAAAGTTTTCTACAAGGGGAAGGAGGAGAGACAAAAAGAAAGATCGACTCGAGAAAGAGGATTCGAAGCAGCGAAAATCCGGGCTAAGGAGCCCCAACGGCTTTACAATGCGAGTCTAGCACGAGAAGGTCAGCTGGACGCGAGGAAGTGCCTAGAAGACTATCATCAACCGTAGAGGAGAGTGAATTTCGGCTGTCAAAATGTAAACCACCGGTGAGAATCTTAGAAGAAAGGGATCCTCGAACAGCTTTGGAGGCAAGCCCGTTAAAAATTCTGATCATCCGTTAAAACTCCGATAAATCATCAAGCCTGAAATGGGTTCCTGGAGAAAAAAAAAGAAGAGAAGCCCCAGGAAGCCAATGGGAAGAGAACCGAATCAAAAAGGGAAAGCATATGGCCGACCCGCCACCTTGGGAAGCCAAAAAGCCCCCACGAAAAGAGCCTCTCAGAGAAGGGGAAGGGGGGTCTGCCGTCGACGAAACAAAGCACCGAAGTCTGCAATAAAGCTTATCGTTTGCACACCGGAGGATTGACTTAAAGAAGGACGAGATCGTAAAAGCCAAAGTCGGGGACAATTGTGAGCAGGGGAAGGTGGATCTTCCAGAAAAAATCCTCTAACTTAGGAATTTAAAAGGTGAGCGGGGGCAACATAGAACTCACTCGCATTTAGAGTCGAGGAAGGTCACTCACCCAAACAGCGGCAAATTCTCAGAACCTGCAAAGGAGGATCGCCACTTTTAAAAGCAGAGGGAAATGCTCGGGGGCTTGCCCGGTCCGTGGGACCACCCAGCCCGGCTAAGCCCGAGCCCCGGGGGGGAGACCCAGAAAGGAAAAGTGTGGCTCTGGTGGGTGCCAAAACGGGACCACTTTGAATCCTGACTCCCCTTGAAAAAAAAAGAATAACGATTTGGTAGCCCTGTAGGTTGGCCGGACAGGATGGACTCCTAACAGACCGGGAGAATACGTTTAACGGATCCAGAGAAATCGTTGGCGCCCCACTACGCTGGGCCGGAGCCTGCCGAAGAACGATCATGGGATATCGCTTGCGCCTCGGGCTTTGAGGACTATCTAACGACGGGAACACAAGGTGCACAATAACAAGCGGGAAGAAGAGGGTTCTCAAATAGCAAATCTCACTTTTGAGGTTTACGAAGCTGTTCGCTGGTGCCGCGCAGGAAGAACGTCTGGAATTGAAAAAAACACGCAAGGGTGCTCTGGGGAAGGCGGCGGGAGTAATTAATCGAAGTCGGGAACTTAAATCATACTATGAGAGATGGGGCGCGGCGTCGGGGAACCTCGCCGGGAACCTGCAGCGCGGGGGGGCCCCTCGAAGGAGGACAAAAGGCGCACATAGAGAATCGATCCGGGGGAAGAGCAACAGGAAGACGGACAAAAAATCAACCGATCTAAAAGAAAAGGGGAACGATCGGTCTCTGGGCAACACAGGGCCTAGAGAAAGCACAAAAACAAGGTGAATCTGACCGGCATCAAAAAATTGGGGCAAGAACTCACTCCTTCCGTAAAACGAAGGCGCAATGCTGGCGAGCACTATGGAAAGCGTCGACCAGACAATTGAGACACCAGACCAAGGAACTCAAAAGGGTGGGAGGCTGGAACGGAAAGGTTACACGCGCGGGCTTCTGAACCTTTGGACCGTCAGCACAACGGGAAACGCCTGAATTTTATCGAGAGAACGAGATATTGGTGATACAAGAGAACTCTCTTGGAGAAGGGGGGATGAATGAAACCTGGGGCACTACCCGTCAAGTGCGCCATCAGAGATAAATCTCCGTAGGGAGGACTATATAGGAGGTTCCAGAGGCGAGATCGGTATTCTGGCAGGAATTTCCTTTCAGCCGGAGCCGAAAAATGGCGCAAACGGCAGGGTCCGCTAACCGATGTCAAAATAAATCCATATAGACTTTGGACGGCTGGCCGTTCTGGGCCGCCCATACCCACAGCGTTTGCCGGGCACTCGTTACGAGGGAGGAAAAAAAAAAGGATGAGTTCTCACCTTAGGCTTGGGGAGACCCATTGCTTCCGTGAATTGAAAACTTCGTGCTCGGCGAATGGGGGGGCCGGCGGTGACGGACAGGGAAAATGAACGACAACCTTTCCGGCGAAGGCCCAAAGGCGGACAAGCTCGGAAACCACACGCGGGGAAAATTTAACGATAACTGAATCCCAATCAGTAAAGGTATCGACATTTCAGAACATAATAAGGAGGAGGGAAAAAGGCAAACGAAATTCTAACTACACGGGAGGGCGATCCCAAGCGGGGACGGGTGTGTTCCCAGCAATCGTGGATGGCAGGGGAGAAAAGAATAGTTAATTTTCGGGGGTCCACCACCTGGATAAGGGGAGCAAGCGAAGTAGGGAAGCAGAAATATCTCAAAAAGCGCGGGAATGAACCGTAGGCCGGAAAGAGGCTAACAGCTAAAGTTGGCATCGAAGAGGGGAAAAGAGGTTCCAGCGCGGAAGGTGCCTAATGAACGTCAAGCGGGAAGAATATAGCCGGCAAAGAGGGGGCCAAAAAAGCCGGAATTGAAGTGGGGGGAAAAAAGGTTCGTTCAAAAGAATGCGCATTCGTTGTACACGATTCGACTGCGGAAACCTGGCTGCGCTGCTCAAAAAGGAAACGGGCACTCAAAAGGCGAAGAGGAACGGGTCTACAGAACGCCGTATGCCAACTTTAACTGCAAACTCGATCTGGCATGGGGTTGGGAACACAGGAAGGCGCAAGAACGGCTTCTAAAACAAAGAAGGGAGGTAGGTGAAAAAGGCGGACTGCAGTCCGACGACGCCTCTTTTTCGGGTAAAGTTGGGTTTCCTTAAAGAAAAGCAAGGGGGGGAATCGGATGGATCGTTAATCTAGCGCATTATTCCCATGGGGTCTTGGGGTAACACGGTCGATGCGGGCCTGGGGGGAGGGACAGCACCAAGGCACTGAGGATAGGGTCCATGTAAAAATCTCAGAACAACCAATCAACGGGGAGAAAAGAGAAAATTGCCAAAACTGAATCACAAGGGTGCAGCAGTGTTAGTGAAATGAAAAGAAAAAGAAGACCTAACCAAATACCAAGCCTGGACTATTAATGGGCTAAAAGCAGTTAAAAAAAACGGTGCATCAAGAATGCAACAAAAAGGAAGGGAAACACATGGCTCTGCAAAAAATCAAAAAGGCAGGAACTCATTCAAGGTCAGCATTCCGGAAAAGACCATCGGGGTCAAGCCGTTAAAAGTCGCCGGGCTGAAACCCCCCCGCTAAAAACAGGAGTTGGGGCCCCCTTTTGCAAACAGGGGAGAGGATACGGGATAGGTAAAAAAAGTGACAACGCAATGGAAACAATTTGGGGACCCGATCACCGGCCGCAGAATTGGAAAAAAAATCAAGGTCAAACCGAAGCTCACCTCGCCTGCGAACAGAATACAACTCAAAAGCCTTCTAAGAAAATATTGTCGGCGGATTCAGAACAGCTCCCCAAATCGGGCACACCAGGCACGAGACCATTCTACCGGATTTGCCCGATCGAAGACAGAGGGAGCATGTTGGTGGGAGTACCGAAGAGTGACGAAGGAAACCTTATCATAAAAGACAGAGAAGAGAAGGGCAAAACGCTCTAAAAACAGGTGTCAAGGTAAAGTCTATTCAGGGGGAAACATTGTAGTTGGTTTCTGAACCATGGGGAGTTTTCAAATTCAGAAGAAAAAAGAAGCGGGAGTCACGTCAAAAGGCTGCCCGGCTTTCTTCTGAGGGTTCAGGACCGACGCTGGCGGCGAAGGCGGGAGGAAGGCACAGTCAGAAAGATGGGACGTTCAGCAAGGAAAAACAGGGAAAATAACCACGCTGGTGAAAGACAAAGTCCCCAAAAACCAACGGCTGGCAGGCGGAGCGGGCGGTAGGGTTGAAAAGGTCGCAAGCACGATCACATCCGACGCAAGGGAAAAAACAGAGTCCAATTCGAAAAGGAATGGAATTGCGCACAAAGTCGGGAGGGAAAAGGGCTAACTAATCCATCAGGCACCGAAGTGCACGGAAAACCGGTATAAAGGCAAGCACAAAAACCTGAATGGAGTCTTATATGGCGGAAAGACGCAAAAAAGCGGGTATCAGAAAGGGGACACTCAAAGAAGAAAGGCAGGAGACCGCATTAACAGTGCTCCGCGGAATCGCCTCAAGAAATAGGCCGAAATCGGGGGGAATAGTTCGGTCTATATACGGGATGGAGAGAGAAGAAAAGAACGCAACAAGGAATAGAGGTGAAAATCAAAAGGGAGAAACCGGGTGGACGGGTTATGTCAAAAAAACCAATATCTCGGAATCAAAGGGGAATGACTGCGTGATGTTCTTTGACATAACGTGAGAGAAGCGCGCTTCAGCAGGAAATCGCAAGATTGCAATCAACGGAAGGCAGAGGACGTGTGAGAAGTCCTTGTCCGAGGGGACGAAAATTGTAGTTGGGGGGGGTAAGAAGAGGAGCAATAGCTCGCAGGCTCCTCCATGCATGGCCCGCGCAGACAGGAGTGAGTTAGGAAGGGGGACCCAAACACGGAAAGGACGGACCAGATGAACTGATGTCTTGGGGGGGGGAAGGTCTCGGGCGCGGAAAATCTGGAGGTCTTCATGATTCGGTTGGGGGTCCTTGGTGCTTGTATGGGTGAAGCCGGCATTAGGGAGAGGAGGGGCTCGGGGAAAGGGAACAAAGTCGAAATCAGATCAAAAAAGCGGAGCAAAGGCTGTGTTGGGGGGGATTAAAACGGGCAGGAAGCAGTAAATACACAGCAAGGAATGACAAAAAGTTCGAAAAAAAGGGGAAGCTGCTACAAAAAAATTGTCGAAATGTCGTAGGGGGAAGGCAGAATTAAGTAAAAAGAAAGCACGGGGTAAATCAAAAGCGTATAAAAACTGGGAAGGGTGGGTCAAGGCGAAGAAGATTTCACCGGGCGCATTCACAAAGAGGGTATACCTCTAGGAGGAAGCGAAAAAGTAGCCTATTAGAATCTAAATACGAGGGGATTTTCACGCGATGAGGCGGGGTCCAGGGGGCGCATCTAAGCAATCAACGCTCAATAGAGGGGTGATTAACCCCCCACCCCCCCGGCAAGCGGGCAAAAGGAGGTCAGCGCTGGGATAGGACAAGCAAGCGGGAGATGTAGAACTGCGTAAAACATCGTGGACGAACAAAGTCGCGGCCAATGACGATACTCAATAACGACTGCCGAAAAGGTGGGAGAAAATGAGGAAAAAGGAGATCCCCAAAAAGGAAGCAACACATAAAAGAAAGGAAACGGAAAAATTCAGGCCGTCTCACCGACTAAGCTCGGGGAGGTCCTGGCGGAAAAAATAATACATGTCCTCCACAAAAAAAAAAAATTGCAACGTCATCACAAAGGGCGATCTATAGAAAGGGTGGGCATTTGGGCAAAAAGCGTTAACAACACCTGTAAAACGTCGCACCCGTAAAAATAGTGGAGGATGGGGGCTAGTTGCAGATACACAAAATTAGACGGGTTGTTGGCCGCGGCAGATCAACTGCCCAAGGACCGCAACTACGGTGCAGGGTTGGCGGGGGGGACGTTCAATCGTTAATCAAAAAATGTTGCACAAGAATCAGAGCTGGAGGGGGAGGGGGGGAAGAAACGCAATCTTGAAACGGGGGGGGGGCCAGACCGCAAAAAAGAAGGCGCGTTAGGTGGGAGTGGCCACGGTGGGGGGGGCGGTTTGGAGAGGGCGGCTTAGGGTGGAGGGGGCGGAGGGGCCAAGCGAAAGTGTGGGGGGGCGGGGACGGACGTCAAAGGCGATGCAGGCAGGAGGTAGCGGAGGCTTGGCAAAGGGGGGGGGGAGCTGGGGAACATCGGCAAGCAGCAGTGGGGTGAACGACTTCGCATCATCGTCTGCGGACATCCCATGGGATTAGGTTCGCACACAGGGCGAAATTTTCGAATGTGATGAAACACGTTCCCGACGAAAGAAAGGACCGGGGACAAAAAAAAACGAAAGTCTAACGGGGCTGATACAGAGGATGCGAAAGAGATGAAAATTGAAAGACTCAATCGTGCGAGAAAAAAGTGCGGGTGAAGGCTGCTAGGGAGGAGTTTCGCCGAGTGGGACAGTCATGAAAGGTACCGGAACGGCGGCGGGGATCCTAGATGGAGGGGAGGGGGAAAAAGGACCCTGTAAACATAACCCAGTCCTCCGTATGAACCTAATGAACAGCCTCTGAGACAGGAGAGGTAGAAGAATCGGAAAGCAAGGAAGGAAAGCGGCCATTCAGCACTTGGAGCCCTTAGATCCTTAGCCGTGCACCGAAGAACCGTCTGCATCAGGTCACGCTATCACGTCGTGAGGAATTAACGGGAAAACTAAAAGGGTACTACAAAAAAAGCGAAGACGTATATCAGGAATGTGACTTTGGGTGATCCTCTCCAAACGGCTTTTGGGAGAAAGAACCGGGTCAAGGGAAAGAAGTCAACACAAAAAAAAAAGGGAACGCATCAAGAAACAATCTCGCGGTGCATAGCGCCGTTGACGAACCGAAACAGGAACGACGGACTCGCAGCAGACGCAGAAACAAGGGCGAGAATACAAACCCAAGGAGCAAATGCGCAAAAGTCCAGAGGCCTTCAACGGCCGATAGGGAGCAAATGAACAGGGGAGACGTTTGTACGGACTGAGGGGCCAGCGCGGGAAAGAGCAGAACCACGGGGAGGAGGCCCAGGGCGTGAAAGTCTGAAAAAAGAAGACATTCCAATCCAGGAGGGGTCGGCGGCTAAAAAAGAAATGGTGGAACGGAACTTAAGAGAAGGGCCAACAAATGGGGAACCGGTTAGGAAAGCAGATTCGACAGAAAGCTACTAGGACCTGTAGCACAGGCATCACGACAAACACGAAGGACGATGAATACCAAGGACTGACGGTATTGAAGGATCAAAAAAACGAGGAAGCCACCGGCATCTAAAAAAGTTGAGTGGGGAAAGTCGACTGGACTAGTAGCCTCGGAAACTCAGACCAGCTTTTTACCACTCAAGTCCAGGGGAAACGGCTGTTCAGACTTAAGGGCGGGAAGAGCCGAGGATGGGAATACTAAACTAGCGCCTCGAAAAAGTGCACAAAGACCGGGTGGCCGACGTGGGAACGCCCAAGGGGAACAGTCCCGCCCGTCGCCATCCCGTCCGGAGGAGAAAGCGTGCATTGCGATCCCGAAAAAGGGGGGGGGGGAAGCCAGGAAACCTTTGAAGCTTCTAAGTGTCGGAGTGTGTGCTGTTCTGAGCTTGGAGGGAGGCCTCTGAGGGGAGAAAAAGGGCGTAGAGATTTAAAAGAAGTAGGAAGAAAGCGGCGAAATCGGAGAAGGGAAGGAGTCAGACGGTGTAACAAGAGGAAGCCGGACGCAAGAAAAAATTAAAGTAGAAAGGAGGAGCTACAATAGAAAAAAGAATTAGCCCAACCTTTCTTACTACCTTGGGGAGAACCCGAGAGTGGGAGTCAAGAGACCAAGCGCTCGGGGTGCCGAAAGTCAAGAAAGCCACCTCCGTTGGAGGTTACACCGAGAGGAGACGGTGGGGGGTAAAGAGACCAGGAAGCAGGAGGGGGGCGCGAAAATGCCGGTAACACGCCTGAAGAGAGTCGTTTGTCACCATCGAGATATCTCCGAAAAGGATTAGAGAGTATCCAGAGGAGGGGGACAGGTTAAGGAGGAAATGCAAAAGGGAGAGGGGAAATTGACATGAAGGCAAGGAAAAGGTGAAAAGGCCAAACAGTCGAAAAGAGCTTGGGGGGGGGGGGTTTTTGGGATCGGCGAAGCTGTACTGGAACTTAGAAAGTGATAATCACTGAAAAGCAGAGGGAAGAAACGAAAGGAGGGATAAGAGTCAGGTTAAGAAATCGTAGAGCGAAATTTAGTTATACGGACCGAAGCACTGTAGCTAACCACAAAGAGACAACACTTATTGATGGGAAAGAGAGAGAAGGTTTTTCCATTGCGTTTCTGGGGATTTCACAAGAGACAAAGACTTTGTGGTTATCGGCGATTATGATATGAGACGGGAAAAAAAGAAAAAACGCAGACCAAAACGTTTCGGGGTCTTCAGTGCAGAGAGCAAAGAGGGACCCGCCTAACAGCCGAACGTCTCACTCCCTTCCGATCCAAAAAAACACACCAAGCTCGGCAGTTGCTGTGAGGGGAAGATCGGTGGGGAAAGGGGGTGCAGCTCAGTCAAACTGGCGCCACAGGGGGGCAATCGTTGGCTGCGTCTAAGATGGAGAACTGGTGTGATCCTATTTTATCACGAGGGGAACAAGACCGTGACAGTACGGAAGGTGGAGGGAGATCGAGCAAAGGGCAGAGCTGGTCAATTTGGGGAAACAAAACCAGAGAAAATGACTGAACTAAAAAGAGGGTCCGGGGACCGAAAAGGATGGACAAACAACGAAAAAGGGGAGGGATGACTACCTAATGCGGGGGGGGGAAACCAAAAATGTCCTTAATGAAAAAAGGCTTTGTGAGAGGAAGAAAAAAAAAAAGGAAACTACGGAAGAGGGGGCGTATTAAGAACCGGGAACCGGAATGGGGCGAAAAGCATCAAATCCGCAGGCTGATCGTCTCGGGCATACTCGTTAAAAGGAACTAAAAAACCATGCCATTGGAGAAATCCGACCGAAAAAGGGGAAAACAGAGGAAAACACACACTCCAGGAAAAAACCTCGACAAGGAGAAAGCCTAAAAACGGACGCAATTTCTTGTGGGAAAAAGAAGCTTCGAAAGAGTGTCGCAGCCCCTGAAATCCACGAGGGTTCGACTGCGGTACTGGAGGGGGAGGAAAGGGGGCGGTTTCGGACGAAGGGAAAAAAGGGAATTGTTTCACGGGTTAATCTGCTGTTAGAGAACAGCAGACTCGAAGAGAAGGGTCAAAAAATCCTGGTCAAAGGGAAAAAGACTCACGCAGGGGGAGGACTAGGGGAAAAAACACCGAGGGAGCTGAGTACACGGGAACGTACAGGGGATCAAAGACCTTCCTCCGGTGGTTCAAATCTGAAAAGCAAAAAACATTAGGGAGGCTGACTTCATCATTCAGTTAGGGGTCCAGAGGGAAGACATTCAATTGATAACTGAGCAAAAACGGGCGGAAGAGACTCAAGGAAAGGGAGAACGTCCAAAGGCTGCATAACTCTTGGGACGGAAATTTGGTGGCCCTCATACCGGAAATCTGAAGCAGGGGAAGGACTTAAAAACCGAGAACGCTGTAGTCTAGAGACGGTGGGAGAATTCACTATCACTGCAACGAAGTGTGGGGGAGGAAGTTATATAGAGAGGAACATAAAATTCATGCGAGGAGGAAAAACTTCATGAAAGGCAGAGCATCTATTCTTTCAAGCATGCCTCGTTAAAAACGGATTAATGGAGGGCAGAAGGGACGGCAGGAAAGGGGGGGGGGCAGCGGTTTCGAGTAAGAGTCATTTAAAGGTCCAGCAGGTTATAGAGGCATCTCGAAACGAATATCCAGGCCTAGACTAAGAGCGTTTCCAAGGAGGTAAGTAGTGGAAATGTATTTGCTAAAAAAGAAGGTCGGGAGAATGGGCCAACCAAACAGAAAATTCAAAAGCAGCCCAAGAAAGAGCGGTTGGAGAAAGTGAGAGCATACGGGAAAAGGCATGGTATGAAACCGGATCAGAAAAGACCGGGAGGAGGGAAGTCGGTAACGGGAGAAAGACGAGACGGGCTGAAAAAAAATGTTCCAAGAGTGACTCCGACGCCGCTCGCTGAGGAATACATCACGAAGGAAAGAAATAGCGGATATATTCTTCTACAAAAGGTCTAAAAAGAGGGAAATGTTTAAGGGGTGAAAAGTTTATTGCTTAGAAAATCACATCGAGATGGAAGGAGCATCGGACGTAAGGACTACCGAGACAGACTGAGAAAACAAGGCGAAGCGAAATCACCGCTGGACCGAATGCCTACGTCTCTCACTATGGGGACTGACTTGGAAAAGAACCCGAGAAGGGGGAAGGAAAATCATCACCCGTAGAAAAACTTCTAATGAAGCGTTGCGTACTTCACGTGGAAAAGGGAAAAAATTTTCTCGAAGTAGACCGCCCAATGGTGCAGTCCGAGGAAAAGAGTCGGACGCCATCCTTTCCAACTGAGTCTTCGCAGGGACGTGTCCCCGGATCGCAGCGAAGAGAAAGACCTCAGAAAGCCTTCCTAACCATTACGCAGAAACTGGACGTAGCAGAAACAATTCCGTGACCGGGAGTGGAAGAAGGAAAATCACGGAAGAAGAAGAAGACCAAAACCGAAACCGGCACCTCCCCCTCAAATAAACAGCCGCCGCGAACGGGCTGAAAGGTCGAGGCCAAAAGTGCAACTAAGCGGAGCAAAGAAACTAGATGTTGAGAAACAGATTGTAAACCAGGGAGAGGGGTGGGTCCAACAAAACGGACTGGCAATAGAGGGTTGGAAGTCATATGGGGGATCGGCCAAACCTCGTACACTGTAGAAGTAGAGAACAGAAGGAAAGTCCTGGGAGAAAGTGGCCCGGAGGTACAGCAAAAGAAATTCTCTTAAAAGAAAACGTACGGAGCGATCTCCGGGGGGTCTGAGAGAGGGGGGGGGGGCGGGAATCCGTGAAGATCTCCTGTGGATAGGGGCAGGACTTGACTGACTCCAGAACGGCTGCCATAAGAGAAGTCGTAGGAAGGTCCCGATTGAATTGGCGGGGAAAGGCTATTGGTGGTCAAGGAGGGGGATGACCCTTGGCGAATGCATCGAAAATTTACTCGTGGGCCGGGGGATGGGACACCGTTCAATTGGCCCGGACAATGCCTCAGGACGGACAAGCTTTGAAGGAGACCGCCTCGGAGCGTTGCGGACCACCGAGCGCTGCGACCGGCCGAAGGAACTCTTCGGAGAAGAAGACGATGTTTCTGATGGATTTGACGAGAGCGAAAGAGAAACCATCAATACGCTGATTTGCACTCATAAGTCGGGAGTATATGATAAAACAATCGGCAAAATCTCCCTTAGGGGAACTACGGGGCTTTGGAGTGTTGAAGGAGGAATGGAAGATTCAGGTTCAGGGACGTATTGAGACATGACTACTTGGAAGAGGGGAATCTAATGCTGTGAGTTAAAAATCGCAGGAAAAAAAATTTCTGACAAAAGAAAAACTGGCGTGATCGATGGAGACCAGGTACAGGGAGGGATGAGCCTGGAGAAGAACACAAAAGAAAGTGTGTAGAGAGAGGGGGGAGACTGATTCGCAAGACCAGCTTCGAAAGGGCGGAAAAAAGAAAGCAGGTCGTAACCATCAAGGAAAACCCATTACTAAAAGATCCAAATCCGTTTCTTCGGCTAGGGGACTGCTCTATAAGGGGGGGGTCCAAAAAATAAGGGGATATGGGTTACCTTCAATCGTGGGATGGATTGGTAAAAGAGTCCTCGGGAGCAGACTCACAAGGCGTGATTAGTCTATGGAACTGTAGGCGGAATATACTGACAACAACGAACCAAGGTTGCTTACGTCACCTCGACAAGAAACTAAGACGGGATCAGGAGATTCAAATTTTGTAATGGGGCAATCCCATTGTGGAGAGAGTATCCTTCTCTGCACTTAATTCTCTTCGGGAAGCTTTACCAAGCGTCAAACGTCAATCATCACGCAGGGTGTCGCTGGAGGACGAGCTCTGGGAGAGACATGAAAAGAGCCCCGTTGGCAGCAAGGGAGAATCGAACCAAAAGAGGTCCTAGGAGCTGCAGGGGCGCCATCATCGCTGAGAGACGCCTCTAGAAGACGGTCTGCGAGGTACCGCCAGGGTCAGGGGATGGTCATCAGCAAGGGGCCTTGTAAGTGCCTTACATGCATCCCGGCGAAAATTGCGCGTCAGTAAAAAGTCCAGGTCTCTGCGTATGCCGGCCATATCAGTCCTCCTCAGCCTGCGTCCCTTTAGGGCCTGCCATCAGTCGGACCCCCCACGGCTTTGTGAAACGACTAAGGGGGGGTATTCGGACCGAGGGTTCGCGCCTTTGATTGTCGTCAACCTTCCTCTTTTGGGATACATACAGGGCTCAGGGCTCGATAATTCGCCTTCTTCGTGGTCTCCTTTGGGGTTAGGCGGTCGACTTCTCCACAAGATATGAAGCAACGTCACCGGCGTCAGCCGATCGCCGCAGGTTACCGACCTGGAAGCGTGAGACACCACCGCTTAGGAAACTTGGCCGAAACTTTCCTCACTGCTTGGAATTTGACAGGAACTGCTTAGGACCAGCGTAATCCTGAAACTGGGGCGAAAACCATGGCGCTCCCCAAAGAGTTGAGGTTTGTAAACAGCCGATTCTCCTAAAAGAATCCGATTGAGAGCAATGTTTCAAAGAACCGAAAAGGGGTTGTCACGACGACAGGGGACTACGACTTGCGCCCACAAGCCGCCAGATCGAGGAGGGGAACCCGGGCGTCTGAACTCGGGGTTCAAAAGTCAAGAAGAGAAAATGAAAAAACTGGAGGAATCGGTCAAAGAATGTTACCAAGAAGGTAGCTCCTTGGTCTTACAGTCATGGGGGGACATGCTCAATATGGTGAACCATGGCACATAAAAGAAGCGAGTGAAGTGTCACTTTATTTGGAGAGTTGTCAGATGAGGTGGTGCCCATAGAAGTGAGAAAAACATGGAAAAGTTAGTTGCCTAGGAAATCTCTGGTCTAAAAGAGAAATAATTGTGAAAAAATCTATTGGACTAACCAAACTGAGAAAAACAGCCTAACATGTGCCAAAGACACGAAGATCTAGGGCGAGTGGGGTTATACAGACTTTAAAATGGCGGAAAAACGAATTTGAAAAACCCTGGGCGATTGGATCTCAATGCGGAAATTCGTTGGATCCGACTGAGTTTTCAGCGTTTGGCTCCATGGGGGGAAGAAAAAGGCGGGGGAATTGTCAAAAGCTTGAGAAGCCTTAAAGAAAATGGGAGGCTCGCGTTAATATTCCCAGTATGGGGGGGAGTGGCGCGGGGTCGGAATTCTTCAGGGCCCAGAAGGACGACCAAGGACACGGGGAGAGTGGGGCTCGAGGGTCCGGGGCACTTAAAAAG
>Ga0179591_1260944_pt1 | contig 16814 bp, 11 predicted proteins | sample CZOMad2_1_08_16f_FD_182891 | JGI IMG/M metagenome (GOLD analysis project Ga0179591, IMG submission 182891) | Vadose zone soil fungal communities from Angelo Coast Range Reserve, California, USA - CZOMad2_1_08_16fungal (PacBio error correction) | ecosystem: Environmental > Terrestrial > Soil >...
GGATTTCCGGCTTGGGGGAAAGAAATTAAGAAGGGGGGAGGAAAGGCTGACGCGAGGGGTTTCTCGTTCAAATGGCCAGCCCGTGCAGGGTGAAACTGAGAGGAAGTGAAACTCGAGGAACCCATACAAAAAAACCGATCCCAAAAAGAACATCATCAGCGCCCAGAGAGAAAAACTTATCTTGTGGAAAATCAAAGAAAAAACTTAGGGAAAATCTAGAATCAAAACAACAACACAGGATTAGAGGACCCTTGAGGGGGGGTTTTTTAGAGTCGAAGAGCAAAAAAACTAGTGAGAGAGGATCTGAGGGCTTTTGTGACGCAGGAGCGGGAACCGGGGTCTTAGACTCAGCGGCCTGGGGTCAGCATAAAATTGAGGGAAAAATAAGATGAAAGGAAGGGGGGAAACGAAAAAGAGATCCTAAACCTTCCGCCAGTAAACAGACGGACATTCGTCGGGGGAAAAAAAAGCCGTGGGAAAAGAAGGGAAAGTGGTAGATCCACACGAGCTGGAAAGGGGAGGTTTGAAGAAAGAAAAAAGAAGAATCAGCGAAAAAAAGAGTATCCGGTGACCGGGAACCTTAAAGGTCAATGAGGCTGTTCAGAAAAAAGAATCAATTTTAAATTAGGATTAGAGGGGAAAGGGGGGTTTTTGGGCGCTGGCAGGGGGGGGCCGGTCATCACGTGGATGGGGGGAAAAAGCAGATGAAAGGTGCTTGAAAACTCTTCAGAATTCTTGAGGAGGATTGGTGACGAGACGACTCATCTGTGAAAAAAAGATAAAAGTGTCAACTGATATGCACCGAAAAATGGATGGGGGCGGAGTGTTGATGGGCGGGAGGCCGGAAAAGAGAAAAACGAAAAAAGCGAACGGGAACCATTTGCATCCAAAAAAACACTATTAGATTCAAGAACCCAGCACCGGGAGGACTGGAAAAGAGGAAAAAGGGGCCGAAAACAGCAAACTGAAAAAGGGGGAAGGGAAAAATTTTGGACAAAAAACAGGGAAGGCGGGTAGGGGGAAGAAATGCAACTCCGCTTGTCAGTCGGAAAAGTTGGGGGAAAATCTTCGAGGTTAGTAAAGGACACGGGCACGCGGCGCTGGAAACACGGGACGTCAAAGAAAAGATAAAAGGGACAATTACGAAGCGCTAGGTAACACTTTGTCGGACAAAAAGCAAGGTACGTTGTGGGAGGAGAGATTGCTCGATCTTATCAAGGAATGAACGTTCTGATATGCTCCGGTCGAGGAGATCGAGGGGGGGGATTAGGCTGGTCAAGCCGTTCGGAAGAAGCTCCTCAAACTATCTGTGGCGAAACGTTTTCTTAGAAAGTGGAGAACTTATTTATCAGACAGGCCTTGACCGTGGAGGGGGAGTGGGGGGAAAAGAACCCTCTGACCAATTTTGTCAAAGAAGGTCCAGAGTTCTGTCTTAATTTTGAACACGTGCAAAGAAGCTCAAAGTTCCTTTATGAGGAAAAAGGAAAGGGAAACAAAAAGGGGCCGGGGTTGTCGCGAAAAGGTTTTGCTTTGGTTACATTTCAAAAGTCCGGTGTATGTTACCAAAGGAAAAAAGGTGGGGGGGGATGCAGAAGAGGGGAAAACGCAAGAGAACGGGAACGGCCGCGCGGAGGGACGGTGGAACCGTCATCATCAACAGAAATTGTGGTCTTGCCGGTTAGGCAACGGAGGGAACACATACTCTTCTGCAGCAGGAGAAAGCGAAAAAACAATTGGGATCATGGGCGAAACAACCCCGTGAAAAATCTGTGGTCCTGAAACATAAAAAGAACGCAGAGAGCTCTTGAAAAGGGCAGGGAAGGAGAGCAAATAAACGAATCAAGGGGGCGATTCGGTAATCACAAATGTGACAAGCGAAAAAAAAAAAAAAGGGGAACTAGGGTCACCAACAGAACGTTAGGCTAGGGTGGGATGTAAGGTGTGTCTGTTGAAAAAAAGAATTTGACGTGCTCCTTCGAAACAGAGGAAGAAGTTAAACCGGCTGTATCCATGACAAAACCCCGGCGGGGCGACTCAACAACAGAGGATTGAGGAAAAATAGAGATATGGGCTAGAAAGGGGGGGGGCAGAGAAAAGATCTGAAAAGATCTTACAGCAACCCGTAATGTCCGCAACCACCGAAAGAGTTCAAAAAATCGGAGGGTGTTTACCTCAGCACGAAAAGCGCTGGTCACGGGACCGGGGAATCGCTGAAAAAAGGTGACGTTTGGCGGGGATTGGCGATGGCGAAGTGAAATTCAAGCTCGGCCTGGATGATGGGAGCGGTTACCGCCAGATTCACAACAGATTTTTAGGGGAGGTGGAGGGAAGTGTGTTACGGTTGGACCATGATAAGGGCGGAGGAATCCGCCAGATGCAGCGTGACATGGTTCAAGGAAAGATCAGGGTCAACGACAACACAGGTAGGATGGCGGGGAAGGTGTCATAAAAGGTCAAATCCGGCTTGGATCATCAAAAATTGGCCGTCACTCCGGCGGCAATACCAAAAGGGTGAATGTGGAGAAGAAAGAAGAACTGAGGGTGCAGAGAAGAAGCGGAGGGACAGACAACCCACCCCGACGACTGTTAGGAGAGTTATGTCAGGAAATAACGAGAAATTGGGACAAACGGGATTGGTGTGACAAAATACGCAAAAGAACTTTATTGGGGTTGTAGACATTGTTCAAGATAGTTGAGGAAACCTAACGAAGCTGTCTGCTAAAAAAAATCCGATCGTCAAATGGATATGAAACATTGCGCTGCACGGGGCTAGTGGGGATTTGAGGCCGGCATTCCGGGACCATCAGAGGATTCGGAAGAAAGACCTGGTGTCATCTCAGACCACCGGATCGATTGCCGAGGGGGAGAATATGGGAAGCCCTTGTCACTCGGGCCTCAAAAAAGCCAAAAAAGGGAAAATCGTCTTCCTGGGGACACGGGGGAGGGGGGAAGAAGAAGGTGCCTTTTTCTCTGGACGGAAGCGTTCACAGATAACGCCATCCTACAAAAATCAAAATTGACATCGAACTGGGAAAAGGTTTTAAGCAGGTGGTTTTCCCAAAATTCGTCGGAACGCCGGGGGAAGGCGCTTAATGGGTTTGTATGGTCAGGAAAGGAACGGTTGCTTTTGAGAAAAGGAAGGATTTTGTGGGGTTTGGGGGAGCTGCGCTGAGTGCGTCTACCGCAGGGGGGGAAGACGGGGGGGAGACCCATACCACACACCGAAAAAGGAGGAAACTTTTGTTTTTCGGGGGGGGGGTGCATATCAGTATGATACCGCGTTCATGTCAAATAAAACAAAAAAGGAAAACCTACATCAGAATAAAGTTTAAGCGTCGGCCCCCAACCGGCCGTCCAAGCGTAAAATTAGGCCGCCCGGATTCAAGAAAAGCAACAGGAAGAAAAAAACAACCCATCAAATCCAAGAGAATCAGAGATTAAAATTAAGACGCCGAACACGTACTAATGGGGGCAGGCTTGAAAAACCCGTCCCGGAAATGAAAAAAAGAAAAAAAAGTGGGGGAGGTGATAGGGAGAGGGGTAAAACCTACATCGCACGAAAAAGGGGGGCCGCAGAAAGGAATACGTAACCAATTGCAGCAAGACGGGATTTATTTTGACGTGTGACGACGAATTTCTCAGAGGGATCAGGGGGGGGGGAAATGCTGACAAGTGGTTAGGGGAGACAAATGGGGAGAGAAAAAGTATCTGATAACTGATAATCAACCCGTGCACTACGAGGGCACCACAGCGAGATTCGGGGGCGAGCCGCTCACAAACCAATGCGACAACAGCATCGCCCAAGCGAAAGAAACGGGCAAACGCAAAAACCGTTTCAAGGAAAATCTCTCTCAAAAAAAAGTAAAATGAGGTAGGGGGTCACTGGTCGAGCGTCCTGTGCCGAAGCTCCGTGAGAGAGGGAGGAGGTGTTCTGGAAGCTTTAGGCTGTCTGCCTCAGAAGAAAGCGAGGGGACGGGAATGGGAAACATTGTCAAAATTAAGAAACGCATTAAACGACTAACAAAGCGTCAGGACCTTTCAAAAAAAGGACGGCCAGTCACAGACCGGGAAATTCAACGTAAGGAAAATAAAAGACCTGCTTTGGGAGAGGGGTGACCGTAAGAGAAGTCTCGAAGCTGGTAGGTGCGGACAGCATCATCAGCAAATGATGAGAGCGGCGGGTGGGGGACCCGGGAAACATGTACGGGGGTCACGGACCGTCTTCCTCCTTACTAAAGTGGATTGATAGCATGATTTGTGAGGTTGGGGGTTGGGCGTGCTGGAATTGAGCATAAGTAAGGGAAAGGAAGAAGGGACTAAAAAAAAGGTTGAGGGGATTAAGAGGAAGACAGTAAACTTGTAAGGTGGTTCGTTCTAGATTTAACATGGGGAATCATTAAAACAAGATGCAACCGTAAAGTTAGGGGGGGGGATTTTTTTTAAAAAAAAAGAGGGGCAGGGGCGGAGACGTCGTCCACAACGCGGGACGCTCCTCTAGGAGAAAAATACAATAACACCGGAAAAGCGGCAATAAAAAAAGGAAGGGAGGGAACTGAATAAACAGGGCCCCCGGAGAAGGACTTAAAATCACAGGCTCCACTTAGCGTTCCTAAAATGGGGGTTAACAAAACTGAAACATGGAGGGAAACAAGGAATGGTTCTTGAAAAAGAGGAGTCTCTTACAAGTTTGTATTCTTCTAGAGGACGGTGGTTCAGCACCTGTGGGAAGGCGTAGGTGTTCGGGGACAAAAGGTTCGAGCACCTAAGCCTTACAGGAAGCACATCAAGTGGCCACGGTTTAAGAGGGAAAAAATAAAGGGGATGGGAATCGCTAGTGACGATTCAGGAAATTCATCACTTTCTACAGCAAGTCGAAAGCGTAAAGGAAAGAATTCCTAGTGGGGGTCAAAAAAGGGCCGATCCAAATGCGCAAAAACTAGCAGGAAACTGTTGACAAACAGAGTAGAGTAGATGAAAAAAATAACCGCAGGAAACGTTATAAGGGGTCAATTTGGTTGATCAAAGCGGAAAAGTTTGTCGTAGCATAAAAAAGAAAAAGTGAATGGGTTTTTGGAAAAATGGACTAAATTGGATGCAAATGAAGGGGGGGCTCAAATCTCGTGAATGAAACGGGTAAGACAGAACCGTCTGGGGGTGGGTGGGGGGGGGCAGAGGTTTATCTTTGGTAATTTCACAGGAAGGTTAGTGAAGCCAGCAGGAACCCGTTGTGGGGCTGCGCCGGACGTGAAACCGGAATCCAAGCGTTATTAAGCCCAACGAGCGTAAGGGGGGGGTGAGGGGGACACCGGACACTAGAGAAGAAACAGCAACTGGTGGAGGAATTCTCAAACCATGAGTCCGACCAAAAATCTGACAGGGGGAAAAACGAGGGGAACCGTGGTTCTCATGGGAGAAAATAAAAAAAAGACGTGAAAAATCTGTGGGGTCGGCAATAGCCATCACGTAAAACACTACCATAATAAAGCGTAGAAAGAGAAAAGCCCACATAACGTAAGAACTGGGGGGGCAGGGGATCGTGTCGCCAATGACTCGCCGCGAGCACTTTCATTGGAACCAAAGCGACGTGCTCGAATGTGGGAGGTCTGGGTGAGGGGGAACAACGAATTGGACGGGCGGGCCCTGGGCAGTACCTAAAGCTGATGTACCGAGATCAAAGGCAGGATCTATAGAAAAAACGTAGGAGGGGAACGCGGATTTGGGGGCACAGATAAAGTATCGCAGGAATCTTAAGTCGGGGGGGTGAAAGGGGGAACAAAAGAAGCGGGGCTTGGTCTAACTCAACAGAAGAGTTACCGCCGCAATCTGCTGGTGGTGAACAAGAGAAGGCAGCGCAGGTCACATTACTAGAAAAGGATTGAAAAACCTGCAAGGGGGGAGTCCGTTGTTTGCAGAAGGACTTCGCCCTTAAGTTCACAGTAATCGAGCAGGCTGAGGAGCGGTTCCGGGTAGATGCCAATTGGCCGACCAAGAGTGCGGGGGGACCAAAGGGATTGTTTGAAAGGTTCTCCCATGATGAAAAGAGCAATTCGCCCAGATGCAGCAGGGGTTCCGACCTATAATCTAATCAAGGCTGGGGGGTAGGGTGATCTTTTGAAAGTTGGCAGAAAGGAAGGAACCGGAGCTTCAGGGGAGCACGCTTTGGATTTCTTTGCCGGAACGCCTAGTGCAGCAATAAACGGGTTTTGAAGAAAAATCACCCGGAATGGCGGGGATAGAAAGGATCGAAGGCGACAAAAACCAACGGCTGATTAAAGTAGGGTTTTCAAAGATGATCCACCGATTTTTCCAGGGGAGTGCACAGGTTTGATTGGAGATTTTGAAAAAAAATTGGGCAGAAGTCGATCCCAACATACCCAAACGGGCCTTCGTTCGGGACTACTTCGCCCGGGGGAAAGAAGATTTTAAGAAAGAAAAGAGGCAAGAGTTTGAGTGGACGTGGGTGCAAGAGTCTTGACCACATGTCATTGACGGGCAGAAATAATTCAAAGGGGAAGTTTCCAAGCCGGAAAAGGTGATTAAAGATGCCGGGTGATAAGGGAAGCAAACATTGTGCAAAGAGGGAAGCGGGAGCGTTTCCAGATTGTCGGATAGGGGAACTTCGGGGAGTGCTCTGTCCGAGATTGGGGGAAAGTTGGGGTCTAGAACAACGCTTTCACTTCGGGGAGGAACTCGTAACTCAGCCGAAGTCCAAACTTGGGGGGGCCAGAAAAACGGGGAAAACATCTAACCGACACATGGAAAGAAAAAAAAAGAAATAAGATTTCAGTGTCAAAAAATACGGCACGGTCCCCGGACGCTGCGGTGATTTGGTGGCAGTGGAGGGGGGTGGGGGGAAGGAAAGCGTTTCGGGCGGGAGTGAAAGCGAGAGGGTTGATTGGATTAAACGGGATCGCTCGTACACAAGGTTTTGGATGGAAAGGGGAACCACCCCGGGGGGGCCGCAGCCATTCCCAATTTTGGGGGCAGAATTGATGGACTCGAGTACATGTTCAAAGATAGACGCTGAACGAAAAATGGGGGTCTAAGACTCGGGACAAGGGTAGTAACCAATCGGAGGAAATTACAGAAAAAGTGATCAATGGCCAGCACTGCCGCAAAAAAAACCCGATCGCCAGAAGATTGCAAGGGATTAGGAGGCGGACGAAAAAAAAAGGCACTTGGAAGATTCTCAATTGGCATGCGGAAAAAAGTAAACGGGGAAATTCTGAGCATCACACCCCCAACCACAACCGTCAGGTGCTGTATGGAGAGGGTGCGGTCAAGCCACCCAACGCGTGTGCTCGAGAGGACCGTACGTGAACCAAAATTTATAAAAAATCCGGTTGCAAAAATTTGACGAAAATTTCTCCCGAAGGGACTGGAGAAGGAGCGGTTGTTTAGTCCGTTCAAATGAACAGCAAGTAGGGTAAGGAGAATGAGGAGTGCAAGAGGGAGAGAAGAAGGTCGCAAGAATCACCCCCAAGACCACCACAGCGCCCTCTCACGAGCTGGGGGTCAACCTCGAAGTTAGGGAAATCTCTGAATAACAACAACAACTTCTTATATGGAGAAAGAAATGTTAAAATAGAGGGAATTCCCGAAAAAAAGGGAGGAAAGCGAAAAATGTGGCATTGGTTGGGGCGTCAAGGAGGGGTGCGACGACTTGGGGGCCGGTTGCGCTGAAGATCAGTTCACCCTGCAGGATAAAGAATCATTTGGAGGCGAAAAAAGAGAAAAAAACATGCAAAAAGGCACAGCCTAGAAAAGTAAGGAGCACGCCAAAAAAACCCTCCCCGGCTTTGGGCAAGTGGTTGGGAAATCACGTCAGCGGACTTGTGGACTAGGTCGGGGGGGGGAACAGAAACACTAGACTCTTAATTTGAAGTTACGGGAAACTCAGGAAAGACGAATTAGGGCGCGTCCCCTGATGAGTTTTCAAAGAGGATTGCGAGGATGTAAAAAGTGTTTTTGCAAGTCGGAAAGACATGGCATCAAGGGATTTCATGGGACAGCACTTGGACGCTTTGAGTCGGGAAGGGGGGGGAAACGGGATGAAAATGGATGAGTGGACTTGGATCCTGGGAAAGACTCCATATTAAAATTACAGCAAGACAGAGCAACGAAAAAAATTTGTGCGGCGTCGTAGGGGTGTTGGTCGGGCGTCGGGGAAATGCCCATCCCAAGATGGGACGCGAGGGGACCAGTTAAATCAAAACACAATAGAGCGATTGTCAGCAAGCGGAGGAAAAGAATGACAAATGGACCAAAGTTAAGTCATACAAAAGCAGCTCACACGGAACCCGAATTGGGAAACAATACACGGGGAGTGACGGGGTCTCAACCGTGGGTGAGTTGCCGGAGGATGGAGAGTGACCGGTGAACGCGGCCGGAAGGTCATATCAAGTGAAATAATCAAATGATCAAGCAAAAAAAAAGAGGAAGTGAGGCGAAGCCCATCAAGGGGAACTGGGCAGTGAACAGATGTGTCTGGGAATAGGCAGAAAAATCGAGTAAAAGGTGGCGTGAGGGGTGAAAAGGAATCTACGGCTCCGTTTGAAAGGCCGGCTTGGAAAGCCGTACAATGACAAGAAAAAGGAATCTGGGAAGGAAAGGTGAAAACCGGTTAGGAAAAGGACGGGGATAGCAGACCTAGGACCGTTTCGGCTTCACAAAAAAAAAAAAGGGCAAAAGGGGGAAGAAATGAAAGCAGGGAGGGGAGGGCGTTCATGTTTTTAAGAAATGATTGCAAATCCCGGTGGGGCCTCAAAGAAAAAATAGTGAGATGAAAGAATCACCGGGGCGTCCGGGGGGGTTGTCCTGTTGGTTAGTTGGTGACATTTAACCCAATCGTGATACAGGGGAGATCCAAAATGGGGAAGGGGTTAATGACAGCCGGGGTGACCGTCAAATAAACATCAAGCGTCCATGGCGCGGAGGGAAGGTTTTTGGCTTCCACCAAAACGATCATCAAAAAATTGTTTTTTGGGGAAGAAAATCGGAGATAAGAACCATGAAAAATCTGCAATCTGGCGGAACGCGAAAGTGGGCCCGTGTCATGGGAAAGAACCGGTCCAACAAATACTAACAAAATGAAAGGTGTGTAGTAAAAGAGCCAGCACAAAAAGCTATCAGCAGGAGAGGGAGCTAGGGACGGAGCGCAAATAAAACAACGTAAATCACGGTGCGGTCAGCGATCGTTGGAAGAAATTGAGACCAAAAAACGCGGAGCTTTTCACCACCGCGACGTGAGCGGGTAGGTCTGGTTGCGTGAGAAAGAATAAGCGTCCGAGGCCAGAAAAAATTCCTGGTTCCGATCTTAAGCTTCATGGAACCGGCTCGGGATCTCTCTCACAAAAAAGGAGAAAAGAGATGAAGTTCCCAAAGGAGCAGCGATAAAGAGTTGACCAGGATCGTCAAAAAAGGACACAGATCGGAGCGAGAAGAAACTTTAACAAGAGCCGGAGGACATCCGCCGAAGAAATCGGGCGCTTACAGGGAGAACCGGCGAGACCCGTGGGTTTTCTGATTGCGCGCCCTGAGAACAAATTTCACATCGATGTGGAGCGTTTGCTTAAAGGCATGATGCCTGGAAGAACATTTGGGTCACAGGTTCGTGGGGTTTAAAGGTTCGCCCTGAATTCAGCGTAATCCGAAGAATTCATAAGGTCTTCTTTCAATGGGTGGGCAAAACGAAGCCCGTCACAACAGTGGGATCGGAGGTGCAGAACACCGGAACCTCAGCTCTTGGCAGGAAACGCTTCCGGGGGCGGTCCACGCCCTGCAAGATACAACGGGTTCCACTGGGTATCTGTCAGAAGAAGGTTTTGTAAAAGAAATGATAATACGAGGGACAAAGAACCCCGGACTACTGGGATGTTAAGGTAGTAGACCGGAGCCAACGGGAATTTTGACAATTGCTTCCATTAAAAAAACCCAGAAACTAAGTTGGGGTTTATATGGGAAAAAAGCACACTTGGTAAGGGGGGTTCGAGCAAAAGACTCCAGGTCCGTCGGTAGGAGTCCTCGTCACCTTATAAGATTTTAAACCGTGGAGCTGTAAAAGGGGTGATGGGGGGGGAGAAGATTACAAGCCGGCGGACCAAGGAAGGCCTTGAGAAGGAGAGATCTTTCAGGGTAGCCTGGTTTCAAATAAAGATCACAGGGAGGAGTAAGGGTTGGAGTTCAATAGGCATCCCACCAGGTGTACTCTAGTCGAAAACATGGCCAGAGATTCGTCAGTTTCAATGGACTAGATCATGCGAAGATTGTAATGCTCGGACACCTCCGAGACGGCTTGCTAAACCGTCCACCGACGAAGCAAAAAAAAAAGCGAAATGAAGAGGTTGGGAGTGGAAGAAATGCCCGGTTCAGGTGTCCCAAAATTCGGTCGACGAATTCCGTGCGGGGTGCTTGGGTACGTCAAAGTTCAGGTGTTCTGTGAAAGGGAGTTGGCTTCGAAAGACGCTCGGGGTTATGGATGATGGGTACAAGCGGAGAGAAAATCAGTGGGGGCGAGCACACCAACCAGCAAGATGTTTCGGTTTCAAGAAGGGGGGTACTCAGGGTGCGAGGAAAAGAAAGTGAAGAACTCTCGAAAGAATAAAAGAGAAGGGAGGTTCTTCCAGCGCCTGGCCGGAACACAACCGGTCGCGGAAATTAAAGACAACGTTAGTTGCCGGGTGTCAAATCAAGCGGGTCCGGCAAAAAAAAAAAAAGAAAAACGCAGAACCTAGTGAAATTGATTTCATTCACCGCGGAAGAGTGCGGCCTGGGGAAGTCTGTTCCCGCACCGTAAAGAAAGAAAAAAAAGCATGGATGACTTGGTGGACCGAAGCGCCTCCCACGGTGTATCGCGCGATGCCGGTCACCACGGGCGGGGGGGATTTTTGCCAACGGAGGTTTACGATCGAATTGACGCCGGATGAATTCAAGGGGGTAAAGGAGGGGGAAAATCGAGGGAAAACGTTCAATGCGGCATCCAGTTATCTGCCCACAAGGGGTGGGGGGGGGGGGGTGGGGGGGGGGGGGTGGGGGAGGGGGGGGGGGGAACTGATAGGCTTCCAGCGCCAGGCCGAGTCGCAATGAAAAAAGCCGGAGCTCACCCCCAGTGCGAACAGCAAAGAGGCTCTCACGGAGGGGTTCATTACTGAAGAAGAACCTCTGAAAGGGCACAAAAAAAAGGAGGAGAGATTTTTACCCTGGAAGAACCGAGTCTTCAAGTGATCCGTGGAGGGGCTGCTGTTTACGAATTGTGTGGTGAGCGTCGGGTGAAAAAATCGCCGGTCTCGGTTCAAGGGAGAAAGGAGGAAAAGATGAAGAGCCTTGGGAAGAAAACAACAGTTCAGCAGGATCCAACACGCCCGAAATTGTCGAAAAACTCACCTTGAAAAAAAGGCCCCTCCCGCTTTTTATGCAGGTGAGTCCGGCATCGCGAAAAACAACCTGGGCGCTCTTTCGAAACCAAGTCAAAGAACAAAGGAGCTCAAGTAATTTCAGGTGAAAGGGGGGAGAAACAATTTCGTCACGGGGGACGGCTGCGTCCTCCTGGAAATCTCATAAATGTCACGTGGGGTGGGGTTGTGCCTTGAGGGGACGGCCAGACGGCTGATTGAGGGAGCCGCGGAGCTGGAAAGATTGGCAGAACAGGGATTCGTGAGGAAAGAAAATCTTCTACGGGGGGGAAAGAGCACAGATGAAGAAGAATCAGGGTAGCACGAGTCCTAGAACTGGAATGCACAAACCGAAAAAGGGCGGGCGCGGGTGTGGGTAGGGGGTGGGAGTCCTTGGAAAACTCTTCCACGGGACTCTGCCGCGCAAACCACAGAATCAAAAACCATATGAGAGAGGTAAAGCCATCAAAAAAAACGACCACCAATAGAAATTTTCCGTCACCCAAAAAGATAAAAACGTTCAGCAAAAGAATTTTTTATGAACAGGCATGTACTGACGGGGAAACGCTGTTTCAGGTCTCTTTACAATTTATGTACGGACTGGTGAGAGGGGGAGATCAGGTGGATAGGAGTGAGCGATCCTTTTAGGGATGAGCGCTCCTTACAAGGACGCCGTCACATCTGGGGCACCGTTTGTGGTTGTTGCCCAACAGGGGGGGGGGGAAGAAGGTAAAGATAAGAGGGGGGGGGGATGCTGCTAGGGCATCAATAGGTCGTGAAAAGCCCCTTCGTATAGAACATAAAAAGGCAAGTAAAAGCCGCAAGGAAAGGGAATCTTGGCCGGATGCATCTACGAAAACGTGCAGCGGAAACGTTTTCAAACTGGTGACGATCCGGTTTAAAGAGAACCGCGAAAGGGGGTTGTAACTCGAAAAAGTCCGGGCCCAAGTGGGGACAAAAATTACAGATTAGTTGTGGCTGGAGGGTGGCTGAAACTGAAACCTCCCGGTTGGCTCAAGTGATTATAAAACGAGGGAAATCAAAACCCGGACGGGGGGGGGTGCGAAATAGCAAGCTGGTTTAGCAGGGAAAAAAATCACCCTTCCGGGGGGAATGTTTAAGGGCAGCTCCAAAGTGGGGTGGGGGGGCTGAAAGGGCTTGACCTGCCAACCAAGCAGCTGTTAAAACAAGCGTGGAGTGGAGGGGGTGTTCTGGAAGAAAGAAACCAACAAAAGGTGTTGTGAAGAGTCGCAAAACAGGATCAGGAACATGACGCTTGAGTGAACAGGCGAATTGGCCCGGTAAGAGGGAGTACCGGTAAAAAACGAACCGCCTTTAACAAAAAAGAGGTGTTGCGATCCCAAGACGGAAACCGCTCAGCAGCAACAGAGCAGCTCTGGACGCGCTCGCATACAACTGAAGCACGGAATTGGGTCGGGGTGGGGGGGGGGGGGGGGGGGGGGGGGGGGGGGGGGGGGGGGGGGGGGGGGGGGGGGGGGGGGGGGGGGGGGGGGGGGGGGGGGGGGGGGTGTATCTCCATCAAAGACATCCGGGACGGCATTTTAAAAGCCCAAGCTAACGGTTAATGCTGTCTTGGTTTCGGATCAGGACGAATTAAGGGCTTGTGCTAAAAGAATACGGGGAATTAACTGCATGAAAAGACCACTTCTCTTGAGAGCTCTCGCAACAAAGGGGGAAGTAGGAATCTCGCGAGGTATTTACATGCAGGGTTGAACGTCATTGACGTCCTTGCATTCCAATAGGAGACCTTCAGGGGGAGTAAAGAAAAAAGAGCTTACCTCCTCATACAGTCGGGTGGGGGACATGAGGAGCTGGTCAACAGGGAGGATACACCTAATTCTGACCCCAGAAGCGGAAACCTTTTGTCAGGGGGGTCATAATAATTGCGAGCTCTTAGGTGGAGCGGTTTAAGTAGATCCAGAATTGCGGGACCAATTTTTAGGCGGTTCGATTTTCTAAAAAATGATTCACCGAAATTACGCTTGAAAAAAAAAAAAAAAAAAGGGCAGAAATATGGTTCCGAGCAAGATTGTTGTTCGAACCCGGAAAACAGGATGATATTCCGGTGTCAAACCGTAACTCCTCTCGGAATTGCATCCAGCAGAAAAGGGATTTGCCAAGGTCAACAGGCTGCAGCAAAACAAAGGATGTGAAAAAGTCAAGGACCGAGGTTGGAAAAAATGTAAACCGGGAATCAGTGCGACAAAAAAACCCTTCCGACGGTGATTATGGGGTAAAATAAAGAAAGACCTGAACAAAGGTTTATCCAATGGAGTCCAGTCAAAAAATAACGATTTGATATTATAATGTTAGACACTGAAAAACGGTGTTTTCGGAAGGTAGAAAAACCAAGAACAAAACGGGACTGCGGTCTGCTAATCAGATCGTCACTAGAAGTTTGAACACCGGTCACGCTGGCAAAGATGGTTTTAGTGGGAAAAAATTTGAGACCGAAGCCGGCGAAAAACCTTGAGTAGAGCACTGGCCTAGCCCTGGGTTCCATCTCGCACCCCTGTTAGGGAAAAAAAAGTGGGAGTTTAAAGGATAAGCAAGTTCACGCTCGGAGACGTCGGCGAACGACCCAGATGGGGGATGTTGTGGTGTGTTTGGGGGGGGGGGGGGGGGGGGTGTGGTGTTGGGGGGTTGGGGGGGGGGGGGGGGGGGGGGGGGGGGGGGTTGTGGGGGTTGGGGTTGGTTGGTGGGGGTGGTGGGGGGGACCTTATTCGAAAAACAAAGGTCCGTTGATCGACCAGTCCGCGGCACCGCTTTCTTGAAATCCTAAGGGAATCAAACTTGAGCGAAAGGACCACGTCCACGATGCCCTGTTCATGGTTGTACAAATTCGTTGCGGAGTGTGCAGGCCGCCTGGGGGGGGACTTTGTGTACTTCAGTTCGGTGGGGGAAAAAAAAGGTTCTTGTGGGGGATGGCTGGGGGTGGAAATCGCTAATTGTGGTTGAGGAGAACGGGTCGTTCAAAAAAGAAAAAAAAAGCGGTTGGGTGGACTAGGGAAAGTACGCCCCAAAAGGGGGCCATCCATGCAAAATTTTTTTCGTTGCATTTTGAGACTCGGAGCAGGTTCAAAAGAGTGGTTCTCTCGAAGAAGAATCGGAACTGGTATGGGTCGCGGCCGAAAAAAAACGTGTCAACGCGCTTGAATTAATCCTCCCGTGGCCGTAGAGGGCACGGAAACCGCAAAAAACACCCAGAAATCCATTCTCTCCTAGAACTTTAATGGAAGAAAGGAGTGACGCCACCCGGAAAAGGTTGATGACAAAGGAATTTCCGAGTGCGCATCAATGTATGTATCTGGGGTCCGCAAGAACGCCACCGCGTGAGCGCGCAGGAGAGAAGGATCAAAAGGACAAAGAATGGATGGGATTTGGTTGCCAAACTGGCGACGAATTTCTGGGAGTGTGAACTGGCGGCAGTGGGGAAAAGAAAAATTGGAGGGCTTTAAGACGGGCTCCAAGGGAGGGGTGAACTTCTTCCCTGAACCGCTGGCACCCCAGTCACCGCAAGAACGCCGGACAAGCGTAACGCAGCCCCTCGCTCACGAAAAGGGTGCCGTAACGGACGCCTCGAAAGGCCGGAAGAAAGCAACAAAACGAGGGAGGAACATATCGATTTTTCCACGGGAAGAGAAAGAAACGGGAAACGTGACGAGGGGCGATGTTTGACGCATTGGGGGTGGAGCGTCACTTGGAAAAAAACAGGCCGGGTGAAGATATTTTTGTCACGGGAAGTAGGATTTAAACCAAAATCAGTTCAATCAGTGAAAAATCGTAGCATTCAACCGAAGCCATCCACAATCACCGCGATCTTCGTGAAAACGGGCAAAAACTCCGTCGTGGGGTATTCGGGGGGGGTAATCACGTCCAATCGCTGCAAAATGTGCGGGCGGAGGGAGCGGGAAAGTGCACGAAACCACACTGCTGAGGACTGAATTGCACGGTGGTAAAACCGGAAAAGATGCGTCACCGTGCTTAAGAAGCTTAAGAAATCACGGTCAAGGCGGAGGGTTGCCCGGGGGTTTTTTGGGGGGAAAAAAAGTGTGACATTTACGCATCCCGGGGATTGAAGGGAGCTTGGAGAAAGGGTTTCTGGAGCAGCGGGGGAAAAGATTTCGGGGGGAAGTGGCGGGGTCTATCGAGGACCCCCCATCAACTTATATGCACCGAAAAAAAGGGTGGAGGGGAGGTGTTGGGTCTGGAAGGGAAGAAAGAAGAAAAACCGCTACTCGCCTCTCCCAGTCAACCAATCACGCAAACTGTAGAGAAAAACCCAGAGCGGTAAGGGATAAACTTGACCGAAGGAACATGTGGGCCGGGTCACAAAACCACTGAACAAGGGAAAATAAGCAAAGAAAGAACCATTAACGTCATTTGAAGACATCTTGGAAGCAAGAAAAGTTTCTTGAGGCAGTTTTTTGAGTCAAGAAGGGCTGGGAGTTTCAACAAATGCCGGTTGAACGCGCGGACGTCGGCACAAAAGGAAGTGTCGTTATCCGGAACCGTTCAAAAGAGCAATAGGCCAAGGTTGGAGGAAGAAAAAACCCAGTGAAGGGATGCAAACGAGATCGTTGATCATTCCCGGTCGGAGATGGAAAAACGCCATGGAAGCAGCACAGTTCATAAAGAAAAAAGCCTTCGGTACAAAGGCGGCTTCCCAATAAAAACAGCGGGGCAAAAAACGGTTTTAAAACCGGGGTAAGTTTACGAAAAGGAATCGACAAAAAAAAAGGAAGTTGGATCAGCAGGGAAACCAGGAAATGTTTCTAAAATAGGACATAAAATCAAAATTAGTTCTGGCGTTTTTTTTAATGGGGGGTCAAATAACAGGGGGGTCAGTCAAAGTTCAGGTATTATAAAAGGGAAAAGAACAGCTCCGTGGGTGGGGTCGCATCACAAGCTGGGGTACATTTCATGCTCCGTGTAGTTTTCCTGGCCAGCCCACATGAATTGCTAGGAAGGGGCGAATCAAACGAATCCCCAAAAAGAAAAAGCCTCGCTAAGTGTTCGCGGAAAAAACCCACGTGTGTGGGGTGCCGGGATTCGCAAAAACTGATCGTCCGGAACAATCGAGAAAGGCGGATGAAAGTGGCAATTTGATCAAGGCTACACGGTAAAAAAAAAAACGAACTGAAAAAAATATGGAAGACTGGGGAAAGAGCGGAACCGCCTTCCAGCGCGATCTATGGATTCAGGGGCGATCCTCCAAAAGGGTGAAGGTTGGGCGACGATCGGTAAAGCCAATAAAACCCAGACCGGTTCAAGGCTTGGAACCGCGAAATTGGCGGCGTTAAAGGTGGTGCGGTGGCAAGTTAGCAAACGTGAATGTAACGTGCTGGCCTGCTACAACGGATACTGCCTGTTTCAATCTTATCGGAAAGGTAAACTCGGGAG
>Ga0179591_1287358_pt1 | contig 16814 bp, 20 predicted proteins | sample CZOMad2_1_08_16f_FD_182891 | JGI IMG/M metagenome (GOLD analysis project Ga0179591, IMG submission 182891) | Vadose zone soil fungal communities from Angelo Coast Range Reserve, California, USA - CZOMad2_1_08_16fungal (PacBio error correction) | ecosystem: Environmental > Terrestrial > Soil >...
CGCCAACGGTCAGGGGGGAACCTCTGGGGAAGGGATGAATCGGACAGGGAGGCGGAAGAATCCTGGTATTCACGAAGGCTCAAGGCTCTCCTCAGGTCTACTTTAGAAGGGAAGGTAGAAGGGATCGGCCGCCTCTGGAGAAGGAAAGAAAAGCAGAACTTTAAAGACTCTCTGGCCTTGGGAAAATCAGGGCGGAAAAACAAAACACCAAAGTTCGCCATAGGGGGCTCAGTATAAAAGCAAGGTCGTACTATAAAAAATTGGGTCAACGAAGAAAGGAAGGAACCGGGGGGGGGAAAATCCGCTCTTCAGGGGAGTTTCAGAGGTGAACTAAGAAAGAAGACCACGGATCTCCCACGACGCCGGTAACCGCGCAGGTCTGACCGAGACGGTCTTGAGTAAAAAAGCGAGGGGGAAGCATGATTAACAGGGGAAAAGGGAAATAGTCATCTCGGCCGTGGGGGGGCGGGAGGGGGCGGTTGCAGGGAGGGAGGAAACTGGGAAAAAGCAGCGGAAAAGGACTTTGGCAAGAATCTCGCCAGAACCTTTACTAAACCTGAAGCGACTATAAAGTCGAAACAACTTCTCGGAGGAGAAGACCGCAAAAAAGGAAGGGAGGGGCTCTCATGGTAGCATACAGGAGTCGCGGGGACAAATAAAGTCTGAAAAAAAATCGCTGTAATAAAAATCAAAAACGGAAAAGCGAAAGCGACCTAGGTGTCGCCCGGAAACCGGGTACAGCGAGAAAAAGGAGGGAGAAATCGGGGGGTCGGCGGGTACAAAAAAATGAGCACGGGGACGGCGATCCCGGGTCAGCACTTTCCCTAGATCCGCCTCCGGCGGAATGACGCGCACTAAATACGAGTGAAAGAAAAAAGAGAGAACTGGAAGTCGGTAAAAAGGGTAAAAGACTGGAACATGGGGGAAGAAAGCCCCGTCTCCCGCGGGAGGGTTCGCTCCATAATCGCTAAAAAAACATTGCTCGACAGAAAAAAAGAAGAGGAAATCTTCAGAAAGAATAGAGAAAAGAAAAAGGAAGCTGCGACTACAGCCAGGGACTGCTCGAAAGCTAATATTACTGGGACTTCTATGGACTTATGGAGGGGAAAAAGAGAGGAACGCCAAGAAGGACTTTCCCGAATTGGAGAGCGAGGAAGGGAGGAGCCTTCTATTTATGGGCAGTCGCCGACAGAAATACAGGGGAAAGTAAAACTGAGGGGGAATAAAAGAGGAAAATCGACATAGCGGTCACTCAAAGTGGGAACCGCAAGAGGGGATGTTGATAACAACTATCAATACTCAACTTCAAAAAAACTCAATTACCCAATGAAAAGAGAACGTAAGCGAAGACAAGAGATTTTCGAAAAAGGATGCCTTCTCAGAAAGGCAGAACTTTAAGGGAGAACAGTCCCCCACTGAAAGAGACCCAAGTGATCAAAGGGGGACAGACCAAAGAGATAGGGGGGCATGAAGGAAAGGACAGGAGGCAAAAAGGGAGAAGGGGGGAGGGAATCTAAGCGAAACAACGAACGTCGTTGACCGCCGATGACTCATCTCCTAGAAAGCGTCACTTCTTCAGGGGGTTGGAAGCACACTCCAAGGGAGAAAGAGGGGGACGTGACGCCACCGCGAGTTCCTGCCGCAAGCTAGAGGGAAGTGCGCACGGAAAAAGGAAGGCAAGTCGTCTCCTCCTTCACCGTACACTGACCAGAAAAGGCCTACAATGATCAACGGGTTGGTATACCAAGATAACTTCGTGAATCAAGTAGGGGAAAGGGGGAGAAAGGGAAGGGGATTGAGCGCAAGGTAAAGGAGAAAAAGGTCTTTGGGGGGAGTAGACTAAGAAGTTCCTCAATAAGGGAATCTCCAGCAGGTGCGCGCAGCGGACAAGTGGTGAGTAGGAAGAAGAGGGGAAAAATTCCGGACGGCCTGAGAAAAAGCTCCAGTGCAAAAAGCGGGTGAAGGGGACCAGAGGGGGGGGGGGGGTCGACCCTCTATCATCTTTTATCCCGATCCCGCAGCCGAATCCCGGCATCAATCAAGACACCGGTCGGGGAGAGGACTGGAGCTTATTACGAAAAAATAGCAACCGAAGTTGCAGGGGGAAGAAAGGAAAGGAAGGGAGGAATATATATTCCTCAGCCGACGGCTCGTCAGCGACGGCGATCTGAAATGTTGTTTCATGGTGTGGCAAGGGCGTTAAAGGCAGAAGGAAAAAAAGACACGACAAACTCGCCGGAAAGGAGACCTCGCGGAAAAGGGAAGGGAAGAGGAAGAGAAACTGCTTACATTCCTCTCCTATCTACTCCGTGGGAGCCTGTACAAACCTGATAACACTCAGGCGGGCCTCGTATCTCAGCAGGCGGCATGACAGTACGATCCAGGAGAAGGGAGAGTAGGAAGGTGGAGGAATCTGATCTCAAAAATCAGATAGAGGGCGAAAAAATGAGGGGACGAGAGAAAGGGAGAGGTCCTCCCCCGTATTATCGCTCAAACGGTCGTGATCCAGGTGTTGCCGACAGGTCAAGGGGGTGAGAACTTTAAAGAACGTACAAGAAAGGAGGAGGAGGAGACCCTCTAGGTGAAGAAAGGTACCCACTAAGGAAGAGGATGAGGAGAAGAAATCTCACCGACGACGGGACCGCAAAACTTCCGACTGGAACCCAAAAAATCTTCGAGTATGTGGAGGAGAAGATGATCGAAGAAACTTTAGGAAAAGGATACCCCAAAGGTCGGGGGCGAGAAGAAGGAGAAGGCAGTAAATCTCCTCCGTTGAGAACACTAACAGCAGGGAACGCAAAAACTTGATCCCTGTGTATAAGAGGAGCAGAAGGGTTAGGAAAAAACATTTTAAAAACACTCTAAACACCAAGAAGTCAGCTGGCGAAATTGGAAGCAGCCGTCTGAAATGCTGGGAAAGCTAAATGACTCCAAAGAAGAGGGAGAAGAAAAAAAAACGGGGCTTTGCGCCAAAAGAACTGCGGGAGAAGGAAGAGAACGATATTCCCTCACCTTATTCTGTACCTCCTGGAAACACCTCCCCCATCGAGGAAGGAGTCAAGTCAAAGAAAGCCGTTGAGGGCCAACACAGAACAAAGGAGAGGGTCTACCTTGACCAAAACTTCGTGAATTGACTTGGGAAGAAGGGTTTTACGGAGGGCAAGGAGGGGAATGGGAGGGGGCCTGTTCGGAGAGCCGTGGTCCTGAAGAAGGGGGGAAATGTCGGGGGCGAGATTCAAGAACGGGACGTTTCCGAGCGCTATAGCCTCGGCGAGTCATAAGGAGCGTCTTGGAAAGGGAGGAAAAGGAACGAGGCTAAAAAAGAAAAGGCATTTGAAGGGAAGGTAGTGTCTCCCATAGAATCACTTGGTTTATCGAAACCTTAAAACATAACGTCCAAGGGGAAAAAAAGAGGTGGTCTAACTAGATCAGAGTGAAAGGAAGGGAATTGGTTTTCGTCGCCGCGGTGCCAGGAGGGGGTTGAGGATTCGAAATCGTGGTGGAGAAAAAAGAAGGGCCGGGAAAAACCTTTGTTGAAAGAAAGGAAGGAGGATGTTGGAATCCGTGATTCAGACGAAGTTGCCCCACGGGGCAAAGGGGGGGGGGGGGGAGGTAGGCAAAAGAGACCCCCAAAAAAGAGGGAACGTGGCGCCGCCTGCCCTGTCGAGGGAAGACCAGCGTTGGAGAGGGCACCCCTTCACTGGTAGGGAAGAAGACGTAGCCTGGAGAAGAAGGGAAAGCTAGAATCGTGTCGGAGCGCGAGGCAGACGTGGCGTTCCGATGGACGTAGAGAATGATAGTGGGGAAAGTTTCCGAAGGGTGAAAGGGGGGCCGAGGGGGAAAGATTGCTCATGCGGAATTTTGGGGATCTATCGCCTATGGGGGGGACGACAAAAAATGGAGTTGGAAGATGCTTGAGGGGTAACAGACGAAGACCCGACGCAGAAGTCTGGGGAGAAAACTCGTCATTCGGGGAGAAGGGAGGAGAGACGGTCAGAAGGGAAGGTCTGGAAGTCGGAGGAAAAGGGGGCTTCTCGACTCTAGAGGCGTTGGCTGAAACCGATTTACTATACAAGTAGACGAGGATATAACCAAGGGGGCCTCTTCTGGGCTATGAGGTAGGCTGATAGGTAAAGTTTAACAGCGTGCAGTAAGTAAATGAGGGAGGAGCTGAAGACGGGAAGAAAAAAGGACCTTCTTACGACATGCAGTCGAAATGCGGAGGGTTTAATCTACCGTACGAGGAAAAGGGAGGGGAGACCATAATCCTTCCACAAGCGAGACGGAAGTGCTTCGAAAAATGAGGGGGGAGAGGCGTAGACTGTTCGACAAAGGAAGACGTTCTTTCTCCAACAAGTTTGCAAGTAGACAGGCCCTCTTCCTGAACTGGATTAAAGGGAAGAAGGTGAAGAAAAGAGAACCCTTGAAAGGCAAGGGGGGGTTAAAGAACGTGAGGTCATATATCTGCGTGCACTTCCTACCCCGTCGAGGGGGGGGATAAGAAGGGAAGGTGCGTAGAACATTACCAGTAAAAAGGGAAGAGACGGAGGAAAGGTGTTCACTGCCGATAGGGGGACTCCACTGACGGTAGGAAAGAACGGTCCGCCCTAGTAAAGGAAAAAGAAAGTCAGTAACAAATTGCTGTGGATCTAATTAAGAAAAAGAAAAATGTAACTTTCTCGTGGCCGCCGGTTTCGAGTGGAGCCTGAGGGAGCCTGGGGATATGCCTTAAAGAAAGAAGGAAGGGTAAAGGAGGCTAAAGCTTCTCACGGTAATCCAAGGTAGGGACGGGGGAGAAGAGATACAAATTCCTACCCGACTGGTCAATAAAACAGGATGAATAAGAAAGGAGGGGAGAAAAGAAGCGGGGGTGAAGAAGGTGCGGCTCATCCCGAAAAGGGAAGGTTAAAAGCCCGCGGGAGGGGACGAGGGCCTCACGATTTAGGTGCTCTCCATCATCGAAAGTTGAGTGGAGAAGAAGCCAGAGTCAAGGGGAGAGAAAAGGGGGGCCCTCGCGAAAAGGTAAGGGTTGAGGTGGCAGCACCCCCCTTCATCTTCCTGAGTGTCCTGCAGCGACATAGCATACGAACATCTCCCCACGAGAGGGGGGAGGCCAGGAATTCTCTACGAGAAGGGGCGAGCGAAATGCCTTCTCCTGCCCTGCTCCAGCAAACGCTGTCAAAAAAAAGCAAAGGAGACTCAGGTGGTCGAAAGCTTCAGGGGGGGCTTCTTGCAGAACAAAGGGGAAAAAGTCACAAGATATTCCTACTAAGGAAACAGGGGGGGGAAAAAGGTGCAGTGAGACCTCAACGGAGGGGCGAAGAGGGAAAAAGGCGGAAGCTAACTCGGACACCACCAGGGTGTTCAGTCCGCAAAACCCCACTGATGATCACGAAAGAACTGGGGAAAGAGGGAACCAATTGACCCAAGGATAAAATATCTGAACGAAAAACAAAAACAGTTAACGGGGCCGGTCAAAAGTGTGAAAGAGCGGACCACAACTCACGGGGGCACGCTCTCATATCTCGATCAATGGTTGGGGGTAACAAAAGGGACACACTCCTTAAAACAAATTATCTCTCAAGAGGGGAAATAGATCAAGCAACAACAAAGGAGGTAAAGAGAGAATGGGATTTTAAGAAATTCGATAGTGGCTTCTTGAAGGGGCTACCCAGGGTCGACCCAAAAGGGGGGGGCAGATAAACTCCCCTATTATCCGCAATACAAACGCCGAAAAAACCACCAACAAACAAAACAAAAAAGCCAAAAAAAAAAAAAACAAAAAAAAAAAAAACAAAAAAAACAAAAGAACACCCGCAGCGTCAAAAAAAAAACAAAAAAAAACCCCAAAAAAAAAACAAAAAAACCATCAAATCAAAAAAAAAGAGCAAGTTTTGGGGAAGAAGAATTTGTCGACCCGTTAGACGGGGAACCGTCGACCCCTGGGGGGAATATTCCCTTCTAGGAACTTTGGAAAAAGGGAGTATAAAGAGGGAGTTCTCAGGGAAGGTCGGGCGAAAGAGAGAGGGGAACCCCTCACTTGTTTTAAGAAACGTTTGACCTAAAAGGGCTGTCCAAATGAGCATAAGAGAAAAGGAATTGCTGGAAAAAACGGACTTTGCAGAAAAGAAGGGGGAAAAGGGCATCGATCTTTGAATGGCGTGTGGGACCATGGGGGAGGTCAGTAGGTCTAAAACCAGGAAGGGGAAGGAGGGAGAGCGTTGTGAACCGGGGTTAGTTAAGCGAAAGAAGAGAAAGACACTCCCCCGTCGGGACCGGAAACCGAAAAACTCTTTTGCTGTCGATGGATCTGGAGGGAAAGGGAAGAAAAAAGCGAAGTGAGGAGAGGGGAGAAGGTGAAACCCCCATTTTCCGAGGGGGGGAAGGGAGGGGAAAGGCGAAGAGGGGAGGATGCCGCGTTTCTAAACTAAGTCGGGAGCACCACTTTTGGAAATGAAGGGGCGAAAAAAAGAAATGTGTCAAGGGGAAGAAGGGATGAGGAAACACATGAAGAAAATCCCCTGCGAGGAATAAAGGCACGTACCGGGGGGGCCGTTCCCTAGTCACAGTGATAGCTAGGAGGGAATTATTACCTTGTTCCTTAAGGGATAGGGAACCGGGATCGGCCGTTGAAGGGGGAGGCTAGGAAAGCCGTCCGCATCTCCAGAAGGCGCACGGCCGCAAGGTACTGGAAAAAGAAGCTGAGCTCGAGAAGGGGGAGGTGGATTCATAAGAAAAAAACAATAACAGGGGGGGAGTGGCGGAAGGGGAGGGGGGAGGGCGGCAACGTAAACGCCCGTACCAGTGGGGCTTAAAGGTCAGAAGTTATCCTAATTAAGAGGAGGAGGGGGGAGGGGGAAGCGTTGAAAGACCTTACCTTCACGGGCAACATCAAGGGAAGGGATACTCTTAGGCTCGTTACCGAGTACTCTGAGTCAACCCGGCGGTAGGGCTCGTGGAAAAGAGTCAATTCGGGGATCTCTTCGTCGGTAAAAAGGGACCCAGGGAGAAACTCGCGCTTGGGCCCTCGATGCGAGGCCAAAAAGTCAAAAAAAAAAAAAAGGAGATGCAGGGGGAGAGGTCAAAAGTAAGCCAACAGGAGAAAAAATTGTCTCGCAACCATTATAGGTCAGCGAGGGGGGTTAAAGGCCCATCTGAGGCGCTGGGCCGTCGTTTAAACACACGGTGACGGAAGCAGCATTACTCACCCCGGACCTCATACCTCCTACTAAGTTAAGAAATCCGAGGGCAAAGAGAGAGAACTGAGGACTTCTACAGGATGCGTAGGAAAGGGAAAAACCCTATCTCTCTATACCCTTTTCACCCGGGTAATAGAACCCAGGTAAGAGAGGAGAAATGGAGAAATAAGAGGGGTCCTAACCCGAGAAAAACGGGAAGCGATGCATTGGATCTGAGGGGACCGACTTATAATGGTAAAGAAACTTAAAGCTGCGCAGCCTGCGGGAGTATAAACACACAAAAACATCACATGAAAACTCCGACAAAAAAAAAAAAAAATGCGCAAAAATCTCAAGAAAGGACACGAAGGAATCGTTAAAAATCATAGGAAGATCAAAAACACACTAACGGCCGACCAAGAACCTTGAAAAGAGAGATGATTCTCATACCGAAAAAATGCTCGAAATCGGGAGGGAAAGAAGATCCGTTCACTGGAATGCCGGATCTGACAAGGAGAGGCGGACAGAACCTGACAGGTGTGCGGGGGGGGGAATCACAGAGGGGGGGAGGCGAAGAATAGATTCTTCCACCTAAGAGGGGGAAATGAGACGCCAAAAAGAAACGGGGCAGACCGGTGGGGCAGAAACGTGCGTCGAATACATATGGAAGAGAGATAAGAGGCAAATTAGGGGACTTCGCGGAAGGGGGGGAGACAAAGCACAAACATTTCAGTCAGGGAAAAACAAGACGGAAAGCCGCAATCGGCCGCTATCGGACGCCAACACAAGGGCGCAGACTTAGGCACGCTGAAGAAAAGAGAAACAGAAAAGAGTCCATAAGTGCTCATATTACGGCACCTAAGAGGATGACACTGCCGACAGGCGTCTAGCGTTCGCTCGCAGAGCAAAACGTCTTCTTGACCCAGCGAGCCAAAGGGGGGAAAAAGGAAGATGGGAGAAAAAAAGGAAACGAAGAAGAGAATCGGCGCTCACCGCTATCTGAAAGCGCCCTCAGGGATGCTCGCCGGGATACGCAAAAAGATCCGTCGGAGAAACCTTAACTACCAGAGGAAGGAAGTAAGAACATGAAAAAAGTTAGATTACAAGCAAAGCAAGGGGGGGGAAAAGGGAGGGGAACGGGAGTGAAAATTGAGTTCGGCTGCAGTTCCTCAATCTTCAGAGGGAGAAAAGAGTGGGGGTTTCGGGAGAACGATACCATTGATTGGGACTCAGAGGGGGAGGGGGAAGGAGAGACAGTCTCTCGCACTTCTAAAAGGGTGCTTCGCAAACCGAAACTAGAATAACTGGAAACGTCAGAGGGAAAGGGGAAGAGAAATGAACAGGGGGCTCATCGTTTGGGGCTAACACGCGAGAAGCTGGGGAAAAAGGAACCAGGATGCAGCCAGTCGGTGTCCGGGCTCCCGACTTCTAAGTGAACGGCGGTGATGGCATGAGGGGGGAAAGAGAAGGGAGAGCAAGATGGCGGGGTTACCTTAGGTAGACAGAAATAGGGGGAAAGCAGATCGCCTGCAGCCCAGGTCGATTCCTGCTCGGCAGGAAAGTGTGTGCAGGTCCACCCCAACCCCCCCCCCGAAAAAACGGGAAGGGTCAAAGAAGGGGGAGGGGGAAAGAAGATCCAAACAAGACAAAGGGAAAAAAGTTTCACCTCTCGGACAGAAGGAGGCAAGGAAGGACTGTATCCTCTCCCGAGCTCGACCGGTCCTCTTGAATATGAGTAAAACACAAGGGTGTGGCACTACTGCACGGAAGGTAGGGGCGAGAAAAAGGGGGACGAGACCAGGGGCAAGAGGGTAAGGAGAATGACTCTCTCAAAGATGAAAAGAGAAGAGGGAAGACAAAGTCATCTGGAATGCTCTAAGCATGAAACTGGAAAAGGACGAGGAGCGAGAAAACGAAGAGGTGAGACCGTGTTGTACCTCATCTTCAAGAAGGAACTACACGGCGAGCTCGGCAGGAAACTGCAAAATACTGACAGGGCAAGGCGACAGAGGGGGAAAGGAAGGGTACGAAGGGTGCTGTGGAGGGCTGGCTCTTCTTCAAAGGCGGAAGGAAAGGACCGAAATGCCGGACTGCACCCTCGACCAGTAGACGAGCAGGACCGCGAATGTGAAAGAGGCCTGAACTTGAGCCCAAAAAAATAGAGGAGGAAGAAAATACCATCCCTCGACAGGGGAAAAGAGGGTGGAAAAGGAGAAGCGGAGACATTACAAACAAGAGCTGAAGGACATTTCCTACAATCTCTCAACCCACAACACGGGACACGAAAAAAGAACGTCTGCCAAGGCTAGTCCAGTTCACAAGACGGGAAGTGAACAGGATGGAAATACTCCACGGAAAAAAAAAAGGGTGGAGAAGCACAAAGGAGGGGAGGAAGGGGTGGATCTCAAATTCTTTATAGTGCTTCTCCAAAGAGGGAAGGACTAAAGGGTAGAGAGGGGGACGAACCATCCTACCCTATGAACCGCGAACGAAAAATAGCTCTCCGAGGAAAGAAGGGAAACTCCACAGTAGCACATGGTAGTGGTTTTACAAAAAAAGAATAAAAGGGAGGCAGGAGAAGGGGGGGGGGGGTAGTGCGGTACCGGCTTAGCGCTGGCGGAGTACCGTTCGCGAAAGTGGAAGCCCGCCGCGCGTACTAGAGCATGGGGAGAGAAAAGAGCGGGGACTGTGTGAGAGACCCTCCCCTTCAGAGGCAGGAGTGAGAGGGAGAGGGGTCGCCGCGTTTTTGTTGGCCCCGGCGCCGCGAAAAGTCATAGGGGGGAGGGGGGAAGGAAATTGTCGATGAGTTTCATTCCAGGATGCAGAAATGGGGATGGAGAAAAAAAATTAAAGAAAAGGATGAGGAAATAAAGATCTGTTGTCGACTGCGGGAGCTGAGCAGCCGCTTTGCCGTGAGGGGAGGGCATGTTGGTGTCGTGCCGTGGTGTGTGTGGAAAAGGGTGAAAAGGACATCAAAAGGGGGGGGTAGAAAAAGGACAGAGGGAAACCGTGCAGACACGACGTGGACCTCCGAGATTCTCTAGGAAAAGTAAAGGGGGGGAAAAAACAACCAAAGGAAACGGGGGGGGGTGGTCGGAAAGGCCAGACTGCCCTGTTTCCCATACGACGGAAAAAAGGGTGTCAAAAAGAGGAGGGAAGGGGGGGTAGTTTCAAACACCCTGAAAGGAAAAATTGTCTCCCCTTCGCTGGGATCCCCGGCGAAGCAAGCTCGGACACTTAAAGGGTCAGGTAAGAGGGGGGAGGGGCGAGAGAGGAATGCTTGTTTTATAACTGAAACGGATGGGGGCGAAGGGGAGTTCCTTGGAGGTGCCCGGGACATCGTTGTACTCTGCACGCTCGGGTCTGGGTAGGAAGTTAGGACCTTGACTTCGACGAAGGAATTTTGAGCGTCCCTACTTGGGGAGGAGGGGACTGGGGAATAATAGTCGTGGACCTGAGGGTAATTAGAAAGTAAAAATCTAAGAAAAAGACCAGCGACTCCTACATTGGGTGAGGAGCAAGCGTAAACCAAGGTAGAGTCGCCATTCCGACAATGGGGGGATCGAAGTACGGGGGGGCTGGGATCAAGGGCGTTACGACTTTCCTTGTGGCTTCACAGAGCAGGAAAGAAGGGGGCGCTCCCTGGGATCTCTCGTATAAAGTCGCATTGACAGAGGAGGGGGGCTATTTAGGGGGGGAGAGGAGAGGGTCAGTTCGCTTTATGCCGCCTCTGAAAAAGACGGGGAAGTAAAGCGAACGATGAGGAGGGAAGAACTCCTCAACGCTACTGGTTCCTTCTACCTGACTGGCACTAGGAGTAAAGATAAATAGAGAAAAGAGAAAATAGGTTGGAGGAACTCGTCTGGGAGATGATCGGGTAACCCCTCGGCAATCTGATTAAGGCTTCCCATTTGTAGGATCCTTTCACCCAAAAAAGGCTTACTATAGAAGGAGGGAGGACAATCCATCTTGGAAGAGAGAAGAAGTAGGAATTTATAACGCGGTAGGGGGGGTCCATCGAGGCAGATTCTTTCCAAATCGAGGTTGGGAAAGAAGGACGGGAAGGGCTTCTGGGGTGGCCCTAATGAGGGGAGTGAGAACGGTTCCGGGCCGCGACCTAAGGTTGTGCCTCAAAATTGGTCTAGGAGGAGGGGGAAGGGGAGGGGAAAAAATCAGCAGCAGCACCACTCAGGGAAAAAAAAAAGTATTTGGGAGGTGGGATCGCGGGACGCCACACCCCGCCTTAGACTGTCGCTGGGGCAAGTGAAAAGCCCGGGAGATATTCGAGGCCTCTTCCAGGAAAAAAGAAGAGTAGGGAAAGAGTCTCTTAGCGACCTTCACGGTGCCGGACAATCAGCTGTGAGAGCATTCATCACCCCTCAGAAGAATTGTGCAAATCAAAAAAAAAAAAGCGTCTTTAACGCGCTGGGGTAGGAACCTGAGTCGATTAAGGGGGAGGTAAGGGCGCCTCAAGGAAGAACTTCACATACAAGGAGGGAGGCGAACTACATTCATTTAGGCTCACAGGCGAGCTAGGGGGATCCAAGATGGAGAGGATCAGAGAAAGATGAAGAGACAAAAAGGAGAAGACCTCTATCGTGCACAAGGGGGGTTAGGAGGCCAGACATCTGATGAAGGGGAGGAAACGACACAGACCAGCAAATCAGGGGAAAAAAGGTGTCGGCCGGGACGTAGAGAAGAACGTTAATGGACGCCAGGTTGACAAAGAAACAAAGGCCTCACTGGGAGGCAAACGAGAAGCCACCTCCCTGTTTTCTACCCCACCCGTAGTGGAGGCACAAAAGGAGTCACATATCGATTCCCCAATACCGGGGTCTGGTCAGACACGAAACTGGATGAAGGGAGAAAAACAAGGATTGGAAGATGGGCTTAACAGAGGAAAAAAGAGAGGGAACACCTTCGTGGTCGCACCCAGAAAAGAGCATGCGGGGAGGAGGAGGAAACGAAAGGGGGAAGGGGGGATGAGAAATCAGAAGAGGGAAAACTCCTCAGAGGGGCTCAGTCAACTGAACGAAAGGGTTCAGGGAGAAACACCGGGAAGACAGATGAGGCATGGCCACACACTGGGGGCCTAAGAGGGGTTAATCGAGCCGTTTGTGGGGGGGAAAAGGGGTTATGACATTCCACGCAAAGGGGAGACTCATTGCGTTCAAATCAATCCAGAAAAATCAAAGTAATGTATAAAATATGGGGAGAAAGGTAGGGCTCGAAGGTGGTTACGGTGATGGGAGGGCTAAAAAAGGTCCACAACCATGAGTCTCAGGTAACGGCCGGTGGCTTGGACGGGAGAAGACTACTTCACCCAGGGGGGTGGAAAGGGAAAAGAGTACCAGTTTTTCCGAGGCCCGAAGCCGGAAGGATCAGAGTGGTGCACTGTTAGGTTAAGCACTTCGAGGGGTAAGGGGCGAGTCGTTTGCGAGGAAGGAGAAAAAGAATTTTTTTTCCGAGGAGGTTCCCTTGATAGGTGGAAGCAGGTCAAGAGAAAAAGTGGGGACCAGAGAACAGATTGGAGGGGAGAATCCTGAGAGAAAAAATAGGGAGGGTGGTTTCATCGTATCTGGGCCTGCACTTTGGGAGACAGGATTCTGAACGAGGGGGGGTCGAACCGGGGGAGCGTCGTGCAGTGTTTGCAAACAAAGTATTTAAGGGAGAGTAAAGGGCGGGAGAGAAAAAATCACTTCTCTTCTTACGAAACTGCCGTCACAAAAAAGAGATGGGAGTGAGAGGCGAAGGTTTTAGGGGATGACATCGCCCCGAGGATGAAAAAGTAGGGGCCTTCACAAAGTGACGGAGGTACTGGGGGGCGCCAAAGCCGGGAGGAGGAGAAGGAAAAAAAAAACAAAGTAGATGCTTTAATATCCAGTTTCCTTCAATTTGGGATCGCACGAGGAGGATGGAAAGTAAAATCGCGTACATCAAACTGAAGAACTACAAACTGGACTCGATTAGCAGGTGGAATTTTGGGTAGTGAGTAAAGAAGGGAGGAGATATATGCAAGTCATGTTGAGCAAAGTGATAGTCTTACCGGGAAAGGACTCTTTCCCGGGCATCTAAAAAAGATTATAGCCTAAAAAGACTAGGGAGAGGAAAGAAACTCAGGAAGGCTTAACCGGAGGGGGGGCTGTGGCTCCTTCTACAACCTCCACCGGAGGGCGGACTATTAGCTCTCAATAAGGAAGGGAAGGGATCATCTGACAGAAAGGGAGTTAAAGGAAAAGGGGACGACTCCGCATCTGCTGGGGGGGTTCCTCGTTATACGAAAGAGCTTAAAACCAAGGGAATTGAGGTTAGAAGAGAACCGAGGGGGTAAAGGGACAGGAGGAGTAACACCGTTCTACTTTCCGATAGTTACGGAGGGCGAGCGGCACAAGAGAGCGAAGGATGGAAAGCCCTTTCCAAAAGGGGGAGAAGAAACCTCCTGTCTCTAACAGTCACCGAGCTCTCAAGCCGAGAACCGAGACGGAGGGAGAAGGGCGGAATGGTAAGGAAAGCTTCATTCGAGGAACAAAAGATCGAGGGAGAGCAAACCCCAAGTTTTCCAGAGTCGTCTGTTGTCAAGCGGGAGCACTCCAAGAGTTTCTGAGAAAACGAGGAGGGAACAAAGACAGACGCTACCGGGACATACGGGAGAAAACTTACCTCGAAGTTAGGGTAGGTCGTTTATAGTAACTTAAATTTGAGAAAATGATAGAGTCGGTCCATGGAAAAAAGGGAAAATTGAACGGAAATCCGCCCATGCGTCATATCTACTATTAGCATACTATTGACCCGAAGGAAAGAAGAGCAGGCTGGGGGGGTTACTCTAGCGGAGAAAGCCTAGGTTCCCGGCCCAACACCGTTCGGATACTCTAAAAACATAAAAAGAATAAGGAAGGAGAGGGAAAGGAACACAAAAAGACATCTGGGTTAAATCTGGGAGAGAAAAACCTTCTCCTATCACCGGATCTGGCCTAACTAAACGCATCGGGAGAGAGATCCATGACGATTCAAGGGTCGGCGGGGGGGGAATGAAGGGAAACCGAATCTCTCCAATCAGGCCTGCTGGGGGCAGACGGGAACCTACTATTGGGAAGACGGCCAGGGGGCTTAAAAAAAAAGGTAGAGATGGGAGTAGACGAAAGAAAATTCTCTCTGTGTGGGAAACGGGACCAGTAGAAATAAAGAGGCCATCGAAATTGCGCTTCAATCGGAGGACCTTTATGCGGGGGGTGAATATTAAGGGGCGGGGAGTACAAGTCAAAAAAAGATCCGGATTCCTAAACCAATCACTGCAAGAAAAGCAATCTTCTCTCCTCTCTCTTCGAGCAGGGACAAGCAACTGCCGCCGTTTCCACTGAGGAAACTGCTTCCAAGTAGAGTAGAACAAAGGGACCATGTTTACTCCTAGACCGAGGAGGAAAAGGAAGGCACGGCGTCGTCCAGAAATCAGCAACAAATGGGGTTGCCGCCGGCAAACTTCAAAAAAAAAACACAAGCGTGAGAGCCTAGGAGCAGGGAGGGGTCTCACCACACGTACACGCTATTCATATAAGAGGGCGCCAAAAAAGGAGGAGAGTAAGACACGGCGGGGAGATGAAAGTCTCTCGGCATCAGGGAGACCGACTGGTGAAAGGGACTGCCGATTTTGGGGAAAGGGGGGGGGAAAGGAAAAAAGGAGGGGGGATCATGATAGATCCCTTATGATTAAGGGAATAAAAAGGGCTGGGGAGCAGGGAAAGGGAATGAAGGATTCTGGGTCATGGGGAGTCTGCATCAAGACCAGGTTAGGGTCAGGCGCATCGAAAAAGCGAGAGGCACGAAAAATCCAAAAGAAAGTCGGGAGGAGGACGGAGACGTGGAAAAAGGTCCAACTATCTTTCCCTTTCCGAAAGGCGACGCGTGTTGGATACTGACCATCTTTGTTATATCAGAAATAAGAGGGGGGCACGAAGAAACTTAGGTCCGCTCACTGGGAACAGAGGGGAGGACTGCAGGAGCGTTCATCTGATACGGTCCGGGCCGAAGCAGGTGAGACAGCTAGACGCCGTCGTATAATTGCATAAGGGAAAGAGGGTTCCTATAAAGCTGGAGATTTTCCGTACGAGGGGGGGGTGCGGGCGGGAGAGAGCCGTGATCAGGCAGCTCCCCGCCAGCTACCGTCGTCGGACAGCGTGACTCGCTGTAAGAAATAAAGGAAGGTCGAGGAAGGGGAGGGCCTCGGAAGCTCGCCGTGTGAGAACTAGTTGAGAGCCCCCCGGTAAAAAGGAATGCGTGACTCAGGGCGCATAAGAGGAGGAGGGAAGGACGCTCGGCCCGACTTGATTCGCTTGGCGCGAAGAGAAAACAACACGTCGATTAGAATATAAGAACTCAAGTCTAAAAATAAGGAAAGGATCTCATTGGACAATGGGCGATATCTCTGGGGGAAAACTGAGGGGGGAGGATCAGTGTTTGGTACCCTTCAAAAGACTACAACGGCGAGCGAAAGGAGAGGGACCTGCAGCGCAGCGACTGACGGGACCGAGGAGAATATTTGCACCGCTCCTGGGCCGAGAACGAGTGGGGGGGAAGCTGGGCGCTTATTCTGCTCACCGCCAGCGCCGCCCGGCCCCGTAACCCACTAACACCAAAGATAGAAGAGTGAAAAAAAGGACCATTTGGGAGGGGAGATATACGGGGGAAGAATGTACCAAAAAAGGGGAAATCCTCCCCCCGGACTGAAGGCACGAGTCTCCGACTTGGCCCTCGCGGGCGCAGGACATAAGGGGGGGAGGGGAGGAGGGGGATCTAAAAGAGACTCTTGTCGAAAAAAAACCAAGGGGTCAAAGAACGCCTCTAGGTTTAAGAAAGAAATGACAGAGATGAGGAAAGCAGAGGGGGGAGAGAAAAATTCTGGGCGGCGGGGAAAAAGAGAACAGGCGGGAGGAGGGAAAGAACCGAGTTTCCCGCCCTAAAGGGGGCTCCTTATCACCCAGTACCCCTTTACAGATCTAGGGAAGAAGGAATATCAAAGGACTCAATGTAGCGCCTAAACCTTATCCCAAAGCAAAAGTCAGAAGGGGAGTTGTAAACTTGGGAATACCAAAAGTCGTGAATCATTGGGTTACTTGCGAGGGTTGTAAGGGGAAGAGGGACTGGGGACACTTACCGTGGAAATTAGGAGAAAACCAGAGGGAGGAGAAATCTCTCTGTTCTTGCGAGGAAAGGGCCATCTTTGCTCAAAAGAGCAAGGGGAAAGAGTCGATGAGGCTTTCAGCCAATTGGCGGAAGGAAGGAACGCCTCTACCTTAGGCAGGGGGGGAGGAAAAGTGACGAAGGGAGTTACTTATCTGACATAGTGGTGGGGAGAGGAAAGAAAAGAGTTATCTAGCGCCAGAATAAGTGGCTGCAACGTAGTGGGGGCTACATAATCTGCTAAGATGAAGACGGAGGGGGTGGGGTCGGAAGAGTGGCGAAGTTGGGGGGAAGTGGTAAGGGAGTGTCCGTTCAAAAAATCCTCTTCAATGAACAAAACCTTAAGATCGGGAGACGATGTGAGGGACGATCCTTTGCCCAAGGTCGAAAAGGGAAAAGGGGGGTGCTACTTGCCCAGTCGCCGGGCGGCCGGCCGTCGAGCGAGGCCCTCGGGTGCCTTCT
>Ga0179591_1405699_pt1 | contig 16813 bp, 16 predicted proteins | sample CZOMad2_1_08_16f_FD_182891 | JGI IMG/M metagenome (GOLD analysis project Ga0179591, IMG submission 182891) | Vadose zone soil fungal communities from Angelo Coast Range Reserve, California, USA - CZOMad2_1_08_16fungal (PacBio error correction) | ecosystem: Environmental > Terrestrial > Soil >...
CGCGGCTTGAAAGGGGAGCTGAGAACTAGGAGAAGAGTACCAATCTACGCAGCTCTATAAGAGCGCAAGCAATGCATTAAGGAAAGAAGGAGCGCCTAGGGAGGAAAAATAAAAACACGAAAGGGGGACCCCATCGTTAGGAGTAATCATATTTAAAAACACCACGCCTGACGGGTAAGGGGTCAGCACCGGGAGCGCCGTGCGGTATTCCTTCTCAAGGAGGCCCTTGAGGAGAGGAGAGATAAAACCTCGGCGGCGGACTGTAGCGCACGGGGCGTACTTCGCGCGGCCTCGGGTTACGTCCTCACCTTGGGGAGATCGTCACCGCGGACTTCTCCCCTGTTTCTCTTAAGAATCATTTAGGGGGAGGATTGCTGCGAAGAGGGCGTTGGGAAGGAGGTCTCGTAAACGGTTTAAGAAAGAGAGAGGATGCGAGGGAAAGAAAATCCCATGAGAGCCCGTACTGGTCTTCAAGACCTGGCACAATGCGGCATGTCAAAAAGTCGTGTCCATAAAACAATCGCAAACATCTAAAAGTCCCGGAAGGGGTCGGCCGGACCGCCGCGGCGAATGGTGCGGGTCGCTGTTTACCGGGAAAGGCCTAGGGTCAGAGAGGACGTTGAGGAAACGGCCATAAAAGGGCAGCCCAAGAAGGGAGACAATCTTACATCTTGAGTGGTGCTCTACTCGAGGAGGCAATTCAACTTTGTAGGGACGGGGGGGGAAAGCGACATGTTTCCTCGAGTCAAACTAAAAAATCGTTCATCGAGGTGCGTTGGGGGAAGTCTCGGAGAGCAGGCTGCCTGACGGCGAAGTCTCTCTCGCGAACAGGGCTTTCGAAGGAAGACTGTGATCTATTACGCTAACCGAAAAGAGTGTCAGGGGCGGGGTTGCAAGAGAAATTACAGCCGCTAATCATCGTCAGAACACGAGTCAAAGACCGCACGTATAGCATGAGAGGGAAGACCGCCGAGTTTTCAAACACGCAGAAAAAAGAGGCTCGTCCGCCGCAGATAACACGACCTGATGAGAAGCAACGGGGGCCGTAAGGAAAGAAGAAGGAAGGGGGCGCGTCAGCAGTGACCGGCGACCAGAAGATCAAACGATAATCTCCGAAATGTTAGCGCTAGAGGGCCAACCCTCAGAGGAAGAGCACTCGGGGAGAATCCCCCGGAAAGCCTCGTTCAAAGCGATAACTGGGGAAAAATATCAAGGAAATGTCCGCGTGCGGAAAAGCCAGGTCCCTAGGGATCGACACAGAAACCCTAGACAGTCGCCCATCCGAAGGGAAAACCGACATCGGTGCCCGCTAATCGTGTACACCGCCCTCGCAGGTTAAAAAACGCGTAATTTTGGAAGCAAAATCAAAGAACCGCAATGAGGGTGTGAAACTTCAAGGGTAAAGCCCGCGGGGATTGGGAGGGAAAAAAAAATGTAGCCCAAAAAAAAGCAAAAAATGAAAAAACAAACAACCAGGTTCGGAAGTGGTGATCAGGGGGAGAGAAGAGAACTCCATTGGCGTCCTGGACGGTCCAAGCACAAAAAGGAAAAAAAACTGGCTCTAGTCCGGGGACCTTCTGGACAACACAAACAAAAGAAGAGATAGAAAAATCCGGCCCGGAGCGGTTCAGACACGGGGGGAGGAAAGTGACCAGGACTCCAATGGCCTCGGGCCCAAGAAACAGCGGCACCGGGAAAAAACCGGGAAGTGACCAGGTTTTGCAAAGCCTGGTGGCTAAAACCCAGCACAACCTGCAAGAGGCTCCTTACCAGGAAGAAGACGTCTTGGCAGAAACGCGGAACGTGCTGGATATGCGAGGGGACACAAATTACGCAAAGACACGATGACAGGGGCGGAGGGGGAAATCGACAAGCAGGGAAGTTCCCTCCGGAGGGTTCTTACAAAGTCCTTCGGGATGAAGGGGGATGTTTAGTTCAGGCTGAAGGTCATCGCCGGGACAAGATTTCGTTCTTCCCAGAGGGGTTTTTGCAGGGTCGATGGAGGTTTTAAAAAGGCTGACCGGTATCAAGAGGAGCGGGAGCATACGAGCGGCGCTCGGCTAGAGATGTGGAACTGAGGGGGCGCTAAAAAGAAGGAGATAGAGAGAATTGTTACGAAGGGCGGGCACTGCTGACGCTCCGGATTCGGCAGTCCACAGGTGGGAGCGATGCGTGAGCTAAAGGCGACGAGGCCTGATCAACGAGTCTGGAAGCGGCGGCGAAACGCGCCGAGAGGAACACAGTGACAAAAGAAAAACCTCGGGGGACAGGCGCTATCAGGGGGGAATTGTTCGGACAAGGTACAAGGATCTGCGCCAGGTTCCGAACTCCAAGAAACGTCAGGCGGAGAGGAGCCGAGGACACCTGGATGTTCTACCTAGATACCGAAAAGAACGGCAAGGCTCCTACAAAAAAGAGAGGACGAAACGTCGAAAGGGATCTGATAACTGAGCGACCGAAATTCGAAGCTATTGAAAAATTCGTTCTGGAGGACCCTCCCCTGAAGATCCCTTCCTTAAAAGGGACGCACCAAGGCACACTAGGGGACATCCTCTTGGCGTTGCCATTCAGAGGCTTTTACCAGAACTATAGGAGGGAGACCATACTAAAAGCTACAAAACCAATCACCCTTCTCCTCCTGAGAAGTGGGTCGGGGGGTAAAATCCTTCGACCTGCTAAAAAAAAGGCTGGGGACGATGGCGCCGACATAAGAGGTAGTCAGGGAGACTCACTACATGGAAGACACTCAGGGGAATTTGCAGGAAGAGCCGTGGAGGGGCTCCACCGCTCACAAGGGCCCACCCAGGGTTGTGAAGAGGAGCACGTGTACATCGGAGACGGCACTTCACACACTTGGAAGCGTAGTACTGGCAAGACGGCCACTTTAGCAAATGCGAAAACGCTCCTCTGCCGTCTCTCAAAAGACACCAGCGAAGCGACTCAACGATCTGCTGAACGAAAGCAAGTGGAATCTCAGTTCAAAAAATCCCGGTCGCCGCAAACTTATTAAGAAAAAAAAAAATTCCCCTTCAAGGAGACGGGGACTTTTGGTTCGAGGTTCTGGAAGCCTACTTCGTATCGGAAAGTAATCATAGACAGAGGCCGTCTGTAGGGGAAGGCTACGCAGGAGAAATCGTTTTTCTTAGGACGCGTTTGTGGTGACTAGGATATAACGCCAAGATAGAAAAAAAGATTGTATAACAAACGATAATCCAGGTGACATTCTTTAACTAAGCCATAGAAACAAATGAGGGGGAAGGTCCGCCAGGCTGAAGTTTAGACTTAGGGACGGCGCAGGCCGGGCTAAGCTTACTAGAAGGGGGGCACAGCTCGATGAAGCTAATGACGGGGAGAGAGGAGTGGACTCAGAAACATAGGGAGAACGGCTGCGGCAGGAGACTAGCGAGAGACTCGAAAAACTTAGACATATGGCGGAGGAAAAAAACTCGAAAAATTATTGAAGGAGGATCGCGCGTCCTGCCGACTCTCCATGGGGGGGTGTGTCACAAAAATTTGGTAGGATCGGCGATGAATTATCAGGCCGTTGGGCCAAGGGAGAGATGGACTTGAAAGACGTGGCGTCGTCGAACCAGAAAGCCCAGGAATCCTCGACTCGTAGGGCCAAGTCTGCCGGTAGCGAAAATGACGAACTTCAACTCTATCGCCGTTTCAGACTGGACGAATAGGTGAGATTAGGGCAAATGCCAGTAGACGTAAGATCCAGAAGGGGGATCTGCTGGAGAAGAAGACAGCTAGGAGGTCTTTGCGACAACAGGGTAGCGCCTATCACCGGATGGTCGGTAAAATATCTATTGTATTTCTGGTTTAACTCGAGAAAGCGAGCGTGCCAAAATAAAAGCCGATAACGCGCTGTAATGCACGATACGATCACTGAAGAGCTTCAGGCAAGGAGTAAGGTCATCCGTAAGTCGACCGAAAATCGTCACTCCGCCCAAGAAAAGAAAAGCTCTCCAGATTCCTGCGCCGGGTCAGTTATCAACGATGATGAAACGGAAACCAACTAATTGATTGGGAAAAGCGAATCCCGAGGACGTAGGGGGTTTCCAGACTCGGGGAAAAAAACTGGAAGGGTAGATCGTCGCAGCGGCGCGTTATAAAAAGGCAAAGAGGGACTCTAGACCTCGGGGCGTACGAGCTTCGACAGCTCAAACAGGTGGGCGAGAGGAACTGAGCCGGGAGCGAGGAGTTCCGCGAGTGCATGAAAAGCTGAAAGGCGGAACTCAATGTGGACGAAAAAAACAACTGCAGAAGAGATGGAGGATCGATGATTAATCTCGAGTCGAAACGGAAAAAAAAAATTCTTGCTGGGAAAAATACACGCATAGGCCCTACTAGAGACTAGGGGTGTCCGTTCTAATGAAGTCGGTGAAAAAATCCGAGGCGAAGGACGCGATCTCAGGGAGGGAAGGGACAAACTATTTACATGGTGACATCTCAACTAATTCGTTAAGGAAACCCAGATTCGGGGAAGGAGATCTTCCTTCTGAAAAGCGTACCCCAGGGGCGTAAAACGACTACTGGGAGAAACTTCTGATGGGAATACTGTGCCCTTAATGGAAAAAAGAGTATTCCTTTAGTAAGGGGGCCTCAGGGTATAAAAAACATCTATCTAGAACGCGTGGGGGGGAAAAGATTGATCCATGGAAAAAGGAACTGAACAAGCGAAAAGCCGAAAAGGGGCACAGGAAACTGGGAAAACGATCCGCCGGAGAAAAACAACAGCTAACTGCCTTTGTACATAAGGAGGGGCCGAAGAGATACGCGAGAGAAGTCTCGGAAAGCTAGAGCTTACTAAAAAAGGGAGATGTCCCCTCGCAACGGGCATCGGCTAACTCAAGGGTCACCGCGGGGGGTCACAAAGGCGAACTCCCTAGAAAACGAGGAAGTCGCTAGCGGGGCCGGTATATGCAGAGGCAGACCAAGGAAAAGGAATCAGAAAAAGAACGCAGCTGCTTATCCTCACAAGAGAGGATGCCGTAACTCGGAACGCTCGTCAAAAGAATTAGCGACAAAGAGGAAAGAACCCAATTCTTCGCTTCGAAGAGGGTAACGAACGAGAGAGTAGGGGATGGACTATGCTGAAACTCAAAAAGAATAATCCCTAAATAGGGGCATTTAGTCAAGAAGGAAAAGACGAGTCCCGAAGAGGGGAATTCCATTTGCCGAGGAACAAGGGATCTGCTCCGGTAGAACTGGAGTACAAGAATGTTTTTTCGCGAAGGTTCTACAGTAGAGATGAACAGAAAAGCGAGGCCGGGAAACGGAGGAGGGGAACTTGGCTTAGGGGGAGTTGACGAGTGCAGCACCTTTACTGTAGACGATCCGAGTCTTTTACCTACTCGATCGAAGGTTATCGGGAGTAGTAGGGGGACAGATTTCGAAGCCCTCTCGCAATCTCTACGGGACACAGCCAAGGTCGATGTCTGGGCAAGCGCCAGCGGGAGAGGTTCGTGGAATCGCACTCCTAATCTTTAGGAAAGCGCCCTCTAGTTCGAAGCGCGGGCGCAGGCAAATCCGTTAACGAGGCTAGGCTCATAGTGACCTCGAGATGAACTCTATAAAGCCTTTGGCAAAGTTGTAGGCAGCCTAAGAGAGCAAAAAAGGTGTAACTACTTGGGGGGGGAAAAACTGCCTCTGAGGATTAGATACGCTAGACTCACACTGAAAAAAGCTTGTCGACATGCGCAGGGAAACATTAAGAAACAGATGTCAAAAAAAAAACTTCTAAGACTTCTAAAACAACACCATCTCGGAAACTTAGGACGTCTATGAGTCCCTAAGTTCCTCCTAAAGAAACCCATTCATCAATGGAAGTTCCTCTTGCTGGGGTAACGGATCCCGAAAAGAACCTTCGAAAACCTCTCGGGATCCGTACAGGTGACTCTCAGAGCATCCGTTCGGGGATCCATTCTCTTCTCGTAAGATCTAGGTCGGCCCTCGGAACCAGGTAGTCCACTGCGGGGATCCCTCAGACATAAGTATCCCCGAGTCCGATCAGGGCCTCCCCCCGTAAATCCGATATAAAATCGCAGGCCTATGACTCCTCACACCCGCGCGATCCGGGTTTTCTCTCGGGGTATCTCGGGGAAAGGAACCCCTGGTTCTTTGTCGAGTCACTTGACTGGGGGGGGTCCTCCGTTTGGAGTTTGTGGGGGAGTTGTGGGGGGTGTTAGGAGGTGGTTGGGAGAGAGTTGGAGGAGTGGGGGTTGGGGGGCTCTCCTCTGAAAACGTCGGTAGCAAATGGAGGGAGACTAGGCACCACAACGCGGAGCACCCGGAAGAGAGGCAGACCTGAGGGGGGAAATGGAAAAGGGAGCTGCTCCACAGTTCGGATTAGATCAGGGATCTACGACGGCACATCCTAAACTGCAAGGGGAAACAGAGGAGTAGGAATCATGAAAAGAAAATTACGGGGAGTCAAACCAGGGGAGGTGACTTTATCTTGGGCATTCTCTATGTCAAGAAAGAAGGAGAGTGAGATAGAGGGGGGTCGAGGGGCTGTATTCGTTTGGAGAAGGCGAGGTCCTTGAGATACCGAGAAAATGGTGAAGGGAAGCCCTGAAAAGGGAGCCACTGCAAATTTGGAGTGGCAACCGTCATGCCTGAATTTACGAATAGGATACAACCCAGGAGTGGGCACGGCGGAGGGGGGTAGTAAAGCACGCTCGAGAGTCAATAGAACATTGGGGGACTGCCTCTCCAAGGTAAGAGAGTGAGTAAAGGAAGGCCTGCGAAAGAAGGGTGGTCTGCGGGAAGGTCACCTTAGCGGTTCCGCGGCTCGATCGTAAAAACAGAACAAGAGGCGTAGAAGAAGTTGAGAATTACCAGAGAGTGAGGAGCGTATGGGGACAGGGGGGGGGAACCGGGGGGGGGTGAGTCAAACTCAGAAAGGAAATCTAAAAGACGAAGGGTTTTCCTAGGGGGGGGGCGCGACTCAAGAAGTAAGCGGCATCCAATCTTTAGGTAAACCTAGGAGCAGGAGTGTAGAGGAAGTCTCAGAAGGGAAGGATCTTTCATCTTCATGAAAATCATTTGGGGCGCAGGCTCGATTAGGAGGAAATTACAGGGAGGAGAGTCCGGGAGAGAAACGCGATGAAAGTCTGGATATGAAGAGAGGGGCAAAGAAGAAGAATCGGGAGTTAAGCACTCAGTGAGGGCGTGGGGAACACAGACAAGGACACCTGAGCATCGACCTGGAGAGAAAGAGGTCCAAGGGTAAGGAAGACGGTGAACACCATCGGGGTCAGGGAGAAGCCGCTTGGTGAAGACTAAGAGACTGAGAAACTCGTCAAAAGCCGCCCGTACTAAAAAAAGCTGTAAACAGCGGGACTCGGTGAAAAGGGAGACGAAGCCGCCTCCCCAGCGTCAGCCCCAATGAAGTGCGAAAAGGGAAAAGTAAAGGGGCAGAAGAGAGTAGAAAAAGGAGGCAGGGACTCGGAAAGCACCATTGCCAATAAGGAGGGGACGCCATCTAGGAAAGGGAGGACCGTGCCGCCGCGTGAAAAAGGGCGCATACTCGAAAACAAAAGGGGAACAAGAGCCATTAAAGAGAGTTCGGGCAAAGTCGGGCCCGTCGGAAGGGAACCTTCCTCGAGAGCCAATCCAAAGCAAAATACCGCGAAAGTGTCAAATCAGAGGAAGTAAGGGAGACTCCCGAGGCGAATCGGTCCGAAAAACGGACCGTTTAGATTTGTGGGAGAACACACGGCAGGGGACAAGCGAAGGGGTAATACAGCTCAATTGGAAGAGAAGGGGGCCTGAGGGGAGGACTCCGGGGAAAAAAAACAAAAAAAGAAGAAAAAGCGAGGTCACAACACGCAAAGGGCAGGTTCGTGCCTGGGAGGAGGGGCAACGAGAACGCCGGGAGGGAAGAAGAGTCCCAAAAAAGGCTGCTAAAAAAACCTTCGAACGAGACAAAAAACACGGAGAGGTAGAGAGATCGAAGGACCTAAAAAGGGGAAAAGCGGTCCTGAAGGGAATCGGGCAAATTTGCGTAGACCGAAAGGGATCACCACTGCAAACGACCGAACCTTCACTGGACCAGGTGTTTACTAGGGAGAGGTGTGCTGAGGTACCAGAAAGGGCCCAGAAAAAAGACGGTGTCGCTGAACTTGCCGGACTAGAAACAAGAAGCGGGGACTCCGAGAGGGATGCAACCACAAAGGGGAGAAGGGTTAAAGGAAAACCTGAGCTGGGGAGAGGACAACGAGGAGCAGATGGCGTGGAAGGCCGAGATTACAGTCCTCTTCTGGTGCTCTTAGGGGGGATGAGGTTTTCTAGGAAAAGGGGGGATCCAAATGGTTCCCAAAGACAGGTTCAGGTGGTTTCTAACGGTTTCGTAGGGGATGGTACCGAGATCGCAGACGTGAAGAAGAGGATGCCGCGCCCCTTCAGCGGGGGATTTTCCAGGGGGAGAGGACCGAGAGTTAGAGAGGAGAGATATAAAGGTCAATTTTATCTAGGGTTTTCTCGGGAGGTCCAATTTGCGAATAACCTTTAGGATTCCTGCCAGGCAAAAGGGTCGAAGAAGAACATCGCAGAACCTGATGGGGGGAAACGGCTGCGACGAGAGTGGCTCAGCAGAGAGGAGGGACAAACAAAAAAAAGCCAGTCTGGCTAAAAATTTCCAGACGATGGGGGGTGGGTGAAGAGGACAGGGGGTGAGGAAGTATCGGGGACGAGCTGGCTGGAGGCTTTTTGGCAACAACAGTGAAAACGCCGAAGGGAACGACCTCCTCGCCCGGAAGAGACTTCGCAGCAGCGAGGCGATCTCTAACTAGTGGGAGGCGGGAAGACGAAAGAACGTCATGATCCGACTTACAATCTCAGAACTCAAAAGACACATAAGAAAATCGATGAAGCTGGAAGGAGAAAAGGCTCACGGGAAGTCCTCGGTAGAAAACCTCCCCAGCTGAAGTCAGGGGTCGAAGGGAATAAGTAAAGGACCCAAGCGATTTCGAATTTTCCCTCTGAGGCACTAAGGGAGGTATGTAGGTCACGCGTAGGTACCAGGAGAATTCGGGACCCAGGAAACTGAGGAGAGCAAGGGGGACACTCTACGGGGGCACAGTGCACCAAGGAGCATAGTAACGGAAAAAAGACTGAGGCGATTGCTGGGGCCCCAATCCTCCTACGAAGAGGAGTGGGGGGAATTCGGGAGGGCTAGGACCTTTGAAATGAAGTCACATTCGAGACAAACATGGCGATGATTGTAAAAGTTGAAACAATGACAATGATGGAAAAATAGGTGGGTTTGGCTCAAGAAGATTCTACCTTAGGGCCAAATCGCCCAGACGGGCTTAGTTGTTGGGTCCTTTCTCGCGTCAAGGAGAATCCGGGAGCAGCGACGGGGGGGGAGCGAGGACCGGGAAGGGAAAGGAAAGAAGCCTGCGGCGCGCTCATCAGATTCTCTCAATATCTAGCAATAGGGACCACTAGAAAAAAAGTCAAACTTTCTAAGATGGGCTCCACTAAAAAACTGAGAAAAGGCACCTTTTATGGGGTTCAACACTGGAAAGGCGGTCTGCGATTGACATCTTGATTCCAAATCAAGGTCCACAGTTAGGGGAGTCGGAGAACGTCAATGCGAAAGGGAAGGATCAGAAAAAGAAGCTTGAGGGCGAAAGATAGAAATCGACGCTCTTATCACGCTGTTCGTACGAGAACGGGTTGAAAGCTTCTCCAGAAGAAAAGTCTCACGACCTGAGCCGCTTAGGGGTCAGGCTGACGAAGGGTTCCAGAAGTCACGCCAGACGAGCGAACTTCTGTGGGGGGACGGCCAAGGCGGGATCCGCCTGTGGGGGGCGCGGCAGCCGATTCAGTGATGCAGAGAGGGAAGAGAGTGAGCCAGGAATGAATCGACTTCAACAAGAGATACCTTTTTCGGAAATCAAGGACACAGGTGGGGGGGTCCCCTTCTCAGGAAGAGAAAGAATATACGAATAAATTATCCTCTTGTTAGGATTCTAGGGAATAGTGGACGAGTAGCCTCCGGAAGATCGAAAATTGTCTGTTGCAACCTCTGAATTGACGTTGGCGTCGTCTTGCCGGTGGGAACTTGGGGTGATCGAGCGAATGGCACGCGACGGGTACAGGAGGGGCGAGTAAAGGAAAGAAAGGACTCAGAGCTGCATTGGCTGGTCCACGTATCTAAACCGTCTGGGGCCGGACTACTTCCAAATAACACGAGACACAAGCCGGAAGAATAGAAGATAATCACGGTGGGACTAACATACGGATTCGAACTGGAGGACACCATAGGCTCTGGCGACTATTTATAGGAAAAAACCAACGATGAGCGGGAGGAGGGCTCGCAGCTCTGTCCAAGGAAGTGATGTGTTGGGGGGGGGGAAAGACGGAGGGGGAGGAGGTCGAAAGAGAGGGGTCCGAGAAGGTCTTCCTGACCTGGAGAAGAGGGGCCCAATTAAGGGGAGGCATCAGGGGCTTGAAGTACGGGGGGCAACAGACGGAAGAAAGTCGGAAAAACCAGTCACCTCCGAACCAAACAAGAGCCGGCCCCTTTCCGTTCTAAAGGGGTAGGAAACAAAGATTAGAAAAAATGGAAGGTGTAGGCGACGGGGGTGCTGGGGAGATCACGAGACGTAGATAGTTTAACCTTCGTCAAAAGGGCATGCTCTGGAGGAGAGGTATACTCCCCTGAAGAGCACTCGAGTAGGGTAGACGGTTTTGGAGGAGGATGAACATCCTCACAACTGATTGTCAGAGTAGGAAGTGGACCTTACCGCTTGGGAAAGCTGGGACCAGGGCCTGCCTAGCAACTTCTTCTTACTCGAAATGGGGGTGACTAGACCCTTAACGTCAAACAGCTGGGGAGGCCTCGAAAAAGCTCTCGGCGAGCTGAGAATGCCTGAGGAACAAGACTGGAAATCCACAAAAATTCGAAAGGAGGGACGCAGAATATGAGTAGGCTTTCTAAGGTCGGTTGTAAAACTTAAAAACCCCGATCCTTCGTAAGACTCTTCCTCGAGAAGAATCGACCTCTATTGAGTCTCAGTCGAGATAAGCCTAGCGTCGAAGGATCCAAGGAAAAAGCGGATCGCGGGAAGGGAAAACGTGGGGAAAGACTTCCGTGCAGAGGGTTTCGCGGGGCTCGCGTGGGGAAAATTTGAGGGGGGGCCAAGGGGAGCAGACTTGTAAATCATTTTCCGTCTGCAGAGTGGAATCCAGCTCTGAAAAAACGGCAGTCTTAAAATCCGGGACCTCAGGTAAATGCTTACCCCTCCGTCGAAGGACTACTGGCCGGGGTTACCACGATAACGTGAGACAGGGACCTTCGAGGGAGGTTAGATCAAAGTTTCCCTGATAAAGAGTAGAACAAGAATTCAGAAGAGAGCTTCGATCGAGTTTAATAGGAATCGATTAAAGCTCATGATTCATCTTAGGGACAGGGAGCAAAACGGAAGGGTGTCACCCGTACTATCGAAAGGAGGAGGACCTTTCCATGTAGTATCGTCGTAGAGGGGAATGGAGGAAAATTGGGGAAAGAGGCGAGAGGGAGAGCACTGCATCATCGTCTCAAAAGGAGTCCAGGACACGAAGCGCACAAAGGTTCGCTCACCGGTAGAATGAAAAAGCCCACGCTTGAGGAGATGAAAAAATCCTACTAGACGGAATGTTATAGGGCAAAAAGGATCCCTCCCCAAGGCGAATCCCCAGAGGAGGAGCCTTTGGGAGGATCCGGCCCGCGACGTAGGGGAACATTTTAAGGGAGACTCGGGCACCGAGAAAAAGGACCGAGGATTCGCCCAGGCCCAAGACTGGGAGGTTTAAAAACTCATCAAGAAACTAAAGGAAAGAAGCCTCGGGGCCTTCCGGAACGTGGGTGAGGAGGGGGTGACGGGGTGGGCGTTACTGATGCTCCTCCGCTAATGCCATACTCATAAACAAGGGGTCTGAAGGAAACCCATACTTTGCAGCGCTGTCTAGGGGGCCATCTCCCTGATCTCCTACGCAGGCCCCCAGCCCTCCAATGCGAAACTCAGAATAAGAGTTGCGATCCCTTCGAACCCTCCGCGATCGGCTCTAGCTCTGGGGGGGGTGTGGGCTGGTCGCCCGTTCCGCGGGCGCGGCTCGCGGCTAGGTGCAAGTCTGATCCTAGTCCGCACATAGGAAAAACCTCCTGCGAAGGGAATTCTCGCTTTAGAAAAAAGGGAAACCTGAAAAGAAATTTGCTCCGTGGGACGGGGAACGTCTCTAGGGGAAGGCCGGAGGCGAGCACCGTAAGGCACGCCTGCGTGGGGCGGGGGGGGGATGTCGGGGGGGTCCGGGAATTAAAGGGGACTCCGTCATTCCCAGTGGTAAGATGCGCTCCGTCCTCTATAATGTCAAAGAATCTCTCGACTTCCACAAGACCCCAACGCGTTCGCGTCCCAAATCACCAGAGGCCGAATGGGCCCTCGGTAAGGAGCGGTCCGAGAAAGAGCCTCGCCAGCGGCTCAAAAAAATGCGCGCGAAAAAAGGCGGCGCCGCCGCCCATCGACAAAGTCATAAGACCCACGCCAGACGACTGAGTATTCCCTTGCTTCAGCAAAATTTTACCGCACTCGGAGTTCGGAAGACCGTAGACCCCCCAGTCTCAAACTCTCCTTCGGGCTGGGCAACTCCAAAGGGGGCTAAATCGTGGAACCGCAAAGGGGGGGGGGGAAAAAGGATTTATCGTCATGGCTAGAGCAGGCACGCGGAGAACACTGTAGGGAATGTCTCATAAGAAGGAGAAAAAAAACGGGCAACGTGACGCATCCGGAAAGGGGGAAAAGGGATCGCGTCGGCGAAGTCATGGGATGAAGGAAGAGATCTAGAAGTCTGCGAAGAAGAAAAATGGGAAAAGGAATAGAAGGCCAGCAGAGTTACTGTGGAATCATCACCGGGGGACCTTTATCGCATAGCTCGGAGCAAACGTTAGCGGGGGGAAAAAAAAAAGGCGCTAGGCAGGGGAAGAGGAAGGCGTCTAGATGGAGCTCACGTTGAAAGGAAGAAGGGCCGGGAGGGATAGGTTGACGTCGCAAGTCCCTATCTCCAGAGTGGTGAGAAAGGAGGGTCTAATATCCGGGGGTTTTCCAAGAGGGGGGTGGAGCAGACTATCACTGGGAAAAATCGTCCCATTCTGGAAGAGTCCATTAGGGATAAAAAGAGGCGCCGCTCACATCGGAATAGGGCTTCGGCATCGTAAGAGCCCGGGAGAGAGGCGCAGGTTCCTCGGCTCTCCTGGCTCGTCAGAAACAAGGGCCGATGACTAGCGGGGGAGAGAGTCTAGCTTTCCACGGGGATGGCCGCCGGTATGGTATTACCGAAGGGGAAACTAGCCCGGGCAACTTCCTCCGTACAGGAGGGGACATCGTTGGGACGGTTGTTGAGGCCGGGACTCTCCTTACGGTTCGGGGGGGAGGCTTCATTCCTGGTTGGATTGTAGAGGAACAAAGACCTCGCTCAAAATGTTCCGAAAGCACGGGAGTTCATCTGAGGCGCAGATCGGAAAAAGCGGCGCGATGGTCATCAGGGAAGTGAGAGGCGTGAGGCTTCGAAGAAAAGTCGGGAGCGTTGCAACGAAAAAAAGAAAGGGGGGACGGGAGTTCGCGAACCAAGCAAGGTCACGTGGAGGACAAAAACAAGGAGAGAGAAAAGCGACCCTCCACATCCTCGGAGGAACGGGGGGGGGGGGGGGGGGATCAAGGACAAGAATCTCGCATTTAAATCACCCGTGGACGCCTCATCAAAGGAGGGAGCGAAGGCCTGGGGCTCCCCCGCCTTGAGCCTAACGTGGGGAGCCTGTAAGAAGTCCTCATGGTTGGAAGCATCCATTACCGACGCACCCTAATATAAAGGGAAAAATAGATCACTCGAGTTAGGTCCACTGATGTCCACCAGGGCACCGCCACGGGAAGAGCCAGATGCTAGTGACGTCCGACTATGAATCTTGCAGCAAAAGAAAAAACGAAGGGTGGGCCAGGAAAACCTTCGAGAGTGCAGAGAAAACCGCGAAAGGCGAAGCCTTAAACCACGCCATCAACATCATGACAGGAAAGAGGAGAACTGGGGCTCGGCCAAGAGGCCGGAGGGCCTGAAGAGAGGCCTTTAACCGAGGTGGGAAAGAGGAAGAAAGAACATCACAGGCAAGCGTATGGGGAAAAGAAAGAGGTAGGGGGCAGCGAAGACTGTGGAAAAGGGGGTAGCCAAAGAGGCCCAGGAAAGAAAAAAGGGGAAAGGCAAAACACGGGGGGGTCAGTGAAGTTAGTAAGGGAGGGAAGATTGTCGCTGGGAAAAAAGCAGGCTGGAAACGAGCTTGGAAAAAAAGAAAGAGGGCCTTCTCTATTACGGGGAAGCTTCGGCGCGACTTAAAAGAAGAGAGAAGGGGAGAGAGAAGGTCAGGAACGCCTTGAGCTGAAAGGGGAAAGTGCGGGACCGCGGACGACCATGGCTTCTCGGTGACCATGGAAAGGAGAGCGCACCGTGAGGGTCCCCCGGAGGGCGCCGGGTACGTCCGTGGCTTGTTAAAGGGAATACCTGAGCAAGCCTTAAAGCAGGCGGGGTCAAAGGAAACATGGCCCGGAGAGCCCGGAGTTCTTTAAGGGGTGGAAAAAAATTAACCAGCGGTTCCCGTCCAACCCCTTTAAATGGTCGGAAGCTAGAAGAGATCTTGTCGGCAGGGGCGGGGGGATTGCAGTGAAAGCCGATAATGGAAGGAAAACGTGAGGGAGGGGGGTCGCTAAGGAGTTGCAATTGCATCGAAAGCCAAGAGGTCCTGGAGACCACCGAGGGGGCAGGGTACGAAGGGTTTTCGAGGCAGGGCAGGGACGAGCTCAAACGGCGGCCGGTTCACAAAAAAAAGACCGATGGGATGGGCTAGTAAGGCAGAGGCGGTTTCCAAGGGTGTAACGCATTTTGGGAGAGGAATCGAATCGATCGAGGGGTGAGCAAGTTCTGGGGGGGCGGTCATGTCTGACGACGACCCATTGAGATGGGCAGGCAGAGAAAAGTTACGCCAAGCCAGGAAAATTGGAGCTACTGGACGGGAGGGAGGAGTAAAGACGATGAAGATTGCAAAAAAGCGCGGCGAGAGGGAAATGTACTCGATCCGATCTAAGTGGTGACCATGGGGGAGGACACGGAAAGCTTGGGATACGGCTCGAGCTAAGTAAGGGTGTTGCTTGGGGGGGAAAACCGTGACACTGAAGAGGATCGACCGATCAGGCGCAACGCTGGGAAAAGAGAGCGTAGAGGAGAGATAGAAAGCCGGAAGAAGTCTACGAAGGGGAGAGTCGACCAGACTACCACTAGCGGAAAAAAAACTGAAGATTAACTACGGTTACTGATGAGAAGGCGAACTAAAGATGTCCTCTGGGAGGGGAACCTCCAAGAGGGGTTCTCTATTAATTCTCGTCGACCCACAGAAGCGGATTTCCAGGGAATAGTTCGAAAAGAGAAGTTCAGGAAGGGTTGACAAACCCTAATCGGTCGATAAAAAGGGACAGGCACATCGCCCTGGGGGAAAAATCGGGCCTTCGAAAAGCAAGTATGAGTGGGAGGCCTGAAGGAGAGCACGCGAGAGTCTATGGGTGACTATGAACCGACGACTGGTAAGCATGGGTGGGAGTACGGCGGGAAGAACGAGACTGGGAGAGGACTTTCCGTCCTTGAGGGCCTATCCCTGAGGAGTTATGTGAACCGGAGATTCCACTACCAAAATGTTGCCATCCTGCGTTTAAAAAGAGGAGGAACACGGCGGAGGACGGGGGGGGAAACGCCGGGGAAGGAAAGGGACTTGGCGAAGAAAGACTACGGGTCGACGTAGACAAAACGGCAAGCAAAGGGAGCCCCGTGACCAAAAATGCCCCTCTCTGCCGAGGAGAAGGAAGGAAGGGAAAAAATGAGAAAGCGGGAGAGAGCCTACCTGCAGAAAACCGGTGATGATCGCAATGCCCCTTGAGGCTGGAGCTTATAAAAAAAAAAGGGGATGTGCCCAATTATTCTTAGTTTGAGGGAAGGGGATATCTCATCTTCCCTTAAACGAGGCTGATGAAAGATACTCCAAGGCTTCGAGGACTATCGGTTGCTGCCTCGTTGGTGGTGAATCATCCACAAGAAGAAAAAAATGCTTATCACGAAAGAACGGTAGCGGGCGTGGGAAAGCCAAGGAAGGAAAAAGGTTGCCCATTGGCGGGGCCGAGAATCAGCGACATCGGGGAGGGGGTCTACGACGGAGGAATTGCCGGGGGCTCTGCGAAATAGGGAGGGGTATTTAGGTGCTTGAGCACTTCTCAAGAGGGGGGCAATGAACTTACGATATTAGGGGGTAGGGGAGCCCTTCCTTAGCATCAGAGGTGTCAGGGGCTTCTGAGCTACTAGGAAAGCTACTAAAACTCAGTCTGTTGAGGGGGCTTCGCGAGATTAATTATTGGGACTCTTAGGAGATTCCAAACGCTCTAGGGTGGCGTTTGGACGAACGGAAACCCGTTTTTCGGGGAGGCTTCTCTTGATTATCGTCTTGAAAAAGGGATCGGGCCACGAGACTTGCGGGGTTTGATAGGGGGAAAGCGCAACAGACCTCAGCGCCTAACAGTGGGGACCACGGGAGGATCGACCCTGGCCACTTCATCGCACTTCAAGACGGGGAACAAAAGGCCGGGGGAACTACATACCGGGAGAATTTACTGCAGCAGGAATGGGACCATACGGAGATAAAGCGGGGGCGAGGGGGAGCCCGCTCCTTTTAGCAGAGACGAGGAAAGCGAGCAGCTCGACGGAACTTCTCCCACTGCCAGCAAAAATCAGCGAG
>Ga0179591_1374565_pt1 | contig 16809 bp, 14 predicted proteins | sample CZOMad2_1_08_16f_FD_182891 | JGI IMG/M metagenome (GOLD analysis project Ga0179591, IMG submission 182891) | Vadose zone soil fungal communities from Angelo Coast Range Reserve, California, USA - CZOMad2_1_08_16fungal (PacBio error correction) | ecosystem: Environmental > Terrestrial > Soil >...
GAACACTTCCTTGGAAGGAGAGCGAGGAATACTTCATCAATTGGGGGGACCGCGGGGGAGCAAAGTGAGGGGCGGGGGTAAGGGGGTTCGGGTCTTTCCGGTGGTGGAGGAAATCGCCAGAGGAAGGTAATTTTTTACTAATCGTCATCTGTATCTTACTAAAATACTGCCGGATGGGGAATGCGGAGAGAGGAAATCCGGCGACTTTGAGCGACGCCTGGTTTATGCTATGGCACGGGGGAGCTTTGGTGAGGTAGTTACTCCGTGACGTTTCCATTGCGGGAAGGGTTGAGTTGAGGAACTGCTTTAATCTAAGGCGGGAAGTCGGGGGGTCTCGCCCGAATTTTAAGCATTCCTCCAAGGGTTTCAACATAGAGGGAAGAGAGGAAACAATTGGGAAAAAACAAAGGAAGTTCCATCGGGTGACCCACAAACGATTTCGCAAGGACGAGCCCAGACCTAACAAGTAATGGAAAACACTAAACGAACCCGCGGGGGAAACGGAAAACTCCCTATGGAGCTCAGTCTGGGACAACGGTCACAAAAAAAGTTGCGACAACGAAAGTAAGCAACGGCGATCACGGGAGAAAAATAATGGCCTCAACCCCGTGGAGACTCTTGCGATTCGTTTTGGGAGAAGGGTCCATCACCCTCTTTCCGAGCGGATTCGAAAGTTGGTTGCCGGAGTTTGGTATGCCCATCAGCCGAGGAAGACTACGCTGCTCCGACAGAGACCGGAAAAAGTTGTTGCGGCTCAATAGTAGCATCTAAGTTGGGGGGCCTGGCCTTGCATTTGGGGGAAATTGCCACCGAGGTGTGGTCGCTGTCTGGGAAGGGATACTGAGGCGCTGAGAGGAGCAGACATTCTGTCCTTGGGACGCAGGCGCACTCTTTAGGCCATCGACGTGAAGGGTTAGAGTAACAATCGGGAAGTTTCAGCAAAGAGAGTACGAGTTTACAGGGGCTCGGGGAAAGGTTAAGATGAAAGCCCAGTAGCTTTTAAACCAACTAAGGTGGATCTGTGATACTACAGCACTTCACTCAAAGTACAAATAGTGATGAGGGCTCACCACGGCCAGTTAACTAGAATGGGGGGGGGGAAGGGGATCACCTCTTTGGGGGAATTCATATAAGGGTCGTTGAAGGACGAAGACCGCGGCCGGATCGGTTGTAGGGGTAAAAAAGCGATCGGGGGGAAGAATTAAGAGGAGCCCAAGGGGGGGTGCTCAAGGCGAGAGGGAAGCTAGAATACTTTCGGTCAGAATGGATTCGAGAGTTTCAATAGGAAAGTCCAACGAGCTCAGGCTCACGATGGGCCAACGCTAGGGCGGAGTGCTGTACGGGGGGGGGGGGGGCAGTTGGTTTTTGCTATAGCTATTATGGAAGGACCCGTGCCATCATAGAAGGAAAGATAAACCAAATAGGAAACAAGACGGGGAGTCGTGCAGCGTGTCCGGCGCCAGGGGGGAGTGGAGGGGAGTTGAATGGGGAAAGAAGAAATTGGCAGCACTTTTTGGGGGAAAGGAAAGGTCTTCTTAAAAGGAGGAGAGAAGTTCAACAAAAGGGACCAATAAGTGGGCAGCGAAACAGACCATACAACTAATTCTGTTTCCAGGGGGGAGGAAAGGATTTAATGATAGGGAGGGCAAACGCTCCCTGACTCCCCCCAGAAGTAATCGTGAACGTCCTCCCAAGATAAGGACGGTCAACTCTAAAAAAAGGGGACTACTGACGAAACTTGAAGGAAGTTGGAGCCAGAAAAAAATTGCAATGGATCGGGCCGAGGGGGGGATCAGATAAAAAAAAAAAAGAAAAGAAGATATCAAACGGGGATAATAGGGAGAACCTGGTGTCAACTTGTGGCAAAGAAAAAAGGAAGTACAAGAAGGGATCGACCTCGTATTGGAAAGTCTATGTCAGGTCAAGGAAGGGAGGGGAATCTGGGTGATCGGGGGGGGAAGGAAAAAGAAACTCACTAGTTTTGGTGGATCCGTGCTGATGGAAAAGAGAAGAAATAGTTTAAAGAACCAAAAAAAGAGCAGTGATTGGGAAGACTTTTATCGACACTGTATCGGTGGTCAACAAGGGGGGGGGGAAGGGAACTGAATAGCATAAAAGAAGCGGGTTTCAAAAGTGAGGAAGTGTCCTCAATTCATTAACGCGAAAATACCACTTGAAAGAAAGGGAGGGACGAAGCTTGCCGACCTGTCATCGCACTTCTGGGAGATCAGAGGGAGAGGGGGGGGGAAGGGGGGTTAGCCTTCTGCTTATGGAAACGTTCTCCAAGGAGGAAAGATCAAAAACACAATGGGAAACAACGAAAGGGGGTCCTCCAGAACTCACCCCTAGGAGCCGCGGTGCTGGGAACAGTCAGGGAAAAAGATTCTAGAAGAGGGCAGTGTACTGTATCATGCAACATCCGAAAAAATTGGCCCTGAAAAGTCCTATGCTGAGAAGAGCGGAAAGGGGGGAGCTGAAAAACTTCTGCAAAATCTTCGCCGGATCTAAGGGGCCACAGAAAAGCCAGGGGGCCGGAGGGTCAGACCTATTTTTTCGCAACAAAAGGGGGAAGAGACTGGCATAGGAGAAAATCCTACCAATCGTCGTGAGCCTTGGAGACGGGGGGGGACTACAATACAAAAGTGGTCCAGCAGGACTTGCCGGGGAATGGGGGTTGCGTCTACAACCTATCCAAGAAGGAGGATCTTCCATAAATGGAGGGGGAAAAGCCTCTGTTTGATACTCCTGACCAATAAAAGGCAGGAAGGACACTCATGCCTGGGGAAAAGAGTGGTTCTCAGGCATGAAGAAGAGGAAAGACTTTTAAGTCCCGAATGGAATGTAAAACGGGAATTGGGATCGGTTGAACCCCCCCAATGACAGAATCATCTTAACTGGAAAAGAGGAGGTCAAAGGAATGCCCAGATTACAAACGAGATGTTGCTACGATGCGAGGACGTTTGCCTGATTCTAGTGACGGTCCACTGAATAGAGGGTCTTGATGAGGATAGGGAACCAAACTCCGACCAACACTGGGGAGCAATTCATCAAGGGGTGATGGGAGAAATCTCGTCGAAAGGAAGAGATTGGAACGTTTTTGGGTAGGAGGGGGAGGTTGATCTGAGTAGAGAGAATGCAGGTCGGACAATTTTGCTCTAACCGGGGGGGAAAGTTTTCCGGAGCTTACAACTAAGGATTTCAATCTTAGTTAAATCGGGGGGAGGGTTATTAGTCGGGGCCCTAGGGAAATGTTAGTGGCACGAGATGTCTGAAGAGGGGGAGGGCCATTTCTGTTACCCGATTACGAGGGGGAGTCTGAAAAGGAGAGCATCTGGGTGCATAGGGAGGGAAGCGGGCCCTTCTTTGCAAACCAGGGGGGAGCGGACTTCATGCCTCTGCTACAAAAAACTAAATCCTCCAGGAACTGACTCAGAAACCAAACGAATCAACTTCTCAGGGGAGGGGGGAAAAGACAAAAGATTTCACCTACGCGCGCCATCAAGGAAAAAAGGCGTAAAGGAAAACGATGCTGTCCTAAGATACTCATTTGAAACAACACTACTAACGGCGATGAGGAGAAGCGCAAGGCGGGAAGCTGCCAAACAAGACGTCACAAAGCACAAAGCACGAGGGCCGGAAAGATGGTTCCACCCCAAGGCACGAAAAGGAACAATCCTTTAAATCCTCTCAAAAGGGTCGCCCAGGAAACGTGGGGGATATCTGGGGAGAAAAATAAGCCCCGCGTTGTTCGAAGGAAAAAAAGTCTAGAAAGCCTACATCATGGAAACAGGGGTGTGAAAGCAGGTATACCCGTAACCTTTCGAAGGGAAAAGACATGGGAAACCATAACTAAGGAGCAAGCGGTGGCAAGTCAGCATACCCCTTAAAAAAGAACGGGGGAGCAAACCCCCAGCTGCATTAAAGTGATCTGTCTCCGAGTTGCGACCTCTATCAGGTCTGGAATAAGGGGTTACAGTTAACAAAGGTTCCGCAAACTCTCTTCCTTTTACGAAAAGAAAAGTCTACGTTCACCAAAACGGTGGAAGGAAAGGATTATAATGTGTGACGCGACTTATTGCGTGGCAGGAAGAGGGGTGGTTCAACTGGTTTGAAAAAAACTCGGCCTAGGAAGAGATCTGCGCGAAGGAGAAGATCAAGGAATGACAGTCAACTATGGGGACGGATCTTAACTTTCCTTTGGTTTCATGGGTGGAGTACGAGATCTACCACTGGAAAGGGGGCAGAGTGGAAAAAATAGGGGGCTGGTCAATAGCACTTCGATTACATGAGGTATCGAAAAGAAGCTGGGTTGTCCTTATAGTAAAGGCCTTAGTGAGACAGGCGATAGGCAAAGGTTGAGCCGGCCGGGGACGAATTCCTCGGATACGTTGAGGAAGTTAGTTCGGGGTCACCGTTTTCACTAGGGAATGCGAGTCGCATGGGCCGGGCGTATTGGACGAGGGTTTCTCGCGGCGCGGGAGAACTGAAAAAAAAGGTACTTAGCCAACTCTGGGGAAAGCGGGGAAATGAGGGGAACAATTAAGGTTCGAGGAGGGTGGTGGCCGTGGGCTGGCTGCCGCGGAAAGTGTGTTGATGCCCGCTGACGACGGCGAGGGGTATGTAAGTGGTAGGGAACCTTTAGGGATCCTCCCCGGCGGAGTGGTGGCGTTAGCCGATGGAGGAAGGAACAAAAAGGAAGAATGTCATAAGCAATCCCGAGGGACACATCTACTTCAGTTCAAACGGCCCTTCCATCGGGTTACCCGCCTCTTAGCAGACCTGGGAAAGGAGACACGTGCCAATGATTGGTAAAAGGAAGACACACAAAATGGTACTGAAAAAGCAAGCGTAATGCCCCCTCTAAACGGAAAAAGGGCGAAATACAAAGTATGCTCACATTCCTAAGAAATCAAAAAATCACCCGCAAACACCTTTGATTATTTTGTGCAACGATGACGGGTTCTTCAATCCACAGTGCTGGCCCCGTGAGAAAAAAGTTGGGGGGGTATGGGGGGGACTTGGAGCACGACCTCCCGCCGAGGAAAGCTTACGAGCCCGACACTCATCAGAATAAACGTTTGAGCAAGCCTGGAGAGGGAAAAGGTGGAAGTTGAAGGTTGCAGTTGAAGAAACCGCCGAGTGAAAGGTCGTGAACTCTGATCCTCAGCTGCGGTAAGGGTCGAGAACAACTGATGACCGGGGGAAAGGGAGCAATGGCAGAAAGTGGAAGGGGGATAGACTCTTGAGTGACGGGTCACATGATTGCCGGGCTCTGGGATTGGAGGACCAGTAGCTGTTTTCCAAGACCATTGGGGAGAGACAAGGATTGGAATATAATACAGGGGAGCACGGCACGCAGTAGGGGGACCATCGGCGCCGGGGGGGCCCGACGCCCGGGAACGACGAGGGTAGGACTGAAAATTAAACTGGTGACCTTGCTTATCCTGTTGATGTACAAACCGGGAGCCGGTCCGGGTTTCATGAAAGAGGGGACCTAGGTGAACCTTTTTCAAGAAGGCCGTGGCCGAGCGGATTCAGGAAGTTAACGGTTGGAGGTCGAGGGTCTATACAACCTCACTGAGACAGGGGACACCTTTGGAGGCGGGAGCGCAGGGTAGTGGAGCGGGTGTCCGTTGTGGTTTGCTGATGAAAGGGGGGGGGGGGGGGTTCAAAAAGTGCCTCAGAAATTGGGCAACCTCTACGACAAGGTAGCATCCCAGGAAGGCTGGATCTTCGGTCAACCAAAGAACTGGATGTGCGATTGTCTTGGCTGAAATTGATGGACTTCATCAAGTGGGGGGAGGTTGAAAACTCAGTCTTGCTAACTATATAAGACCAAGGCGGGGGGGAAAAGATCCCCCGCCGAAACTCTTAGAATTCTGTGTGAACTCATATCGACGGAAGGCTAATGGGTCTGAAGATGCCGTATGTCAACACACAAAAGTATGCTCTTGAACTTCGACTCACCCAAAGTCTCTACGGCCGGGTCCACTCAAAGAAAAGGGGGAAGCGCGATTCTAACTTTGTCATTCGGGAAGAAAACGTGTGAAACCAAGGAACCTAACGGGCCCGTGGGATCTCAACGGAGGAGGATGAAGGGGGAGGATAAAGGAAGCGTCAACGGAAGGGGTGGCAACTTTGCAAAGAATCAGCAATCTTAGTTGTGAGGTAAGGGTCATCGACTTGGATAATCCTTGGGGGATGTGAGCGTTCACATACTTCAGACTAGGGGGGCCCTTTTGGAGAGGAGCGCACAACCTTACAGAATACCTGAAAGAGTGGAGTCAACAGAAAGACAGGGGGGGATGGCCTGTTCAGACGACAAAGCCAACGCCTTGGGGCTTCCAAGTAAGAAAAAGGTATACGACGTACTCAAGACCAAACGTCCCGAAGTTAAAGCTTCATTGAGGCTCAAATCTCCCAATGGGGAGGGTGGACAGAAAGGAGGCAGCGCTGAGGCTCACGTGCAATGGCGTGTCATCGTGGTTTCGAAGGCTGCTGATGTGCCCTTGGCTAACGGGCATCGGCCTAGAAGAAACAACAGGCAACACCTAAAACCAAGACCGGCGCGACCTGTGCTTACAATTAAGGTATCTGAGTGAGACGGGGGAAAAGAACATAGATGAATGACAAATTGTCCCGGCCGATCGTTGACCCAGTGCAACCAACAACGGCTTCAGCTTGCCCATTCCGATCGCGGGGGGGAAATCCAATTATCGGGTGGGATATGTTATGGCAAAGAAAAATCAGCGGGGCAATGAGTTTATCCGAACCGTCGTCGGAGGCCGGGAGGCACCGGGAGGTCCTGTACGGAGCCGGAAGTGCAGTGCTGGGGGAAGGAGGGGAACAAATCCGAATCGATCGTCAGACTTGGTGACGGGGAAAAACTCACGGGAATTTCATTACAGTAAAAGGAGAGGAATCGTAAAGCCCGCGGGGGGTTTAATGAGAAAACAGTCTATCCAACCTCTTCACGATAGGGAAAAGGGACATTGGAACAATTGGGTCAACTGTGATAAAGTACCCCGCAGCTGGATGCAGGATCAGCGCACGACCTGGAAAAAACGCGGTGAGAACTGGGAAAGGCAAATAGGGAAATGCCCGCCAAAACGTTTCCAAAACTTCGCGTAAGCTGGAGGGGACGAGGCTGCGGATCGGATCCAACTCAACCCAAGGGGGGAGCCCTCCAGTGCATCTAGAGGGCGACAACGCATTACGAATCTGGTGAGTGTGGGGGGGAGATGGTCTTGGAGAGTTCTGGTCCGAGGGTACCTGTTAGTACAGGGCCATGTGACCGGTTAGGCAAAACCGGAGCTCCAGAGAACGGGAGGTTTACTGTAACAACATTTTTCCTCGGGGGAAACTAACCCAATTTGGGAGTGGCCCTCGGGTCTCTCAAGGCCAGGGAGGGAACGCCGTTCGGGTAATGTTGAAGATGGGGGGGAGGGATTGCTCTGAGGGAACCTGAAGTATTATTAAGACACCGAAAAAAAACGAAGCCTCCCGGGGTGATCACGGAACGCAGTCCAGCAAGGGCAATCAATTCGACTCAGAAATCAACGATTCAGGGGCGGAAGGGAAAATCACCAGCCCTGTCCTCAGAGAGCGCCACCCCTGAGTACCTAACCGTCACGAAAAAAAGAGTTGATCCGAAGGTAAAAACCCGATACTAACGACATGCAGCTGCCCACAGCACTTGGAGCAAACCAAGAAATCCGCCCCGGAAACCTCAGTGTCATCCCGATTTGGGGGGGGAAACCGCACCAAAGGACGAAAGGGGGGGATACTAGGGGGAGTTCGCCCACTAGGCTACCACAACGGGGCTGTCCTCCTCGAAGCCCCGGGAAAGAAAGCCGGTCTATTGGGTGATCCAGAAGGCATGCTGGGTTACCAAAGCAGTCTACCACGTGCCGGACCTGGGGGAGTCCAGTCCCGGGCGGATTTTTACTCAAAAGGAACCAACGTCAACTTAGGCGAAAACGGGACCCACCGGCTACAAGGGGGGAAGCTTATACTTCTCTTATAAGAGGGCTGCCGGGGGGAGAAGCAGTCGAGTACCTGACGAATTTAGGACAAAAAACTTGTGCCCAATCGCTGACATTTTGCACGCAAACAATGCGTGAAAACGACCCATAACCTCAACAAAACAGAGGAGGAAAGGTCTCGAAACAGAGTTGGGGGGTACGTGGGGAAAACTGGCAAACGAGGGGTTTCAAGGTGGCAATACCAACTGTCAACGGGATTGCAAAGGGAGCGCTGGAAACATAGGAGTCTCTTATCCGCAGCACTACGGTGGTAAGGCGGTGAACGTGACGGTGGTTCCTGGCGGGAGAAATCACGGGTCGTCTGGTTTCGTATCGGAGAAACTTTAAGGACCAGGTACCAAGAAGGCGTATGAAATGATGTCGGATGACCCAAAAATCTTTGGAATGATAAGTCATTTTCGGGTCTCCGATTAGGGGAGCTTAAAAGTAGAACGGAATAAAGGGGGGGTCGAAACGTCTCGAGGAATAATTGCAGGGATTCCGTTTCCTGGAAGTGGTGGTGAAAAGTCTATCTGACCTGTACTGGGGCTGAACTTGAAAGGGTGGATAATAGCCATGTAGGGGGAACGATTGAGCTTGATTTTTATCGGTAAGGAGGAAACGCAAGTGTCGGGAAGGGCGCCGCGTGGGGCCGTGCGTCTTAATCGTTTAAAGAGGGTTATTAGCAGACTGCGACGAGCTTTAGACTTAGTGAATGGCGATTGATCGGGAAAGAACGGAGTCTTGTTAAGGGCAAATAAAGGAAAAAAGGCATAAGTATCGAAAGCCAGAGGAAAAAGGTCCTGAATCAATAAAAGGTTCAAGAGTTACCAAATAAAATCCTTTACGGCAGCTCCGCAAAAAGACAACACGTACACTTCTTTAAAAACCGACAAAGAACAAAAGAATGGGAAGATATGAACAAAAGAGAGGTGTTCGACGGCTGGATCAAGGGACCCTTGCAAGAAGGCCAAGTAAACCTCCACCTTTGGAATCATCGACGACATAATCCTCACACACTTATTGGGGAATCGAGGACTGTTCGAAGGGTGCGATTCATGGGGACTGAAGAGGAAATGAAGGAGGAACGAAAGGGGTGGTTTATGCCGGGGGGCAAGAATATCCTAGAAGAAGAGGACGACCTCCTGAGGACGCGTTGTCGGCGCCGCGGGAAATATAGGGTTTGTCGCCTTGGGGAAGGGGTTGCCAACTCGATTTCCTTCGTGGAAAAAAGGCCAGATTCTTGGGTATTACAACCTGACCCAAGGTGAAGTACAATGAACCTTTTCTAGCCTAGGATAGACGCTGGGAAGAAAAAAGAACATAGGGAACGGGTCCGCGATTAGATGGCAGCGCCTTGTGGTAATTAGCCCAGTGTGTTTCCCCGCCAGGACTTGGGGAGATGGGAGAGTAAGCTTCCGGAGCGGGACATAGGGATTCGGCGCCTGGGGACCACAGACTAATGGGAGAAGGATACTCCAGGAAACTGGTCCTTGTCTTGGGGGATAAAAAATAAGGTTACCGACCTCTGCCTGGATAGGTGATGAACAGGCGACGAGGAAAGAAGGTTTGGAAACATAGCGGAGAGGAGAGAAGAAACCTCTATTTCAGGTCCTAAAGGTGGTGCGCGTTCCTGAGAATGACCTCCGAAAGAGGGAAGGATCCCCTATCAGGTGGGTTCGGTCCCGGTTGCCAGGGGTGGTGTGGGTCCTATAGGTCTAATTGAAAGGGATCAGCATAAGGATAACTATAAGGACGGGATCGACCAATAATTGATAGTCTCCCTGGGGAATAGGGAGGGAACCGTTGGTTGGGAGTGAGCGTTACTGAATCCGAGAGAAAGGTCTTTCAACGTGGGGGTAACGTCAACGCGTCTGGGAAAAAGGGATGAAAATGGAGAACAATAAACGAATAGGCCTGACGGCCATACAACTTCAAGGGGGGGGGGGACTCCAAGATGAGTCCTAGAGGGAAGGGTAGGTGAGCGAGCCTGGGAGGCAAACCACCCTAGATTGAAAGGGGAAAGTCAAAGCCCGTCAAGGCCCCCAAAACAGAAGACGCTTGAAGTTAGTTGAGAATTGCAACGACCACGTGCCACCAAGGGGAAGTCTGGAGCTCTGAGAAACAACACAAAGAGGGGGGGGAAGAGATCACCCTCCGGTCGCGGGTCGGCCGTTGGAGAGGGAAAAAAAAAACAAGTAAAATGGAAGTCGGCGTTTCCAGCTATTGGGGGGTAAAGAGGGAAATGAACTTACTAGACGTGACCGAAGACAAACTCGGGGTTTGGAAGGTCGGATGTGGGAGAATGTGGGAACGGGGAGTCAAAACAGAGATCAGCGTTCTGGCCTTCCAATGGGGGGGGGGAAGACCCTAACTAAAGAGACATCCCTGTTAGCAAAAAGAAGGGAAGTTTCAACCATCCAAACGTGAAAAAAAATGAGGCCTAAAGGAGGAAAAAAGAAAAAAATAGCAAAGAAACGGGTCGTGACGGCCACGGCCCAAAAACGAGGCATAGCAACTGAGTTGAAGGCTGACATAGGGTTGCTCCGAGGAATGGCCTTGGGGGCGTGATCAGGAGCAAAAAACTGGGGCCACCTAAAAGCTCCACTCACCGGGGGCGAAGGGTGAAAAAGGGATTTATCCAAGGGAATCATGAAAAGCCTCGAATCCAGTTTAGGGACCAGACCGTAAGGGGGAGGCTGGGGACTCGTCCAATGAGAAAAATGCCCAAAGACTTCGCCGACTTCGCGGGAAAGGCAACCGTCCGGCCCGCTTGCAGGGGAAGGCGAAGTCTAGCACCAAGGTTCCCTCTCAGGGATTGAAGCGTGGTGCAGAGCCATCCAAAAGGAAAAACCCCTGACAGCTGTTAGAAAATTCTTCCCTAGGAAAAAGAGCTCATAGTTTAGGGAAACACTCAAGGTGCGTCAAGGTTCCGAGGACTGCATCATCTGGCCAGGGGTGGTTCTAGGGAGAGAGGGGAGGAGGAAACACTTACTGGTAGGAAGACCAGCCTTCACTACGAAAGAACCGGGACGTCAGAAAGTCAAAAAACACAAATCGGGTGAAGGGGAAACTTCACAGAACGACACCGAGAAAAGAGTGAATAGGCCCAGGGATCAGGGGAGCGCAGGAAGCTTCACTTCGACTTGAGGGCAAACGGGCGGGAGTTGCGGGAAAAAAAAAGCAAAAAAAAAACATGCTCCTCTCAGAAGCCACGTTGATAAAGAGAAAACGCATCGCAAAGTACGATGGGAAAACGGGGGTGGGCTTTAGGGCTTGTTGATCGCAGTGGAGGAGACTCCTTTGGCTTACACGGAGGAAGCAACCTTACCGGGTCTGAGGCCGGAGCTCCCGACGGGGCTGGTATCACAATGGGGTCTTGTATTCTGGAGGGAGAAACCCTGTTCATTTAGTTTCACGGAGCTGTCTGCGAGAACTGAGGGAACCCACATTGAATGATTTCGTGAAATTGCCAGATGGTGGGAAAGCGTTTGGAGTCACTTCTGCAACCATGTGTCGGCTTAAGCTAATCGGAGAAACCACGGAAAGAATTTGACTGGAACACTGGAAGCGGCCAAAAGACATATACGGAAAAGTCGAGGACAACAAACGAATCAATCGGGGAAACTACCTTCGTCAAGACTTCCACCGAGGGAACCACTTCCTCTAATAGCATGACCGAAAGAAGACTACTAGTGGCAAAAAACACTTCGCGTCCTACCGAAGGAAAAAGTAAAAAAGAAATCAAAAGATCGCCCTTGAACGAGGGGAAAAAAACGTTCAAGACAACAACATGACTCACCTGGAATCATAGGCCAGGGGAAAAAACGTCTCACAACTTTGGTGCAGGGAATCAGAGAACACCAGGCCCATAGGTGGATAAAAACCGAGGGGGGGGATAGTGGGAAGGCCGTACCGAGGGTCAGTGAAAAAGGATGTACGGAGGACCCGGCCCTTCAAAAGAAAAGACTTACCAAATCCGAGTTAAGTTAAATCCCCACGAACCAATTCCACAGAGAAATAAAAAGTTAGCGGCTCCTAAGGAGAGGGGATTTGCTTCCAATCTAAATCCCGGTACGATGTGAAAATGGGGCCACAACTGCGTGCAAGAAACTCAGGAACCAAGCAACAAAAAAAGAGGGAGGAAAAGAAAGAACGCCGAAGGATGGTGACGTCCACCAAAAAAAAGTCGGGAGTTTGGTGGCAAATCAGACCTCGTCACCTAGTCCTATTAGAGAGGGGAAGAATCAAGGCCTGATCAAGAAAAAAAATGAACGGTCGCGTGAATGGGGGGGGGGGACCTTGTGTCAGGCTTCAGGCAGTACACGGGAGGGGAAGTCGGTCCTAGACAGGGGGGAAGGGTTCGAAGTTAACAAGAACGACGAGTTCTGCTTCCAAAAAAAAGATAGACCGCTTTGAAAGGAAAAGAATGGAAGGGGGGAAACTACGATCAAACGTTTTGTAGGAAGAGGGTCGAACTTTACCGCATGATTCGTAGGAGGGGAAGGGGGGCCTTGGGGGGCAAAGGAGGCGGGAAAGGGATTGGGCCTGTCGCGCCGTTAGTATCTTCATCGGAAGCTGGCTGGTGCATACTGAGGGGTTATCAGGATAAAGAACCCTTCGCTGGGAAGTGAGGAAAACCGTGGGGTGGCGGTTCGTCCTGGATGTAACAGCTTTTGAGGGTCGTTTGCCTCCACGACGTTGGAGTTGCGTCGTTATAAGTTGGTGGGGATGGCGAAGACCGGGGTCCAAGGGGCGGGGACAGTGGTGGAGTATCCGTGTGATGAAGATCCAAGTGGGCAATATTTACCACAACCACATCTTCTATCAGGAAAACCTTAAATCGGGGGGGGGTTACCTCAAGGCCATGGATAAGCAGCGAACAAAAGCCGTTCCAGGGGGGTCCCACTACGAAAAAAGAGGTGGGGATAAACGGAAACGAAAACCTATCTTTATCATTTCTGTACTAACTTCTTGCAGACTCAACATTTAACCTATTGAGAAGACGACGAATCAGTATCAATACACCAAGGGGGCTTACTGCTGGGGGGGTGTCGAGGTGTGGGGGGTATGGGGGGAGAGTGCGTTTTTCTCTCGAGAACCCCTGTGGAGCGCTACAGTGTTTTTTATGAGACGATCCTGCCGCCCGAACTATCGAGGGATCCTACCTAAGAGGACACGTACCTATAACCATCGAGTTTTTTTTTTTTTGACCTGCGGCTTGAAAAAAAAAGTGTGGGAGGAGCGGACTGCCGTCAGATTCAGGGAGGGAACATATAGAGGAAAACAAAGGGCAGTTGAAGCCGAAAGGGCAGCCCATCGACTGAAGTAACTCTGTAAGGAATTAACAGGACGGTCAACGCTTTCAATCTTTTAATTGGGATTGGTGAACGAAAAAAAAAAGGGAAAGCGTTTTTCGATAAAGGATCGGGGGTACGTATTGTCGGGGAAGACGTACAAAACTGCACGAGTGGTCGGAACATATGAGGAGAGGGGTGCACAGGCTAAATACCTTAAAATTGGGACTGGATCGACCCGTCTGGGAAGGAGTATCCTTGGGGACAAAAAAAAAAAAAAAAAAAAAAAAAAAAAAAAAAAAAAAAAAAAAAAAAAAAACAACCCACCACAACCACCAGGCAAAAAAAAACCGCATACCCAAAACCCAAGACCACCAAACCCAAAACAACCGCAACCCCAAAACCCTCCCAATACAAACCAACGCACCAACCCCCCAAAAAAAAAAAAAAACAAACCAAAAAAAAAAAAAAACCAATTGCCCCAAAGAACTCACCACACCAAAAAAACACCCAAACACAAAAAAACCCGCTCCAAAAAACAGGAACCCCCCCACACACCCCCCAAACAAAGAAAAGAAACAAAAAAAAAACAAGCGGGCCAAACCGAAAACACCCCCTCCCCCAGACCCCCCCACAAACCCCCCAAAAACTGAACCAGCCCAACACAACCCCTCCCCCCCCAAAAAAAAAAAAACCCCCACCACCACCCCCCAAGAGAAAACCCAAAAAAAAAAATATTTACAACGAGCGAAGTCTTTTTTCACAAAAAAAACCGGACATGCTGATCCTTTGGACATCACTACAACTGAAAAAAGGGCGATCAGGAACGGGCCTGGAGAAACGGTGGGGATTCGGGGGTCCTTTGTGGTCAACCTAAGAAAAGCCGCGATGCAGGCTCACGACTTGGAAAAATCAGGAGCCGGGAGGATCAGTGTCCAGGGGCTAGAGAGGCTGCTCGTAGCCCAATCATCAAGAAAAAAGAGCAAAAGCGGTTACTCCCAGAAGGCGCTCTGCAGCGTGCCGTCTAAAAAAGGGGGGGGAAAGGGACTTTACTTTGAAGGAGGGAATTAGGCATCACTTGTGGGGGGGAAACGTCACGTCTTCGGAAAGACGATGAGATCATGACTCACTGGAAAAAAGGGCTCCAAATCCCTAAAAGGAGGGGGGGAACTCCAGAGGGAAGGAAAAATGAGGTATAAGGAGCCAAAGGGGAAAGGATTCAACACACCTGAGTGAAGCGTGAACGTAGGCTTCCCTCACATTCAAACGGTCAAGAGAAAAAGGAGGACCGGACCTCCTAGGGAAAATTTCAAAGTAAAAATGTGTCTAATTGCCGAACATTGGGACAAAGAAGGAAAAAAAGGAAAGGGACAGAGAATCTCAAACAAGGCTTGAAGATAGATATCACCTGGCAGCGGGGACGGCCTGTGTGAAAACAGTTGTCGCAGAAGGAATTAAGTAGACAGCTATGGTTGACCAAAGGTTCCAGGGACGGGACGGAAAAGATGTAGGTGAGATACTTTTCACGGGCTTCACTCGGGTTGGACGGCAGACGTCTAGGGAAAAGACACATAAGAAAATCAAGAGGAGGAAAAAGGGGATGACAGAATAGTCTTTTCTTTCCTGTCGCGGGGGGCGTCATGTTGGTCCTAAAACAAACCGGGGCTGAAGGAGCGAAAACCTGTGAAGAACAACCCTCAAAAAAAGTGAACCAGAGCTCCCTCAAGCTTCAGGACAGGACGACTCCCATCTTCAATCCCCGGAAGTAAACAAGACCACACAAGATGGCTAGGGAGGGTCAAATGGTCACTTTCATCTGGTTGCGACGGATGCTGATGGCCCGTCTCACTGACTCTATCGAAAAGAAACGACAATGAGACCCAACCACATTGCGGGCTAGAACAGCTGTCTTACAATTCCTTGAGAAGAGGGCAGGGTGAGTCAAGAAGGTGAAGGCCCTCGAATCCACTTCTTAAAAAAAAGTCCCGTAAAGATCTAGTTCCAGGGAAATTTTGACCGGAGGCCAGACGGATGCAGGTAAAAAAGGAGGGTGTCGCAAAGAAAATCCGGCGCGGAGGGAATATTCATCTAGATCATGTTTTTGAAAACTCGTGAAAAAACTAATAAAACCTGAATTCGTTACAGAAAAGGCTAAAAAGGCGCCTGAACTGGGGGGGAAAAAAAGGAAAGTGCTGATCTTAAAACGATCAAAGACGTTCGATTCCTGTCAAGACTTAAACATCGCAATGGGGCTACGGCATTACAGCCCAATGACAAGGGCGCACTCAGCTTGAACCCAAAAGGGGTTCTCCATCTTCAACAACGTCGTATGTATCAAACACAGGTGCCCTCGAATAAGGTCATTTTGTGCTTCTACTGACCCCGCCTGGGGGGAAAGAAGAGGAATAACCTGCTTAGGTTGAGGGACAACGGAGACGGGCAAACCCAACGAGATTGCAAATAGGAAGAGTTCCTTCAGTGGAGGGCAGCGTCCAGAAAAAAACAGGGTATTCGAGGGAAGATGAAGAAAAACTCACTGAACCAACCATGGTCTTCCGGAGCCGGAGCACGGGGGGAAGGGAAGGTAAATAACCCCATCTAAAAAGGTCCTCGAGTCCGAAAAAGGGTTGGGGGTGGCTGTACTTGGGGGGGGCGGGTCATTCGCAGTCCCGGTGGCGGTTACCTGTTTCCCAAGTCGCAAGTGGTTTAGAAAAAGGAGCTCACCGGTTGGGGGGAAGAAGGTACACAGGTGTATGTGGTCGACAGCTGAGGGGCTCGCTGCGGAGTCTGGAGGAAGAAGTTATTAACCAGGAGAAGTAGTGAAGGACAGAAGAAATGTGTGGGTGGGGAAATAATGGGGTCATGGGCAACCTTTTACTGGGGACATGCCCATTATGGGGGCGGACAAAAAAAAAAAAAACTACAGCAATTGACAAAGTAGCGACGAAAGTCGCAGAGGGGACATCAAAATAAGGAGAAGCCTCCAGCTCACAAGAAAAAAAAGGCAGTCTGACTTCCTAAAGGCGTTAAAAAAGAGCTAAAGCCCATCAATAAAAGAAACAGTACGGGCACTTCCTCCAGAGAGCGACGCTCAGACAAAAAGGGCCTGTCAGAAGAAAGAACCTGAAAAAACTCAATGCGATAATTCCAGAAAAGGGGGAAAAACCTAAAGGGAACTCACTGGGCCGGAAAAAGTTCGACCATACGGTCAGCCTAACCATATCCGAATAGGAAACCTTCGATCATGGGAAAAAAGGACAGATCCTACCAGAAGGAAGAAAAGGGGAAGGGACCTTTAAGGTAGACCCGGGGACCCTTTAGTCCGGACCGACTCAACCAATACCGTGCTGTTGCCCAAAAACTTAAGGGGGGGAATGAGAAAACCCGATTGCTCTTCGAAATTTAGAGAGACGATTTCGTATGCCAGCACGTTGACGATTTTCAGGACCACTTTAAAACACTCGCTTACATTGACAAAATCGCGTTTC
>Ga0179591_1266141_pt1 | contig 16806 bp, 11 predicted proteins | sample CZOMad2_1_08_16f_FD_182891 | JGI IMG/M metagenome (GOLD analysis project Ga0179591, IMG submission 182891) | Vadose zone soil fungal communities from Angelo Coast Range Reserve, California, USA - CZOMad2_1_08_16fungal (PacBio error correction) | ecosystem: Environmental > Terrestrial > Soil >...
GCTAAAACTAGTACGCCACCAAGGAAAGGAGAAATGTCTTCCAAGCCGAGGAGGGGAAAAAGCCCGGATCCAAGCCACGCTACCGAAAAAACTCGCGAAAAAAACGAGCCCAAGAATTGCAAAGGGAGAGGCAGCAAAACAAATAACAAGCAAGCCCACGAGCGGAAAAAGAAAAAACGTCATTGGAGGGGGAGGGAGCCAAGGGAAGGACGTTCTGCGGGGCAAATCAAAACTTCTAGTCAAACAAGCGGGCCGGACCACGGGCCAGAGGAGGTCACATTCGTGGATATCCCTCCAGAGGAAATAAAAAAAGGAGCATAAAAAAGGTTCAGCAGAACTCAACGAGACTATGAGATGTACCGTCATCCTGAAGGTACGGCGAAAAGAACCAAAATCAAAGAATGAGAGGAGGGGGAGGTGTAGAGGGAAAATAAGTCCATGGCACAATCACGACTGGCAAAAAGGCATGAAAAACGTATGATAGAAAGTCGTAACCTGAACCCGGATGCAAAGGAGGAAGAGAATATATTTCCCACGAAAAGGAAGGAAGGGAGACGCCGCGTGGAAAACTCTCAACCGGCTCCAATCCTGTGCGCCATGCTGGTGGTAAACAGAACCAGGAAAGGGGAGTGGGCGCCGAAAAAGAAGGAAGACCTGGCAGGCTCTGGGGGGGTTCAGGGGGGGGGGTCTCTCTACATAAAAAAAAAAAAAGGATGATGAAAAAAGGGCGAGAAACGAACTACCGAGGGAAGGAATCTCCAAGTGAGAGAAAGGAGATTCCGCGCCTGCCAAAAGAAAGGCAAAATCTTTAAAGGCCGCCAAGAGAAGGGCCCGCATTACGAAAAACCACATGAACGAGGACCTTCTAAAAAAGCGCTTGAAGATACGGATGAGCGAAATTAGGGTAATCAGATCGGAAAACAGGCACGTATAGGGGATCCTTATCTGAGGGCAAAGGGAGAAGAAAACCTGTAGGCTGGAAGCGTACCAAAAACGTAGGCGTAGAATGTACGAAGAAAGACTACTTCACTATAGGGAGGCGGCGGTCTAGGGGCTGAACTCGGAACAGAAGAGTAGGGAAACTTAAAATGGGAAAACTTAAACAACGGGAGGAATCACCTCACGGAAAAATGCAATGATTTAGGGGGGACGACGGCTGGCGAGCCGCCCACGCTTGCGGCGTGTGCTGAAAACGACTGGAAAGAAAGAATCCACATGCAAGGTATGAAAAAAAATCACTAGGAAAAAAAAAACGATGGGACAGGACAAAATAGTCTAATAATAGTAACTGGGACCGCGGCGGAGACAAAAGCTTAAAACAACGAAGTAGGTAAACCGGAGCAAAGACGGAAAAGGTCAGTGACGGAAATGGAAAGATTTCAAGGGGGGAGAATCACGACTCTCCAAGACGCGTGAAACGAGGGGGGGGGGGAGCGTTCACGACGTGACCACTAAGAGAAAATCACGGCCAAGAGGAAAATGGGAGACCAGAGGAAGGGAAAAAAAATGATTCCTCGGAAATGGGGGGAGCGGCCCACAACATGATTCATTAATTAGTGGAAGCCGTTAGCCGTAGCAGGAAGAGGCGAATGCAGAAAACTTGGAGGGGGAGCGAAGCAATCGCATTGATGCCTTGGAATTCTTCATACGAGGAGAGATAAAGAATTCAGTCCCCACGATAAAAAGTTTGGTACGGGAGAATCCTTCACGCCAACACAAAGGCAGGGCCTATCAGTCTTTCTACGCGCAAAACTTGGTCTCGAGCATAAACGCTGCCAAGAACTTAAAATCCAATGAGGGAAAAAAAACTCTAAAGGGTTAGAGCGGGCAAACCAGTGGACAGATCTTAGTCCCTGCGAGGGGTCTTTCTCGGAAGGGCTTCCATCAAAGATCTTGACCCTTCTCCCCCGACATAGCAAGAAGAAACCTTTGGCAAACATCTGTTGAGGGATGGTCCTCTCCATTGGATTTCCGCAAGGGAGAAAAAAAAAAGGATAGGCAAGAAGAAAAGGGAGAGAAAGAAACTTCAACCACGGCCTCCGAAAGGAAAGCAGTAGCTGGGAAGGATCAAATCAGGCGAAAGGGAGTCGCCGTGGGAGGTAAAGGGTAGCATGTTGGAGAGGGAACACAGCTGGACTTGCCTATCTGAGGACAGGGCCCACAGCTGAGGCCGAAACATCATCCTTGACCAGGGGAAGACTAAAAGGAACGTCTTTTGGAGAGGGGGGAAAAACCCTCGCCAGCACACCAGGAAAAGAGAAAGAGCGGCGACAGCTCAGCAACCTTCACATCTGCGGAAGGAAGCCGTCTCTAGAAAGAAGGAAAGAAACAGCGTCACAAAAGTGTGAAAAAGAGGGGGCGCCGAAAGAAAAAAAGTAGAATCTGGGACGAATTCAAACGTCTTACTGGAACGTGAAGGATTGCAAATCTAAAGAGCGTCAAAAAGAGCGCCATCAGGAGAACGGGGACCGAGCGCCGTGAGGCAAATCCGAAGGGGGAACACCAGAATATAAGTCCGGCGTTAAAACCTTCACTCGCGATGAAAAGAAACCGGACAAGAGGGGGTATTCGTAAGGAAAATCCCCCGCGACTAAAAAGGAGAGACCCATCGATCCTGGAGTGCTTAAAATTCTAAGGTCGCGGAAAAAGAAGGGTGGCGATGCAAGGAGAAAAGGTCTTGAAGGAGGGGGGAAATAAGAAAACGGGGGTTATCGTCCCCGTCCAAAAGTAAAGCCTCGGAAAACGGAGGTGTAAACCGGGGCCTCCAGGAAGGAATGAGAGCCATGATAACGTCACAATGGTAATTCAAGGATCACATGCATGGGACGACACCAGCTTCGAGGCGCTCCTGGGTTCAACTCTGAACGGTATAGTATCCTTAATATCGTAAGCGGAATCAGACCCGAAAGTGAGGACGGTCCGAAGATACAAATACGTAGATAAAAAAGAGTGAGTCCCGTCAAAACTACACTACTCCGGCAGACAATTGAAAAGCGTCCTTCTCTGCAAGGGGGGGGGGGATTTAATAGGACACGCCCGGTCGAACTCGGCTAAGAAACCTGATAGGGGGGAGGAGATCGGGACGAGGGGGGACGAGGTCTTGGGGAACACGCCTAGATTTTGAATTACGCACTCAACCTTAGCAAAAATCTCAGAGAACTCACGAAGTACCACATGGGGGTAAGAGAGGAAATTTGTCAAGGAACCGCCTGTAGCGAACTTGGGGGGGTCGCGGGTCAAAAAAGTTTCCGATGGAGAAGGATTTTAGGAAAGAAAGGAGGGTGGACGACTGGAAAAAAAAAAAGAGAAGGCACTCAAAAACATCAAAAAGTAAAGAAGAGAGAGGAAATCACGCTTATCAAAGGAGAAAAAGGACGCAACAAAGGTCGGACCAAGGACAAGTGGGTGTGGGTTTAGTTGACCTCAGAAAATGCAAGAGGGGAAAATTATCGTTTGGGGAAGAAACGGCTTACATTAGGGCAACATAATGTCTAGCGCAGGGAAACATTTGGACCTATCAGTACGGAAACGCCTAAAAAACGGGGAAAGCCGAGAGAGATGTAAACGGTGAGTGCCAATCGTCTAAGAGCATGGCGGGCCCGGGGACGCTTGAACCGGAGGTGAGGAGACCCGATCGAGGGGAAATACCAAATGGGGGTTCAACTCAAGTCCACTCGAAGGAGTCAATGAATCTGAGGGGCAAGCCCCACACTGAGCCGAGAGCAGAACACAACGGACCCATCATACTTAAACACAAAAGGGAATGTTCGTTATGTGACAAACTAGCTAAGGGGGCCGGCGAACTTCGGCACCGCCTCGGAACTTGGCAGGGCTTCTCCAGGAAGGGGAAAAGAAGAGGTTGGCTAAACACAGTTTGTCAGACAGGGAGAGACCATCTAATTGATCTTACGACGCAAGGAATCATAGGGCGAGAAAAAATCGGAGGGCGGGTAAAGACCTAGGGGGAAAACGATACTGGACTCGAAACAAACTCACGTCAAAAAGGGCAAAGCCGATCAAAAGACGCCCCGATACTTGAGGACCGCGGAAAAAGACAAACTTCACGCGACAAAACACTGAACTGAAGAGAGAAACCCCGGCCTTATAGGGCCGAGAAAGGGGAAAAAATAGCGGGAGAAAGGAACACCTCCGTTTATTCTAGGGATCGATAAAGATCTAAATCAAAAACACCTAGGAAGAAAGAAGATAGACTGTCACCGACAACGCTGATCGAAGAGCGCAAGCACTGGAAAGATTAATAAAAATAAGTAAGAAGAAGGAGGGGGACATGATCCAAGGCTGGTAAGAGACTGGGTTTCTCTCAAAGAACGAGCTGTGATGTTAGCTCAGAAAGTTTCTGCAACGGGGGGGAAGCGGAAGAAGCTAATAAGGAGGGAAAACTGGAGAAAGTAAAGAAGGCTTCTACGCCCCGAAGAAAGAATTGCTCCATAGAGAACGTGGCAAAGAAGCTTATGACACAAAAAAAAGGGTGGGAGCATCCATAAAGACTTCCGGATATTAAGGAAGGACCCGAAAAGTAGAGGAGTCCAAATAAACCGGGCCAAACTAAAGGAAAAAAAACTACTAACAAAGAGACTGGGGGTTTTGCTCTGTCTAGAGTGAGTTTAAGCGAAGAGAGAAGATGGAACGGCGTGGCAACATCATCGGGGGTAGAAACCGGGGAAAAAAAACGCTCGTGTTTTCTGCGAAGTGAAAAGATCCGCAAGAGACTTGTGTCACCGCATTGCAAGAATCGGCATCTGAGGCGGAAAAGGGGCCAACGCCTAAAGAGAGAGGCCCATGTGAAGTGCGCTAACAACTTCAAGTGGAGGCTCCGTATCGTGCCGTCAACAGACTAAGAAAGGGCCAGCGTGCTTCAGGCAAATGAAAAACCATAAAGGCATGGCGGCGGACGTAGACACAGGGTGATGAGTCAAGGAGGAATCAAACAACAGTCTCTCTCTCTTAAGGAAGATGGGAGGCATCAAAAAAAGCTCAAAAAAGGAAAAATCGGGAAAACAAACCGCATATTAATGTCGAAATCGACCGCCACCATTCAAAAATTTTCGGAGAAGCCGGGAGAGGAGAAAAGAAGTCCATAAAACAGCTGAACAAGCGCTCTCGAGAAGCGAAAGGAGAGGGAAGACGGGAAAAAAGGAGGAAACTCCAAAACAAGGCGGTGATACGCAATAGAAGACCAACGTCTATAACAAAGAGCAAAATCAGGGGACGAAACGTCCGGCGTAACCCGGGAGGTACGAAAAGGAACATTCCCTCTCCTCGTTCAAAAAAAGTCCTCCCAGTTTTTCCGGCGTTGCGATGCGCGGCGTGTAAAGGGATCCAGGTCTAAGGAGAAAAAGAGAGCTCGAGGGAAAAGTTCTATCCGACCGCTCTCCGTCAGAAGAGATGAAAAGGAACTTGTTTGTTTAAACGCTTGCAGAAGCTGACTTGTTGGAGTAGAGGGGGGGAAGATGACGCACGACGGCCCGGTGCCACATCTGCAAAAGCGCTCAAAAAAGGAAGGATGGAAGGGGGGAATAAACCGCCGGCTGTTCAACGCATCAAGAAGGGCAAGGTCCTATCACGCTCTTAGCTGAGAAGAAAAAAATGCCTGGCTCGGGAAAAGGAACGATAAGTTCTTCGCAAATTCCCGCCGCACGCACACAAACAAGAGAAGTCGCCCGTTTTTCCTCTCACTCCTCTACCGGGACAGCTGTCATAGAGAAGAAAAGAGAGGAAAGGGTTCAGCTCGGCGAGGTCTCGGCAAAAGGATACGGCCGGTTAGAAAAAATGCAATCGGCATGGACAAAAAAAAAGCGGGCAATCGACTAAAGAGGGGTACAATTAAGGGAGCCGTGTCATAGGGAAAAGAAGGATCAAAACTGACCAAAACGCCGGAAAGTCGTCAGAATAAAAAAAACGAACAGTCTTCCCGTGCCGGAAACTAGGGAAGAGGAAGAGGAAAACTTGAGCCTGAGAAAAAGGGATCACTGAGTCAGCCGATACGTGGGGGCGCGGGAAGGTAAGAAAAACGGGAGAGGAGAAGAAAAAAAAAAAAAAGAGAGTTCACTACCTATCAACGCGTAGTTTTTCCAAAAGACTGGAGAAATTTACGCACAAAATGATAAAAAAGGGCTTATGGGTCCCAATGTGACCTCAGCGACAGAACGCTCAAAAAATTTCTAAGATAAAAGGGGGAAACGTTAGATCAGAGTCAAAAAATAGAAAGGAAAAAGATGCCCTAAGCCGCCAGGGAAAATTGCTCGCTTGGGGGGCCGTTCTATAGAAAAAAATGGAGGATTGGCACAAGACTGGGGCCCGAACTGGAGAAAGAAATGCCTCTGGCCAATAACCTCTGGGGACACAAGGAAAGAAAAGGCGGTTGATTTGGTCAGAAAAAAAGATCAAGGGATCCGTCCGGAGAAAGACCGAGACAAGAGAAAGTCATACGCGCAACACTGGGGGGGGGTGCGGGGACAATCATCGTGCCTGGCCGAGGGAGGAAGGGGGGAGGAGTGATTAGGACTATGCCGTCCGCCTTTGAAAGAGAGGGGGCTGGAGGCCGAAAGCCGCGAGCGGCGAGGAGGGTTCGGGGGCAAAACGATGCCGACCCCAAAGGAATGGACAAGAGGGAAGAACCAATTGAGACGCCCTCTGTACAGAGTCCGCTTAAAAGGCCATAAAAAAAAAGGAGGATAGCAAAGAGCATCGAAGAATCAAAAAAAAAAATTTTAAATTCTCGCTGAAACGGGGACAGAAGGGAAATATAAAATGTCCGTCCTTTTGGTGGGAGGGAGCCTTCCCATTCGACTGCAGAGAGAAGTGCATCTAGTAAAAGTAGCCCCGAGCCGCAGGGGGAAAGGGGGAGGGTAGGGGACTTGACTGGAACGCCGTACATGCTTAAGAGAGGAGGAGAAGGGAGCTTATGAGTCTACCTAACAAAGGGAAGATCTGCTGTACGAAGCAGCGAACAAGGGGGACAAAAAAAAAAAAATTTGCCGCAGCGTGTTCTCATAAACGCGGGAATCAATCAACAGAAATATGGAGGGGGAAAAGTCAGTAAAAATCTGTCTAAAAAGCGACGGTTCCAATTGCGGCGGGTCCATACAAAAAAAACTGTGTATGGCTCTCCGGTCCGGAGTCGTCGCTTGACCAAACCGCAGCGCCTGACAGGAGGGTCAGAGCTCCATCCGGACTGGATCCATCTTCAAATGCTTCCGCAAGGCGTTAGGAAAGAGGGGGAAAACAGCGCTGATACAATGAAAAGAGAAAGAGTCTGTCTAGAAGTGTCTAAACTAGCAACCTCGGGAACAAATTCGGATAAGCGAAAAGGGAAAGGCAAGGTTCACCAAAAAAAAACACCAACCCGTACTAAAAAAAAACAAAAGCATAAAAATTCGCACGGGGACATTCCGAGACAGTTTCGAGAAGGACGTTAATGAGAAAAAAAAAAAGTACGGAGGAAGGAACCGGCTCGCCGATGTATGACTCGCTAATCATAAAACGATGAAGGAAAAAGACGAAAAAGCTAGGTTGGGTCCGGATCAAGTAGGGACCTTCCAGCTTGCTAAAGGCCCGACAAGCAGCTACGGGGCGGCAAAGCAGAAAATTAATGATTGACATCTGGGAAGAGGAGAAAGCAAATTGCGGGGTGCGGCACGAGAATCTCACTATGATAGAGGAGAGCAGCATCCCAAACCATCGGAAAGGCTAAAGTCCTAACCCCAGCCAGGAAAGCAGGAGCGGGGGGTGGGCTATAAAACCAAAATCATTTCGCACAGTACTGTGTTCCGCGTCCTGGACTGAAGGGGGACGGGTCTCGGGCCAGTGCGTGCGTTGTACCATGCCAACAGGAGCCGAAGGCGACAGATACCGCCTTTCGGCACGCGAAAACAAGGGAGGAGGCATGGAAACTGAGCGGTCTCACCAGTGGATTGGCCATGAAGAAAGAGATCAAAACTAAACCTCACCTGCCAGTTGCAGGATGGATGGTGGCAAAAAGAGGCCTAAACCGTTCTAGGCGTTCGGCAAGAATAAACCTTAAAATTAAGAAAGCAGCAGGCACAGATCGAAGAACTCTGCTCAAGCTCCCTTGTACTCTCCTTGGAGGGGAGGCAAGAGTTCAGAACCGGAATCTCAGCGCAAAGCCAAAAAGAGTGTCCGCGACGGCTGGCGATAAGAAAAAAAAATGAAAAAAAAAGGGAGTCCTTCGGAGAAGACTCAATCCGCAGCTGGTCGTAGGGGAATGAAGAGGAGCGTCTTAACTTGACGTAAACCGACGTTCATCGAGAGGTGCAGCGAGGTGAACAAACTTCAAGCTTGCCTCCGGCCCTGCGGAAAGGGAAGAGGCCGTCGGCAAAAGGGGTCACCTCCTAGTCTCGTCCGATCCCGGGGGTGTAAAGGGCCGAAAAGGAGGGTAAGAGATCGCTAACCCAACAAACGGGATTATGTAATCGAGGACGGGTAGGCACCGCAAAAAAAGGAAAAAAAGGCACGGGAAAGCGGCATGACTTGCAAAAAGGACGCGGAAAACGCCTTAAGTCACAATAAGCCGGATACAAAAAGAGAGAAAAAAGGCGCCACCTCCCCACTTCAAAAAACCCGAAAAGAGACATGGCCGTACACTGAACGTAAAAAAAAAGTGCGCGGCAGCCTCCGGCCAAGGAGAGAAGAAGGCCTCCAAATAGAAGCAAGGAGCAGACCCCCTCAGTTAAAATCTCGGAGAGGCCTACTGACTAGAACCAAAAAACAGCGAGAAATACATGGGACCGCAAAAACAGTTCAAAACGACACTGTTGCAGAAAAAAAAGGGACTGAACGTTGAGGAGATGAGAAGAAGACCGACAGGGACGTCGCCTTAAGCCGCCACAACAAACCAGCAAAAAATCCGCTCGGGCAAATCTCGGTAGAGGATGAAGAAAAGAGGATACACACCTCTTCTTCCAGCAGAACTATGGACACTTAAAAACGCCGGCCGTGAACCAGACGGATGGGGGGGGGAAAAATGCCCTCGGCGCATCTTGGTGCATTCCAACCCGCAAATGCCGAGATAGCCGAATCAAATCTCACCGCCCCGCCAACATCCTGTTCCAAAAGACTGGGGGGAAAAGAGAAATCTACCGAATAACTGGCTGAGGGGAAGACCGTACGAGGCCAGTTAAAACATAAAAAGGCACGGAGTAATAGCGCATCTCGCAAGGGTAGAAGGCAACAACACCATCTTCTACTAACCTAAAGGAGGGCCGTTCCAGATCGAAGATCTCGAAATTAATCAATTAAGGAGCCGCTGGCCGAGCCGAAGACGCGGGACAGCAAATCGAACGAAAAGATGCGAGAAGGAAAAATACTAAAACCCCAGAATCCGGGCAGGCGAAAGAGCTGAAAAAAGGTAAGGACTTAAAAAAGCAAGGATTAGCCTCGGTAATCCGGAGTACGGCAAAGGGGGAGGGGGACTCGGTAAAAAAACACTCAAAAAAACGTCGACCTCTCTTCACGGGGAAGAGAAGAGTCTTCTGAGACAAGCAAGTTGGTCGACTGACGGAGCGAGGCCGCATATCGCAGGCGCGTCGTCAAACACGAGAATCAGACATCCACTCTACTTCGAGCTTAAGGGAGAAGCTCCTGCGCAGAGCCAGGAAAAAAAAAAAATCACTCCGGCCGCCGGACGGGGAATGATTTGACTGGCCGTCCCGGCGGACTAGCAGAACCCAGCAGGAGGAGGGGCTTTCCGGAAAAAATCCTTAACGGAAAAATCAACAGTGGCGCACCGGGTAGTGCTCGAAGAAAAAAAAAAACAACAGTACCACAGAGTCGTTTCCTACGCTGGTGAAGTTCCATAAATGAGGGAGAGAGGAAAGGAACACTGTAAAGAGAAAAAACAAAATCGAAGTGGGGGGCGCGGGAAAAAAGGATAACACTGAGGCGCTTCAGGAAGGAAGCAAGGAAAGGTTAAAGGTTGTCCGAAGAACTGAATCACAAACCCTCCAGAAGGGAAAAAGAATTAAAATTCGTTTTCCGAAATTCAAACCGCAGAACCGAATCGGACAAAACCAGCACCTGTCCAACATAGAAACGAGGAAACAACTTGGCGTCGGAAGCCACCCCAAGGCAATTTACTGGAATGGGAAACCAAGGGGCAGCGAACGGCAGGGAAAAGGAAGGCGTCGATGCTCGTGCATCAAAAAAATCGAGTGAGGGCCTTGACAGCTTCTAATCCGACGTGCGCCTTCCGAGTCAGGGAGGGGGAAAAAGAAAGACAGGGTGTGAGCACAAATCAACAACCGGAAAAATAAAAGCGACCAAAAGTGCTCCAAAAAAAGAGGGAAGGTCGCTCATAACACTAGAAATGCCGCCCAACTCCGGAAGAGGAGGGAAAAGGAACTAGGGCAAAGTGAATGCGACCAAAAAAATTTCGGTGGCAGGAAGGAGGCGTCTTTTTTCTCTTGAGAGAAAACTGAGGGGAAGGAAGGAGATGAAAACCCGAAAACCATACATAAAGAAACCAGTGAAAGGAAAAATATGGCCGATTGCAAAGGGAGCAAAAAAAAAGGAGTGCCGGCGGAAAAGTAAAATCCATTTACTCCATCTAAAAGGGGACACAGAAAGGATAACATCGCAAACAGAAAAAAAAGTTACAGACGAGGGGGGCAAAGATAAAAACCAGAAACATCGCGCAGGTCTAGAAACCATAGTAGGAATTTAAGTCGACCACGCGAGAGGGGTAGAGGAGGGAGGACATTTGGGGTCACAGGGGTATGTGCCCCCAAAACAAAAAAGGAGGAAAGAAGTCGGGGGAAAAAAGGCACGCCTCCAGAAAAAAAACCTAAAAAAACTAGGTCGATACGCCGGGGAATGGGGGGAAACGCATCAGCTCCAACCTGAGAACGCAGGAAATCCGTCCGAACTGACGAGTCAAGGGGGGAGCGAGAATTAAGTGTCCTTCCAGTTGTAACGAGGTCTAAAGGCGCCCGAAAAAGAAGAGAGGGGTGAAAAGGGGCGCGTAGGAGGAGGCTCAGCAAACAAGGGCTCGAAGGAGACCTAGTCATCTCTCTCACAGACTTTCTGAGGGGGAGTGAGAAAAGGCTAGTTGCTCAAGAGGGAAAAAAAAGACAGAGTACGGAAATGGTCGACTGCAGGAGCCATTTCGCGGGCCTCTCAGGAAAATCTACTAGTATCAAGACAAGTCTACTCTATGCAGGATTGAAAGCGGGCCAGTAAAAAATGGGCATAGGAACAAGGAAAGGCCCGAATAGACAAAAAACGGTCGTCGTCCTTTCAATATTCGACGAACCGGCTAGGGGCAAAGGCTCAAGATGAACCGGGAGCCGGCGGTGTCATCAAAAAAAAAAATCTTTATCGACCGCAAAGAAGAAGACCGCATGCAACTCAGGAGTGGCAAAAAGTCCAAATAGGTCTGGGGTGAAGAGGCGACCGCAGGAGCAGAGAGGAAGAAGCGCGAAAAAAACAACGAGTCCACGAAAAAACTATGTTAGAATCCTGGGGGACATAGAGGGAGAATCCTTAAGAGCGGCAGTAAAGGCGCAAAGGCACGCCGTCGAGTCGCTTGGAAAAGAAGCTCCTCTGAGAGGAATAAAAAGAGGAACCGCCAAGCCACCCAAAAAAAAAACAAACAAGGGAGCGTCAGACAGATGAGGGGATGTCTAGAGTCCACGCCCGCCCGGACATGAAGAGAGGAAGGCTTCCGCGGGATGGAGCGACATAGAAAAGATGGGGAAATAGTTTCAAAGATCAGCCTCGACTTGGAAGGGCCGACAAAAAGGGAAAACTATAAAAATTCACGTCGTCGGAAGAGAAAGGCGGTGTCCAGCTGGGTCCGTCGCTAGATGACCGCATTACCTACAAGGTCAAAGGGGGCGACTGATGAAAACAAAAACTGACGTTGGCTCCAAGGGTGGTAGAGCAAAGAAAGACTGCGTAAACTTAAATCAAAGGCGGGAAAAGAATCGTAGTCAACGAAAACAGCTCACATTTTTCACTGGATCTCCGGAAGGACGGTGGAAAAGGGTCTTGGTAGGTTGCCCCAATGAAGAAAGCCATCATAAAACATTCTGAGAGGGTTTTTTGGAAACCGCCACGGCGCGAGCGGAGAAACGGGGGGAAAAAGGCCGTTTTCGGCCTAGAGTGTGGAAGAAAGGGGATCAGACGAAAAAAATGGGCGCCGCCGATGCAAGAGCAGGGGAAAAGGGATCAAACGAGAAGGGATCATTAGCCTGGGGCGCTGGAGAGGAAGGGGAAACCAAAAATTTTTACTAAAAAGACGGGGAGGTCACGCTGCTACCTCGCGGCTCCATGTGAGCGCGAGAAAAAAAGCTAGACGAACACCAAAGAATCGAGGTCAAGACCTGGAATGTAGTAAAAGGGGGGACCCTCGATCCCTAACGCTGGCGGACTCCGTCCTCTTAGCAGGCAAACGAAAGGGGGAAGCGAAACGGGAAAAAAACCACAGGTTGGTTTTGGGCCAGAAAAAGGGGATGGAAAAGAAGAAACGATCTGGGAGGGAGGGCCCTTAAGACGGGCGAGCCGCAGCGGTCAGCTGTACGCCTAGGGGACCCCTCGACTCAATCTAAAGCGAGGAAAAAGACATGCAGACCACGCGAAAGACGAACGGATCATAGGTAGAAAACGAGAAATCCCTAAAAGACCCATCTGCCGGATCAATGACTACGAGAAACGCCCAAAGCGGAGTATCTCATAAGCACGGGCGGTAGTCGGTCAAACTGGTTACAAAATGTCGAAAACTCTCTCAACAAAAAAAAAAAGAAAAGATAAGATGTCGAAAACTCCTAAAGAACGCCATCGATACTAGGACGAGAGAGCCCTCTTTCTAAGCAAAAGAGGTGAGCGAAGAAATTGGCAAGCTAACGGTCTACTAAAAACCGAAGAGGTGAAGGAAACGGAGTGGACAAAAAAAAGTCCTTTGATCAAGCGGGATCTTCTTCAGCTGAGGGAAAGAGGGAAAGCCGCGCTCGGCTCTACCTAAAAGAGAAAATCGAATTCGGCCCACGCTGATGGACAAACGGGAGTAAACAATAGAGAGGGAAGACCTTCCGACGACGCGGGCGGTCGGGGAGAAAAAAGGCCAACGAAACCAATGCCGACAGTATAGGGAGGAAAAAAAATTTGGCGGGCGGAGGGAACTCATCCCTCTAATCATGGATCAAGGAGTATTTTCAAAGCAACCCCAAAGGAGGAGAAAAGAGGGGGGTGAGCACGAAACTCAACGGGGGGAAAGATGATAAATCACCTTAAAAAACCGCCTCGGCATCAAGGCGGAGCAAAAGGGCGGCTGGAATCCAGATCTCTTCACATGAGGGGAGGACTGAGACCACGGAGGTCATTGCAGGCAAAGGGGGCCGGCAAGGACGAGAAATAAGAGGCCAAAGAGGACTGCGGTGGGGGAAAATACCACCCCATAACCGGCATGGGAGGAGAAAGTAAAAAAAGTGGAATTAGAGGGCCGACGGGGCGTAATACGAAAAAAACGAGCATCGGAATACCGTCTGAGGAAGGCAGCGCACGGCAAGAGCACCACCAGGGGAGCCCAACGTCATGCGTTAAATCTCTTCAATTTCGCCATCTAAAATCAGACACGATCCCGTGGAGGAACGGCGGACGACCATAAAAAAAATTGAAGGCTGTACCAAAAACTAAGGTCTCGATCGCGGAGGGGAGTGAGAGGGGAAAGTTGAATCATGGTTTTCAGGGGAAAAAAAAAACTCAGGGAAAACATCGAATCGTCGAGGAAGGCCAGAAAAACGCCGTGCCTGGAAGAAAGGCCAGCCTCTATGAAAAAACCCGGGGAGGGCTGACCTAGAGGAAAAAGAACTCTTGAGACCTGAGGGCGGGAAAAACGATTGCTTTAAAGTAAAGTTATCAGAGCACGGAACAAAGGAGATCACGCGGGACGTAGAAAGGGACAGGGGAAACCTTAACTAAAGAGGATGACCCAAGGTGACTCGGTAGCGGCGGGATGCAAATCGGATCCGAGACTGCTAGCTCGACAGGCCCGGGCCGAAAGAGGGAAAAAAGCTCTAAACCCAGATTCCCTTTGGGGTAAAAAGCCTCCACGGCTCTACCTGACAAGGAGGCCGAATCGAAGAAAAAGCAGCCGGCTGGCTAAGAAAGGGTTAAACAAGGCCCTTCAGGTTGAGTCCGCCGAGGAAAAGGAAAAGAAGTCCCTCCAAAAATCACGTACAAAGCTCAATCTACACGGGGACAAAAACGGGATACGAAATGAAGAGCCTGTGAGTCTCGCGTCGAGGTTCTGACGGAAAAAGAGGCCGTACCTTTATCTTCAGGACCACAAGGAGGCTAGGCAAACTTAGGAAGTAGCCGGCGCAAAAGTCGCGAAAAGAAGCACGGGCATCTCCAGCTAAAATGGTCACAATACGGAAGCAAAGGAAAGGAAGATAAACTATTCGCGGCTTCGACCAGAGGGAGAAAGGGCCGGTGACAGGAGCCCAAGGGCAGCGGAGAGGGGGAAACAAAACACACCAAGAGAAGGGGGCTGGGAAATTTCCCTGAAGTACTTAGACGGTGAGAGGAACCGAGCAACCAAAATACGAGAGAAGTCGGGGGGCTTGCAAAAAGCAAAAGCCAAAGAAGGAGGGAAGAAACGCAAAAAATCTTTGATCTTACCATTCAAAGTTGAGAGGGGAAAAAGGGGCCTCAAACGGCACGCTTGAACGGAATCTACAAAGCTGAGGTACGAAACGGAAAGACAGCGAAAACGGCCTGAGACAAGTAAAAGACAGAAATTCTGAAAAACGGGCCGTGGGGGATCAGATCTTGGACGTCCATTGTTGAGGGGAAATACGCAGCCTGGAAGAATTCAAAGACGGAAAAACCGCAATCAGGAAAAATTACTATGTCCTTGAGGACCGGGGAAAGAGAAAAGAAACTGCATACCTACAGACAGAAACGCGAGAGGCCTCCCAAAAAACCGGGAGGGTTTTGGAAACCAAGTAATCGGGAGTTTCCTGGTCAATATCCCGTTGGTGGGAGGATCAAGCGAGTAAGAAAAAGGGAAGGACGGCTGGAGAAGGGTCACACTCTAGCGAGTGATATTACAAGGGGGGGGGAGGATTATATAAACACAATACCTCGGGACGATGAATTCTTCTTCTCCGCCCGTCAGGAATCAGAAAAGGTACTAACAGCATTAAAAAGGACCCATCCCTTGTCATTCATCGAGGAAAGGGGGGGGGAAAAAAGTCAAATAGCCTTGGGGGGGGGGACGCGTCCCATGCCTTAAAATCGAATGCTCTAGTGGAGACAGTAAAACTGGCCCGCGAAGATGGGCGAGGGAAATTTTCGTAAATTAACGGATCCGCCGTTTAACAGGAGAAGTCATAGCTAGATTTACTTCTCGGAGTACTGCCTCAATTTCACAAAAAAAAGTTAGTGAACGTGAAACGAAGGGGACCAGGGGAAAGGAAACTAACCGAAAACCAAGGGGGGACATCATAGGAGGGGTTCTCAAAGTGCCGGAACAGTTACAGAAGAGAGAAGAAGGTATGGCTCTTCACCCCCACTAAGGGAGCGGGAAAAGATCTTTCGAGGGGCGCCGAGCATAACAGACGACAGGAGGAAAACACTTACTCTGCTTGACAGCAAAGCGGATGGAGGGCGGGGATATCGCCAAAACAAAAAGGACACGGCGGGGAAAGCAGGGGTGTAGGGTCTAGTTATCTAAAACCCACGATAAAAGAACATATAGCGAGGGCGAAAGGTCACAACGAAACGATGAAGGAAAAAAAAGCAGGACGCCACAAAAACTGCAAATACGTCAGCAGGACAGGGAAGAAGAAAAGTGTCAAAAGAAAAAATAAGAGACGACCAGTCCGGACAAAAAAAAAATCATCTTCGTAGCCGATGAGAAATAAACGCAAAAAAAAAAAGCTCAAAAGGACGATCAGGTGGAATACTCCTGAAAGACTTAACGGCACTTGTGAGTGAGGGGGGAGGTCCCAGATAAAAAGATCCAAGATAGAAGGGGAGGCAAACGGCGCCTAGGACAATACATGATGCTTTCAAAACGAGCAGAGGGAGGGAGACACCAAAACCTATCGGTGGGAGTCACTTCGGACACATCACAGAAGTAGAGAGAGAAAGTCCTAGAATATGGACAGGGACGTCGAGGCTCCACCCCTTCCACCAGCAAGCTCGGGAACGGGAAGGAGAGAAAACACCATCAGATCACAGAAGTGGTCTAAAGGCCAGTCTCCGACCAAGCAGGAGAAAAAGATATTAATGCGGTGTGACATTGGCCAAAAATGAGACGCGAAACTTTAAAACATCGCCGATGTTCGAAAAAAGCAAAATATACGAAGGACCGAAGCTGCCTTAATCAACCGATGTTATTGGGCCGAATGAGGAAAGGAAAACTAAGAAAGGAAAACCCAGCCGCTTTTCACACAGAGGGGGGCCGGTCCTTAAAAAACAAAAGAAAAAACGGTTCTAGCGCCGACACCTTGGTAGGGAAAAAAGAATTCGGGTGCCTCCGCTGCTCAGGTCTAAAAATTCTGCTTCCAGAGATGGAAGAAGAGAGAACATAACGGCCGCTGGAACTCGGGGGAGAGCGACTGGCGCCTTACAGGGCAAGGACTGAAGGAGCCAGCAGAAAAAAAAAGAGGTGAACCCTATCCTGCGGGGTCTGATTTTGGTCGACTCCGTCCGCGGGGGGGGGGAAGGGGGACTCAGGTTCGGATCGCTGCTGGGACATCAAGGGAGGCAGAGATCAAGCACGACGGAGCCGCTGACTCGTTCCGGAAGAGGAAAAGCCCG
>Ga0179591_1309274_pt1 | contig 16804 bp, 18 predicted proteins | sample CZOMad2_1_08_16f_FD_182891 | JGI IMG/M metagenome (GOLD analysis project Ga0179591, IMG submission 182891) | Vadose zone soil fungal communities from Angelo Coast Range Reserve, California, USA - CZOMad2_1_08_16fungal (PacBio error correction) | ecosystem: Environmental > Terrestrial > Soil >...
TTACGGTTCCGGAGACAAATGGACGGGGAGAAGAACAAATACCTCATGGACAAGGCAGTAAGCGCAGGGGGAACGTCGTATGTAAAACTCAGGAACCACGAAAGGGGGAATAGAGCTCAATAGTTACCCAGAACTTTCCCTTGACGTCAGGGAGTGGGGGAGAAATTCACGAAAGTGTGTAAGGCGCGCCCATGAAAGATCTGCGGGTAAACGGGAAAATGGTTCACAAGACAGTTCCAGAAAAAATCCAAGCTTTGAAGTGGGGGATCAAAATGGGGGATTTGCATATTGAGTCCAAAGGCGCGCAGGGTTAAACACACCAAAGCGGCACTTCGCGAAAACCATCGCGGGGAATGGGCATTAAGTGGAAAAGACCGTCATTAACACAATTTTCATGGCACTAAAAAACATGGTGATTGTCACAGAGGGGCAGAAAAGCGCCAGACTGAAAGAAGGGAACGAAAATCGCAAGTGGGGTTGCGCAACAATCGAGGGGGGTCACAGAACCGGAGATGGAAAGAGGGGGGACAATCAGGCACGGCAGGACGGGGTTTTGCAGTACTCACTGCACGACGGACAAGATGCGTGCGTTCCTGGGGGAAAGGGGGGTGTGCATGCAGAGTGGGCTTTGCCGCCCGTGGCCGCCAGAGATAACTAGGCCCTCGAAATCAGAGCGGGGAAAGGACGTCAAAATGTAAGACTGTAAAGGGACAAAGCACGGGAGTAAATTCCAACGTAAAAAAAAGAGTATAAGGAAAGACATCAACTGGTGGACGGAGGGCATGAAAATCGGAGGCACGATGATTAGATAGAAAACGTCGTAGAAAACTCGCAATAAACCCAGGACTAACTATCGTTCTATAATGCTAATACAGACTGTCCGAGGACAGGGGGCGAGGATAAGGGGACTCAAATTCACCATCAGGAGAGTTACAGTTGGGGGTGAGATGGGGAATATCTTCTCGAGCGCTCGTAATATAGAAAGGTCAACGGGACCAGATCGACACTAATTTGGGTTTTACAGGGTGCGATTGAACCATGACTGAAAGTCGTCTGACGAGGAGGATTTTGATCCAGAAGAGGGTAAAGGCTCCACTAACCATCGGGGGGAAAGGGAAAATTCCATAATTTGGAGGAGGGGGAAGGTTAGTTCGAGAGGAAAGAACAACGGAGGGAGGGGGGCCACTTCAAAGGGAAAACGGGCATAAGGGCGTAACGGGGTCATTCTAGGGATGCGTCCTCATGAGAGACGGGAATCAACATAAAAGGCGGGAGGGGGGACATCGGGAAAGGCGGTGGTCGGGGTTCGATGTGACTAAAGGACGTCACTGAGGAAAGGAGGGAATAGGCGGGCGCAGCAAAGAAAGGCAGGGAATTGGCTTTCGACGGAAAAAAAAGCAAGGCATCAGATGCAATGCTAAGTGAGGAGCTGCGCATAGAGGGGGCGGCAGGCAAAAGGGTGAAGGGGCGCTCTAGAACCTGCAGGGGAGGGTGTAGCCAATACTCTAGCAAACAAAAACGTAGCAAAGGTGCTTAAGGAATTACGACACTTCAAGAGGGAATACAAGCAAAGAAGAGATAGGAAAAGAGGGACACGGGTAAGAGCAGTATAACTCCATAGCAATGAAAAAAAGGACGCGTAGGGGAGGGGAGTTATGAGGTGAGGTCATCTGTAAAAAAGGGGGAGAACACTAGGTTTGCTCGAGAGAATGGCACTTTCCTCAGGTTAAGGGAGAAAGGTCGCCCCGAAAACTCAGGGGGGAGATGGGAAATCTTTAGTCGGCTGCAGGAGAAAGTGGGGACTCTCGAACTCGAAGGTAACTAAGGCATTTGATTAAAAGAGACGGGGGTCGTCAGCACGGGATCGGAACTCGAAAAAAAAAATAAAGTCTGTAATTACCAAGTGTTGGTTGGAGGCAGGATGGGACCAGGGAGGGGGGGATGAAAACATGCTGCAATATCTCGAAAGGGGTCTAAAAACGGCCTGGTCCAAGAAAAGGGAAGGAAACACAAAGGGTTAAGATATCGAAAAGAAAAAAGGCAAAATATGTCTATCGCCGGAGAAGCTGCAACAAGGGCAATGGGTTATAATAGCATTTTTATGCGGCTCACCGAGGGGGAGAGTCACTTCTTTCGCATCCTATAAAACTCAAGAGTAGGAACATTGAGACCGGACTGTCTGGCCGGGGAGGAGGATTTAAAAATCTTCTCCCTGGCATCCCAAGTAGGAATTATTCGAGGACTAAAGGGGGTCGTTTGGGCATGCTGATTTGAGAAAACTGATTGGTTCCAGGAACAAGAAAGGGGAGGTAGAATTGGTCTCGGGCCGCGGAGGGGAGCGGGGAATAACTTCATATAGGTCGGCACTTCTCCGGCAAGACCACGACAAACGCTTACCAGCCTTCGGGCTTAAAATCAAAGGACAGGGAACTATGCGTGAACATCGATACTACGTCAAAAATGACAACAAGACACCGTGAGGATGAAAAACCTACACCGCGGGGGAGAGGCAAAAAGGAAAAAAAGAACACAAAGCTGTTGTGGCGCACAGCTTGCGAGCGTCCTGCAAATTAAGAGGCGCGAGGGTTGAGAGGGGATGGTTACCCGCAAGGGGTTAATGAAAAAGGGTCTGACGTCGAGCTTACCAACCCCAGTAACGTGGGCAAGCGATGCCCGGCCAATCTAGACATGTTGAGATGGCCGGGGGGCTGGGTTTCCAAGATCCTTGCGACTCAAAAACTTGAGAGAGGGGGGTGGATTGAAGTGCAACAACTCGTTATTAGGGGGAAAGCGTCGGGGACAGGTGTCAGCGGAGGAAAATTAAGGGAGACCATTGGGAACTTACCGAAATGTCAAAACGTGAATGGAAGATCCAGAACTGAGGGGGAAGAGACTGAGTCAAAACAGGAAAAAAAAAATGGGGTTCCGAGTTCAAGAAAAAAAGAACATTCTTCTCTACAGGGCGTATTTGATCTGGCAAGCGAACGAGAAGGTGCTCCATGAGCAGGAAAGTAAAAAGACATGGTCGTGTTGCAACGCGGGTAATGCTTTTTGCAAAAGGAATGAGTCTTTCCCGGATGGGAATGGCGCACGTCTGGAGGGGACGGCTAACGAAAAAAAACGGCGCCTCGATAAAAAGAGAATCAACCTTCGGCATAAGACTCTGGTATCTAAAAAAAACACGCTCAAATCTGGAGCGCTCGAGAGATTGAGGGGGGTGGAAGGGGGAAAAGATCAGGGAGAAGAGGGACAATGACCACGAACCTAATGTTGGGAGGGCAGATCTTTGTTGGGGAGTAGGGGGCAAAGGCCTCGGGGGGGGCATGCGGAGGAAGTAAAAGGTAGAGGGTGGGCCGCTCTGGTGGGGGGTTCCGGGGGACCTTTACTCAATTGGCGCGTCATCGCCGGGAGTTGATAAACTGAGGAGCATTGCCACTACAACACATAGGTAGCACCGGAGAGCGGGAATAATGGCCAGCAAGCGTCAAGACCTGACATGAAGGGAAACATCGCGGAGGGAAAGTTCTAAAACGGTTGCACTCAATTGAGCATGAACATCAGAAACAGACGTCGGAAGTTAACTCGCGGGGAGTTAGTCAGTTCATCAGGGACCTCCGTGCTGGTGAATAAGTAAGGAAACGAAAGGAGGGGTCGAGAAATAAACCAAATTTAAGCGGAGAGGGGGGCAGCTTGAACGGAATATTAGAAAGTACGCAGTCAGTCGGAACTGGGTGGAGTGAAAGGGCCTCTCGGCTTTGGCGATCGGGGGTCGGGGGGAAACGAAATTCCTTCCACAACTTCCGGCTGTGAAGAAGAGGGGGACAAGGCTCGAGTTAGCCAGCGGTGCAGACTGGTTGGGAGGGAAAAAGGAATCAATGAGTATATTTCTAATCCCATTCGTCAATGAAAACACAAGGGCTTGGGGGTCGTGGGGGGGGTCTGTAAGACGGTCGCGGGTCAACATTTGTCTTAGGGGCAGAAAGAAATCCGTTTCTATCAGTCGGGGGAAACCTTCTAGTCTAGAAGCTGCTCTGGAAAAAGGTAACGAAGAAAGTGTCCAAAAGACCTAGGGGGAAAAAAAGGTTTGATGTACCAAGTGGTTGTGGGCACGATCAACAGACGTCGAAATAAAGCACAAAAGGGATAGGTGAGGTGAGGCATACGGCAAAGGCCGGCAAGAAAGTCATTTGATGAACTCATTTTGGGTATTGGGAGGACATTGGGGGGGTGTTGGTATAGCTTCTTAGGAAAAACGAACGAAGGGAGGGGGGAAAAGACGCGAAAAAATCCTTCGTTTCAGAGGCATGAGCAGAACCCTTGGGGCTGGGACCGGGAGCGATACGGCCCAAAAGAAGAGTGCAAAACTCGATTGGAGCACCGTTTGCTGCGAAGAAAGGATTGGGGGGAGAGCCGCTTAAGAAAAGCGATTGTCAAAGGAAGAAATAGAGTTAGTGGGGCAAACCAAAACCAAGACTTGAAGCAACTTTCTACAAGGCAATCACAATAAGCGCAGTCTTGCGAGAAAGAAGGCTTTGAGAGGGAAAAAACCGACCTAACTGGTCGAAAAACGTGAAAGATATAGGGGAGGGGTAAAAGGAAGATCTTTGTGGAAATTGGGGGGCTCTTAGGGCCGGGTGTGACCTCGGATAGATCTCTAGAAAACAAAAAAAACGAGAGGGAGGAAAAAAAGAGAGGTAGGAAAAAGCGAATCCTGTTCTGAAACGGCCCATGAAAAGGGGAGGACACCAAGAGAAAGCCAAACGGGGAAATAGAAAAGAATAAAGCTGCGAGGAACCAAACAGGGTCGGCTACGCAGGCTCTCGTTTGATGAACGAAAGCTATGAAGGCGTGGTATAACTATGTACCGGGTCATTTTCAGAGGCGAGAAAAAAGCATGCGAACGTGAGATTAGTGCAGAGGGAAAAAGGGCAGAGGTTGGGCGGTGGTCGAGAAGCCGGTCCATCCAAGGAGGGGGAACCATGCCGTAAAAAAAGAGAGGCAAAAATCGACCTAGGGGGAACTGGGGGAAAAGAAACGTAGACCACCAAGGCAGACCGCTAAAATCTCTTAGAAAAACCGGGGGCATCAAAAGAAATTGATTGGAGCACGGGGACCGAGCCGCCAAATTGGGGCAGATGTGCGAGGATCAGTAAACAAACCAAGGATGGAATCAACAAAGTGCACAGGTTACGGCAGAAAAAAGCCGGGTATCCTCAGGCCGATGGGGGTACGCGGAGGGAGCGCGGGTAGGGGGAAGGATCTAAAGAGGAGAGCGAATAATGCCGAAGAAAACTAACCGGCAAAAATCTCAAAACCACCACGACAAAAAGTTCCGAAATGGTCACGGGATGTACAATTAAACTAAATAGAACTCGACGGAAATGTAGGCGTATCCGAAAAAAACAACGAACTCAGGCGAACTCTAGAAGATGGAGAGGGGCAACGTGGAAATATTCTGATCGTGGGGGGAAGGGGGGGTGCCTACCAAAAGAAATCGACAAAAAGGGGCGGCAGACAACCCATCAACCATGAAAATGCACGAAATTTGAGAACTTAGGGCTTCGTCAAAAAGCGAAAAATGATCCTAATATGGATGGAGAGAAAGACGCTATGTTTACGAAAACACTTAAGGAGGGCACCAACCAGAGAAAGGGGGGAAAGATGCAAAAGGAGAGCGAGTCAAGAGGAATAATCTCCACTAATGTCATGGCGTAATGGAAGGAGGAACTGCTCGAACTAAATCGTGGGTGCGAGAACGCAGGACGGAGGCGGAAAAAAATGGCCGAAGCTGGCGCGATAAAGGTTCAGGGGGGGAAGTCACTGAGAAGCAAGTTGAGAAAAGGGGCGAAAACGAAGCGCAAAGAGAGTAAGGAACCACAGAGGGGAGACAAAAGATAGGGAGGCGGGACTTTGAAAAGGAATGAACCAAGAACGAAAATGAACTAAAAAATATGGAGGCCAAACGGTAGAGGGCGTGGAGAAGTACTGAGAGACTGGTGGACAGGGAAATGAAATCTTTGCTAGAGAAATCAAATATTAGAAAAATCTTTTGAGGACCTACGGAAGGATTGAGGGAAACCAAGGTGGGGGCAAAAGGGAAGACTGGGAGTGGATGGAAAACTAGGCACCGGCTCATTTTCGGAAGCGGCCCTTCCAAACTACCTTCGGAAGCATAATTAAAAAGGAAGAAGCGCGGCAAAACCAACATGATAGTGAGGGTTTGAAGGGGGGGGGCAGGGAAGACTCAATCGTTATTCAGGTGGCACAAATCAAGAAGGGGGGGACCGTAATGGCGACGCAGGGGAAGTGAAACGCCAGCAAAGAAGTGTTGAATGATATCTTTTAAAGCACGGTGACCTTTCCGTCAATGACCCGGGCAGGGGAAAAGGTGTAATTCCGACAGGTGGACGGACGTAGCAATGCATGCATGCAGGCTCTTTTACCCTGGAAAAAACAAAAAAGTGACCAGGGAAGAGTTGGAACTGAATAAAGGGGGAGGCAGAGGGGAGGACCAGGCGAAGAAACGAAAACACGTCAAGAGGACCCAGAGGGGCGAACTAAGAAAGATCGCGGGGGCAGAATTTTCAGTTTTTGACTCTATCAGGACGTGTTCGTGGCAATTCAAAGGGAGAGGGTATAATCAGCCGAGAAAGAGTACGCACGAAGTATAAAACTTAAGAGTTGTGTCGGAGCAATCGCTGTGGGCCTTCCCTCGACCTGGGTTGACGTTGTCAATGGTGAAAAAGCAGAAAGCACATGCGGGGGGTTTCAGTGGAAGACTCCGCGTAAATTCGGTGGTTCATGAAGGATGAAAACCGACTTAATTTTCAGAAGAAAATTGAAGGGCCAGTGAGCCAACCGAGAGGAACGATCTTCAACCGCGCCAGCCAACGAAGGGCAGAGTCGAAAAGGAGCATTCACTGTACCAACTGATTAAATCAAGATGGAAAAAAAGAGCCACCGCGAAAAGAGACGAACGACAAAAACTTACGAGGGAAGAGAGCAGGGAGGGGGACGCTCTAAACAAATATTCTATAACCACCATGGGCAAAAGATTCGGTCGTACTGAGCCGTTAAGATCCTCGGGTCGCATTAGCAGGAAAGGGGGAAGTTTTCCGTCAGAGGCGTCACGAATGGACTTGGGGAAGTTGACGACCGCACGGTGTCGTGTGAAACAATTCTCTGAGGGAAACATTCCTGTAGCACGATGAAAGGGCCAACCTGACGTTGAAGCAAACCTCCGTATTGTTTTCAGACTGCTCAAACTCGTTGAGGAACTTACGAAATTTGGGGGATTCGTGGACTGGGGGGGGGAGGGACGAGAGGGATCATGATACCACTTCACAGCTTTAAAAAGAAATCGGGCTCGAGTGGAGGGGGGGGTCTTCCTCATGATCTAGGGCAACCGAAGAGGGACCAAAGAGGCTTTGTGAGCGGTTTTTCGACATGTGCTAAAAGAGCTATAGATGCTCGACGCAGCAATGGTACCAGGAGGAGCAGATTACGAACCAGAAGATCCAGCAATCACGTGTCATGCGAAGGGGGGCTAGAAAGGACGGCATACCCTTTTCGCTTCTATCTAGCCCATATTTTAATGTGGGGGGTAGCAAATCGAGAACACAACAGAGGAGTATGAAAAAAAGGGATGGAACTCCGAAAAGCAGTGTAGCGAGAAGCTACAAGGGAGAGCTATGCCCCATGACTCGGGACATTGCTGGTGGGTCGGAGTACCACGACAACAGATTTGGTCTTCGTGCGAGCAAGGTGCCATACTTGGGGGACAGGAGTATTGGAGACCCCGCTCAAGAACCATTGACATCGATTTTAAGAGGACGAGTCGGAGAGGCATGAGGGAAACCACTCAGGATGGGGGGAAACAATGGATGAACAGGTGACGGGAAACTCACTGGGAGAGTAAGCAGTAAACGCCACCGAAAGGAGAAAAGGAGGGGGAACGATTGTTGAGGGACAGGGGAGGCCCCGGATGGGGGGCTATCAGGTGATTGCAACGATGGGCCGCGAAAAAAGGGTGCTCGACTTGGTCCAGTCAAAAAAAAGCCTTGCGAAAAGATGAAAACGAGATCTGGGAAGGAACCAAGAAGGGATAAAAGCGGACACTCGACAACCTCAATGTACGGCGCAAGGGGGGAGTAAGTCGCGGGACCTGCGGACGGCTGGTCGGAAGCCTTCTACTAATCGGTCATCAGGTGGGACGGTGCGAACGGGCTAAAAGACTCCATCAGGGCAAAAAGCGGGCAACGACAGGAACCCAAAATGCTTTCGTGAGTAGGGGGGAAAAAAGAAAAAGGAGCTTTTGGACATGGGACTGGGATTTAGAAAGAATTTGGGAACTCCCTTTTCGACAGAGCTTCTGAGGGCCTACCGTGAAAGTTGGGGATGACGTCAATCGAGGCTGCAAGGCGAACGGAAATCCCCTCTTAGGGACATCAGGGTCGGAAAATGAGAAGGAATCGGGACGAAAGAATCTAGACTCGTCGGAGTTGGCAAAGGCAGAAAAGGACGCGGCAGGAAGCGCTACCGCCTAACCATCGGATGTCGGGGCGACCTGCCAATGTGGGGTACGAAAAAAAGGAAAGCGTCTCAGGAGGAAGACAGGATCTCGTATCGATGTTGAAGAGAGCCAAATCAGGAAATGTTGCGCCATGCAAGGGTCACGGCGACTCTGGAAAAAAGTACAACCAATTCTTCCCTTCAGGAACGGAACTCAGCGATGCTGTTAGGTTGGAACAATGCGGCCTGCGACATCTCTTCTTCGCTCTTGTGGATTAGGTCAAAGGGAGATGTCGCATTCGTGTGACCCGGTCCAAGAGATCCGAAGGGAGGCGACGTCTTAACCATGGGACTTAAAGTGAAGAGGAGCCGCACGGGAATTACCAGTTCACCTGATGGGAAAAGCAAGGCAACGGGGTTTGTGAAGAAGGTTTCAATGCAAAGCTAAAAAAAGGGAGAGAGATTCCCATGGAGAAAAAATAGGGGGCTAGAACGCTCATAATTATTCTACAATAGCGGCAAAAGAATAATTGTCGTGGCTGGGTGGGTTGCGCGGGTAGGCTGCGGGGGGAAAGGGAAATGATGCCGGACGTCAGGGGGATAGGGCCTCACTTCGACGAGACGAAGTAAAAAAACAGGATCGGATTCATTGGGGTCCAAAGAAGAAAACCGCTAACAACTCTCTCTCAAAGGGAAAGACGTGGGGGCAGAGTGAAAAATTGGCCACACATCGAGCAGATACTCAAGACAGCATAAGGGGGAAAGGAAAAATGCGATTTTGGGGGGGGGGGGGGAATTAAAGAAGGGGCGGTTGCACCTTTCAGGAAAAGTCAGAATTGGATCGGAAAAAAGCGTTTTTGAAAGATATAGCGGGCGCGTCACGTCTTTCTAAAATGGAGGGGAGGCAGGGAAAGAAACAAGGGTTATTCGCGCCCGAGGACTAGGGGGCCAGATTTGTTCCCTTCGCTATTTTCTGATGAAAAACCGAAACCATCGCGGAGGGAAAGTGGTTCGCTCGTTCCGATTCTCAAGGAACGTCAGGGAAATCAAAAAAGAATGAAAATAGGAGTATTGAACGCTGAAGGGGGGGAGGGGGGAAAGTGAAACACGTGCTGGGGAGGAGGGAAAGGAAAAAACATGCGGTTAATCGCCATTTTCGGAAAAAGTTTCGCGGGGGGGGCACGGGAAAAAGTCGATCCATAAGTCAACATGTCGGCCTGGTTGGGAGGTTGAGAAGGCAGCGACTTTCGCTCTGGTGTAGTAGAGCACCGAAAGGGAAGGCACGGCTGTACAAAGAAGCTTGCAAGATGAAAAGACGCCTCTGTTGGCTGGGAGTGAATTGAGTGGAATGGATACGACCGACGGGGGCCCGGGTAGGGAAATAAGAAGCAAGTTTTCACGCCTTTTCAAACAAGAGGAAGTTTGGGGGAGGGGGTTTACTAGTGTATCGAGGGGGCCGAGGCTTGGGAAAAGATCGCTAGAACCTAGACTGGCAGGACCCCTAACGAAAAAGTGTCGAAACTTGATAATGTAACGAGGGGGGCGAAAAAGTCAGGGATTCCTTTTTAGGAAGGGGGGGGTTGTTTCCTAGCAAAGCGGCAGAAACTAAGCACAAAAAGGGATCGTCGGAGGCGGGCTTGGCCCGGAAAAAGAAACGAGGTCAATTTACCTTTTAGGTGTGGGGGCGGAAATGGTGTGATAGAGGGGAGGGGGTCTGCAAAACCCCAGCTCACGACTAGTTAATTTTTTATAGGACGATCCATCGCAGGAGGAGCTCAAAGTTACCGACAAGTTGGCAAGTGAAAGAGGTAATCCACCGAACATGTGCAAGTGAAACAGCAGGCAACTCGGGGATTTGCTCACAGGTTTGCTTCAGATCCTGTCTTGGAGCGAAGAGCAATCCCAGTCAAACGATAAAGTGCCAAACCCAGAAGGAAAGAATAGAGCTCCAATTCAGGCAAGGCGCGACTGGGAGGAGGGAACGCATCACGAAGCGGGGAAGACCGAAAAAGGGGTCTCGATGAAGACTATTGTTCTTTCAGGGGGACTGAGAAAGGACGAAAGCAACGGTTTAGAAAGGATGCGCTTCGGTAGGTAATCTAAAAAAACTAAACAAAAACGGGATTATGAAGTGAGAATAATGATACACAAGCTGGAGGGGCAGAAATAAAAAAATGTAAGCAAACGCGGGGGGATGACACCAAGAAACGAAACCGAAGGATATCATTAGACCCGTGCGGGAAAGAGGAAAAAAAGGTCACTCGCAAAGAGGGTCGAGGTTGACCCGGCGCGCATGTTTCATTTACTTGCCACGAAAAAGCTCATGAAAGGAGGGGGCAGCTCTATTTCGTGACAAACCGAAAACAGGAGAAACCAATCCTGATTCGACGAACAAGGGGGAACAAATCGAGGCAATTAAGCGAAAGAGGCCGGGGCGTTTATCGATCCGTTTACATCCAAAGGTTGAGGGAAAAAGAAAAAAGGAGAGAACGAGCGCGATGAAAATAACTCGACCCGGAAGTGGGCATAAACAACCAAACACCAGGGGGAAGAAACCGAAGACAAAACCTTTACCCGCAATATTAGTGGAGCGTTCCGGGAAAGCCTGTCCATGACAAAGGATCAACATGGAATGAGGGGGGGGTTTTTTTGTTAGAAGCTGCGTTAAAACCCCCGCAGGAAATACAACTATAGGTTTCCCCGGCCACCGGAAACCTGTACCAAAGAGGAGCTGGTTCGAAGCAAAAAAGACCAGGTTGCCGCTCGAACCGAGTAAAAACGCGGGAAAAAGAAGAGACCGCGACCGGCGAAAAAAAGAAAAAAAAAGAACCAAATTCAGGCCATTGGGGGGGGGACGAGTTAACATGGAAAGAAAGACTCCGGTTTAAGCCCAGGGAAACGGCGTCAGACTATCCCATAAAAAAGGACTCCGAGCAACCGCGGCTCCCTCGTCTTTTTCCAAGCTAGGTAGGGGGGAAAGAAGGGAAGATAGACGGGCATTACATGGAAGCAAAAAAAAGAGAGGCATCACCATCACCCAGAAGAGCGACTTCACGTATACGGGCGACGCCAAGAGCGAAACGAAACCATTTGCGATCGGTCGAGAGACAGCCGAGAGGGGAAGGAACCGAGCCACTTTCCTCTGCAAGCAAGTGAAGAAATGAAAAAACTGTACTCTGCCACAGAGGGAATAAGCAAAAGAAGATCATCCTATGGAGCGGGGGGTTATTGAATCGCAAAACATTTCGAACGACCGAGATGTTTGCAAAAAGGGAAACCTACAAATTGACGGCGGGGCTAAACGGAAAAAAGGGGGGCAGTTCTGTCAACTGTGGATGAGTGAGGCAAAGGAATCCACTTTTGACGGGCGAAAATGACGCGCCAGAGGACGTCATGGAAGGAAAAAACCAAAACAAAAAAAAAAGTCGGCGCAACGATTAAGTCGACGAGCACGGTGCAGGAAAAAAAATGCCAAGGACTACAAAAAGGAAAGGAGGCACCAACAAAACTGGGGGGAGTGAGATTAAGATCTCTCTCTTTGGGGGAAGAGAATCAGAGGAAAGAGGGAAAAGCGATACACATTCTCTGATACGTTCGCGGAGATGGACCAAATTTGGAGGGAGATTCAGACTGTGATGTCGATGCAGAGGGAAAGGAAGTCGAAGCCGTGTCGGTCAAACCGACAAGGGGGAGGAAATAATCGTGAAACATCATGATCCGCGGCAAACACCACACAAAATGATGAGTACGGGTTCTAGCATGAAGCATAAAAGAAAGGGCAGAGTGGGCAAGCGAAAAGGCGCTCATTGGAAGCACGATGCATGGCGCGCGGGGGGGAAGCAGCACAAAAACACGCCGGTGGATAGATCTTTCCCATCCCGTGGGGAAAAGGGAAGTGTCATTCCAAGTACGGGGAAAAAAAACGACATGGGGAGACGGACTCATTCAAGATTTCTCGTGGAGAGGCGCAAGACATGGAAAAGACCAACGCGTTGGGAATTAATCACATTGAGGCAAAGTGGTTGCGGAAGCATTCCTCATTGTAACGACAAAGGGCCAGAAACCACTAAGAAGGAGCTCAAGCGCAAATCAGCGGCAGATTTGACTCAAGGAGCACGTCATAAAAAAATGTGTAAGAAAATGGGTAAGTGTCCTCAGCGACTCGCACCTCGCCGACGAAATCCAGGTCAGAGAGGAAGAGAAGAGGTACGCACACAGGGGAAAAAACGTGGGGGGGGGGGAAAGGTAGACTCTAGTGTTAGAGGGAGTTCAACAAAGGAAAGGCGGTTGTTTGGTTTCAACTCCGAAACAACTCAAGAGAAAGTTCCTGTTGGGGGGGAAGGGATAAAAAGATTTACTCCTTTCAGGAGCCGTCAGGAAAAATGACGATCAGTGAAAAAAGGACAGAACACGGCGGCCTGGCAGCGTCGAAAAAGGGCTCGGTGGAAAAGGGAAACAGACAGAAATACGCAAGACAAACGCTCCACAAAAACGGAAATCGTGCTAAAAGAGAAAAGAAAAATGGGGGGCCGTCAGAGGCGGAGTCCAAGGGGGATTAAACAGAGGAAACGTCGTCGAGGGGGACGCGCATCCACAAGAAAAACGAATGCAGCTGAGGAAGGGACAGCGTTCAAGGATGATAGCAACATCAAAATGGTTCCTGAAAATGGCAGGGGGGGGGGGGAAAGAATTCAGGAGGGAACTCGCGATCGAAAGATGGACGGGGGGGAAGTTGTAAGATCCAACGTTGATTGAGAAGGGGGAGCATTGCCCAGTCCGAGACTTCCTTCATGCAAAACACCTAGTTGGAGAAAAGAAGAGGGACCTCCTGCTCACGACGTTTATGAATGGACAAAATTTTGGGTTCAGAGAGGAAAAGGGGGGAACTGAGGAATCCAGGGAGCCGGTAGATTCGGGGGGTTTGGAAACATGACCTAGGTGAGTAATGAAAGAAGGCGGACCTCGTCATAAAAAGGGAAAAAAAGACGATCCCAGGCGTGGAAAGGGGGGGACGGGGGGTCAGACATGTCTAAAATTAACATCTTAAGATGTCAATGATCGGGACTCCAAAAATTCTTTGGACCGGGGGATTTGGTCCTCGGCCTATTACGGAAAGACTCAAGGAAGGAGGTTTTCGGACGGGATGAGGCTGAATAAGCGGCATACCCGTTAAGCTATGTATTGGATGCTGGGGAGGTAAGCCATAATCGAGAAAAAGACACGGAGGTAAAAGAGAAAAGATTGAACACTTCCAGTTACTGAAGACTTTTAGATAGCAAGCGACCAAGGGTGTTTCCTTCTATAAAGGACCGAATGGGCAAAGGAACCATATAAAAGCATGAAAGGGTGGGATTAAGCCTCCTAAATAAAAAAAAAACGGAGATTTGCTGCGTAGGACGCCTCTTTCCTCAAGAGTGAATGGGGGAAAAGGAAACACTCCAAAGAAGGGAAGGGGGTAACGCGGTCCAAGAGATATTTCGGAGAGCATGAGGAAATGCTCCAAGAGGGAAGGGAAACGCCCGCATTTATGGAAAGTCTCTGTCGTGTGTCGGGGATCGCACGTTGATCGTCCTCCTCAGCACCAAGGAAATCAAAATAGGGAAACTCCACGCGTTCGTGGAAACCGCAAACCTAGTAAGGGGGCAACTAAGGGAATGCAGGGGAAGAAAGTGTCGAACTGGGTCAAGAAGAAAGGGGGATAAAACGGGAGGGAAACACCGTTTGATGCTTGGCAAAGGAAAAGGGACAGCCGCCGCGGAAAATCGAACACCAACCTGACGGGAGGGAGTCACATTGATGCAGAGAATCGGGAAGGATCAGGACACGAAACTTAACCAGCCGGTCGGGGAAAAATCGGCCAGCATTTTTTATTATCGTAAGACGACTTTAGGAGGAGTGACGGCATCGGTGGCCAAACTCTCAATCGAACGAAACAGTGAGGAGGCGGGATAGTAGGTTTAAGTGCTTTGGGGGGCGGGGTAAAAGGGGTACAGTTAAACGAGCCACCGGCGAAGAGGGGGACGTACTTTCGGCTTGTGACTAGGGGGGTGATATCGTCTCTCGGTGCAGCGACGAGAAAAAGAGATAACATATTTAGGGGGGGGGGGGCTTCATAACGAAAAATGAACGAAGAGGGAGTCTATTACTCGCGGAGTGGGACAACTGAAAACTCAGGCCGAGACCGGAAGTACATCGAGGGTCGTGTAATTACACAACGGAAACGAGGGGGGGGTGAACAGCTGGTAAAAAAGGAGTCGATTACCTTAGAAGTCTTCTGAGAGGGGAGAGTCGACACTCTACATTTTGGGCAGAACATTAAAAGGGGGGAGTTCTCAGAAAAAGGGCAGGCCGCGATGCGCTGAGAGTCTCTAGACGATGTGGTGACGAGGAAAAGGGGGGATTTGACTCAAAGGAAAAAACCTTCGTGCAAAATCTGAGGGTCTGCCGTCAAACTGAATTTCACCCTGGTGGAAAAAAGGGAGTCGTTTGGAACAAGAGAAAGGGGCATGGAGGCACTTCCTAACATGGAGAAACTTTAAACGGGTCAGTCCGCACTTATGGGACAACATGCAACGGGGGGGATGGGGTATGAAACCGCGGTGACCGTTTCAAAGGACGACATACGCGGAATTGAGATGCCCATAGCGTGTTGGGAAGAACCAAACACAGAACTAGGATTATTCAGGGAAAAGATCATCTTGGGGGTGGTCCGAGCGGAAAAAAGGCCACTTTTAGTAATTGCTGAAAGACGGTAGGTGAAAGGCTCCTGCTCGACTCGCACGGCGAGGAGGAAAAAGGAAACGCAAAGCAAATCGAATCAAATTCGGAGGGGGGGAAACTCTCCTCAACTTCTCTAAAAAAGACTCTCGAAGAGAATAGTCAAAGGGATCTCCGAGGATGGAGATTCCAAACATATCGGTGCAGATTGACAGCCAGAAAACCTACCGGGTTGGTGCTGAAAGAAATTTTTGGTGGAAGGTCATTCCTGCCGTGAGTTCATGCAAAGTGCCGAAGTGAAGCAATCGTTGGAGAAGGATGTGGGGGGGGTTTCCGTACCGGCGCAATCGCTGGCGCGTCAAGTCGAAGGAGTGGAGAAATTGGGGAGATCAAGTTTGGAAAATGCAAAGAGGGAAGACGCAAGGTCGGGCCCTTTGACCGCATCCGTCAAGAGGGGAGGTGATCCTCACACTCCTCTCTTTCAGGGAGCAAAGGACGTTTGGGACCTTAATTACGGGGGAAAGGAAAAAGCGGGAGAGGAGAGGAGGTATTACTCTGCGGGGGCCGGGGGGAAACCCTTTCATATAGGAAGGGAGGTGGTTGCGGAATTGTTGCAGAAAAGAGGAGGATATTCAAAAGCAGTGAGATGCGGGAGGATTTGTTTCCGGAATATTCTCACGGTAGAAGAGGAAGGAGGAGGCGCTTGGGGTGATTTCGGGCCAGGCGACGAGGTGGCTCTTTTGTCGGTACGGCCAGAATGACTTAGTGCTGTTCTGGAAAAAAGATGCTCGAGGGAGACGGGGAGTCATTGGAGTGGGAGGGAGAAACGAAGAGTCAGATATATGTCAATCAGGAGTTTGGAAAGCAGTTGCAAAAATGGAAGAATTGTGGGGATTTTGTGGGGGGGGGGGGACGCGGTCGAGGGTCCCTCTTTTGACTTAGGGAGAAAGAAAGAGAAGAGGAAGAGAGAAACATCTCTTCTCAGCGTCACAGCGGGGGCGAGGTGAGGTACCGCGTTTCAGGACAAGTGCTATGGGAGTTTGGAGGCCCTGACAGGGGGTTTTTGGTTGCGATCAACAGCGGAGAAAAAACTACAGAAAAAAAGAGAAATGATTTAGAAGGGGGGGGGGGCTAAGGAGGAGGAAGGGCCAGCCCCTTTAAAGCGGGAAAGACGCTTTAGGTTTTTTCGATGGGGGGGTATATCGTTTCGTTGTTCCCAGCTCACACGGGTCGAAGTTATGTAGGGAGCTCCTACGCGTCGTTCAAAAAATCGTAAGAGGTTCACAATGACACGGCAGGGAAACCCACCTGGAGAGGGGAGAGGAAACGGAGGCCCGTGCCTCGTTTCACCGGTCTTCTAATAGCTGGGGGGGTCTAGCCAGCGGAAAGAAAACGAGTGACTAAGAAATAATGTAAACCAAAAAAAGGGGACCGAGATTATTCAATGCTTAGAGCCGGGGAGTCGGAACGCTAGAAGGAGGGGGGGCCGACGCGCCGACCGAACGGGTCATATTCGCGGTTGGGGAAGGACGGGGGGGAAGAAGTCTCGCCACCGGAAGACGTTCGGAAAGGAGGG
>Ga0179591_1199904_pt1 | contig 16801 bp, 24 predicted proteins | sample CZOMad2_1_08_16f_FD_182891 | JGI IMG/M metagenome (GOLD analysis project Ga0179591, IMG submission 182891) | Vadose zone soil fungal communities from Angelo Coast Range Reserve, California, USA - CZOMad2_1_08_16fungal (PacBio error correction) | ecosystem: Environmental > Terrestrial > Soil >...
CCGGGGGGGGGGGAAAGAGTGTTGCTTGATGTGTGCCAGGTAGGGGAAAAGGTTTCGGGACCCAGTCAGCACACGGGGTCGTTCCCCAGAAAAAAAGGCACAGAGTGAAATAAGGGAGATGAATTGGGAGGAGGGAAAAAGCCGGACCCCGGCCGGGAGGGTCGCCGGGTTTGACAGTGGTAAGCGGCCTTGAAGGACAGAGGAGACTCAAAAAAAAAAAAACAAAGGAAAGGAAAAAGGGAAAAGGCAGCAGAAGATCCAAAGACTGGGTCCAGGTTCCGTGCGAAGAGCCGCGGTAAAAGCGAAAAAAAAGCGAGACTGGGGAAGAGCCTTTGGAATCGTGGGGGAAAAAAAGGACCGAGTTGACGGAGGCCCGGAAGGGAAAACAAGGCCATTCATCATCCAAACCAGCTGGGCCAGGAAGCGTGGAATCGATAAAGGAGGACATCAAAAAAAAGCATTCCAGCCCGCAACTGTTAAGGGGGGGGGAGAGGGAAGAGTGGGCAGGCAAAAGGAGTTTCAGGACCAGATGGGGGTCATCAAGAATCTCGATCCCGTAAAGGTTTGAAAATCTTTTGGGGAAAAATCAGGGGACCAGGATCTTCGGGAGGAAAAACCAAAAAAATCAAAGACACGAAAGGGGGGGATTGGGGTTCTGACTATCATAAGACCCCTTTGGAAGCCACAAAGGGGTTTAAAGAAGAAGACAAAGGATGCGGGCCTACATTTGGCAGTAAAAGGAAACGAGGACAGACTGCAGGTTTTGAATCAACACATTTCTGGTCCATCAAATCCAAGGGGGGCAACAAAACACCTCAAAGCAATCTCAGGAAAGGGGGTTCATAGAATGCGGTGGCGTGATCATCTAAACACACACTCAAAAAAAAAAAAAACGTAGTAGAAAATCTCGCGACCAACTCTCCCATAGCCGAGGCCATTTTACGAGGCGAGAAAGACATAGGGAAAACGAAAAGTTCGCTCCTCACAAAAAAAAGCGGGGCACGAACACACTGAACCTAAAGTCGTTTACATTCGGGAATGGGGGGGGGGTTGTGGTGTCACTTGCGGTCGGGTCTTTAAAGGCCAGCTTAAAAGACGCGCCGATAATCCAACAACCCCATCATTGGGAGTGGAACAAATCACGCAGCTCCGCTCGTTAGAACAACAGTCTTTAGAACCGACATCGTGGCGGTGCTGGCACTATGAAAAGAACTCCCGGTTGCCTGTCCAGGTAAGTACAGAAAAAAGACTACTATATAACGTGATGGATGTGGGCACGGGAACGTTATGAGAATTCGCGAGTCCTCCTTTGCCCGAAATCCAACCGGGGGGTGTGGTCCTCTCCATAGAACCTTGGTTGTGGGCAGAACCAACCACTACACGGTGGGGAACTCTAACCAGCCGAAAGGGGAACGGCCTTGACCTATCACTGAGGAACTTGCCCACGAACACAAAGATCCGGACAGAGCACCTACTGGGTTTTAAATCGAAACCGGGAAACTGAAAAGCACGAGAGAGGACTTAACGTCAATTTCCAAACCCAAGGCGTGGGGGGGGGTTCTAAAGACCCACTTGAAGGTTTCCGTCGGCAACTCTTCCCAACAAGTTTTTTTGATTGTACGGGAGGGTTAGGCGTCAAACGACCCCACGGACGGCATTTTAGGGAAAAAGGTGGAACGGGAGAAAAAAAAGGTGGCGGAGGGGAAAAACCACATTGAATCAAAACACGCAGGTGCGCAAGGATTGGGAAAATCGTCAAATCGGGGCAACGCGTATGAGGAAATACTGGGGGGAAAATTTTAGAAAGGACTCCTTTTCATGGGAATGAAAGACAAAGCAACCGGAAGGGCCGTCCCCGGAACAACACAGTGGGAAGAGTTTCAAGTTGGGAAAAATATTCTCCGCTTCGACAGGAGGGAAAAGAAAAAGGACCCATTAATCCCAGCTTGGACAGTCGGGGCAAACAGGTCAAGGAAAGGCCGTGTTATATGGTCAGGCGGGTTTCGGGGGACTGGTTGTTAAAAAAAAATTTGAAAGTACGGGCATTCAAACGAGACTAAACGGCATGTTTAAAAAGAGGAAAAGGGAAAATAGGGACGAAACGTGGCACGGTTTGGGACGTTGGGTGAGGGGAACAGAAAGAGAGCAAAATGACCAAGACAAAAACGGAATACGAAGTCAGTGTAAAAAAGCTCTTCAAAGGGGGTGCCGTCCCACACTTGGGGGAGGGGGAGGGACACGAAATCGGGGCAGGCAATCGCCAAGCCCAATGACAAGCTGAAGAAGGAAGATGACACAGCAAAATTAACACGCGGCACCACGCGGGCTGTTCACCAGAGAAACGACGGACTGAAAAAACAAGAAAAGGGTGCTGGGACATGCCGAAACGCAATTGAAGAGGAGATCCGAAACTTTGCACACGAAAAAGAAGGTTTCCCATCAGGCTCTCCAGTCACCCTCAAAATCAGAAAGCAATAATTAGAAGGTCCCACATTGTCACCGGGAAAAGAAGGGGTGTGTGAACTGCGACCGAACAAAGAAGGGCAGAATGCACAGCCAGGTTTGTTGAAAAAAGCAAAAGAACACCATGAACTGACGCAATGCCTAAAAAAAAGAGAAAGCAGGTCCTTTACGACCTTTCCCAAGCGACCTCAAAGCGGCAAGACAAGCCGTACCTTACCGGAACGACTCGCGCAAAAAGAGAAGACCACATTCCTCTGGGGTCATGGTGGGTCCAATGTTCGGAAGGGAAAAACTAACAGCGTCTGGTTAATTAAAGGCCTCCTACGTGTAAGGGGGGGTGAAAAACGGCAAGGGGGGGGGGGGTCGGAGATCTTAGGACAATCCCGGACCGAGCAGGCTGGACAGGCAAAGGCGATCGAAGACCTGAAAGAAGGAACCATGACGACCGAGAGGACTGGTGCAAATAGCTCGGAATAGGCAAGACGACATCGTCCCTTCAACAGACTCCGGGTGGAAGGCCAAGGGGAGGACGGTTAATGGCATCCAGTGGAAAAACCAAAAAAACAATCGTTAGAGAAGCTGTGGGGTTACTGGGATCATAAGGAGTTTGAAAGGGGGAAAAGGATTGAAGGTTTGTCTGTTGTAACGAAGGCAAGCGTAGTGAACATGGTACCCCGAAAGGTGAAAAGACGTCTACCTGAAAGACATTGCAAAACCTCGAACAAGAGAAAGCAATCTCAGGAGGGCAGGAGTTTCAGAAACATAAAAGATTGCCGGAGAAGTGAAGAAGGCGGTGGGCAGTCTGGTCGAACTCCACTTCAAGAAAGGACATAGGATCTGCGCGGGGGAAAAAAGGATCCGGGCCAATAACTGTCGGGGGGGCGTTACGAAAGAGGGTACAAAGAAGAAAATGTTTAGGAGGACATCAAAGAGATCAAAATTCCAAGGAACAGGTAAAAAAGGCGCTCAGAACGTCCACGCCTCCACCCAAAAAGAAATGAAAATCAGGAGACTGCTCGACTAAAACGGAGAAGCCTCGGTAGACATCATACCTAAGGAAGCCGTTGAGCGTAAATTGAACTTCAGGAGAGAAGGGAAGACATCAGCAGATAAGCCAATGTGTTCCGATTAGGGCAAAAAGTCCAAGCAATCGTCGAAGGGATGGTGAGTTTGGGAAATAGAAGAATTTCAGGGGACAATCTATAAATCCTGAACTACAATTGCACCAAGAGTGAAAAGGTTCCCCTGGGTGCCAATCAACGGCCCTAAACAGGGAAAAGTGGCAGAAAAAACCTCACTTGTATCGGTCAATAAGAAGGCAATAAAAACAGGTTAGAGACAATGGGGCTTGTTGGACAACGGAATAAGAATACGCCAGTTTAAAAGGGGAAAAGCACACAAAAGGAGGGAAGCCAAAAAACCCCATCACGAGTGTCTGTCAAGGCAAAAAGGCCCCAAGACCCACCGCAATCTAAAAAAAAACGCCAATTGAGCGCCGAAGTTTCATAAGTCATCGGGGGGCCTAGGGAAAGGGTCGACGGGGGTGATAAAAAATCACAAATGAGGAACCACCCCATGCGAACCGCTCGGAAAAACAACAACACGTGAGGCAGAGGAATCTGATGATACAAGGGCCGCTAAAAGGGTCCCTCTAAAAACGAAAATTCAAAAAGGGCACTTATTCTTTTATATTAAATAGGGGGGGTAGTTGCGGCCCGGACGAAAAAAAAGCGTCTCTGACGGTCGGATGGGCTAAAAAAAAACAATTTTTCTCAAAGTCCCCCGGGTCGATGGGGGGTAGTGCTCAAAAAAACTGAACGAACAAGTCCCTTGCTTCACGGAGGGAAAGAAGGAAAAGGTGTCGTGCCAAACCCCATCGAAACCGGAGGGGGGGCCCTAGTGTAAGGTCAGAGGTGTGTACAGGGGGATTGGGCGGGCGGGTCCCCATACGTATTTACGGAAGGAGGGGAGGGGGGGGAAAGGGGAAAAAAGAAGAAATCGGGGGACGTTGAACTCCTCGAAAACCTGAAGGGGGAATTGGATGGCGGCCCTTGCACTGGCAGGAACTGGGAATCGCTCAAGAGTCAAACGGGGGGGGTTGAATAGTGGTCTAAGAAGGGGAGAAAGGGGCCCTTAAGGAAGCCCAAAAACCACGCCAAATGTTAGGATCGATGCGGGGTGAAGGAATAGATTGTGAAGGTTACCGGGTAGTCCTTTTCAATGTTTGAAAGTAGACGAACCTGCGGGCCCTTGCACCCTCGTAAAGCCGAAACAGACTGCCGAGCGTTGGAAACAACATCAAATGGGTAGATAAATTCGGGCCTAAGCTATGCAGAAACGCGCAAAAAAAAAAAGCACTGAAAAGCGCGGCCAACTGTTCTTACCGCCCGCGGCGGGTATGTGGCAGAGGGAAGGGTGGGAGGTTGGTTTAAAGTACAGGGGGAAGGGCGGAAAGAATCACCTGGGGGAAGTAAAGAGGGCAGGGACGGCAAACAAAAACGTCATCATAACCAGAAAAAGATGATCCATTAAAACATCTGGGAAAAGAGGGTATGTAGGGGGGGGGAATGGGGGGGGGGGATGCAAAACCTTCGCGTGGGAATGGACCGGAGTGTGCAGAAGATGCTGCCTGAGTTGTCGAAGAACCTGTGGGCAACATCAAAATAGACAGAAGGGGAGAAAAACGTGGCACCGGTGTTCATCCGATCCCTGAAGTCCTGACTTCCTCGTGCTTATGGATGGGTGAACGAAAAGAACACTTCTGGGTCCCACAGGGGAAACCCAAAAAACCGGGTCGCGTAAGGCCCGTTGTATAAAGACCAGGTAGAATAGCCCAACCGAAGAGCAACCTCGGTGGAAGTTTGATGAAGCTTTTATCAAACAGGAAAAAGCAAGCCGGAAAAAGGGGCTTTTTCACACTGGGCGCGGGGGGCGGGTTTCCACGGAAGGGAAAAAAGACGCAACGGACGGTTTTCGACAAGAAAAGTGGGGTGCAAAAGCAGAGGGGGGTTCTGGGAGGCGGTGACCGGAAAAAAAAACGGGGCGGAAGGGGTATAAGTTACTTTGTTCCGGGGAAAAAGTGAGAAGGGGTCACAAAAAGCGTTTGACAAAAGGGAATTCCCTGAGAATAATGAACTTTTAGGGATCTCAGGGCCGAGGGACGCGGCCAGACTGCTGAAAAATGGAAACGTGAGCACCGAGAAAAAAATAAGCGGGGAAGCAAGAAAAAATGAGGGATGTTTGTCGCCGTCGTAAGGGGGGAAAAAACAATTGGTGCAAGCGTGATTAAAGGAAAAAAGGATTGCTTCGGACAAGACTTGGAAAAAAAATGCCAGTTGGAGCTGTGCAGTCTCCTGGGCTGCCAGAAGGTTGACCTGAGTGTCAGGGTTCAAAAGTGTGAGGGACGCATTGGGTACGGCCTTAAGGGTTCTGAAAGAGTGGGCATGTGGGATCTAAGGTGGTGCAAGTAAAAACACGAAAAAACTAACTTTAATAAAGTCCTTTAAAAAAGGGAAATTTCGCAGGGTGTGAGATCTGGGAAAACAAGGGAGAAATTGGTTTTTTTTCGAAAAAGAAAAGAACCCCGCCTGAACAAAAAAAATTCAGCCCGGTATAACAGGGAGGAGGTAATCGGGCTTATGGGCAGAAAAGAAGCGATTGGCAAAAGAAGGGAAAAACAACAGGAGGGGAAAAAGGGAGGTTGACGACGGTGGGATGGACGTGGGGCCTTAGCCAAAGCACAACCTCAAAAGAAGTTGTATAATGGCCATCACGCTCTGATTGGAAAAAACGAGGGGGTGCAAAAGAAGGTTTACAACAGACCTGGTCGAAAAAGGGCGGGGGGGGGGGAGGCAAAGTTGTCAAAAACGCCCAAGAGGAACGGGACGGACATACAAATCACCCGAGGGAAAAAACAGGCCGCAAGACGGGGGAAGAGGTGAAAACTTTGGGGAAAGACACGAAAACGGGTTGAGGATCACACAAGCGGGTAAGGAATGGAACGGCTATAGCTTGACGTGTACAGGTCACGGGGGGAAAAATGCTGTTGATACTTCGGAAAGGGGGGGGGGCACTGGTAGCACAGGTTCTCTTCAGACCGTGCCGTGGAGAGGGGTCGAACGGTAAACGTTGGAAGGGTGGAGCCTCAGCCATGGCGGAACCCCTGGAGAGGTGTCAAGCCCGAAAAAGGTCGAGACTTATCATGGAGTATCACATCATAAAACTTGCGATCGGACTGAAGAGAAAACTGGGACAGGCAAAACCCGGAGATGATTTGTTAATCGGGCCAAAAAAACATGCCAAGATTTCTAAAGGAGGTAGCCGCGAGTAAAAAGCGGCATGGGGATGTACAGGTTGGAAAAAAAGGGGGAGGGGGGTTGCAATTCATTCGGCGCAACGTGATGTGGGGGAGAAGACTTGGGAACGCCCGCTCCAGTGTGACGCCCGTTGTCAAAAGATCCCCGAAAGATCAAGCCGGTGGGGTGCGCGTAACTGGATAGGGGAAGGCTTGAAATACGCTGAAAGACATTGAGGAAAAGCCCGTCAGAGTTTGTGGGCGAGGGAAAAGTCTCGACGAAAGGGAGGTTAGTGGTCGAGAAGCAAAACCGAAAAGCAGGCATCTGCACGCTGAGCTTGCGTTTTCCGCAGCTGAAAAAAGGGAAGCGTGTTGTTTCTTGAAAAAGAGGAAGACTGTGGACGGGGAAGAAGCATGGAAAGACTCAATGACAAATGGAGCAGGCCAGAAAAAAAAGAGGGGCCCCCAAAGCTGATGATCGGGACATAATCATGCACATTGTCGTTGGGGTCCAGAAAAGACTTTGGGAAAACCACCGGAATTGAACCTGGGTCCAGGGGCAACCATGAAGAAGGGGTTGTAATAGAACTACGCGGGTGATGAAAATCAGGGGGGAAGGGATGAGAAAACAGCCGTGGGGATGGCAAGGATCCGAATCCCTTTTAAACGGCGGGGAGCAGGGAGGGAAATGGGTATACAAAAAAAAAAAACTAGCAAAAGACAGCCTTTGGGTTGAGGAAAGGCAAGTCAGCAATTTCATGCCAGCAAGGGGAAAACGTCCGGCCACAGATCAAAAGGCAGTATGAAGCACGACGTGATGCGTTGCAACTTAAAAAACGACTGGCCCAGCGGACGACGCGGGCCATTATCGGCTTCCGGAACTGACAAACAAAACCTTGATTATGAGGAAAAAGGAAAATTTCACCCGGAAGCCGAAGTAGTGGGCAAATTTGTCAGAGAAAGAGACGTCAAGGGGAGACCCGGGTTCAACAAGCTCATCGTGCGCGTCATCGGACCAATGGGGGGAAGAACCGTGTAACGAAAGGGGCTGAAGAAGGAAGAAAAAATTGAAACTACCCTTCATTCATAAGACACAAAAGAGTGGGGGGGGGAAAGGCGTGGAACGGACCGCAGTGAAGACAGCATACAAGAAGATAAGGATGGAAAAGCCCAGAAACACGAGGGGCAGTAACGAAGAACCAGATTTTCCAGAATCGCCGCCTATCGATCCCGTGAACGTGGGAAGAGTCAAACGAACAAAAAGGTCCAGAGCGAGCGCGCAAAAAAAGGGGGGACAGGGAACCAAAAACGTGAGTGATCTTCCAAAATATCACCAAGATCTTTCTGAACCCCCACGATGTTTTAGGAAGAAAAGAAAAATGGGAATCCCTACAATTCACCGGCACCGAAAGCCCATCCGGAGGGGACAGCAACAGTACAAATGAGGAAATTGCGAAGGCCGGACAATACCGCCCACACGATCACCTTGGAATATGATGGAGGGTTGAAAGGGAGAGAGAAAAACCTCAAAAAAAAAGACCTGGTCTTGAACAGCCGCAGGGGAGGGGAAACAAGTAAGCCATAGGCCTGTTCAAAAAAAGTTCAGGCGGAAATCCCTTCTGGGAAATCTCAAGAGTTTTCCTCAGAACAAAACACTGCTACACCCCAACTCGGTAAGTTCGGGTTAAACGCGGCAAATGTCGGGAGGGCACTTTAAAGGCGAAGAAAAAAAGAAAAAAAACGGGAGAACGAGAATGCCAACCCAAGACCATCGGGAGGTGGGCCAATTGAATCACCAGCGTCAACAACACAATCGCTTGAAACTAAATCATGGACTAGACCAAGAATGTGGCGTGGGAGGGGCACGAAGTGAAAAATCAGCCCCCGGGTTGCTGACAAGGTGGCAGGGCTGAAAAGAGAAAGCAACAGGGTGTGATGAACAAATGAAAAGTATGCCCTGAAAGCAGAGGGACTAAGGCCAACCCGGCCCCAACCCTCCTCAGCATCGAAGGGGGAGGTAAACCAGCCAACCAGAAAACTTTGTAAGGGACATACGACAGACGGACAAAAAGGTTCTTGAACCAGAGGAAAAAAGGACTAAACCCCTTCCAACGAATGCCAAACTCAAAAGACGACCTACTACACACGGTTTGGCAGACACGCGAAAACAGGTAACGGTCAAACAGAAGAATAAGCCCGTAAAATGCAAAGCACCCCCACTCGTGGTTTAGGGATACGCACGGTTTGACAGGGTGAAAGGACAGAAGTCACGACGGTCTTCCCCTGGGGTCCCTTTGGACAGGGGAGTTGAGTGTCAGCCGGCTGACCGGTAATGGCCCAGTAACGCGGAGGTCTAGGCAACACAGGGAAACCCAGCTCAAATTTTGGGCAGGCTGGAAAAAAAATCTTCAAGATTAGAAAATAGATAGATTAAGATATGGGAATGGTCCGAAAAGGAAATCAACGGCCTAAGATTAACGGACACATCAACTCCCATATTTAACGTAAATCCTAAGGTGGGGAAGCGGATTGAAAACATCGTGCCAGACAACTACTTCAAAGCTTCGGGAAAAGGACACAGGATTGCAATCTCCCTTGCCTGGAAAAGAAAGGGGGAGGGCCCGGGAGGAGGGGAACCTTGAAGGGGGGTGATGGCTTCAGTTTGGGGTTCAAGGTAAACTGAAACTTACAAAAACTTCCTCAAACTTAAGGGGGAGTAAAGCAGGGGGACCCAATACTTCCGAACGTTGGCGTGAAAGGGGGGGAAAAGCAAAAGAAGAGCCAAATGTTGGGTTTTGTGGGGGGGGTCCCATCTTAAACGGGAAGATTGAAGGGAACTGGAAAAAGGGGGTGGACTGGTCCGGGGACCACCGGCCAAAAGGGAAGGGGGGGAATCCCAGCAAAGGGCAATACACGCCACGTCAGAAAATCCACTCTGCGTCAGCAAGGGAACATCAAGCCAGATTCACAACGCGTTGGAAAGGTTGTAAAACATACAAGAAGGTCTTACAAACATAAAGAATTGTTGAGATGTGCCGTAACTCCTTGTAATAGGACGCAAGAAAAAAAGTTTGAGACCGAGAACAGCTTGAAAATAGGGGAGGGGCGAAAGGAAATCATCTTATGAAAAGTAAATTGACGTCATTGTCCTACGCCAGGGAAAAAGCGGTGTGAAAATATCCCACGCCCAAGGAACAAGAATGACAAGAAAGGACTAAAAAGAGGTTTGGTGTGTTTGTGTAAGGTACGAAGCAAAGGAAAACAATCAAAGAGGAGGGATGCCAAAGAAAAAGGCCGAAAGGGTCGAAAAGGACGGCATTTACGGGACATTGGAAAGACACGCAGAAAAACTGGGAGTCATAACGAAGAGCACTCTTTATCCATCAGAATCAAAGGAAGGAGGTGGGGGGCGGGCCGTGGCGGGACATGAACAGAAACAAAGAAACCTATCAAAAAGTCCCAAGGAAGAAGGTCGGAGCAACGTTTGGAAAAAAGGTGAGGGTAGGAGGGATAAATCGCCATTCGTAAAGGAAAAAACCGGAAGAATCGGCAAGGACACGTCTGAATGAAAAAAGGCCAAGGCGGAAAAACGACTCGGGAGGTGCACTAATAGGCCCCTGCAAACTGAGACGTGACGCAGGAGCGTAGGAAGAGAAAGCACGGTGTCGCAAGTGCCACAGCCGCAAGGATTTACCATCAATACAAGCCAAATACCTAAGAAATCTTTAAACGGGGGGTAACTTGATCAATCAAGAATGGTGGTCGAGGATGATGACGGGTGGGTCGTTTGGTTAAAGGACTGTGCAGGCGTGCAAGGGCCAAAAAAGGGTGAGGAGTCGAAATGGGACGCTACCTGGAAAAAGACAAAAAAAAAAATCCTAAGAATAGGCCGGGCGGAAAACTACGAATCCCAAAGGAGTAGAATTTGCTCACAGGCGCACTATCGCGACAAAAGGGAAACACTCGGAAGAGGGGCGGCTGTGGCAACGAGAAAAAAACGAAAAGGGCAAGGGGGGAAGGCGGACGAGCGCAGAAACTCAGGGTAGGGAGTAACCTGTGAAAAGCACAAAGACGACAGCAGCTATGTCAGCACACGCCAGACAAAACACCAAACCACATGGATCCGGCCCTCGCGGGGGGGTCGGAGAGAGGACGCAGTCGTCAAAAAAACGTATAACCAGACGCACGTCAGACAGTCAAGGCCTGGGACACGGAAGGGAGTTCGAGGGGGGGAAACTGCAAGAGGTATGGCAAGATCACCAGACTCCTCAAAAAAAAGTGTGAGATGGGAGGTTCAACGTCAGAAATCGAAGATATGGGTAAGGTTTCCAGTCAAAGGCCCGAAGGTAAAAAAAGACAAAAAGAGAAAAAAAGAAAGACTAAACATGTACACCAAAAGATGAAGTTCAAAAGAAAAGGGGCCAAGGAACTTCGCGGGGGAAGATGGGCAACGAACAAAGTATTATTCAATAATCCCCAAATCAAAGAAAAACGGTGAGAGGCATTTTTGCGCCATCACAACATCGACACGGTAAATGTGGGGAAACCCAAAAATGCGGTAAAAAGACCAATAAGAGCTCGCCCTTTGGTGACAGGGACCACAGGGAACCGCACCCACGGACCTCAGTCGATTATCCAAAGCGTAAGAACAAACGCATAAGCCGCAGTTGGGAAAATCAGTTCAGAAGGGGGGGAAAGGGTCAACGAAAAAGTCTCACCCCCTATAAAAAACAAAAAACAACAGGGAACATAGGGGGGAGAGAAAAAGGATTGAGCCACCTGGGTGGAAAAAAGGCCTTTAACTACCGTGGAAGAAAAAACGGTCAAGGCGGTCTGGAAGTCGAGAGAGATGTGGTTTCGGAACAGGACACAAAGCCGGATCGTGCAAGGGGACTTACTGGGCTCAGAAATGGGGGGGAGGAAAAAAAGTGCCACCGGCTCGTTGAACTTTGGCCGAAACAAACAAGGGGAAGACGAAAACCGTCCCGGTGTTGTAGATTGAAAATGGGAATTGACATCTCACGACGGCAGGGATTTAAACGAGGGGGGGAAAGTCCAAAACAAAAAACTTGTGGAAATTGGTGTCCGTTCTTTCATCGAAGGGTCCACGGACCTTCATGCTATGGGGGGGGAGAATCAAAAAGAGAGAATGGAAAAAAATGTGACCCTCAAACATAGAAAAAGGGGACTGAACAAACGAAATGGAGGAAGTGACCCCCCTGTGGGGGGGGGTGGAGACGGGGTTGAAAGTGGCAACACTCGAGGGGGGCAGCTTGGGGACAAGATGGGTCTCCAAGATGTCGAGACTGGCGGAGAAAAGAAGAAGAGTTTACAAAGGGATGTCGAGACGTTGAGTCTCTGGTTTGCAGAACCTTGGAAACCTTGCAATTTGAAAATCCAAGGGGGACAAACAGGGAGGAGGGACGAGATTCAATCCATAACATAGTGCCAGAGAAAAAAGGGGGACAACAGAACCTACAAGGAGACCAGTAGCTTGGGTCCGAAGGGAGAGGGAAAGAGGACACCAGCAAGGCAGCAGCGTGCCCTCGTCGTAGACCTCTTGAGATGTAAGTGCGGAGGGAAGGTTGGGGGGGGGGGGTCGGAGGGTTGCAATGTGAGGTAGTGCGAAATCAAACCCTGGGGAAGCAAAAAACAAAGGGGGAAGTACGGAAAACGAAACCATCAACCATCAAATAACCGCACGAAGAGGAATGAGAAAAGACCCGCAAGAAACGTTAACGAAAAAAAAAATAAAGAAAAAAAAAAAAAAAAAAAGAAAAAAATGAGGGCTGGGGGTTACGGGTAACCCCGCTTAGCGGGGCAAAGGGGACACACGGAGGGAGGAAACAATGCGAGGCGTTTGGCAACCTATCTTTAGCCTCACGGAAGACAGGTGGGGCCATTTTTCACAGAGGGACGGGGGGTAATTCAGGAAGGCCGATGCTATTAGATAAAAGAAGAAGGACAAAATTGGAGGAAAAGTGGAAGACAAGACTGTGAAGGACAGAAAGGCCTTTTATAAAGACGCGTGTTGAGGAGACGAACAGTACGCACTACGCGAAAATGGACACAAGGGGGGAGACAGAGCGGAGTGAAGGGTGAGAAGGATTGGAGACTTGAGGGAGGCCCGGAAAGGCGTAAACTGCACCTGCATTTGGTCGAAACCGAAGGCAAAACTTGTCCTCAAAGGGTGGGGGGGTTCTTGCGAGGCAAGGAAAAAACAATGGGGGACGAGTTGGAAAGGGGAGGTGCAGAGAACGTGAAGAAAAAAAGGGGCACCACAAGCGGGGGTTGGGAACTCTATAAATGAATTGAAATTGACCGTGAGCACATTTAGTTGAAAAGGGAAGGAAGCATCGGAACTGCTCGTGGGGCGGAAATTGGCCTTGAAAACGAAAATAAGAGTGGTGAGGAAAAGAAAGAAGTTCTGGGGGTCGCCGTCTTTAGTGAAAAAAATCACACTGAGGTAAACAACATGGGAGTGAAGTAAAAAAGTCGTGCAGTCTGAGGCTCATAATGTAGACAGCAAAGGGAGCCACGGGGGACAGGAGGGGGGGGGAGGAATCAACTTTCCAGGGAAAGTCCTTTGTAAACGCGATGGGTTAAGGACACTGACCTGGGAGGCAATGGTGGGGGGCCAATGGGCTTAAGAAACTGGTGGAGCAACACGAAGCCCTGAAGCTTCTTGGGCGGCGAAAATAGAGTTAAAAAAGCGTTGCAAAGGGGAGGAAGGGGGTCCCAGGAAAGGAAAAGGAACCCGCACTTAACAAGACAAGGCAAAAAAGGATCGACGGGCCGATTAAAAGGCCTGGGCTTTATTAAGAAAGGTAGGGGAGGGGGGCCCAAAGATCCGCGGAAACCGGGGGGAGGGAAACTAATGAGGGGGGGGGAAAATGTCGTGGTAAGGAAGAAGCACGGAGCATGACGAAAGGGGGGGCAATTTTGTAATAAGCGATGGACCAGTGTTTTAACCGAGGTGCACAGCCTTCAGGCCAAAGGGCGGGGGACTACCTGGGGGGTTGAAAACAGCAAGAAGCAGGGGAACGGCAAAATAAATCAAGAAATCTTACGGAATTAAAGACCCATTTTGAAGAAAAGTTGATGGGGAAAACACGGCAACAATTGAACGTGGGGTATTAGAAACCAACAGGGGTGTTGAAAAGGGGAAAAGGGAAAAACCGGCTAGTAGCAACCCCACTGAAAAAGGGGAGCTTGCAAAAGAGTTTCATTCGGATCTGGGGGGGGGCCGGTGCAAAGCAAGAAAGGCTGTCACACCGTGCAGGCGCTGGGTAGACTGTACAACTTTTCAGTGTGTTCAGAAGAAAGGGCCAGAATAGGGGAACGTGACAAGGGAGGGGGCCGGAGCAGAGGGACGCCCGGGGTAAGAAAAGGCAATGAATCAACAAAAGAATCGATGAAACGGCAAACATTGCGGCCCACCCAAAGAGCTGAAGGGACATAGGGGGTGAGCAAGGGCACTAGATGGGATAAAGCAGGGGGGAAGTCCTCTAAACAGGGGAAAAAGAAACAGAAGTCTTAGTAAGGGGGGAAAAAAATGAGGGGGGGCCACATTACATCGAGTGACAGGTATTTTTACGGCGCCAGGGGACACACAAAAACCCACGCGCACCGGAAAAGAAGGTCCCAAAAAAAAGAAAACCGCCCCAAAGTTTCCGCGGGGGGGGGGGGAGGAGGAACTGGGCGCCTGGCAAGAGTCTTTTCGGGGGCCACTAAGAAGATTCACAATCAAATGGCGATGTGGCTAGGAGAATTCTGTAAAAAAGAGAAACAGGGGTCCTGGTGGTGTGAAAAAAGGGGGACGGCGGAGAAAAGAAACCAGAAAGCATCCTGTAAGAGAGCCGGGGAGGTGCCCGAAGGGAAAAAAAGAAGGGGAAAAAAGCCAGTGTTGAGTGTGAAAAGCCGAGGGCTACGGTACGTAGAAGAAATGGGAGCCGGAAGAAGCCTTCGGAACGACATCGGACCAAAGCAGAACTGATGATCACGTCAGATCATGCAAAGGAAAGGGGAAAATTGACCTCTTGGAACTCGAGCAAAAAGGTGTAATCGGAAAAAACCATTACGTTATACTGGAGAGAAACACGAAAAAAAAGAAAGACTGAAGGAAAAAAAGATGAGATGGACGAAACCTCCCGTGAAATGGACATCTCGATTTGTCCTTACGGAGGAAACTCATGCGAAAGGAAAAAGTGACAGGTATCACGAGAGGGAAAAGGAGGTGGGGAGTCTTATGGACCGGGTCAGGGTCAATGTGAGGCACGCAGAGTCGAATACGTCACGGTCACTAAGACGAAAAGGACTGAATTACAGCTCGAAAAATTGAGGTTTCGATTGGAAAAAAAAAAAAGACGGCAAAAAGAGTGGTCAGAGCAGTGGCCATTTCGGCTTCCGGGAACAAACCAGAAAGAAAACACGAGAGTGAAGAAAATAAAGAGAAAAGGGAAGGGGACAAGGAAATGTGAAACACGGGGTAGGCGAAAAAAGAGGACCCGTTGAACCACAGAAGAATAGCCCGCTGTCATATGACCAGGGGTTAATCGAATGGCTTAAAGTAACGGCAAGAAATTGACACCAAACGGAAAAATTAAACCAGACAGCACCCAGAGGGTGCCCAAGAGGGATCAAAGGCGGACATCAGGATGCCCCGCCAGCCCCGTGAGGGACGAGGGAAAAACTGAGTGTTCAGAAAGAAGAAAGATTTGGAAATCAAACGATCTCCAGGGATCGAAGGTAAAAACTGGTGGGGCAAGAAGTGGACAAATCGGGAAAGGTAAGCGAGGGAGCCAGCTATTGCAAGATTTCCAAAACGAAGTTTAAACCCAAAACCCACAACAACAACAAAATGAATCTGGCAAAGATCATCAAATGCGAACTGGGGGGGGGAGCCAAGCTGGTTTCCTTCCCAAGACGAAAGAGGTCGGTGTCAACTAAATGCGTCCCGTAAACAAAGACAGAGGGGACCAGAGGGGGCCAAAGGTTTACGAAAAACATTCCCAGGGCCAGGGAGGGAGGACGGGAACCAACAAATGGGAAGATCAGAAGGGACACAGAATTGGAGGAGACGTGCGGTGATCTCAAAGACCAAACAGGTCAACCAGAGAAAACGGGAGTCGGGAGATAGATCCGCAAGAAATCTCCATAATTTCCGGGACCCGAAAAATGTGGAAAACGCAGGCGAAAGCCATCGGCAGCACGGCACAGTGGGTGGCAGCAGCACCAACCCTCAAAAAGAGGGCAGATTTAAAGGGCCGGACAAATGGCGAGGGGCGGGAAGGCGCCGAAAAAAAAAATCCGGCTCCTATAATGCCAAAACCCGCCAATTGGTAGGAAAAAATTAATCAAATCAGAGTCCGGCCGGACGGGATAAATATAAGGCCAAGAATCAAACAAGATAGGGGCGGTGGCTGGCCCAAGGATGAAAATCCACCTGAAGGGGTTTGCCTGGACAAGTTGAAGATGGCATCGTTCAGAGGGGAGGAGGAGGATCAATTATAACCGTCGAAAGGCTGGTCGCAAGGAAAAAAGAGAAATCAGAACTTGACCAATCCTGCAGCTTAAGAAGGTAGGGAAAAAAACTACGACTGTGAACTGGCGATCCGAAATTATCCGGACAAACTTTCAAAAAACGTAATAAAGTCCTAACTCCGGCCAGCCAAAGGACCGCCTACTACACGTCAGGTTTGCCAATCGACCGGGAAAACCCTGAAGACGGTCAAAAGAGAAAAGTACTGACGTCATTCAAAACACGCCGGTGGCTAATGAAAAATGTGTCCCAGGTGCCGGGAAAGGAACACATCGGCCAACTTTGTTGTCATTGGGGTAGCGGAGGGGGAAAACGCGGATGGAAGTTTATGGCCCGGGTCAAAACGTCAAGATGCGTTACGGTGAACACATTAAAAAATCACACCTCAGGGAGAAAAAAAAGGGCCTGTGGAAAAAAAAAAATAGGAAAAGAGGGGCAAAAACAATCGCTCAGTAAAAATCACTTGTCCGTTTGACGGGAACTTCAAGCAAGGGGGACAATAA
>Ga0179591_1306971_pt1 | contig 16800 bp, 18 predicted proteins | sample CZOMad2_1_08_16f_FD_182891 | JGI IMG/M metagenome (GOLD analysis project Ga0179591, IMG submission 182891) | Vadose zone soil fungal communities from Angelo Coast Range Reserve, California, USA - CZOMad2_1_08_16fungal (PacBio error correction) | ecosystem: Environmental > Terrestrial > Soil >...
GCTAAAGAAAAAAAGAAAAAAAACTGACCAAATTTCCAGGAAAAAAATGCACAGGAAATCGGAAAAGAACCTTCCTAAGAGAATCGGCAAGCAGGACGAATCTAAGGGGGACTTGTCCTGGGAAGGTCCAATCGAGTTGAAGGAAAAAGGCTTTAAAAGAGAGAACATCGAGGGTCGAGAATTACTCCCCCAGACTGATTGTTGTAGACGCGAAAAGCCTGGGAAAAAAAAAAAATGCGGGACAAAAAAAGCTTCAGCAAAAGCTGGGGAGAGGTCAGACTCCAATCACGGTCAGCCAAAAGTCATGTCTGGACTGGCGATACTGGCTGAGAAATGAAAAAAAAATGTCAACGAAAGGTCCGTTTAAAAAGTTGACTGATTGTGCAGAACACGCAGCAAAAAAAAGAGCAAGTCACCAGGTCGGGTCAATCTGCTGCAGGGTCTCCGAGTGAACCAGATATCGAATTAAAATATCGGATCGAGAAAAATCGATCCCACGCCAGTGACAGGCGTAAGACCGACGGAAAGGAGGACAGCGTGACCCTGCAGCGCCTGCGTGAGAAGGGGGACGTCCCTTGTTGAGAAAGGGTCAGAAAAAACGAACGCGGAGGGGGGAAAAAAAGTCAACTGCGGTAGGGAGAAGGTTAAATGCGACAGGGTAAAAAAATGGGGGTAGGACGTTCAGTTCAGAGGTCTCAAAGCACGAAACGCACAACCCCACCAGGGACCAAAAGTTACGAAGGACCCCCCCAAGAACGGCCGGCACGAGAAGAGGAATGCCACCCGTGAGGGGCGGTAGGGAGAGGTTTCAGGTGAGGAGCGGAAGCCATGATGCTGTATCAGACGCCGGAAGCGGTTGGCACCAGCTCAAACAGGCGAAAACCTTGCGGCGAATCCTGGGGGGGGGGGAAGGGTTCTTTCACATATACTACTTAAATGTGAGGCGGTAGGAGGGAAGGGAGGTGAAAGTGGAGTAAGGGAAGGGGGTGGGGAGGGGAGGGGTGGGTCGCGCTTCACTGGTGGTGCCGTGGGTTGGCTTGTTGGTCAAGGGGATAGGGGGGTGTCTTTCCTCCGCTTGAGGGAACGCGCGTTTGCGGCCCCCGGGACCGTCCAGGGTTCCTACAAGGAGTGTGGGGGTAAGGGGTGTCCGATGCGGGGTGAGGGGGGGGCAGAAAACTTGGGGGTGGATCACCCTCGGTAGGGGGGAATACTACACCCGTAGAGGGGAGAAAGTCTGGCTGGGGGATAGGTACAGAAAAGGACAGGCGGCAGAAGGGACACATTGTTCCGACCTGGCTTGCAGCGCCATCTCAGGGGGGACGAATTGAGTTGGCAGGAGGATGTTAATCGCATTCACAGCACGCAAAAAAAAGCCTAGAAAGAGGGAACTGGTCCAGCCAATCAGAGGGAAGCCCCCTGCAGATCTCCGTCCGAAGTGCTTTGAACCGGGGAAAACTAGTCGCGAACAAGTGGGAGATGATGCCTGGAATCAGGGTCAAAAAAAAACGCGGCGACCTAAAAGGAATCTTCTTCAAAAAGGAGAAAGCCTTCAGGGGAGGGGAGGAGTCCCCCACCCCCAAGGCCCCATGCAAGCTCGTCGCGAAGCCAGGATGGTGTCTAATGGCCAGGCCGCGTATAGAAATTCAGGGAGCCTGGGGGGGGGCATAAAGGGTGAAATTTGGGGGGGGGGTAAGGGGTGGGGGGGGTTGGGGGGGGGGGGAAATTGTGGACGGGACGGTGATGTCGCGGGGACCATTTTAGTAGATTTGAACGAGAAGCTGTTCTACGGTAACAAGGAAGGACCATCTCCCATACCGGGGGGGAAAAGGGATAAGGAAACCACATGGGGAAGAAAGGCGACAAGCGTCGTAATCGGTTTGTCTCCAGCACTATGAGGAGCTATGCCTGGAGAGAGTTCATGGGCCGCTGGTACTGTAAGGTGCCGGGTCCTTCAAAGGAGAGGATTCGAAGAACGGTGAAAGTGAGGAAGAGAGAATGCATCCAAAGGAGAGCCTGAACGTCCGTTCAAGGAGGGGCAGTAGCAGCCCATGAAAAACAACGGCCACGCGGTGCTGGAGGTAAGGGAACCGGATAATCTCCATATCAGAACTCTGGAAAGGAAAGATCTTCCTCTGCCTCAACTCCCAGGGAAATCAAAGGGGGGGGAGAAAAGACGAGATAGTTGGGAAAGACACTCGGCAAGTCAGCTATCTTCGGAAAGGCAAGTCTAAGAACTGCACATTTCCGAACCGAAAAAAACGGAATCGTAAATGTGTTCTGGACCTTCACAACCAACCTCCGGCAAGGGAGGGGGGGCGGGGCAAGGGACAAGAATCCACTGGAGGGCCAGAAATGGAAAATCGGACCACTAAGGGGCACAACTTACAACCAGAAACTAAAAAAAAGGAGACGAACTTTCGTCGACATCTAAGCCTGGCGGGGTTCAAAAACTGTCGCAGAACCTAGACGAGTGTTGGGCCCGGTCAACTGGAAGCCATGCGTCCTGGAGAAATGGGTCGGATGGTGAAAAATACCATAGGACGAAAAAATTACTAACCTGGGCCCGGAGCAGTAGAAGAGGAAATTTTCCGGACTCAAAAGGGAGCAGTAAAAAGGGGGAGGGCGCAGTGGCCAAAAAAGAACACATCGCTCAAGTTGAGGGGGAGTGCGCGGGGCATGGGGGGGAAGGGCTGCAAGCCTCTTGGGAAATGCAGGTGGGTGACTAAATGAGGGCTTCGGAATCGGGGTTGCTAGCTAAAAAGTCCGCCTGATACGACATCAACTTTAGAAAGGGGGAAAAAGGTCGTGCAAGCAAAAGGGAACGGTCAGCGTAGCCCGAGAGAAGGCTGAAGTTAGGAGTGGGATTTGGGAGGGCAGTGTATGTTGGGAAATGACTGAGAAACTAAGCACGACAAGTAGGGGAACAAATTAGATGGACGAAAGCGCCGTCAGGGGCCATCTTGAAAAAAAAAAACCATCCCTTCCTATCGAAGTCGGCGGGAAGTTTGATTCGCGAGGGAAATGGGTCAGTGGAGGACAATGAGATTTCCCCAATCAAAAAAGGGCCGAGGGGATCTTATAAGCGCCAATTTTGCGAAAAGGAGGAGCCAATATAAAAAACTCCATTCACACCATGAAAAGTAGGACATCAAGCGAACTTCGTAGAAAGGGAAAAGCAAAATCCGGAGGGGACAGCGCGCAAGGAGTGGGCTGGGGGGAAATCCTCATTAGCAAAAAAGCTCAAAAAGGGCCTCTGTTCCGCAAGAGAATCTCGCTGAGGGGGAGTGGAAGAAAAGCTCGCTCTTGAAGAAAGATGGGAGGGGGAACAGAAACAGGGGGGGAAAATTTTTTCGGCGAACTTGCTGAGAAAAAAGTCACAACCTAGCCTTCTCATTCAAAAATGGGTCACCGTAGAAAACCCTAGGGAGGAAAGTCGTATGGCTACTCTGTAACTCGGCGTGTACGGGACGGGGAAACAAACGCACGTTCCAGGCGAGTTAGAAAGGTCAACGGAGTTCCGCAGAAGGTACCCGCTATCGTAAACTTGAAAAACGTCGCTGGGGGGAGATAAAAAGGAATCCGATAAGCTCTCGAGAGGAAAAGTGGGGTTTGTGAACTCGTGTCCAGACGGTTCCGCAATAGGGACCAGAATGCGTCTGGTGGCCTCAGAGGCGTTGCGAGGAGGGTGCCGGAGGACTGGAAGCTCACCAACGGGTCTGAATGAGGGGAATTGGCAAAGTATCGCAAGACTACGAATCTGAGGTGGGAGAAGGGGGAGGGGGCCCCTGTGGCGACCGAGGGTGCTGAGATGGGAAGAACAAGAATGGCTCCATACGGAACGAGAAAAAGGAGTCGGGAGCGTGTATCCAGGGGAGGATCTCGCGTCGAGAAGGGGAGCGGACTCAATGCCATCAAAAGGGACCGTCTAGTGACGTCAAAAGAGGAGAGGTCGCCTCTCCAGAGGACCTAGGGAGGAAAAGAGGCCGGAGGGAGGGTGGACGGACATTTGAATAATGGGGTTTCTTATTGGTCGGAGGTATCTAGCTCAACAAAACGGAGGGAGAGTGATATCCGCAAAATCAGCCATCATTGAAGACCCGGCCTACGATCCAAAAAAAAAGGCAAAGAATCGGAGCCTGCAAATAAAGAGGCTCTTTGTAAGGACAGAACGGTGAAGGAATGCTGGGATGAAGATGCACGCTACGAAGCAGCTAGTGGGAGAAACAGAATCAATTTTTTCGTTAGGGACGAACTCTTCGTGGGTCAAAACGCGTCAAAAGGAACAGGAGGGGGCAAAGGGGCTCTCCAAAGCGCAAAAATCATTATTCTCAGGCCTGCATTCACGGTGAAAAACCCCGGGGGGGAAAAAGGGAACGGCATTAGGGGGAAGACCATATGAAGAAAACGCAGCGAAAAACCCTCCAAAGACACAAGGTCGTACGGTCTTTAACTTTGACACCACGCCAAGAAGGGAAGGTAACGAGAGAATAATGAGATTGACGAGGTGACTCCCCAGCGCGCGCGGAACGGAAAAGGAGCTACGTCAAAGGGAAAAAGAAAACATTGTCCAGGTCCCAAGGGACCGCGGTTTATGAAGGAAGGGGTTAAAAAGGTAAGCAGAAGAATTTGACCGCCCCGAAACGCGGTTGCGGCTATCCTGGTCCATCGCATCGAGACTGAAAGGGGAAAGGGAGGGGAAACTTCATGGTAAATCCGCCGGGCGCCTCGTAATAAACCCAAAGTACCACCGGGGGGGCCTACGGACGAAGACCCTCCGGAGGTGAGGGAAATAGGAAGGGGTGCCGCGTTAGGTATTTAATACACCTAGCGGAGCACAGTATGCCGTGCGAATCGCAGGGGGAAAAGAGTTGGTGCACCAGGAGCAAAAACGATGCGCGCGTCCAACCGGATTAACAACTAGTTCGAGTGGATGGTCAAGAAGTTTTTGAATGGCCGGGAAGAGTGGATTCTTCGAAGAGTGCTTAACAGGGGAGACCACTATTACCCGCGTGTGGTTACCAACTTTTTCAAAAACCAGACTGTTTGGGGAAAAAAAAAACAAGGCCCCGCCGAAGCAACGTTTAAGAGGGGGGAATTGGTTGGGACCGACAGAAGTTCGATGAATAGGGATAGGTCGGAGCCTGTGTCCCCGCACCGACGGGCCCTGAAAGAGAGTCCGTCGAAAGAATGGGCGCATGTAGCATCGCTTCACATACACAAGCCAATCCATCATACCCCGAATGCCCAAAGGGTCAATCGACGCGGTCCGAAAAGACAGGATTCGCACAGCCGGGAAGGAAAGTTAAGCGGAGTCGGAGACCTCTAAGCCGAGTGTGCATTGACTTTCTCCAGGAGAACCGAATAACTGCATCTGTCCGGAGCATGCCCCAACAAAGAAGAGGAACGCATGGCGCACAGGCCCCCCAAACACCCCAAAAAGAAAGATCGGAAGGTTATCAATTCGCCTCGTATCGCGGAAGGGGGAGGAGCCCGGGGCATACCATAAATCGTGAGAGTTTGGGTAAGAAAAAAAGAAATATGTGGGGAATCGACGGGCTTTTAGGAAGGAAATAAAGGAAAGCCATCCCCATGCCAGCCCAGGAAGAAAAAAAACCCAGGGGATATGTCACACAGTCGTTCGCCTTGCGCAGAACACTCACGGCCGCAAAAAGGGGGCAGACTGAGTCGTAAGGGGGGGACCTTTCAGATGGCATAAGCAAAGTCGCAAGGTACCTCTGGTGGGGGGAAGAGAAGTTTTACTTGCGGAATATTCAGCCTGACTTCTCAGGGAAAGGCGCAGTTAAGCAGTAAAAAACAGCCATTACCAAACCATCTAAAGCGCGGTGGCGGGTCCAAAAAACAAATTGGAAGCAGGACCGATGCGGGGTTGCAAAGAATAGAATAGAGAACCGTAGCTCGCTCAACTCCACTCGATAAAAAAAAACAGGAGGAGGAGAGATTGCAGGCGATCAGATGGAGGCCTCCGCTGGGTCTTGGAAAATATCGAGAAGAAATTTCCTGGGGGCCTCCTCCCCCGTCGCGGAAGGAGTTGAATTCTACAGGACCGCCGTCAAGGAAGCGAAAGGGGGGGAAGGGAAGATAGGCCGCAAGTCAAAGGGAGGCTAAGGGCGAGCGGGTTGCCGAGGCAAGGCCCAGGAAATCATCGACAAAACTTCGGGAAAATCGTCATTTGCTGCTCACGAAAAGTACAAACGACGGGTTGGCCGTAAAAAAAAAAACCGGGTCACTGTCAGTGGAGGCAAAGGTGATTGTACACGAAGACCCAGCGGACGATGAGGATAACCTGGCCAAAAAAACTCCCTAAAAAAATCATAAGATCAGGGGGGGGAAAGCCCTCCCTGACAACGAAGGGAGTACGCGAGGGGGAAGAGCGAAACAACATCGCTATGATCGCTCATTCAGGGTACAGGTGGAAGGCGCCTTCCTTCTTTCTTGAGAAGCTGGGTGGGGAAGATGCAGGAAAGCGGCGGGCTAACCTCGCTAATGCAAATAGAAAGAAATAAACGCGTAAAAGAGGCAAATAGCCGGCTGTCCGAGCAAAGCAGTGGATGACGTTTGAATTTCGAGAGAGTGGCTGTAGGGGAGAAAATGAACTTCAGAAAAGAAATTCAAAGGGGCGTTAAAGGACGAATGAACGTACTACGCCCTTTTAGAAAAAGGGCTGGAAAAAGATCTCTGACCCGAAGACCTCGCGAAGAGGCAACCGCCATGAAACGTCTTCCAGTCGAGGGAGTTAGGGTCGTTGATACAAAAAAAAGGGGATTCAAAAAATTAAGACCAACCAGAGACTGCGTCCGACGCCCGGGTGGCAAAGGCGGACGAAATCCCACCTCGCAAAGGGGGAAGGAACACCCCTACCGGGCGGACCAGACCTCGCGGATAGAGGGGGGAAAGGGCACACAAAGGGACTAGCAAGGGAGAGAAAATGTTGGGGCTGCAGCCACCTAGAAAAAGGCCGCGATCTCCGAGGGGGAGCAATGGTTTGCCCCTCGTTTAAGAAAAAAAGCGAATCAAAAAAGAATGACCTCACGACTCTACCAAGAAGGGCTGGGAGAAGAGGAACAGTGGTCAAGGGTGTTTTGGTCTTTTACGTCTCACGTCTGTAGAACCCCATGAACGTGAAGATCAAAAGAACAAAAATTTAACCCGTTTCCAAGCATACGTTCGTCTCACCAATTAAAAGTGGTCGATCGTGCGTAGAATCTTTGGGAAGTGTAAAACTGATGTCAAAGAGCAAGGGACGTCATCAACCCAAACTAAAAAAAGGTGACACGCATTTCCCAGGGGGCTGGTCTTCGAAAGAGAGGAAAAACTTAAACCCTGAAGGGAAGGCGAGGGGTCGACGGGAAAGCAATAGACTCCTTCACTCTATAGGCGATTGTTTCTACGCGTTAAAAAAAATCAACGTGGGAAGATCAATCGTGGACATTCCATTGAGAGTTCCTGCGCAGCCGTTTCAAGTGTTCGGACAAACAAAACCGGCAAAAAGATGCGGTGACATTGGAAACATTGAAGAAAGGCAAGTCTCTAAAAAAAACCTCAAAAAAATGAATTTGGGAAAGACGGAAGCCCTTGTTGCAAGCCCGCATTGAGAAAGCTGTTGCGGGAACAAGAGGGGCGCCATAGGTCACCGAGGTGGTTATCGCTCGAGTTGAGGAAATCGCGGGGAGGATGCAGTGCCTCAAGGACATCAAGGACTACCGGCTATGAAAGCTAGCGCGCACCGTTCGCCAACCAGGAAAATTGCCTGATCGAGGGCGGCTCTGTAAACTCGTCTTGCGGGATGGAACGCATGGGGGGGGGGAAAGGAATGGATTTAAATAAAGGCAGGCTAAACAACACGGAGGAGAGGAAAAGAGAGATCATCCCCTTGACAGTCCGTCATCACCTTAAAGAAGACCCCCGAAATCGTTCAAAAAGTAAATCGGACAAGCAGCTGAGAACAAGTTTTCCAACCGTGTAGGAACCGGGGTCCTGGCTATGGCTTCCAGTAAAAAGAGGGGAGGACGCATCCTCTCGATCCGCAAAAAAGAAAGCCGTTGGTGGGAGTTCAAAAGGCGCCAAGCTCTGAAAGGCAACCAAAGAAAGGTGCGGAACAAGTCTCTACCCAAGAAAAAAAAAGTTCAGGCCACCCCATGAGAGAAAATGAGAAGAAAGGGCTGGGAGAAAAGTCACACAGACCTATGTCCCGGCATTCCGTTGGTGAAAAGAACCAGGGTCCAAAAAGGGGAAAGCAACGTAAAAACTGAAAACTCTGAAAAAAAAGCCATTCTGGTAACTCTACGAGGGGGGGTGAAAGAAGTGAATTAAACACACGAGACATCGTCAAAGGAATAGAGATTCGCTCGCCTTCAGTCCCCAAACGACAGTTCGGAATTGTCCGGAGAAGGAAAGGACGCAGAATTAGCAATCAGAAAAAAGTCCGAATGAATTCATGGTTGAAGGACGTAAATGTGAAAATCTTTTCACCGCAACGAACTTTCACCGAGGAAACTAAACTGCAGGTCGGACTGTCTGGGTGAAGAAGGGGGGGGAGAGACAGCGGAATCCCGGGTAGGGAAAGGTCATGTGGTGAGGGGACGAAAGCGTCCAGCACCCCAAAAGGTTTGAACCAAAAGGAAAAAAACCTTCAAACGAAAAAAGCTCTTGGGGAAAGGAACACTTCCGCAGGTATGAAATTTAAAAAAGAGGAGGGACGGAAAATAAAGAATGCGAATCGCGGCCGTGCAAGGTTGGGACGGCGCAACTTATGGAGACCAGTCTTCTGAAAAAATTCCAAGTGTGACCGTGTCGGAAATAGATGAAATGAATAATTTCGATGTGAGGGGCACAAGGGGGTGATTCTTTATATGGGGGTCTTGGAACGCGAACAGGATAAAAAAACGCTGAAACAGGGGAAGCAACGCTTTGTTTGGAAGAAGGGAAAAAAAAAAAAAAAAGCAGGTGGTAATCCACGAAGAAGCCGAGACGAACAAGGGAACGGGGCAAATTTCGGGGGCACAGAAGGAGTGAGACGGAGATGGCCTTATTCCAAAAGGGGAAGAAAAAGCCTTAAAGCTGATTCGAAATCCTGCAACTATACTGGGAAAGAATGGGAAAGTTCATATAAATATACACTCCCGACAGCCCACAAAAGGATCGAATAAAAAAACAGCCAACGAGAACGAGGTAAGAAAACGGGAACGTCTCGACGAGGGCAGAGGGAGACCTCTTCTCTGACCGAAGTGGGAGGGCGTAGAAATGAAACTTTAGCTAGTTGGAGCAGCAGACGCTCGAAACTGAGGTCCGGAACACAGGCGAAAACGAAAGAATCAGAAGTACGTAACCAGAAGAGCATAGCTATCGCGACATGAAGACGACTTTTGGGGATTGCCACGGAGAAATAGATCCTGAAGTTGGGGACAAAGGGGATAATCGTTGAGATTTGGCTCACCGGCCAGACATTGTGGGGAGGAAGCCATAGGCAGTCGTCACCAGCGACGCCACAAGAATTCCGATGCCGACCACAAAACTGTGGAACATGTGTCAGCCGATTCGAGGGGGTACTCGGGCGGGAACTGCGGACTCTTGAGGAACTGAAATTCCTGGGCCTGGAAGGGGGGGTGCCTTCGTCAAGGTCCAGCTGTCCGTAACGTTGACGGGGAACGCCATCGACACCTCAAGGTCTGCTCCGGACGGCTTAAGTAAGGTACAGGCAAAAAGTGCAAACCGACTTCGGTTAGGGCTTGAACGGAAATGTGGAGCGAGCTTGTCAGGACTCAGGATGCTCAAAGCAAGACTAAACAGAGAAAAAAACACAAAGCGGAAAAGAACATATATAGGATGGGAACTAAAAGTTGCGCTCTAGAGATTCTGCTCGAAAAATCAACGGCTTACAAAATGACCGCTCTCAAGGGGGAGGGGAGGGACGGTGCATGCTTGGAAGGGAGGGAAAGGTGGCCGTCACTGAGCAAGTGTAACATGTCCTAGGAAAAAAAAAAAAGACGTTCTTTACGTCGCGCGGACCGTGGGAGAATGGGGAAAAAAAAGGACATATCAAATATTAACTCATCGACTCCAAAGGGGGGGCCTTCTCAATAGAGCGTTTTGCTCCCTATAAAAAGAACTGTTGCAAGGATCCCCAGGGTGGTTGGAGAAGGCGGGGGGATGATTTGCAGGGAAGCAAGTTTGGGAAAGGTTGGGTATTCCTCAAAACCTTTCAAAAACCCCCGCCGTGAAAAATGCCACGATCTTGTGTCTCAAAAACCAGGAACCTGAAAGGAGGTCAGGAGCGCACCGACAAACAAAAAAACCGTGCTAGCTTAAACAAGCGCGGGGCCTTGGGGGGGGACGGGAGACATTGGCAAGTCGGCGTGTCAGAAGGATTGGACGACAGATCAGTTCGTCGTAAGGGAGGAAAACTGGAGAATAAAGCCTGAGGAGGGGAGGAATGGAGAAAAACGGCAACACTCGGAAAGAGGAACGTCAGGGGTCTTACCGATACACTACGTGGGAGAAAGAAAGGGGGATGATAGTGGCGGGCTACTGGGGGAAAATTGAAATACAAAACCTTCAAAAAGACAGAAAGAACGGATAACGGATCAATGGTCGAAACTGCAAAGAACCGAGGACATTGGGTCGGGTGTGGGGTTTATACGAATCTGGCGCTCTGGTTTTACGGATTGGGGGAGGGCATCGCCGGACCAAAAACTTCCCAGAAGGGGCCCATACTCCCATTCAAAAAAAATGGGGTGATCTCGAAAAGGGAGACGGTCGGGGGGGGGGGGAAAAAAAACAAAAAAAAAAAATTTTATAAGAGGGTTTCCCCAAGTTGTCGGAAACAACCGGGGAAGAAACGGAAAAGGACGCTTAGAGAGAAATACCCTCTGCTTACGAAGAGGACAACAAAAAGCACCGCGTCCGTGATGAACATCGTCTTAATGAAGAACAAGGTCAAAAAAAATTTACTCCGCAAGGGAGAGAAGTGAGCCGTTTTCAAAGACGCCACAGAAAAAGGGCATCATGGCTTCAAAAGAAAGCATCCCTACCTCGACGCAGGTAACTCGTCTCACGAAGCGTCTCGGGGCCCTGAGGGAGTCTTACGGAGGGTGAACATGGGAGGGGTTGGGGGGCTCGTGGTTGCGCCGACATAACGTGAACGTCCTAAAAATACTAGGTCATGAGCACAGGAAGACTCCTATGGGAAAAAAGGAGGCTCTTCTTAAGAAGGAGGTCTGACGGCTACCCGAAGAAAAAGTACTAGAACCGAAAGGGACAAGCGCTTGTGTAAGACAAGGTATCTAATGGCCGGATCAAACGACCTTACGACCGCTAGGGGAGCAAAGGACACTAAGAAGAGAAAGCGAGATATCAGGCGAGGGGTTATGAAGGAAAGCAGGGTCCGCAGGAGTTCCTGGTGGCCTTTCTTCAAAGTTTCCAGTCGGTGCAGCCGCAAGGGAATCTCAAAAACGATGCCGTGACAGTGAAAAGAGGGTCGGAAGAAGAAAGTATCCCACGAAAAAAAGGGGGGGCTGACCGTGAGCGGGGAGGTCCCCGTAAAAAAATGCGGTTGTTATTTTTTTAAGGAAGAAGAATTGCGTCCCTAAAGAAGGACAGCGGGGGGGGCGGACGCAGATGATCGATGCAAACTGATGTCGGCCTCAGCCCTCAGCCCGCGGAGATGGACGCAGAAAACGATCCTTGAAAAAGAAGCTCAGGGAGGGGGAAGGGGAGCGGCAGGGACTGGTATCACCTGAGAGAAGATCACACTTGGGTGAAAGACGGATTTCGCGGCGTGAGGAAATCTCAAACCCAGATGAGAGAGAACTCCTATCAAGAAAGAAGTCCCACCGAGCCAAAGGGGCAGTAAGAAGGAGAAACTAATCGGAACGACAGGAACCGCAAAGGAAAGCGCCGAGCGAACCGGTGGTCGAAAAAAATGCTCGTGAAGCTCCGGGGGTGGTCCTGTCGGATAATGATTCCGAGCCAGCCATGAGAACTCTACTCATCGCTAGCTCGACACGGGGGGGGAGAAGCCTTAAAAAAAATTTGTGCGGCTTCAATCGTACAGTCTGCAACATTGCTAATCAAAAAACTCTCACGGTCAGCAAAACACCGTCAGATTGGGAAGGGGCTGAGAATAAAGGCCCGGGTTCAAAGCAAGCAGCTCGTTGGTGATGCTGGAAAAAGGCCTTATGAGATAACACGCAACGGGACTACCGTCTATCCAGGACCATACCAGGAAGGGTAAACTACCTTCGGAACCTTAGGAAAGGAAAAACAAAAAAAAAGCCGCTAGTGCCTATCTAAAATCTCCTTGATCCAAACTCTCAAAAAGAAATGTCGTGTATGTTCAGGAGGAGCATGAGCTACCGAGTGGACCACAAAAAGAGTGCGGTTTGATGAAGACATTTGGGAGGAAGCCGCGAAAGAGGCTCTTATCCAGAAAAGAGAATCGTAACAGGTGGGAGGGATTGGTTAAAAAAAATCGCAGTACAGCGGTCACCTCCCGTGGATACGGAAAAGTTCAGTTGTAGCACGAAGTGCGAAAATAAAAAGCGGGGAAAAAGCACCCCCCCATGGGGGGAAAACGGACCACGAAAGAATTAGAGACAATCCGCACGAGCGAGCGAAGTGGGGAAGTCGGCCGCGGACTTCTGGACTCACCCGGGGGGGCAAAAGAGAAGCCAGACGAGTGCGGGCATAGAGGAAAGAAAGTTGCACGCCTCTAGGAATTCCAAAAGGGAGAAATCAACGGAGTTGTGACCCGGGTATCCAGGTGTATGGCAAACTACGGGTGTGGGTAGGGAGAAGAAGGATTGATCTCTCAGCGTTAAAAAAGAAAAGACAAGGCTAAAAAAAGGGTACACACTCGGGGGGGTCTTGGGGTGAAACTTGGGGAAATCAAACAGAGGGATAAATCCAAGAACCAAGAAGAACAACCTTTGACAAAAAGGGTACGGCTGTCCGCTGGGAACTTCGGGACAGAAACCGTCAAGTCGTGCAGGAGAAAAGAGAAGGGGCTACGATACTTGTCTTGGTGAGTGGCTGATGCAAAAGAAAAGGAACAACCCCTGCCAGCCACTAACCATCATAAACCGTGGCCATACGCATCTAGTCGAGTAATAACAAGACTTCGACATCCTTGACTTTTCTAAGCCGACATTTCAAAACCGGCCGTTCTGGCCTGCTTTAGAAGCGGGTTTCTAAAAGCTCGCCAAGACTGGGAAAGAAAAAAATCAACCAGAAAGACTCGCAGCATGTGTCGCTCGTAGCCCCCAAAACAAATTCACAAATCTCAAAAATGAGCGATCGTGAGATAGGAGTGGTGTCGATGCCACGGAAAAGTATCGCCGGTTTTCAAGGGTCGCAATACCATAATTATATTTGTAGAAAACAACGGGCCCAGGTTAGCTTTGGAGAAGCGGACTTCAGTACAGGGGATGCCCAGACAGACCATGCAAAAAAGACTCATGACCCCATGGCGTAAATCGGGTTGCTTTTGCGAAAAAACAAAAAGAAAAGGTGAGGACGAAAAAGTAAGGGATTCTTTGGCCGCTGGCTCTGAAGGGTGCTGCCCCAAAATTCCCTTTCCTGAAAAGGGTGATTCGGCCTAGGAGATGGAACCCCGTTACGCCTAGGAGGAAAGGAAGCTAAAGGAATTCCCGCGGCTGGTGCTTGGGTCCGAATGGAGAAGTCGGGCAATTGTCCCTCCCCTAAAAAAGAGAAGGCCCGAGGCGCAAAAAACGCTAAACAAAAGAGATAAAAAACAACCAATGAGATATGTCGTTGATGAGAGGACAGCGAAAGGGGGATGAAGGGCGTGCCAATACTAATGAGACTTAAAGAAAGCACGCGAGACGTTGACTGGTTAATGTTGACGGGAGACTTACTCCTTCATTATCAGTCAAAAGAAAAGTGCTGATGAAAAGAAACCCCAAAAGCGGTTCTTCGAAGGTATTGCTGGTACCTTCCTAAATGAAAGAAAAGCTTCCGGAGACGCTTGTCTCAAGCTCCCAAACATCGTGATTTCTTCGACCCTATTCCACAGCTGGGTTTTGCCTAGGAAGACCATTGTGGGTCACTATGGAGGAGGAAAGGATGCCTTTCTTTAGAACGGAAAATTTCTATTCCTCCAACTTCCTAATCCGCCAATCTCGAAATTTGGGGCCCCCGGCCCCCTACAACGGAAAAAGGGAAAGGGCGAGGGTCCATCGACCCACACATCCCGGGGGGGTAGGGAGGATGCTAAGAAATATAAATGGGGGACCTGTCTTCACATGTATGGAGCCGATGCGTGGGGGGAAGATTCAGTTCATGAGATAAACTCTCCAGAAAGCACAGACGAAAAAGGGGGAGGGGGTCGCAATAAAGGAAAAAAAATCAAGGCAATCGCCTGCTTCGAGCAAGCATGGGAATCTACTGATAAAACTGCGGTAAATGCGAGAGTATGAAGAGGGGGAGGGGGAATTATAAAATGACACTACATGCACAAGAGTAGGTGAAAAGGGATAACGCTTCACGACGAACAAGAAATGCTTTCTTCGGGAAGGTCAGAAGAATCGGACAGCCTTCTTCCATCCAGGCCCGTAAATGGCGAAGGGTCAAAGACGTCGGTGGAAGAGTGGGATTTCCCAAGGGAAAAAAACAAATGGACACTGGCGGACGGCCGTGTAAGCCATGTAAAGCACTGGCGTGAATAAAAATGGCGCACACTCCGTCACACCCCACGGCGACCCGTCTGAGGGAAAACTGGGAAAGGCTGGACGCCGCAGGTCGAGCCGTTTGCGCCGGGGCCAACTAAGAGGAACGAAGGTAAGCAAGTAGCAGGCCCGCAGGCATAACTAAACGACGAAGGGGCCGGCACATCTCTGAGGGGATTGCCGTTAAGGCCTAAGGGTACCATTTTTAAAAAAAAAAAATGGGTGGCGACGCGTGGTGGGGCAAAAAAAGGTACAACAATGAACGTGAACGTCCTCCCATGACTGACGACTGTAGGAACTATAAACAAAGAGGACAGGGGACTTCGTTTAAAACGTTTCGAAGAGGGAGATCTTAGCTGACCCCCGAGCCAGGTAAAGGCCAACAACCTAACTTCCAAGGGCCTGTATTACACCAGGGGGAAATGATTGAGACAACTTACGTCAACGCTCATCACCACAACTACATCGGTCGCGCGGGGGAGAGAAAAAGGGGGAAAGTCTCAGACACTACGATAGGAGGTTCACTCTGGGACATACGGTTCCGCAGGCTGATTGGAAGTATGCGTTTGGGGGATAAACATCTTTTGCAGTTTCAAGAGGAGAAACAATACAGGAAACTTAAAGAAAAAAGGAAGGAGGGGGGATGAAACGTAAGGGGGAAATCACAGTATCGCCACGGCAGAAAGTCAGGTTTTCAGCGTGGAGAGAACTGGTTTGAACAGCACCTCTGAGAATGTGCACGCCTAAAAGCCACTTGAAAGAAATCACTCACAAATCTGAGCTGGCTCAGTCGATGGGAATATCATCGAGGGAGAGATCTTTGGGGGACCGCACTAAGGCCCATCATCCAGGACCAAGGAGAGGGAACCACATGTAAAACAAACTAAAGAGATCGCCGGCTGAACGTTCGGCCTGGCTTATCCGGAGGAGGGATTTTCCAGGGGAAACAAATTGAAAGGGGGAGAGGGGAGGGGACATCTCTCCACAAAAACCACGTAGTGAAAAGACCGCTAAAAAGAAAAAAGAAAAACAAATTGTCCCCGTCCATAAAAAGCACTCCCGATAAGCCAATTCCCCCGAGATCGTCATCGGCCGAAACGGGGGAGAAGAGAATTAAAGCCGGGGTCACTCGCACATAGGCCCAAAAAAAAAAAAAAGAAATACAGGCGGTTCCTGGGAATGAACACAGAAAAAAAAAAATCGATTCAAAAACAAAAGAGAAAAGAAAGAAATCAACTCTGAATCAAAAAGCCTTCCAAATCGCAACCGAGTGCCGGGGGGGAAGAAACCACACGAGGGCCGGAAAAAGTCATAGAGAAGGGGCTCTCCCCAGAAACACCTTATCAAAGTAACCCTATCCTTATCAGACAGCGGAATATTGGCTGACACGGGAGAACAGTTTCAAATGTCACCAGGAATTCATTGGGGTTAAAAAGGGGTTATGTGGCATAACACGCAACTGTGCACCACCGGAACCATACGCTAAGGGAAAAAATCACGGTGGTGGGAAAAAGAGAAATAACCCCACTAGAATCTATCAAAAGGAGATTCTAAAAAAGGGAAAGATCCGCGACGCGCAGGGCGTTACGCTATGAGGACGGAGGAAATTAGCTACAAAGTGAAAAGGGGGGAAGCAACGGTGGTAACGTGCGGGTTATTAAATTGTGCTAAAAGTCAGCTCACGAATTTCTCGGCAGAGTAAACGTAAGGTCTAAAGTAGGGACCAAGCCAGAGAACGTATCCATTAAGTCTTTCGGGAAAGCTCGAAAGACTCCACCAGTTTTTCCCCGGGAAAAAACCCTCCGAGTAAAAAAGAAGAAAACAGACTCGTGAGGAAATGGCCAAAGCGTCTCGGGGGAAAGTTGAAAAAAAAAAAAAGGACGGCTGGAATCCATCAGCCGTGGCAAGGTCATCCTGGGAAGGGGACGTCAAGACTCACTTGCGGAGTCGGGGGAAAAAAAAGTGTTGACTGAAAAAGAGACGTTCGAGGTGATGGGAAAATACCCGGTGGTCAAAATGTCTTTGCAGGAAAAGTTGATTCTTCGCAGAGGGATGCATGGAGACCAAAAAAGCTTGTCCACGCGGGTTGAGGGGGTGG
>Ga0179591_1322207_pt1 | contig 16795 bp, 14 predicted proteins | sample CZOMad2_1_08_16f_FD_182891 | JGI IMG/M metagenome (GOLD analysis project Ga0179591, IMG submission 182891) | Vadose zone soil fungal communities from Angelo Coast Range Reserve, California, USA - CZOMad2_1_08_16fungal (PacBio error correction) | ecosystem: Environmental > Terrestrial > Soil >...
GGGGGCTTTAACCGCTTGTATTATACCAAGAGGGGGAGGGGAGGGGGGATTAGGGGCTCGCGCGAATGTTGTAAAACAGAGGCCATGCTCATGTTCATCGAGAAATTGTCAAGGTCGCTTTGAGAGGAGGCGGGACAAGGCGGGGAAGGGGGTCCTAGGAAGTGGGCAAACAAGCTCTAAACGCAGTGATGGCGCAAAAGGCCAAACAAGATTGAGTGGGGTTTCGGCATAGGGGAGAACTGACTCCTTTTAAAACCTCATCTTCAAAACGGAATCAGTGCCATGTAAAAGGGAAGTTCGAGGAAGGTTGGGCTAATTTCATCTGGGCCAATCGTCAAAGTCGACTAGGGAAACAGCAATTTCAGGCAAGCCTAAGCGGTGCCGATGCAGGGGCGAAGCTCCCCGAATCGCAGAAGGCTTTAGAGTAAGTACACCGGGCCGGACGGAGGAGGTTACTAGCGGGGGGCACGAATGCAAGGGCAAAAAGCACTCCGCGAAAGGGGTTGCAGTCAACGCTTGGACCAGCGTACGGGAGGATTCTCCGGGGATAAAAAAAATAAAGTTGCCACCCGAACCGGCTGGATCATTGTTTGAAGATAGCCCAATCCAGCATCCTGCTCGAGGGAGAGGAAAGTACTGTAACGAAAAGATGACATGTTCCTAACCGAAGACCGGGACACGAAGGTACAAAGTTGACTTTCAACTGGGGGTGACCATGATACAAGATCCTAGATGTCTACCAAAAAAACCGCCAATGTAAAGAAGCCATCCAGTTTAAACATATGCCAGACGGAGGGGGGAAATCATTATGTGACCCGGGTGAAGGGGCTGGGGAAGACAAAAGGTGACGGGAGAAGTGGGTACTCGTGCGAATGAGGGTCAAGAATTGAGCCAGACCAGAGGACTTGAGAAGTTGAGAGAAACACGGCTCGGTGGGAAACCAATCTCCAGAATCGCGGAGAGGCCTGGATGTAGGGGAGAATAAGGGAGCAGACCACAAGATTAAAGGGGGAAAGTTGCGGTAAGATCGCTTACTGACCAGGTGCCTCCGTGGAAACCCAGCGGGCGGCAAAGACGGCTTGTAATCATAGCGCGCAATCAGGGAACGGGCGCAGGGATCGAGAAACTTAGGGGCTATGTGGTTTAGCGCACTGAGGAAAGTGGAAGAGGGAAGGACCCGGGCACCCCAAAAGCGAATGAAAGGAGCTGGCCAGGTGAGGAATTGGAGCCAAATGCCCCACCAAAGAGAAACACAGGCCGTTGCGCGAACACATCCCAGGGAAGGGAGAGAAGACTCGGTGGGGGGAAAGGAAAAACTAGCCACCTAGGAGGAAAAGGGCGGAGTTTTGGTCATAAAGCAGCCTGGGTAAAAGAGTGGTGGACGAGAATAATGTCAAAACAAGCTTTCCCGTAAAGATCGAGCAAGGAGAGGGTGACGCAACTTGCCCGTGGTAATGAAAACGGGAGGACCAAGAAGACTGCATTTCACATGTGGGGAGGGGGGAAGTAATAAAGCTTCTGAAAAATGGCGGTGGGGGGATGGTTGGAGGAGGGGAAAGAAGAGGGAAGGTCAAACAGGGGGGGAAACATTACTGGAAAGTACAGAGCATAAGAAAAAAAAACGTATTGAGAGAGAGGGAGGGGTAATAGGAGAAACACCTGGTGCGAACTAAAAGCCGCAAGGACCTTCAAAAGCGGGAACACCCGCCATTGGCATCCGCTGAAAAAGGAGTACGTTGATCACACTGGGCCCAAAGAAGTCTAGGTAAGTCCAAGTAATGAGAGGGACGCTTATGAGGAGAACATCGCATTGGTGAAGGATTAGGGGGAAATTTATACTCGGTGGCAAATCTGCAGGACAACGGCACTTTAGACAAATGCCTTGATCTCGGATAAATATCTGTCAAAAGACCATCTCCATCCAGGGGAAAGAGGGAGGGAGTAGGAAATGAGAACTGGCGGAGAGGCTGTGTGACAGCGCAACGGTGATTCTACCTTTGAAGAGCAATGAAACCAAATGGAACCTCAAGAAAGGAGAGGTGGGGGAATCTGGGCTTCAGGTAAATTGGAACGCGGTGCAGGAAAAAAAAAAAGTCGCTTAGCAAGGAGTCCGAGAAAAGGGGGTCCCGAACTGATTTGCGCCGCGCGAACGCTTCTTAAAAAAAGACAGTGCAAAGGCTGTTTACAAGAGGCGCGGGAATTAAATCACAAAGGTTGTTGGCAAAGCCATTGGATCTTGGAAAAGGTCGGCGAAAAGGAAACCATCCAGGGGAAGTCCAAACGGAGGAACTGGGGTTTTTAAGTGCCGGTTGGACCGACAAAGGAGCCAGCGCCGCCACATGGAACAGCAAATGGAAAAAAATTGCCGCAGGGAATGGAACTTGGCACAATTCAAGAAAAAGATGGACACCCAGCAATAAACTTCAAAGAGGAACAAAAAAGAGGAAAAAAAATTTCAGGGACCCCGCGCGCATAGAGGGGGGAAACTGGAATTGGCGGATCATATCTGCAGGGGGGGGAACGCAGAGCGGTGGCTTGTATTCGAAGTCGGAAAGAAAGATGACGGAAAGGACTTCCTGTGGGGGTCGAAAAAGGAATTGGGGACGGACTTACCCCGGAGGGGGAATGGGGGTTAACGGCGGGACCGCTCATCAAAAAGGGGTGAAAGAGGAAGCAACAAACTGAAAATCAAAGCTTGACAAAGGTGTGGGCTGCAGAAATAATAAAACGAGCTACCTAACGCCTCTAAAAAATCGCTAGGAGAATAAAGGGCGCAAGCCTGCCCACGAGCCATAAAAAAGGGCGCCGTCAGAAGAGACGCGCGCAATTTGGATTTCAAAAAACTCGAAGGGGAATTTCGGAAGTCCGGTACGGAAAACGGGAAAGAGAATCGCAGTGACGGCGGCGAAGATTGCCTTGATGGGGGGAAGAACTTTCGGTAAAGGGAAGGGGACAGGAGAAAAGAAAGCGACTGGCCGAAAAGGCCACTTGGAACTGCATTGCGTTGTACAAAAAAGGTTGAACGGACGGTTTTTAACGCCGATAAGTCACCAAAAAAAAAAGGCGTGTTGGAAAAAAAAAAAATGAAGGAGTAGCAGACTTTAAACACCTTTGTTTAGAAAAAAAAAAAAAAATTTTCCAGCGAAAGCCGCGACCCTTAACGTTATGCAGAAGCGCAAGTGGGCGGTGGTAAACAATGGAGCGCTAGCCACACTAATGAAAACCGCAGAGTGAGAAGAAAAAGGGAAAACAAAACAAACACCCGTCGCTGGAAGTGCAAGGAAAAGACTGTCGTTTAACATTGACAAGCGGGCGTTCCGTTTCTCTGAATCGGAAGTAACCTTTGAAAGGGTGACAATTTTGGGCATTGTGTTGACCAAAGAGAGGGAGAAAAAATCGAGCGAGCGGCACTTGGGGAACCGTGGGATAGACTAAAGGGGGTCATTTTTTTTTTTCGCTGAAGTAAAGAACTCAGTTGGAAAAGAATGGGGCGGTGTCCCCTAAAAAAACAGGACGAAGATTACGAGGTGGGAAAGAAAATATCCCCTTCCGCCAAAAAAGGAGGAAATCACTCACCGAAGGGAGAAAGAGACGATGGGGGAACGCCGTGTTGCATTTGGTTATGGCCAAAGAGGAATAGTCGCCTGGTGTAGGGGCATCAAAGCCAATAGGGAAAGGAGAGCAAGAAAAAGCAACAATGCAGGAGAACTCAAGAAAAATTGCAACAAAGAGGTGGGAGCAGAATTTGCCAATGAATTGTCAAACCTGAACGGGGGAGAGGGGGAAAGCAAGGAGAAAAGATGGACATTGGACATTCAAAAAAGGCGAAAATCAGAAAAGTAAGAAAATCTGAGGTGGGGAGGGAAGGAAGGGAGGTTGTTCCCACTGCCGGGTTGGAAGTATGGAAATAAAGGGGGGGGGTCCAACACGTAATACCGCGATAAAGAATTCCGGGGTACGCTAAGCGTGAAAAGGGCGGCCAGGGCCAGGCCCGTGGAGGAACCACGGTGTGGACCAGCGATAAAAAGCAGAATTCGCAAACAAAAAACGTTGGTGGGGAGGAGGAATCGTGCCAACGTCAGTTTTAAAAAGAGGGAGAGCAATCCGTAAAAGGGATCAGTTCCACCCGGGGAAATGTGGATAACCTTGAAGTTAGCAGGAGTGACACAGACAATGTTGGAATTACTGCGCGAAAGGAAAGGACAAACCAAAAGGGAAAGACATCCGTAAATGACATTGTGGCGGTGTAAGAGAACACCGGAAGCGAGTCAACAGGAGGGGAGGGGAAATCTAATACACAGCACTCGTCGAGTGTGGAAAAAGGAAAAGTTTGAAGAAGGTGTGGAATAATGCAAGGCAGCGCAGGCCAGTCCCGCAGAGATGTTGGGAATTCTGACCCGACTGATTCGACGGCGGGAAAGATGGAGGCTAATCCCAGGTGGGGGAAACATCTGCATTCAGGGGTGTTGTGACGGGGATGAACAGACGACAACAGAGGCTCTAGGGGAAGAGGGCACAGCGTAGGGGAATTGTCCACGACCATAGGGAAGGTTTCTTCCACAAAGAACGACCCGTGCAAAGAGAGAGTCATTTAATCAAGAAGAGGGTTGCCTATCAAGAACAATCCAAAACCCGAATAGCGGGCTAAAGAAACCACCAGGGGAATGCCCGGACAGAATGACAGTGTTAACCCAAGATAAGGGGACGCGATTTAAAAGGGGGGGAAACCTTCATTAAAAGGGACTGGGTTATCCATCAAAGCATTTGAGAAGTTAAATTGGGGGGCCGGCTGGCAATTAGCCAGCCCTGGGGCTTTAATTGTGGTCGAGGCTCGGCCTGACAAGTAGTTTGCAAACAGGAAGAGCGGAAAAAAAAAATGCGCTTGGGGGGGCGCGGCAAAGGATGGAGGGTTCACGTGAAACGCCTCGGCAAAATTAAACTGGGGGTTCCACAAGGGGGAGGCTAGATCTTAGGAATCAAAGGGGGGAAAAGCGATTACCAGAGGGAGGTGGAAGCCCAGGTAGGGAAGGAAAATTTCAAAAGGGAAGGGGAGGGCGATCGCCAGAATGAAACGCAGGAGGTTTTGACCACGAGGGCCCACGAAATTGGACAGGAGGTAAGCAACCAAGAAAAAAAAGAGTATTAAAAAAGTTGATGTCGGGAAAGGTGGATGCAGTGTAGCGAAAAACCCACCGGTGCGAATAAAATCGCGAAAACCCAAGGAAACCGCATAAGACAAGGCAGGCCGAAGGGGACCTCAAGACTAACAGCAAAACTCTTAAAATGGGAGGGAGATGGGGGGAAGGGATACCAGAAAAATAATTTGTCGAGAAAGTGCAGGGGGAAGAGGTCCCACCGAGACATTGGCAAATCCCCATTAATAAAAATCAATGCTTTTCCTCCTGAAGGGGGAGTGAAGGGCAGGGAAAAGGGGACCTTAAAAACGAAACGCCCCGGGACCGAGTTCTGGAGGGAATCAAGTCAGTAGGTTCTCAGGGGGGTTTTTGGCCAAAAAGGTCAATTGGAAAGTTCAGAAAACAGGTTTTAGCCTGACTTCCAGGGATAGACAAACAAAAAAAAAAGTATGTAGGAGGTAGGAGAGAGAAGGGGACGTCAGGCTCACCTGAGAAACATTAAAACCGAGTCTTTCCACCAAGACCCAGCAGTTTGACAGACCGATGGGTATTACTTCCAGACAAGAAAAGGGCAAAAACTAGTGTCCGGGGGGAGGGATCAGGGAATTAGTTCACTCGATTCGCAAATCGCATGGTTTCAGGGGGACGAAAGCCTCGTGGGAAGACCAGATGCTACAACGAAAAAAAAGGGACCTTCTGCCACGAACCTGGGATAGAGGGGAGAGGTAGCGAAAAAAGCTAGTTGGCAACACGAGGAGGGGAAAGACTGAATTCTCCCATGAAGGCGAGAGTGGAGAGAGGGAATTGGGTGTGCAGAAAAATCTGGAGGGAAACGTGGGCCTGGGCGCAGAGCGAACCGGGGAGGCAAGGACCAGGCCGTTGGGTGTGAGGTCTTTCGCCTAAAAATGTTGGGGGGAGCGGTCGGAGGTAAACAAAAGACAGAGAGGGGAGAAAGGCTTCCTAAATAAAAGGCAAAAATCCGTGACCTCTTGACCTCTCTCGGAAACGTCATATTACGGAGAGGTTAACAATATGCGTGTACAGTAAAGGAGAGCAACCGGGGGACAGAGGGGGCAACTAGGAGGAAAGTAGGAGAAAAGTAAAACCGGAACGAGCACGGGCCTCTCATCTCCCTTGGGTGTGTACGATTGCAGGGTTAAAATCCGCGAAGGCAGAAAGACCAAAGGAAGCAGGTGCTGGAAATTGACATCACTGGCAATTGGCTTAACCTGGAGCACACAAAGGTATCCCCAGCAATTCAGGCCCGGGGCAAAATAATGAGGACCAGAAGGGCGGAAAGTGTTAAACGGGCATTCGAGGCCAATAAAAGGGGTGTGTAAGGCCGATCTAGCGATGTGTTTGGGGATGATTATCAGAGGGTTTTCTCTTCGAAGCTAAGGGAAGAATGACTTCACTACGGTTCGTAGGGAAGGACGTTCAAACTGGAAAACGGCCCGTGATAAACTACCCACAAAGAAAGAACGCGAGGGGGATGGTTGAAATGGCAATCACCAAACTGTCGCAGGCGGAAAGTGGACAACGGAAAGGTCGCGACGCATCAAGAACTAAGAATCGAGCCGCCGAGAATGAAAAAAAAGAAAAGAAGAGGGAATGCTAAAGCTTCTCTAGGCCGAAGATCACCACAAAGCGAAGCAGTTCCAACGAGACGAACTTCTGAAAAAAATCTACTTTAAAAGGGAGATGAATGTCACGGAGCCCCAAAGAGGCATCTCAGGGGGGGGACTATTCAGGTTGGCACTGGAACCGTTTGCAGGCGAGGCCAGGATTAAAGAGAAAGTAGGGGAACGGGGAACACCTTCACAAGGGGGTGAAAGGGGGGTTTCTGTGGGGGGAAGGAAGAGTGTGGAACGGCGGTGTTAAGGCAAGAAGATGCTCCAAAGCCGAGACTGGTGAGAAAAGAAAAGGTAGCGATGGAAGCCCACGCCCAGAACCATTTTCCCTAGAAAGCCTCAACTGTGATAGGGGGGGGGAAAAAAAAAGGGGGGGGTTTGTTTTTTGGTGGGGGTGTGGGTTTGTTTTGTGGGGTTGTGGGTGTGTTGGGGTGTGGTGGTGGGGGAGGAAATAAAAAATGAGACCCTAATTCACAAAACCGAAGGAACGTGGGAAGAAGAACGAGCCAACAAGACAGGACGCTTTCATAATTGGGAGTAAGCGACAAAGGGCAACCTTGAAGGAAGGGGACGGGGAACAAATCTTCTTGCTGGGGAAGGTTTAAAAAGATTTGGTGAAAAATATGGCGGCAAAGAGAAAGACGCAGGCGGAAAGGGGGATTCTAGAACCAGTAAATGGTGAAGTGTTGGTTGGGATTGCGACTCAATTGGAAAAAGGGGGGCCACTTCGAAACCATTCAGAAGGATGAAGTGACCTATAAAACAAGAAAAAAAGGCAAGAGCTCATAAAAAACGTAGGAGGAGAAGAGGTGCGGTTTGGGAAAGGGGGTTATAGTTGGGGGAGCAAGCAGGAAAGGGGAAGGGGGAATCACCCATTATGGAAAGGAGAGCAATATCCTAAAAACCAAAGACAGAAGGAGGAGCCTCAGGATGAACAAATGGAAGGACGACGGGTTGAAAATCGATGGTGCACAAAAAAAAAATTGGGTCAACCTTAAGGGTTATAGAGGAAAGGGAAGCGGAGGCAAGAATTGGAAAGTGGAAGTGCCCGCGAGCTCTGAAAAAAAAAAAAACAACGGAACTGGAGTGTTTTGGGACCGGTCTTATTCTTCACAAGATGGAAGGGTCTCATAGGGTTCTCGGAGAGGGAGGGGGGTAAAAAAGCCCACTGCTCCAAGGGGTCGAAAGTTGAAGAGGGTCAAAGGCAAAAAGAGAGTCCAAGGCGGAAAGGCAGGTGACAAAGGTGGTGGACCACGCTGAGCATCCTTTGAGCAACAGGTAGGGTGCTAGGGCAGACGGCTGAACTGAACCTAAGTTAAAAAAAAACCGTCAAAAAGAAAGAAGACAAAAAAACAGGGGGGTGAGGAAAGGGCAAGGGCGCGAGCTAGACATCATTGCCCCTGGAAGTCGCTAACCGACCCGTCAAGGCAATCGTGAAAAAGACAGTAAAGAGGGGAATTCACGATTTGCTGGTAAATAGACTAAAAGGATAGGACACAAAAAACATGAGAGGAATGAGGAAAAGAAAAAGGCGCGAGTAAAAACGAGTGGTCTTTTATTTATAAGTGGGGGAGAAAGAAGGTCTCCTCTCAAGAGAAGGAGATTACGGCCTAGATGAAAGACGGGGGGGGGAGGGGGTGAGAGAGAATCCAATTAAAGCAAAACCTCCGGAGGAATCAGGTTGTTTTTCCTGTGGGACCGAAAAACCACCTCTCGCTGCGCGAGGTGTCGTCAAATCACGGTGCAAGGGGTTGAAAAAGACATAGAAGAGGTTCCGGACCGCCCCGTTGAACGAAGAGTGAGGGGGGATATGTCCGAAACACAAGAAACAACAGAAGAAAGTGGATAAACACAAAAAAGGTGGGGGCCTTCAATCGCATGCAAGTTGTAAACCATTGCCGAAGGGGAGGAAAGAATCCCTACTTTTCTGGGGGATCACATCAGGCCTTTGGGAGCTGGGGGGAAGAAGTAAATGTGAAACAGTGCTCCCCGGGGAAAAAGGCATGGAGGGAAAGTGTGGGAGATCTCCTTAGGCGCGCAAAAACCGAGCGGCCTCGATGACGCTCAAAGGTAGGAGGTGGTGCAGATTCAGAAAAAAGACTCACGGTGTCTCTCTAGGAAAGGGGATCGCCTCCGTGGTTCAACAAGCGCGCCGCCTGAAGGTGATGAAGGGGACAGAGGGACACGGAGTGTAAGCATGGGGGCCTGGATCAGAGGGGGCGAGGTTGTCCTCTAACGGAGTGTCCCGGGCAACTACATAAGAACCACCATTAATGGAAGGGAGGCTGGCCAGTGCGGACCATGCGCCCAGAAACCCCCGGAGGGAATACACCGTAGCGAAAAAAAAAACAGAAATCATCCTCTGCAAGTGGCGAGAGGCCGAGGAGGACCTAAAAAGGCGGAGGTCATGGGGGTTTGGGGGGCCAGGATCGAAGAAGCATCCAGTAAAAAAGGGGTCAATTTAATCGGTCATGGGAACAAAAGTTTCAAACCGGCAGGGTCACTGCGATTTTAGGCGAAACGCCTCTTTCCGGCATAGTACCTGTTAAAGGCAGAAGAAAAAAAAAAGCAGGTCATGAAGTAATAAAAGTCAGCAAAGGTGGGGGGAGTGGCTCGGGGGAAGAATATTCTTGGACAAGAGCACAAGGTAGCATAGAAGTCCATGATAGAGCGGGGAGACAACAAGGGGGGAGGATGAAAAGGGATATCATCTCAAGAATTCTACAAAACGGCAGGTACATCTGATTTCAAGCTGGCAAAGCCAGGCCGTTGCCGCGAGATACTACATGACCAAAAGCGGCAAAGGGGAGTTTTGCGGTAAGTCAGGTTGAGCGAAGCGCCGAAAAATCTCCGTTTGGAAGGGAGGTAAGAATCCTCGGGGGCCGATTGATCCGAAAAAGGCCAAGGGACCAGTTTCGGGGAAGGGATCAATCGATTCAGGGAAAAACTCAGGGGGGAAAAAAGGAGGAAGAGTCTAGGGAGAAAACTGGAAAGCGAGATGAAGACGGAAGGGGTTGGCGCGCACACGGAAGGTTGTCCACGTTTTTGACTGGACTCCCATGAGAAAAAAACTGGAAAATCCTCAAAACAGTCAGAGGTGTTAAAAAAAGGTGGAGTCGCAGGGGGGAATTTTGAAAGGATGAACGACAACCCATCGAAAAACGATCAAGGTACCTCTCCGGGCGAAAAAGGCGGGAAAGGAGGAATCGCAGAATTCGAAGCACTTGTGCACTGAGGATCGTTTAGAGGATGTCTGCACAAGGGTTGCGCCAGTGACAATATTGCAGCGCTCCAAAAAAACAGGACAAGAAAAAGGAAGGTTTTGCATAGGGGGCACCAGGCTCAGAAGGAGAAGAGTCACAAAACAATGACAGAAGAGCTGTGGGGGAAGAAGCTTGCAAATGGGGTAATTTATACGACAAGGATGGGATCACCATCAATTGGCAGGCCCGTCCAAAAGTGAGGGCAAAGGTCTCTCAGGGATGGGGGGAACGGGGCATTTTAAGGAGGCGGTGGTAGCCGCTATTTAGTTGGTTCTGCATGGGGGCGAGAAAGATGCCAATGGGGAAGATAAGGTGCCGGGAGGCTGTGAAGAAGTTCATATTTTACTTTTAAGGGGGGGAAAGAGAACTTGAAAACACGCGACTCTCGCGGGAATGGGGTTCTCGGGTCCTTATAACCGGAGGATGTGAAAAATGGTGGGACTCGGACCATCACGAAAGCTCAACTCACGGACTCAAAAAAAAAAAAGAGCTTCTCAGGTCGCGCGGGGCGCAAAACTGAGAAAGAACCGGCCGTCAAAAAATGACCGCAGCGGTGTGAGGGACATAAGATACAAAATCTCTTGCGGGAGTTACCGGTGGTCATCTCACCTAAGAGCATGCATTTAAGAGCTGCAGACGTTGCCTTCGGGTTTCCAAGGGAAAGGGGTAGGAAGGGACTGATGGTAACGCTCTAAAACAAGGACTGTTCCTAGGACTTGGGAAAGGGAGTTTGGAAAAGATGCATGTTAACAATTGGGGATTCTAAACAAAAAAAAAAAGAAACGACGCGGAGGCGAGATACAAAACTTATCGATGGGAAAAAGGTGATTCCCTTCCAAGAATTGAAAAAAAACAGCCGATCGTAACCTTTTATGAAGGACAGTGAAAACATTGGAAGTCTCTAACCACCCCTCAGGCAGCGTTGAGAAACGAAAACTGCGGAAAGACCAACAGAGTAAAGTTTGTCTTGGAGTCCAATGCCATGATTTCACAGGTGACTGCTCAGGGAATCAGTCTAACAGTTTCATGGGTACATGGGTTCTTGTTGACCAGCAGGGGCGAAACAAAGCTGCCAATTTGGGGTGTAAGAATGGAGGTCGACTTAAAGGGGGAATGGGTGTGTCATTATTCTCTAAGTTACAGAAGATAAATGAAAAACAAGCGGGGGGGAAAACACCCCATTCGAACACAAACCATGGCGGACAAGGAAAAAACAACAAAACAGGATAGTAAAATGAGATATGGAACGCCTCTGTGGGGTCGGAATGTTAGGGCCAATCATTCAGCCTTTTTTTGAAAAATGGGGGAAGCAGAACAAGTAGTTAGACACTAGAGGAACCACACCAACCAAAAAAAATTTAATGATCCTCAGGGAACAATGGGAAGTCGAGGAAGCGGTGTAGCATATGGGGCAAAAAAATTTCAAAAGACCCCTTTTTAGAGATACTGGCAAGAGATTGCAAGGGAAGCCAACAGTGCAAATTCCTGACATGACAGGGTTTGGGGGGGCTTTTCGAGGAGGGATGACCTTTTCTTCCCACGATGTAATGGACGGGGTGCGAGCGCGTTCAAAAGGAAAAAGAAGCCCATGCTCATGTGACGCATCACCGGTCAAACGGGGACGCGGGGATGCACAGCGGAGGGGACGGGGAACAAAGGGGGGCTACGCATCCTTTCAAAAAGAGCGGCTTTTTTGAAGCGGAGGCAAAAAACAACGAAGGTTAAACCTGAGATCCAACGAAGCAGTAACCAGCGGGGGCACACAGGGGTCGGCGCGTGGCGCTTTAAAGGGCCAAGCCTTAGCGGGACACGTTTTAAAGCAAGAAAAAAAACGCAGTAAATGCGATTAAGGATGCGGGGGGAGGCCACCCCCGGATCGGGGCATCGGGTGAAGAAAAATGAAATACAAAAGCCATCGTCTAGGTTGGACAGTTCGCGGTGAGGAAATGCCGGGGGGCAGCAGCAAGGCAGCAGGGAGCGCAGGGAACCGTCAAGGGGTGGGTGTGATTTCCGGGAAGGGCATGAGGAAGAGTATTGATTATGTCAAAGACCAGGTTTGCAACGAAGGGGGGAGGGATCACTTTTTTGGTACTTGCCGATGGACACCGCGGCTGGGAAAAGGGCGGCGTGCACAAGCGGAAAGTTGACGTTAACAATAATTAAGGCCTGACAAAGAACCCCCCGACCCTTTCAAGAAAGTCAGGGTCAGTGACGGCAGTCTTGGGCCTGAGCAAACATGATCAGCAGCGAAGAGGCGGTAAAAAGAAAGCAGTGTCTTCAGAAGCAGGATTCCTTCAAAAAGGCACTCCGCGAAGGAAAATAAGCTTTGTGACACCGCAGGACTTCGGAGAAATTGTGAAAAATTGTGCTCAAGGAACGCAGGAACCCGGCTGTCAATAAAGCCATTGCTGAAAGTTGTAACGACTACTGGCGGCGGGAGGGGGAAATACCGGCAAGAAAAAGGCACCGGCGCGCAAGGAGTGGCATCGGTGCCAAGAACGAGGAAAGGTTGAGGAAAGTTCGCGACGGATCGTTAAGGACCGAGGAGGCTGGGCCATTCGAAGCTTTGTAAGGAGTGAAGCAGGGGAAAGTTTCCGGATTTTAAGGGCAATGGGGATGGCCGAGCTTGAGACATTGGGGGTTGGAAGAAGACGAGGGTTTCCAAATTTTTTCCGGAGAAAGCCAGCAACGAAGGGGACATGGATGAGCCATTTTTGCTGGGGACCCAACCCCCAAAGGGAAAGCAAAAGTCCTTTGCGCGAAAAAAAAACAATCGATAGACCGAGGTCAAAGACCCGCAAAACTACTGAAAATTGGTTTGCTACGCGCCGCTATAACTGCAATGCCGTGGAAGGGGGTGGAAGTTTTTCGGGATAAAGAGGGGCCCACCAGGACTTGACGTACCGGTTCCGATCAAATGCGAGTTGGAGAAAATGCCGAAAGCAAATTATTGAATGATTAAAATCACACGTGGGGAAAAGGGGGAGGACCACAAGGGGCGGCCAAATGGGGCGGGGATTTGTCCGAAGGACACCGGGCTTTTCAGAATTGAGCAACCAGGGGTAGCCGAGGGCCTGAAATCAAAACAAACAAAAAAAAAAGGTTAGGGAAGAAAGGAGAATCATGGGGACGCGACTAACACCAATGGTGAAATGAAAGCCTCTTCGAAAGCGAGGAAAAAATACAAACCCGCATTTCCGTCATGATGGAACGGGCTTAATTACAGGCAAAACTGCGTGAACAAGTCATTTCTGCGGGAGGCAAGGTAATAGGCGAGGCACGGCAATTCGCAAACAGAGAAGGGGGGGGGGGATCAGGATCAAATGGGGGGAAAAAAGTAACGTGCATCAGCTCTCCGAAACGAAAATGGTAAATGAGTTAAGCCGGGGATGGGAAAAAAAGCCTTTTTCAGCGATTAGTTCGAGGCGGCTTTAAAAAATGAAAGTCAACAGGGGGGGGGTTCTCGCAAAAAAGGTGGGGACGAGGGGGGGGATGGGGGGCGAACCACCCTGTAAGACTAAAAGGAAATCTCATTTGAAATGCAGCAAAAAAAAGAAAATTTGGGGAAACTCGGAGAGAAAAAACAGGAAACGCTGAAAGGCAACGATCCACGAACTGGCATGACGCGCGAAACAGGGGAAATTACAAAAAACGAATGTTGGGTACGTATCAGTAAGAAAAGAGTTCGTATATTTGGCACAAATCATCTGGATTTTCGTCGCCAGGTAAAACCGATAAAGGGGGAAGAGCCGCGACTGTTGCTAGTGCCTTCTGTTCAACAGAAGAACCTCCTGCCAATTTCAAGGAGATGGCTGGCGAAATGGGAAAACTTCAAATGAGGAAACTTTACAAATCGCCAGACGGCCAGACGGCCACGGCCAAGGGGAAAAAAGCAAACTACAGGAGGGCGATTTTGCAACAATTGTTATTCATTTGAAAAGAGAGTTTTTGGGACCGGCGCTGGGGGGCCTGATAAAATCATGGAGGACGAAAAAATAACTGGACACATTGAGTGAAACGGGAGTTCTTTTTAACTGTCATTTAGTAAGACACCGTCAAAAGAAGAACTCTACCTTCGCGAAGATATAGGGATTGGGTGTTTGAGCAAGCAAAAAAAACATCATCACGGCTGGGCACGGGGAGATTGTTTCTCGCCGAAATCAGCAAAGACGCTCGATGAGCCGGACGCAATCTGAGGTCCTTCTTAGAGGAGGAATTTGTCCAAAAATTAGCCCGAACCGCGAAGTTCCACTTACTCTCGACCGGGGAGGTTAATATCAGAAGCACAAGATTGGAAAAAGTAAGGAGATTCCAACCCGAAGAAATCGCAGTTACAATGCTTGTTGCCTAACCTTTGTAGAGAAGTCCTGGCTGGAACGCGGCAACAACGGCTTTCAACCGAACTGTTGGAACTTGTCGTGCATTCAAAAAAAACAAAAAAAAAAGCCAAGGTTTCCGCCTAGGCGCAGCAAAAGAATGAAAAAGGGAGAAAAACCGGATGCACTTCCTTTGGGACTGACAATTGGGGAAAGTAAGCCGCGACAAGAACCGGTGAGAGTCGGAACATCAGTGCGGTTTAAAAGGGAGACGCGCACCTAATTCAAACCAAATGGGGAAAGAAAAGAAAACTTCGGAAAAACAAACAGAGTATGTCAGGCAGTTAGAGGGAGAGGGAGTACATTCCCTTTCTTTCTTAGTGGCAGGCTAACTTGTCAAGGGGTGAAAGGTGGGGGCGAAAGAGGTGCAAAAAGCGCGGCAGGGGAAAAGTTTTCTGGGTCCTGTAGGGTGTCGTGGGGTGTTTAAAGGATCTCACTGTGCTTATTAAACAAGTCAAAACCATTCGTGAAAAGATTTGGGGGGCCGCCACCATACATGACCCACCAAAAAGGAACAAGCTCGCTCAAAGGCGGAGAGGAGGAAAAGAATTGCCGCCTCTGTTGGGTCGTAATGGGTTATTGGGGCCAAAGCATGGGGGAGCCTGGTGGCATGTTTTCATCAGCAAAAGTATGGGTCATGACCTGGAAGAAAACAATACCTTTAAGGAGAGAGAAGGATGAACAATTTCCGGAAGGAAGGAGCATGGTGCGCAATAGCGGGGAAAACAAACGAAATTTGAAGAAATAGGGGAAGGCGAGCCGCACAAGGAAGCAAAAAAGGAAAGTGGTCCCCCTCTCTGATGCAGCCTTAAAGTGGGGCATTTTAAAGCATTTTAGGTTATGAGTCCTCTGGAAGTGTTGGGGAGGGTGGCAAAAAAAAAATTCAAATGGTTCACCCGCGCGCAAATGGTCACGAGAAAAGTCAGGTCGCGTGGCGCGGACGATTTTGGCCCTTTGAATCCAAGTTTGGTGACCTCATCCTACGCAGAGGTGAGAAAACATTCCTCGAGTTGGGGAGGAGCATCGGCATGAACTGATCAAAATGCATCGTAAAGCAGTGGAAAAACCAGTAAGGGGGAGGGGGCCATTAAGGTCGGGGAGATTGGTCTCAGGAACATGAAATAAACTTCAGGGGAAAAAGAAACGGTTAAAGCAAGTCAAGAACGGGAGGAAAGCCGAGGACGATCCGATTGCGGGGAGAACTCCCCCTTATCTGCAAAGGAAAAAGGCTATGTAATACAAGGAGAGTAGGTGTTAAAAACGAGTGATGACGACCGTTGCAGCTGACAATGCATCTCTGGGGCGCACGCAGCAAGTTTTTGCCTCGAGATGGGCAGAAGTCTTTATATTACTATAAATAGGGGGCCTGATCCTCCTAGGGAGACAATGGGGGGTTTTGAAGGAAACCCTCCCGCGGCGGGGTCCAGCCAAGGTTACAAAAGGAAATGGTCCTTCACCGGACAGGTTCAGAGGCGTAGGCTTCAGCGTATGGGACCAACATTAAAGCAAAGCGCAAAGGTACAACGAAAAGATGGGGCTGCAATCCGCATGCCCGTGCCCACCATAGGGCAGCAGAGGAAGGGATAAGGAAAAGGTTGGGCCAGGACTGGACAGGGGGATGCAGGCATTGTAGCAAGTTACGAATGGGCCAGTGCTGCAAACTTTCACCATTGCAAAAAGGGAAAGGGGGGGGAACTCGGAGGGACACTGGTCGGAATGTCACCCAAAAACCACCAGTCGAGCTCTATAAGGTGGTTGGCAAACATTAGGAGCCACAGCGTCAATCTTGAACTTTTGAGGGGGTGCGCAAAAAGAGCCTTCATTACCGGAATAACGTGTGGCAAAAAAGCGCGTCATGAGGCAAGTTCGCGCGCAAGGAAAGCAGTTCAACTTTTCCGCCAGGGTAGCCTGCATACTTGCTCCCAAGGGCGTTTGTCCAGAAACCAATTTTTTCAGGAGAAAAGGGGCAAAACACCAAGAGAATGGTCGTGAGCCAGGAGGGGGGGCTTGGCAATCATGCGCACAAAAAGGCCGGTAGAATCACCTTCGGGGGCCTCCGAAACCCAATGAAGAGGAGCCCGCTTCAAGTTGGGGCGAGGCAGAGGACGCAGAACTCGCTGAAAATGATGGGTTTGGAAGAAGGCGACGAGAAAGGGCAGCAGTCGATCCGGGGTTCAGGGGAGAGAATAGTTCCCACAATGAACTGCACCAGACCGATCAAGGAATGTTGCGAACCGCGGGGCAAAGATTCATGGAGGAACGGAAACAGAGACGCACCGTTGGAAAGCAGTTTAGACGTGTACAGTCAGCGGCGCAAAGGGGGCGGGGGGATTTTGTCAAGCTGAAGAACGGGGGACGCCGCCTCAGGGTTTGGACCTTACTGAAACATG
>Ga0179591_1368452_pt1 | contig 16793 bp, 32 predicted proteins | sample CZOMad2_1_08_16f_FD_182891 | JGI IMG/M metagenome (GOLD analysis project Ga0179591, IMG submission 182891) | Vadose zone soil fungal communities from Angelo Coast Range Reserve, California, USA - CZOMad2_1_08_16fungal (PacBio error correction) | ecosystem: Environmental > Terrestrial > Soil >...
CCTAATGAGTTAGGTGTCGCACACGCATTCACGAACAGGGGATCAGAAAAGAGCCCAAAGGCGGTTCGATGCCCTCAAAGAATCTGGTTGCGAAAAAAAGGGGGGGGCGGCAGAGGGGTCTAACTAAAAAGGGTTTTAAGAGAAAGTCCATAAAGAAGAAGCGCCCTCCCTTTATTCCAAAAAGAAGGGGTGGTCAAAAGAGTGCGATGCATTGTCGAAACACTGGGGGCCCGTAACCCCTCAGGGACTGAACCTTCGACGAAGAAGTAGAGTAAGGGGGGGGGGGAAGGAACCTATTTGCCGGGAGGAGGGGGTAGGAAAGAGGAAAGTTTTGAAACAGTTTGAAGGAGAGGCAGCCCAAAGAATTGCTCCCGCCACCCAACAAGGAAGGGGACGCTGGGAAAATTTCCTCAGAATGAAGAGGCATCAAGTTTGTAGGACGCGCCGAAAACCGGACGATACTACCAAAAATAAACAAATCACCGAGCAGGACAAAGTCCTTGAGGGGAGCATTGAGGGGAAAAAAGGCCTCGCCCGTTAGAGTTCATAGAAGGGGCAAGGGGGGACAGTTTTCAGAAGAATCTCTTCAGCAGGCGAGAAAGGCCTTCAACCCGCGCAAAAAAAAAAAAAAGAAGGGAGAGAATCGGGAAGAAGCACCGTCCGTATCCAAAACTGGGGAGGTTTTGGGAAAAACATTTTCGAATGAAAAGGGAAGGCAATTATTCACCAAAAATAGCCCGGAAAGGTTGCGCTGTCGGCGAAGGTTCAAGTCGCGAGAAAAAAAGGAAAAAAAAGGGTTGCTGCTCCCTCGAGGATGGGAAAGCCTCTTCAGGGAAAAAAAAAAAAAAAAAAAATGATAAAAAAAGTGAAGCGCAGCGTTGGCTTTGCAGAGACACGAAAGGGGAAAAGGTGGGAGAGAAGGAAATCTTTTCGTAAGGGCAACCAGAAGGCGGAGTAAACCGGAAGGTTTGGGGAAGGGAGACCCACAGAGAGAGGTACAACCATACGATCAGTTGAGACGAAAAAAAATGGGGGGGGAGGACAAAAACGAAAAATGGAAAAAAAAAACCCACTCAACAAAGGGGCTGATAAAGGAAAAAAAAAAAACTCACAAGAAAGGGGGGGAGGGAGGGAGCGTCGAAGGGGTGGGGGCAAGGAAAAACAAGATGAACGCCTCCATGTCAAAGGGGGGAGGATAGAAACTGTTAGAATGGGGTTAAAGAATCATCGTTATCTCTGGGGGGGGGGGTTCTCGGAAAGGGGGGGGGGGGGCCAAAACCTTTTCTCTCGAAAAGGAGGAAAACCAGGGTTTGGGTTGAATGTGCTGGACCGGCGGATCATGGGAACTTGTCGGGAAAAATAGGAAAGGAATTCTGTTCAGGACGGGAAAATCGCGGAAAGAATTAGAGGTTGTGCCATCGTCGGGGGGCGGAAAAGGGGATTGGAAAAAAAAAAAAAAGTCCAAACCGCTTCCGAATCAAGGGTAACCGGGGTCCAAGAAGGATTAAAGGCATGAGAGGAGGACGGAGCGCCGGAGGGGGGGGAGGAAAGAAAAACTCGGGCGTCACCTTCAGTAAAAGCAAAAATCCGGGGGAAAACCTTGCGGAAGCACGCCGTGAAAAAAGGTACGCTCGAAGAGCCAAGGCGCCTGGTGCCATAGAGGGTAAAAAAGAAGCTCATCCAGGGAAATGATTCTGGGGGGGGGGCGACGGAAAAGGAAAAAACCGAAACGAATTGTCATGCAGCAAAAAAGGGGGAAGGCGAAGCCTTCAGGGTCGCCTTCCACGGGAAGGGGGAAGGAAACGAGCAAAGCAAAGAATTCCAAGGAAAGGGGAGAAGAATACCTTGGTGCTTGGCAAAGAGGGAAAGGGCCTGACTGGAGAGACTTCCGTTAGTGAGCAGAGCCGACAGATCCAAAGAGGGGCACCGAAGAGATCCTCAAAAGAAAAGGGGGAGAGACCAATCCAGGAGAGAGACGAGAAAGGCAAGTTCTTCTGACACAAGGGCGGCACAAAAGGACCGATCACGACCCTGCAAGAAACAGGTTATACGAGAAAAGGGGGGGGAGAAGGAGCTTCCAAAGGGGGGGGTACGCGCCGCTGGGGGAGTATTAGGGGACCGTAGAGGAGGGTCGCCCTTGCGCCACTGCCATCGGAAAAGCAAAAAAGGCTTCCCTTAAGAAAGAAACGCCACTATTGGGAAAAAGGGGCACCCCTCAACAGAAAAAAAGCATCATCAAAAAAAGGGGGGAAAAGGGGGAAATCGGTCGGCCAAAGGGAAGACGTGCAGAAAAGAGGGAGGAACTCGAAAAGAAAAGGGAAACGAACCCCCCTCCTGGGTCGGAAAAGAAAAAGCAGCCCCCTGGCCAACAGGGAAAAGAAATTCCGAAAAGAAAGGAGGGGGAAAAAACAAAGAGCGGCGTGGTCAACGGGTGGTTCGGGGGGGAAAGTAAATGAAGGACGATTTACAGTCAAAAAAAGTTTTTCACCGGCAAGGGGAGGGAAAAGGCAAGCGTCAATCTGTCTCTCAACAAAAAAAAAAAAGAAGGAAAGAAGAGATTGACGCAGGCAGGACGGGAAGTAACGCAAACAAACTTAGTCCTGAAAGGGGGAAAGGGACCCGATGAAAGAAAAAAAAGACGTTGACCTCTTGGGAAGGAAAAAGGGGGAAAGGATTGAAAAACGGTGCCAGGGAAATGGGAGGGCCCGGCGGACCCCAGGGGGGGGGAGGGGACGGTCACGCGGGTTTAGAGAGGGGAAAGGAGAAATAAAAAGGGGGTCTTCCCTGAATTGAAATGGAAAAAAAAGTGAACCCCTTGAAAGAGATCAACTCGTTACCAAAATTGAATGGCGGAAAGGGGGAAGTTTGAGGGGGGAGCCTTCATTGGGAGGCAAAATCGTGTCGCGAAAGATACGGAGCAAGGAAGAAAGAAAAGGAGCTGTGGGTCCGACAAAGAAAGCGCAAGAGAGGGGTTTTCCGGAGACAAAATCCAAAGGAAGATCCCCGCAATAGGGGCGAAAATCTCGGGGGATTCATCCCTTAAGGCAGGCAGTAATGATCCGCAAGGAACCCTGTGAGGGAGGGGGGGACCGGGTCGGTGATAGAAACAAAGAAAAGGGAAACTTTTTCAGAACGGAAAGGAACAAGGAAAGGAAAAAACCACTTTTTCTCGGAGTTTCTAGAAAAAGAAGGATTGGGGCTCCTATTGGGAAGGAAAAAAGCCTTCGGGACCTTTCGGGGCGAAAAGTTGTTCCCCTTAGACCAAGGGAAGGAGGCTGGGAAAGCGGAAGCTGAAATACTTCACTGAGAAGGGAAGGGGGGGGATCATTCCTGACCCCAGGGGCGGGGGAAATCGATGCCTCTAACGAAAGGGAGTACTCGACGGAAAAGGGCGCTGCTCGTGTTTCCAGTAAAGGTAAGGGGAAAAGCTAGCCAAAAAGCTATAAATGACATTCTGGGGGGAGAAAAGGGCCAGGTTCGTGTCAAAGATAAGGGGGGCCACAACTGTCATTAATCATTATGAAGGACGAGGAGATATTAGGGGCAAAAATCCGGGCCCCGGCGAGCTACGCAGGGGAAACTCTCGAACACGTTCGTGGGCAAGGTTAAGGGGGGGGGAGGGTGTAAGGAAGAGTCCCTTTGACGAAAAGCAAAGGAGAAGGAAGGGAAGAAAACTCACTGGAGGGGGAATACATGACGAAGCCCGCGGGAGAGACCTGGAAGAAAGGGGGAAAAGGTATTTCCTGAACGCAGGTGAGGACGAAAGAAGAGAGGAGGTTCCTACCAAAAAAACTACGGGGAAACTGGAAATAACAGCTTTAGACAAGGAGAAGTTTGGGGACTGCGGAACTAAAAAGAGAATTAATCAAAAGGGGGAAACAATTTCCCTCAATGAGGTCCAGAGAGTCCACAAAATTGCTTCTAACACAAACCGGGGGTGCAATTACCCACGACCCATCAAAGGAGTCCTATAAACATTGGAGGAAAAAGTCCAAAAGTGGAGAGGAAAAAAGAGGGGTTACATTTCTCGAAAAAGAACATAAAGAGATGGGGAGAAAACACGAAAAAGTTCTATCCCCAGAAAAGGGCCGGTCAGGGGGGGGGCCGATAGCCTCAAAGGGACAAAAACAAAGAAAGACCGACTGAGCGAGTTGCAAAAAGGGAAGTTGCCAAGAAAAAAAGGGGTTTTGGGTTTTTTTTTTTGTTGATGGAGGGGTTTCTGTCAAAAAAAACTAAAAAGGGGGAGTAGAATTCTATCCTGTATGGGGGGGGTTTGAAGGGAGAAAGAAGGACTTGGTGAACAAGAACTGCACACTCAGCGGAAAAGAAGGAAGGGGATCGGTTGCAGCCGCAACCACGGATTGGAAAGCGCGATTCAACGCAACAAAGGGAAGGGGGGGAAAAAACTAACTTTCCCGATGAAAATGAGGAGGGGGGGCACTCTTTGAGGTTATCATCATGGAAAAAAGGAAATGGTTCTACGAGAAGAAAAGAGCAAAAAAGGAAAAAGATCAAAAAACAAGGGGGGGGGGGAGGTAAAGGGTCGAAAAAAACCTCTTGAAATAAGATCGAAAAAAAAAGGGAAATATGTCCGCGAAGGGATAGAAAAGGAGGCCAAGATTGGGGTTCAGGAAAGGGCAAGTAATTCGAAAACAAAAGGAACAAGCTCTGTAGAGATTCTTCCAACTCGAAAAACCTTACCTTGAGGACGGGGAGCTTCCAGTTCTAGAGGGGGAACCTCAGGGTTCCGCTTCATAGATTGAAAAGAAAAGGATGGAACTCACTAAGGAAAGCCGGCTATGAAAGAAACCCCTTACCCTCAAGAGAACCATTCTCCATGCTTCAGAGGGGGTCAGAAGGGGGATTTCTTATCGGGTCGCTATTTCAGGGGGAGAGAGCGTCTTAACACCAAAAGAAAAGTATCTTCGGGGGGGGAAAAGGACAAGGGGATTTCCCCAAAGGAAGAAGAAACGGCGTTTTGGCCCATTAGGTAAGAAAAGAAAAAGGGGGACTTGTGTAAAAAGAGGGGCTGCCAATCAGGGGTTCACAACTCGGGGTCAAAAAAGAAATTATCCTTGGGCGAACGGGAGAAGATCCGACTTGTTGGGGGGGAAATAGGGGGGCGGGCCTTCCTTGAATCCCCAAAAAAAAGCTCTCGTGGGGGGGGGGACGAACATCGAAAAGGGCACCTTTTCTGAACAAAGGGGAATATGAAAAAGTCCAGACGGAAACAAGGGCGACCAGGTTGACGTGGATCCGAAGGAAAAAACGGTCGAGGTTCAAGAAACAGGAGAAAAAGGGAAACAACCGGGGGGTGAAGCGTTGGCACTGAAGGGGAAGGTCTTTGCGAGGGGATATAGGGGGATCGGAAAAAAAAAAAAGAAAATCTCAGTGACCGGAACAAGGCGGGAACGCTCGCCAGAGGAAAGAATTGGGCGGAAGGACTGTGTGGGCCAAAACCCGTGCTGGGGGCAGAGACTGGGGCGAAAACGCAAGGGAAAAAAAAGGGAAAACGGAAGGAAAAAGTGGACCAATAGCCTGATTATGAGAGACCAACGTTGCAAGGGAGGTTCTCTTCGAATGCGCAGACGGTCGTTTTCACAAAGGTGAAAAGCAGTATGACCTGGCGGGAGCAGGGAAGAAAATTCGACGAAAAAAAAGGGATGCTGGGAAGGGGGGAAACCGCGGGGAACTCCGCAAAAAAACAAGTGAGGGGGGTGGTGAAAAAACAGAGAGAAAGAGGGGGCACTTTCCCATAGTTGGGGTCCGAAGGGGGTGGACGGGCACGTAGAGGACGGCGAAAAAGGGTTGAACGGGAAGGGGACCAACACGTTCCTGGGAGAAGAAAGAAACTCGGGCAATCCGGCACGGAAGATAGGGGGGGTTCAAAAAATCAAAGGAAGGAAAGACGGCTAAAGGAGACGAATGGAGCCGGCGGAAAAAAAAGGGAAAGTTTTTTGGGAAAACGGCAGAAAGACGGCAAAGAAGGGGGACAAAAAAAAGGTTCTTGCGGGGAGTATTTAAAAAAACAACCTTTGTTGAAGCAAGGGGGGTGGCAGAGGGGGAATGGCTAAACAACGATTAGGGAGGGGAAAACTTTTTTCTCCGAAAATACAACTGAAAACCATCCATTCTCCGAGATGGGTTCTTAAGGAGAAAAGAAAAAAAAAAAAAAAAGGATCCGTAAACCAGGTGGTGGAAAAGGAACCGGGGGGTGAAAAAACTCCTCGCCGGACAGAAACAAGGGCGTTTCAGGAATGGCAAGGGGGAAAGGGGAAATGGATGGACGCTGTTCCAAGAAACAGGAAGAGGGGCTGAGAGAGGTAGGAGACCAATTCCAGCAAAAAAAAAAAAAGACGTAAAACCCGTACAAGATATAAAAAGGGGATCTAGAAGCTTGACAGGGAAATGGGAGGGGGGGGGGGAAGGCGCCCCCCCGGACAGGTTTCTAACAGTGGGGGGAAGGGTCAGAATTTCCGTTCTTTGAAGGGTGCAAAAGAAGGGGAACGAGGGGGGGAAAACTTTCGCAAGAAAAAAGAAACAAAAAGAGAAAAACAACAACTTATTATGGAAAGAGTAGATATGTCCTGAGGGGAAGTGGGGGGAAACCTCGTTCCAAAGGGTAAGGGGGGGGGGAACCCAAAACTCCTCTCGAAAAAAAAACGGTTTTTTGCGGGGAAAAAAAAAGGAATACGGAAGGGTTGCGCAGCAACAAACGAACTTCTGGCCACAGAATTCTAGAAAAAAAGGGGCGATCGGGAGGGGGGATAACGTCCTAATCTGCCTCCATGGGGACGAAAGGAAAATCATCAGACGTTTTGTCAGCTGTGAAGCAGGACAGGAGAAAGGAACGCGGGGAAAAGTGATATCGTCAAACCAACAAAACGCCCAAGGGGGCATGGGCGCAAAAAGGGTTTTGTGGAAAGGGGGGAAGAAGTTTTGTGTCCCCGGTCCCCGTTGGGGTGGGGGGGGGGGCTCTGAAAGGGGGGGCCTAAACTTAAGAAAGAAAAGGGGGGGGAAAAGGGGGGGGAGGAGGTTAACCTTGGTTAAAATGAACGACGAAAAAGGATCAATCGTGGGGAAATGGAAACTCGCCAAAGTTAAGAGGAAAAAGGAAGTGTTGGCTGTCACAAGAAAAAGAAGTTGGGGGGCGATCTCCTGTGAAAGTAAATTCCAAGGGGGGGAACGACAGGGAAGAGGAATGAAGGGGGGGGACCTTCGAAAAAAGGTTTACTTGGGACCAGGGAGAGTACAAACAAGGAGACTTGGGGGGAAGAAAGGTCTCCTACCTTCCATATTGGGGGGGGGGGGTCCCAGGGAAACCTAACTCCGAAAAAGATAATTTTTTAAAAAGGGTTTTAGGAATGGGAGAAGGTAATTTCCAAATGAAAAAAGAAAGAGGGCTCCAAAAAGAACCACCCACTCACTTTGAAAGCCAAGGGAAAGAGTTTAAAAAGACATCATAGGCAGCCAGTAGAGATCAAAGAAAAAAAACACGTCAAAGAAGAATTAAACTACGTCCTGCAATCACTGGGTGGGGAGGGACTCACAAACTTTTAAATACCGGAGCCAGGGAAGAGACGGAGGGAGAACTCTTAGAGCGGGCATAGCACAGAGGGGAAAAAGGGGGAGACGCCCAGTGAACATCTAGGAAGGAGGAAAAAAAAAGTTGCACCGAATGAGAGGGAAAAAAAAGTTTGGGAAAAAGGAAAGGGGAGGCAGAATATAGGTCAAATCAAGTCGAGGAAAAAAGAACCGTAACAAAAAAAGTTCATCGGGGGGGGGGGCAGAAAAAATGTACAAAAAGGGGGTTTCTCCTGAATCTTGGGGGAAAGTCGAAACCTTCAAAGGACAATTCGGAAAAGGATCGCCTCGGAGGCGCATATCCTTGTTTACACAGCGGGAAAAAACAAAGGTGGGAAAAAAGGCTTGTGACCGAAAGGGACGGCCTGCAAAAAAAGCCATCAGAGGAAAAAAAATCGGTACAAGTCCGTCAGAAAAGGAAAGGAGGGGGGGGGGGGGAAACCGCGAAGTTGATTCAAAAGAGGAAAAGAGGACAGAGAGCCGAAGCCTAGCAAAGTGGTTCAGGTCGGAGGGGGGGAAAAGGACCTGTGAAAAAAAGAATCCTTTCGGGGCATCTATGGGGACGAAAAAGAAAGAGAAAAAAAAAAAAAAAAAAAAAAAAAAAAAAAAAAAAAAAAAAAAAAAAAAAAAAAAAAAAAAAAAAAAAAAAAAAAAAAAAAAAAAAAAAAAAAAAAAAAAAAAAAAAAAAAAAAAAAAAAAAAAAAAAACCAAAAACAACAAAAAAATAAAAGACCGTAAAAGGACTTCAGCAATCCCCCTGAAAGCCCCGAAGGGCCTTTCCCGGAATGGAAGAATGGGGGACCTTCACGGGGGAGACGGTCCTTCGAATCGGCAGTGGACAATAAAGGGGGCTTTCAAAATCTTTCCTCCTGGCTGCGAGAGAGGAGGCTTAAAATCTCCGAGGCAAGAAACTGAAGAAGGCCAGTTAGAAGGTGCTCAGGGGATGGACTTCTGAAGAAGAAGAATTAAGCAGTTCATACTGAAAAGAAAAATTCAAAGGGAAAAACTAATCAAAAGCCAGGCCTGAAGAGGAAGCCTTTTGGCAAGACTTGTCGTCGAAAGTTGAGGGGGGCGACAAGGGACTTGCCAACCATGGTGCTGGGGGAGATAAAAAAAAGCGAGGGCTGGAAAGTCGAAAGAGGAAGGAATGCTAAAATCCAGCACGGGAAAAGGAGATTTTCTGGGGGCTTTCACGGGGGAAGAAGTCAAAAAAAAGGGGATCTCCGGGGTCCTTTGGGGGCTGGGGAAAAACGAAAAGGGGGCTTAGAGGTTTTTTGAAGGGAAAGGTCTTTTCAAAAAAGGGAGCACCCAAAGGAAAGAGCGGCGACCCAGGAAGGTTAACGAAAAAAAAAATTCCCAAACCAACAAAGCAACATAAGGAAAAAAGGCCTTTGGAAGGGGAACAAAATCAACTTGTCTCATGGGAGGGAAGGGAAAGGAGTTTGGGCAACATTTGCAGGATGAAAAGATGACGCAACGCCAAGTTCGGTCAGGGGAGAAAGAAAGGATTTCGTGGGTTTAAAAACAGAGTCAGAAAGATGGGGAAAAAGAGGAAAGGGTCTCCGGGAAAGGAAAATTTTTGCACTCAAATAGAAAGGGGGCAACTATGAGAAAATGCACCCAGGGGGGGGAAAGGAAGTGTGGATGTGTGCTCAGGAAAAACAGGGGAATTGCCAGAAGGAATTCAGTTCAAAGTCTGGTTCTCAGAGGGCATGGCAGGGGGGAAGAAGGAGGGGGAGGTAGCGCTAGCGTTTTTGGCAGGGAGGTTTGGTCTTCCTTGAGGGAGGCTTAATTCACACAATTCGTTTCAAAAGAAGGGGGAGAAAAAGTTCCGAGGGTTCGCGGGGAAGAGGGGTAGTAGAATCCGATCATTACGTTGTCAAGCCTAAATAGGACTAATTGGGGAGAAAAGGAAAAGAAAAGCAGAAGAAGAAGAACCTCCACGCAATCAAAGTAGAAACGAAAACCGAATCCTTCCCGCTACGAAAACGTCTCCGGGGAAAAGAGGGTGAGGAGATTCGGTTATGGAAAAGGAAAGCTCAAAAGAAAGGGGAAAAATTTATGCTGGTGACAGGAAAGGAAAAAGGGGGAGGCCGGGGAGGCGGGGAAAAGTCACCGCTACTTCGAAATTTAAGGGGGGGGAAGAAGACCGAATAAGGGGAGTCAGGGGGGGTGGCTTTTGAGAGAAGAAAGGACCCGAGAATAAGGGGAAAAAAAAAGAAAAAGGATCCTCGAGGAGGAGGAGAATGCAGCGGAGGGCAAAGGAGGAAAAACGGAAGAAAAAGGGGCCAACCTAATCTGAAATAAAAATACATCCGCGGATAGGGAGGAGAAAAACGGAAAAGGGAGAAGGAAAGGCAAGTTCTTGATAAGGGGGATGGGTAGGTCAAAAAGGACGTATCAACGGAAACGGCAAAAAGGGGGGGAGACAGGGTATAAGAAAAGGAATTCAGGGGGGGGGAAAAAAGGCTGATCGGTGTACTCAGCAAGGGGCCAAGAAGGGAGGAGTCTAAAAAGAAGGGGGGGGCGTCTCCGAAATTTGGGGAATATTTGCGCCCAAAAAACAGATCCTGAGGGGGGGGGGAGAAGCAGCGGGCGGGCAGCGCAACATTTGAAAAAAAAAAAAAAAGGAAATTGAGGACATTCGATCCTCGGAACGCTCTGAAAAAAGGTCAGGGATGAAAGCCGCGGTGAGCTCACTCGAGAAGCGGGAAAACCCTCCTGAAATCAATTCCCCCTGAAGGATTGGTCAAAAAAATCGAACGGCCAAAAAAAATGGTCAAGGGGAAGCTCGACGCTGAACGAGTAGGGACGCAGGGAAAGAAAGTGGCGGGAAAAAAGGCCCGCCGCCGTCCAATCTCTAAAAAAAAACAACGGAGGAGAGTGACGCCGGGGAAAGGGGAAAAGGAAAAGGGTGTGTAAAGCCCCGACTTATTCCTTAAAGGGTAGTCTAGGCCGTGAACGGAAAGGGGAAAATCCGCGAGGGGGGGGAAGAGAAAAAAATTGCCGGTCTATAAGGAAAAAAAAAAGTTTGCCGGGGATGACCGGCCCGTCGGGAAAGGGGTCAGGAAAAACGGGCACGCCCTGGTTAGCTTCTGAGGGGGGAAAAAGAAATGAAAGTTACCGGGGGAAGCCCGGGAAAGAGAGCATGGGACACAAAAAGAAAAACTGGGAGGGGAGGGAAAAAAAACTGGTTTAAATGTAAGACGTGGAAAAAGGGGAAAGTCACAGAGGGGGACGCTACGGAGACCAGAACGGAAGCTTTGGGGGGGAAAAAAAAAAAGAGAAGAAGAACCGCAAAGGTCGTCTACGACCAGAAAGGGAAAGGGCCCTAAACCTCAAACTAACGGGAAAAAGAAATCGCCTTAGAGAAAAAAAGTGGAAGGAGCCGCCCACTGGTAAGAATTGAAAGGTTTGAGAAATGTCTCCCCAAGCTTGCCGGGGCCCGGGGGAGAGGACGTGCAGGGGGCCCCAAGTTTTCCAGAACGGTTGGGGGAACCTTCTGGAAGGGGGGGAAAGTCCCGGGGGAGGCGAATCCGCGAAAGGGTGAGGGAAAAGGGCTAAGGTTGGCCCCCTTTTGCTTCGTGGGGGGGGAGGGAACTCAAAAAAAACCCCTGGGCACCGTCGGGAAAAGAAGAGGATACTTGACCAGGGATTCCAGAAGGACGAAAAGGGAATCAAAAAAATTCCTCATTGGAATCAGTGCCAAAGAAAAAAAAAAACGGTGGGGCCGACCTGACATGAAAGAGAATGGGGTCCCCGGAATCCCAAAGAAGCCGGAATAAGTATCAGAAAAAACGCGTCAACGAACCCCCAAAGAATGAAAGGGAAGGGATTCCCCCAGGAAATTGTGGGGGGAAGGAAACCCACCAAAAAAAAAAAAAAATCTGAATGGGGACTTTATTAGACTCGTAAGAAAGGAGTAGGAAAGACTTCCCCCGTCGCCCCGGGGGAAAAAAAAGAACCGAAAAACTCCCGCGGTACAGGGAAAAATAAGGGAACCCACTAAGGGGTGGAGGTCGGTGATGGGGGGGGGTCCATTTACTGTAAGGGGCCCCTTAAGTGGAAGGGAAAACGTTAAGGCATCGTCAAAGAGGGAAGCTCGCAATGAGGAAGAAAAACCTGTCAAGAGTTTCGGAAGGGAAGGGTTCGGCCAAAGAAACAAAAGACAAGAAAACTATGGGGGAACAAACTGGCTGGGAGCAACAAAAAAAAAAAAAAAGCACCAAAAGCTATTCGCAAGGTAAAGAGGAAAGGGAAATCATGGGGGGAACAATTTCACCATTAGAAGCCCGGGGAAAAAGCCAGCAAAGAAAAAAGCGACAAAAAGGGTGCAATGGGCCCCCAAAAAAAGCGAAAGAGCAAATTTACCATTTGCGGCAAAATTCCAAAAAAAAGGGAGGAGGAACTCCATAAAGAAGAAAAACGCTTTGATCTTTGGAAAGAATCCGAAAGGGGGGGAACCCAGAAACGAACTGAGTCGGCGGAAAAGGGCAAGCAACTTTTGGGAGGGACACAAAAAAAAAGGAAAGCGTCGCCCGAAAACCTTGAGGGGGGAAAAGGACCATTTACAAGCAAGGCAACTAGAGCACGAAGGCTTTTTCGTTGGGGTTTTTGGGGGGGGGGGTTAAAAAGGAAGGCTAACTGACAAATTTGACTGGGGGGAAGGGACCAGGGGGGGAGGATTAGTTTGTAAGGTTTTTCCTCAGGGGGCCCCAGAAAAGGAAAAACTAAAAGCACAGGTATCCAAAGTTGGGGGGTGCCCTCCACGCCTGGGAAGGGAATCGCTATCCCACAAGGACCTTCCCCCTGAAGAGACAGTAGGGAAGGAGAAATACTCCCTTTAAAGCCAAACGGTGGGCTTTGCAGGGTAGTGAGAATATACTAGCGAAAAAAAAAAAGAAAAATCCTCGAGTGAGAACAAAAGGGGGGGTTTCAAGGGACCCATAGGCTTTCTGAAAAAGAGGGGGGGGGAATTCAGAAAAATCTGGAAAAGAGGGGGTATTTATCGAAGTAGGACTCCAGAAAGTGCAGCGGGGAAAGATCCCGAAGTAAATTCTAAAGGCCTGCACGAAATTTAATCCGGGGGGGCTTTCATGGAAAATAGGAAGGAAGAGAAGAGAATGGAGGGAAGACAACAGAGGAAGGCTCTGCTCCCGTGGTTTTCCAGAAAGTGATAGCGTGGTAAAGCTTGCCTAGGAAAAAGAATAAGGGGGGGAAGGAAAGGGGGAAAAACGCCTCCTTACGACAGAGAGGGAAATTCAGAAAAAAGGGCTTACCCAGCCGGGAGTCAATTACATCTTAGGGAGGAAAACTTAGAAGGAAGATCTATTGGACGAAACTTCTAACAAAAAAAACTCCTATTTCCAAGGAAAAAAAAGAAAAGACGGGACAGGGGGAGGCTTCCAAAAATGAACTTCTGGGGAAGAGCTTTCGGACGAATTGACTTTGTCCAGGAAGGGAGGCCCGATCAAATTTCAACTCGGGAAAAGAAAACGGGGGAACCCCAGAAGCTATCCAGAAAAAGCGCGAAGCAAACAGATGAAACCGGAAACGTGAAAAAGTCAGGTGGAAAAGCAAGGTTTCACGAAAGGGACCTACGGGGGGACCTAAAAAGACATATGTCAAGGGGGGGAGAGGGGGAAAACCCAAAGGCGATGTCCCCGAACGATTAACATCGGGGGATAAACGACTTGGGAAAAAAACGGCCGTCGATGGGGGGAAAGAAAAAAGAAGAAAAGGAAGAAGGAAGAACTACAAAAACCAGGTTGGGGGAAGCCCAAAAAAAGTCCCAAATGAGAAGAAAATATTACGGGGGGGCTTGAAAAAAGGGCTGTATTTGGACTCGAAGGGGGGGAGGGGAGAGGACCCCAAAAAAATCTCATTCGGGGCCATGGGGGGCGCGGCCGGAGGAAATCCTCGGAACTTTTGGAGAAAAAAAAACCAAACGCGATCCCCGTCTTTCGGGGAAGATATCAGGTCGCCTAAGAGGAGTACAGCGAAGGAGTAACGGGGGGACCAAGTTGGACAAGGAAAGACCGTTAGTAATGGAAACTGGAAGGGAAACCGGTCTAAAGGGGGGGTTCAAAAGGAAGGGAAGCCCCCTTACTTACTTCTTGAGGATCAGAATTGGGAAGAAAAGGGAATTGGAAAAAGGGGGAAAAGGTTGTTTTGTTCAAAAAACAGGGGGGAATCGTTCTCATTCCAGGTGCGTGGTTGTTGGGGAAGGGGGGGGGGAGACAACGGCGGAAGAAACACATGGGGGAAAAGAAAAAAAAAAGCCATCGATGAAACCTAAAAAAAGGAAAGAACTTCCTTCCAGGGTAGAAGGAGGGGGTTCAGGAAGGGTACTGTTCAGACCCCAAAACGGGGGGGGAAGAAGGAAGGGGGCGACCAACGTAGCGGGGGGGAAACGATGGAAATCTTTCCCATACAATGGATTCCCTGAACTGAAGGGAAAAATCTAATGGAGCCGTTCGGTCAAAAAAAAATTCAGGGAAAAGGGGGCCGATCTCAAGAAAACACAAACAAAGGTATTGCTTTTGGGGGGGCCATAAAAAAACTTTGTTTGCCATCAAAGGGGGAAGGGGGGGGTGCAGGAGTTCCATTGGGGCTCAGGAAAAGAGGAGTGGCGAGGAAAGGGTGGAAAATTCCGAAAATTCACCAATTAAGAGGGAAGTCCAAAAAAAAATGCTGGATGAAAAAGGAAAAAAGATCACAAACTTGGTAAACTGAGAAAGGGCAAGGGAAAATGCCCCAGAGAACCTTTTAAGGGGAAAAAAAAATAAAAGGGAAAAAACGCCCGGGCTACACAGAACACCAAAAGGGAGGAAAGTTTGGGGAAAGAAGAAAATCCCAGTTGTTCCCTAAAGCCTGCGTTTAAGCGTGGAAAAAAAGAAACTAATCGGGTGAAAATCTGGGTTAATTTGTATGAGTTTCAGGGACGAACCCCCGTGGTCCCGACACGGAACCTCGAACGTATATAAAAGTACAGGGACATCCCTTGAGATCGAAAAAAAAAAACCGTGTCGAAAAGGCGGTGAAGAAACAACTAAGGCGGGGATACCGTAAAAAAAAAAGAATCAAGATTCTTAAGGAGGGGGGGGAAAAAGGAAATTGGAGCTCGTTGCAAAGACAAACTGAAAAATCGAGAAAAAAAAAAACGGAGGAGGAGAAAAGCTGAGATGGAAAAAAGGGGGGGGGAGGTTTGAAAGAACACTTTCCTTTTGACAAAAGGGGAAAAGACGTGTAAAAAAGGAATCCAGGGGTTCCCAGGGGAAAAAAAAAAAAAAAGAAAAAAAAAATGTAGTGTGAGGGACACGCCCCCCCAGGAAAGGGGAAAGCCGCAGAGGGGAGAAAGGATGGCGATCTTTGGAGGTGGGAGTCGAGCTCGCAAAGGCATGGTTCGAAAAAGGACCGGGGGGAAAGAAACATAGGAGAGGGTAGCTTTGGCAGGGGGAGAACGCAGGCCTCTGGGGGCAACCTTTATATCGAAAGAAAGCCCTTGTGGCCAGGGAAAGGCGTTGGGGGGTGTGCCTTCTTGACCCGGTCAGAGGGGAGGGGGGCGTCCGGAATTTGTGGCCGTGCTTAACCGAACCTGCTGGGGAGGGCGGGGAAGGGGGTTTAGGGGAGAACTCATGGGAAAAGAAATAGTGGGCGCAAAAGGGCGCAACCATGGAAAAAACGGAAAAGTTTCAGGACACTAGGGTGCAAAACAAAGGTTAAAAAAAAGAAAAAGGACTATTGCTATCGTGTCCATAAAGGCAAAAAAGGGGAGGAAAGACCGTCAAAAGAGATCCGTAGCAACTTAGGAGAAAGAAGGGAAACAGATGGGGGAGGGACCACCTTCCTCCAAAATTGGTTTCTCCCAAGAGAACCGACAAGGGAAAGAGGTTGGGGGGACTTCCAGGAAAAAGAGGGTCAAAAGCCTAAGATATAATGGGTGAAGGGAAAAAGGGAAAATTTTTGGTGGGGAGGTCTATGGGAGGGGAAAATGATAGGCGGGGGAAGTCCCAGAAAACCATCACTGTCAAAAAAAGGGCTCTATAAACATGTTTAAACAAAAAGCATCAACCGGGATTATCTATATAAATAACCACATCCATAGAATGAAGAAGGATTCCCAGAGGGGGGGAGAAAAGAATGGGATTTTCGACTGAAATGAAGGTTGAAGGGGGGGGCTTAAGAAGGAGTGGCGACCCTGCCGGAGGGACAAAGAGGGGGGGGGAAAAAAAAAGTCCCACAGTCACTCAACAAAAGGGACCGAAGGGGGGAGAAAATTGTTTCACAGAAAAGAAAAAGGTTTGCGGGGGGGGGGCTCCTCGGGAAAAATAGAGAAAAATCAAAGAAAAAAGAAAAGGTCATCGGGAAAGGGAGAGTTTCATCGGGACGAAAAAAAACCAGTTTGGAAAATGAAAAAAGAGTCGACTCTCCGCCGGGGAAATTAAATCCCCTCAGGAAAATGTGATCTCCTCTGAAAAAAAGAAAAGCATAGAAAAGGGTCACAAGTGCTGGATTTTCGGAAAACGGCTGGGGGAAGCAATCCCGAAAAAGCTGAACGGAAAAAGAACCCATCCCGTGCACGAGTAAAGAACTATTCCAAACCTCACAAAATATAGTGAAGCGGAGGGGAAGTCCTGATCGTGGGCAAAACGGGGAAGGAAAGTTCGAGCAGGAAAAGAGACCATGCCGTTTTCATGGGGGGGACTGCTGCCACGAGCCTGGAAAGAAAGAAAGATTCGGCCATCGGGTTGGGTTCAGGGGGGAGAGAAGAACAAAGCCCCGAAGTCAGCACAAGCAAAAGCCGGAAAGAGGGAAGGGAAGAAAAAAAGTTGGGGAGAAGGTCCGAAGAAAGGAGGCGTGCTTTTCAAAAAGGTACAGTTTTTGAGGGAGGAGTGGAAAAAGGGGGCTACAGAGTGAAAAACGCGAAAACTATCGGAGAAAAAAGAGACCATTTAACCCCTTCGAAGGTTACTCCTACTCGCCAGGGGTGTAGTAAAATTTTGTCAAAGGGCTTAAGGGGATTCAACGCCTCAGGCACTGGAAATCCCCTCCACGTGGGGTCTGTTCGGCTAGAAAAAGAGTGTGGGAGGGGGTATTGCAAAAAAAAAAGGGGGGGGGCACTGCATCTCCGAAAGTCGCTGGGGGGGAAATCCGTCTAATTTAATCCATTGAGAAAAGGGACAGAAAATTGGAAATCGCAAGTTTTC
>Ga0179591_1327737_pt1 | contig 16792 bp, 15 predicted proteins | sample CZOMad2_1_08_16f_FD_182891 | JGI IMG/M metagenome (GOLD analysis project Ga0179591, IMG submission 182891) | Vadose zone soil fungal communities from Angelo Coast Range Reserve, California, USA - CZOMad2_1_08_16fungal (PacBio error correction) | ecosystem: Environmental > Terrestrial > Soil >...
AAGAAAGCGCTAGATCCTGCCTCGTCAGATTTAGACATCGCGCCTCCGCTTAAAGAAAAGGGGAATCGCTGTACCTGGCTAAGACGGGAAGTGAAATCCTAACCTACCTAAAAGCATCGGCGAGCCAGCAAGAAAAACATTAAGTATGGAAAAGAACCAAAGGGCGCATAGGCCCGCCCCCCTGCGAAAGTGCCGAGACATGCCGTTCGATTAAGCTCTACTGCGTGTCGCTCGGTCGACGGCGCCCAAGCGCGAATCACGACGCGGCGAGGGGGAAGGTCTTCCATCATATCAAAAGAGGAAAAGAGGAGAAGGAAGGAATCACAAGACTGCGTGCCCGACGCCCGGCAAGCGAAATAAAAAGAAATGTTTTCTATCGGACTGCGCAGCTTCGACCGTCGGACGACCGCCGATCCATCAGTAATGACCTTATCGTCCTACAACCTCGAATAAAGAGAAAACTCCTTGAGAGCCTTAAGAAAAGACGGGTCGCGCAAAGCTCGTGGGTAACGAGCGTAGACTCGAAACGGTTACTACTCCTACGGGCAGAGCCGCGTAACGAAGAAGAGTCACTTCATCGCAAGAGAATACAAGATCGGACTGCGTTGAAAAGGAAACAAAAAAGGCAGGTGCGGAGCGACAGTACCGACTTTAAGCCGAAAAGAAGAGAAGCCTTCGTTTGGACGCGTGTCATGTCGGAATGCGCGCCTGGAGGCGGCGCAAAGATGATCTGGTTAAAAAGCAGAAGTCTGAACGATACGAAAAAAAAAAATGCTCTAGATTACTCAAAAAACGAGCAGAAGCTAATGACCGAATAGTGTAGGCAGGCTCTGCGCAAACAAAAAACTCGCGGCGACAGCGAAGGGATATATACGCGTGCAAAAGCAGTTTCATTGGATAGAAAAAAGAACCCGAGTGTGGAAAAAAAAAAGAAAATCCTCTATAAGAACCTCTCGCTGATCTGCCCAAGTAAAAAGGAAAAACTAAAAAAAGGAGGAGTGGGAATAATGTAGCAACGAGCAGCAGAGCTACAAAGGTAGCGGCGTACAGTGCTCAGGGGTTTCAGTGACTCATCAAGGGGGGGGGGAATTGTGGGGAAGATCCTGGAACGGAAAGACGGAGATCCCGCCGTCGCCGCCGAGGGCTCGTTAGCTTTGCGCGAGCTTCTAAAAAGGCGATCACCCAATCGCGCTTTGAGCTGGGGTCTTGAGAGAACAGAGGTTCAACCGGGCGGGAAACATCAAAAAGGATAGACACCACGCACCGACGAGCGGTCAGACGTCCTCCAGGCCCTCAGCCGACCGTGAAGAGAGCTCGGCACGAGAGGGGCACGTTTCCCTTAAACTCTTCCGAGGGGCGCCGGTTCACATGGAAACATCTGGATTCGGACGCGACGAACGGGAAAGGACTACGGGGAACGCGGCGAGGGGAAAATTCGTCCCCCCCCCCAAAGAAGAGACTCGACCACGAGCTCCTTGCTCTGCGCCCGTACGTGCGTCCCTTCCTGCTATCGTATATTCGCGGAGGCGATAGCAAAGAGGGATCTCCAGATCAAAAGAGCAGGAGGGGCAAATGGCGAATCAAGCCGAAAAACAAGGGGAAAAAGGCGATGGCGTTTCCGGATAAGGGAAACAATGCTTTGCCTCTTCCGTCGGAGTCAGCACTGGAAGATCTCAAGGGGAACTATCTGAGCTCAGTGAAAAAGCTTGAACGAACCGCGCGCTCACCGTGCTTGATAGATTCGGATACCATGGTCCGGGGGCATAGCCGCCGCGCGCGCCATATCGACCCGATTGGATAGCGCACGTAGTTTCGAAAGTGTACATCATTCACAAAGAGGGGACGAGACGCTGAGGGGGACCGCAGTCCGAGGCAACACGTTTTATTACTATTCGACCGTACGGTTCTTTCGCAAAGGTTCGCTTATCGACTTTATCAAAGAGGATTAGCGGTACTATAGTGGAAGACGAAGCGCGGCCTGTGGTTAAAACTCACTTATACTCACGGGAGTTTCTCGTGGGGGGGCTGGGGGAAGAGGTCACTGAAATCGCGAGAACATGGACGAAAACTTAAGAGCGATCTTGTCGTACAAGTGGTTCGACTAAAAAGAAAGAAAAAAGCGAAGTCGTGCATAAGATGCTGATAAAGGGATAGGGAAGGTTCTTAGAACCACTAGAGAAGTACTGGATTTCAGGATACTTCACTTCAGAGAACCAATCGGAAAACTGAAATCCTATTACTGGGGAGAAAAGGGTAAGAGAAAAGACCTGGGGAAAGGGGATCCTCGTAGATGCCATCAGTGGCTTCTCGGAACGGAAGACTCAAAAAAACCTCTTCTAATGAGCAAAAACCTCAGGGGGAAGGGGGGGGGGGGCAGGAAATACGCGCGGATGAATTATTCTGCACTGTCTGTCCACGTACATGAAAGTCCTCAAACAAAAGGGAGACGGAAAAAAGAACGTGTCGAGGGGGAGAAGTTCTGCGGCTATGTCCTAGGACAACCTGGGCCAGGTGTCTCCAGACTGTTTCCGCACCGGCGGCCAGCATTACGTAATCACGTTAAAAACCTGAGGGTACGCCGACAACATCGAACCATATTACGCCGAAGTCACGAGGGCCGGATTGAGGAGTCTAACTTGAGTCATCCAACGACAATCAAAATGGGCTGGAACCAAGCTCCAGGGTTTGCCGGAAATGGGACCTGGCAGGAAATCTGCCCAGCGACTTTGAATACGGCTAGGACATTTCGACGAAACGTTCCTAACAAGAAGAGTACAGACGGAAAAGACTGGGAAGGAAGGGCCGCGGCGCGTTGTACCTGCGGCTGGTCATGCCCTCCAGAAAATGAAAACATCCAAAGGAGCGGTGAAAGAACGGAGGGGGAGGAGGGGAGAACAACACGCGTGGAGGGCAGGCTGACTGAACTGTCCCGACTGGGCAAGGTGAACCTACACAAAAACGGTGGTAAACTAACGCACCTGGGCAAAAGGGGACAACGGTTCAACTCCTTTGATCGGGTAGGAATGAGGGGCCAGCGCAGCCAGCCTTTCAAGGAGCAAACCTTTAGAGCCATTGGCACCCTGCGCTCCAACTGGTCTCTCATTTTTCCCCCTTCATGACACACGAAAGGATTGGGGTGTCATTGTTGGAAAAAACCGCCATTCCCATCGACCATAACAAAAAAAAAGTGAGGGGACAATACCAAAGAGGGTTTAGGGGCCGGAGGACTAACCAAGAAAAAAGGCCAAGAACCACCGGGAAACCTGGCCGCGCCATCGAAAAAAAACTTCTAACATTAAGGGGCGCTGGAGGTTGACTGCGCAAAAGGTCTTGTGCGCGTACATAAGGCGATTCGCCGGCAGAAAGAAAGAGGAGGCAGCGAAGGTATCGGGATTGCAACCTGGAAAACCGGTGGAGCCTTCAGAAGAGCCAGGGCCATGAGGCAGAATAATTCCGCTCCGCCAAGTGGGGGGAGGAGCGTAACCTCAAGCGGAAGCTATGGGCCGGAAAGGGTCCGTGTGCTGAGCGACCTCCGCCCGGGAACCCAAAGAGCCGGAGCCGTAAAGCATGGCGGCTCATTTCCGGAGCTTAGTCCATCGGGTAAGGGGTAATCCACAAAAAAGGGGGGGGGACAGATGCCCCTACGTGTCAGACATACCCGGGATGATAATTAATCACTTTAGGCTGTGAAATTGGACCGATCCAAGTGAAAGGCGACCTCATCGACGGCCTGACGCATTGAATACTACTTGCCTTTGAAGGGAATCAGAGAAAGAGTAGGTCGTGTCTCAAAAATCTGTAAGGACGGGGTTCTCGCCTATTTCAAGAAAGGACTGGGTCACAGTGCGGTGAAGGCTCCGATATTAAGTTAAGTCCATGTTCCTACATCAGATATTGAAGAACGAGCGAAACCATTCAAAATAGTGGGTGCAGCATATCTCATTGGACGGGGATCGCCGAAGCCAGAGGGAAAAGGGTTCCTCCAAATCGCACGGGGGGCATCATACGTCCACACTAAAAGAAATGAACCCCGGATATCTCTTCAGTCACAAAGAAGGAAACAGCACAATCACTTCTTACCCAACAAGCGGGGGGAAGGGGGGGAAGATTCCCTCTAAGCTGGGGGAGAGGAAGACAAAAAGTTCATTGACTTGACGGACGCAAGGGAAACAACGGCGTCTTCGGAGTTCTCGGATGGGCCAGAACAGCGTGAGAAACCGGAAAAGTTGGGCGAGGCGAAAGCCTGAAAAGAGGTGCCGTGATCTCAAACTATGTGGCGGAATCTAAGTTGATCCCCAGGGCGGGGGGAATGGACTAGCAAATTTTCTTGGGGGAGAATCAGCAGCCCCGCTTATGGGCCTTAGCTCGCCGCCTGCGTGTACGCTAAGGGCATTTCTTGTTTTTGGGAGTTCTGAAAAAGAGCAAACACCTACACCTAGACAGATGGGACTCAGATTGAAAAGCGGGCACCACCCCCTTTGAACAAGAGAAGGGAGCTACACTAACTTAAAACGAGGGGATCTGCACAGTAGCTAGATTGACAGCGACTATTAGAAAAGAGCAGGAGGAATCGTGAGGAATAAAAGCTTAAGAAGGGAGACCGGGCCGTGTACCTTCAGACTTATAGGAGACCAGGCCGGAAAACTAGGAAAGCTGGAATAGAGCATCATCTGGGGAAGGGGAACGGGGGAGAGATCAATCCTCCGCGGTGCATCTTGCGCTGGGGGCTACTGTGTAACTCACCGCTCGGGTCGGGGTATGCGGATGTGCTCCTGCATCTAAGAGGGGACGGTCAAGGGGAACCGACTCCGGTAAACAGGGAGAGGCGTGGCTGTCTGACCAGAAGTATCTGTGGGGTGTCTCGTTCACCAGGGAAGGAATCAGCGTCCTGGGGAAGTTCTATAGGACATAGAGTCCGAAGATTCGGTTGCTGGCAACGCGCCCGCCATCATCCGGGGCCCTCATTACCTGGGAATGGAAGACAGTCTATCTACGGCCGACACACAGTCTGTCCGTACCAAAAAAAGAAAGGGTAGCTAGCGGTCAACGTGGGAGGAAGGACGGAACCTGTACGACAGGAACCGTGAAGGAAATACGGCCTGTGCTAAAAAGAAATCGGGCGCGGGGAGAGAGGGAAGGGAACAAGAATCACCATGGGTCCCGCGAATCGAGCTTTTCTAACCACGCCTGGGGACTAAGTACCACGACCGCCCGCCCGGAAAAAGAATACCGCGGCTTTAATTAAACGTACCTTCAGGATTCGGGAATCGAGTTCCACTCCACCCGGACCATCTGAAGGGATTTGTGCGAGTTAAGAGGCAGGGAAGGGAACTGGTACACAAAGGGACCCCATCCCTCCGGAACCGGAACCAAACTACCGGAGAGAGTTGGGCTTCACTGGGTTCGGAGCCAGTCTAGCGATGCCCTAGCAAGAGGACAAGACGGGGTTATGAAAGGGGGCAGGATCCGGAAGGGATGACCGCAAAGGAGGGGGGGCAGCCACCTCGAACGCCTCCGACGATCAACAATTCTATGGAGGGATGTGCCTCCCGGTAACTTCCATACAAGAAGAGGAGGGAAACTCGGAAAAAGGGCCGCTCCATGATACAAACCCGGAATTCCTGTAAAGGAGACGCCTCGACAGTTCCTTAGCAGGATGGAACCAGTGTCAGAAAGAGTACTCAAAAGTTGAGAAAAAAGGCGAAAGGCCCGTCGGGGGATCCTGATTTCCTAGGAGGAGGGGGGACATTTCGTGTAAAGTCGTCTAGTTGGGAAGGAAAGAAAAAACTTGCCAGTCCATAGTGACTCTGTAAGCCAAACACGTGTTGAGAAACCGTGGAGAGATGACCTTAAGTAAGCCCTTTCAAAAGGGAACCTCCTTACAGAGGGAATGAAAAGCAGTTGTGCCTGTAGCGGTAAGGCGTACCATGATCACTACTGGAGGATGGGGAAACCTGCTGAAAGAAGGTCTAAGGCGGCACGTGACCACCAATCCTGGCACAAGTAAACTGAGGGTCGGATCCGACGGGTGATGCTGAGTCTCGACAACAAAAAGAATGGAGGTGAAATATATATTCAAGAAAAAATCTGTCGGTCGAAGCCGGGACATCCAAAAAACACTACCACCCCACAACAACACACAAACAACCAACCACAAAAACAAAAAAACCCCACCGACCCCACACCAAAAAACACATAACAAACGAAACACTACATCCCTCAGGAGGCCAGGGCTTCAGTGGATTAGACCTCTTCATCATATGAAACTGGATCAAGCAACCAGGACCAGGGGAAACATCAGGGAGTCGCGGTGAACGGACGCTCAGCGAACCCCTCAAGGACCTATTACTTCAAGAGATGGGGGGTCAACAAGGACCAACAAAAGGTCGCTGAACAAACCGTGCCCCGGGGGGAGACGAATTTTCACAGCTAGTAGCGGTCAAACTTGTGGGGCCGGCATAGAAATGCTCATCACCCCAGAGGAAAAACCGTCGTCCTCAAGGACAAAGGGGAGAGGTCGCAAGCGTTTATACCTTGGGGGAACTCAGCCGTTCCTAAAGCAAAGAAAAGGGGGGAATTTCCTTGCAGGGCGGAGTCCGGTACAGGAAACTCCCAGGTCAGGCGGGCAGTCACATGGTCCTGCGTGGTGTCCTCTATGATCTCAGTTTGATGGGGGAAAGGGCCGTGCGGTTAAGCAGGAAGGGGTTGAACATCGTCGGGCGCAGGCGATCTGTCTTCAAGTGTCTGCTGTCTGCCATACCTCAAGGGAGAAAGCGCAGAAGAAAAAAAAAGAGGAATGCTAGCCTCCAAGGGAAAGTCAGTGAATCCCACCACCGGTTGCAGACAAGGTGGACTTAATGCTGAGGTCCTTAACAAATTTTAAAGGAAAGGAAGGAAACGCCACAGAAAGCCCCCAAACTGCAGAGGACGGTGGAAAGTAGCTCCATTCTAAGGACACGTTGGTCGAAAGGGGAGAGCAAGACGTCAGAGATTGTATTTCTAGGGGGGGTAAAAGGAACCAGTACTTTGTTCGCCAAAAAAAAAGAAAGGGGGAAAGGGTGTCCGTGATTAAAGCTGCCGAGCCGTGACTGCAGGCGAAAGAGCATCAAGGATCCATCTTTAAAAGCTGGTTAAAGGGCAGGGATAAGAGCCGTCCAGGAGGCCAGCCTCGACTAAACCTCAAGCGTGCGACCGGCCACCTGTCTCGTCTGGCGTAGACATTATCATGCAAAAACGGTTCCTGGGAATAAAACTGGCCCATCACCAAACGAGCGAACGGGAAAAAAAACCAGCCCGACAGACGCAGGATCAGCAATTTGAAGGGGACTCACACAGCCGCCAGACGATCACGTGAACGGGGGAATCGTACAAAGACAAGTAAGGGGGGAACTTCCGGCGACAGGGGAGAAAAGTTCCTTTAGCTTATGCAAAAATCCGTACCGCCAAAGCGGGTGATTTTCCACGGTAATGCGCCAGCGTCGGGGCCAAAGGTGTTTTATCAGAAAGGGAAAGAGGAGAAGGACGAGGTCACAATCTGGTACCGCCAAAAGGGGGGGAGCGTATGACAGCGCAGGTTAAGGAACGCGGCGCCAAGGACCGCGCTGCAGTCACTACGTGGAGAGAAGGAGGCTGAGATATGCCATCTACCGGTGCGATCGCTGGGGGGGGGGGATTGGCACTGGTCATAAGAAAAAAAAGGGGTGACGTGCCGCTTGTGGAACATGAAAGGAAAATCACGGTCTGTTTGTCCGGCTCGCCCGTGGTACGACCCCGAAACCCCCCTCCATTCGGTCGGGCGAGAGAAACGTCCTAGAACCTCACGCACCGGCAATCTGAGATGCGCAAAAAGACGACGTTAGCTCGCAGAACAAATCAATTTACTTCTCCGTGGGAACTCCGCTCCTGGGAGAGGGAGATAAACTCTAACCTACTAGAAGGGGGAACTGGAGGCAAGCCCCGCTGGGAGACGATGGCTGGGCTCAGACCTCATCTTCCGGTAACCGCGAAAGGAAGGGAAAAAGACAAAAAACAAAGCGGCAGCTCAAGAAGAACCAATTCGGCGTGGACGAGCTTGTCAAAGAACCACAATGGGGGGGGGAAAGGATGGGGGTGGAGGGTTCCAGTTTCTTGAAATAAGGGGGTCTGATAAGGCGCGGCCGGCTTGAAGAGGGGGACTATAAGGGAAGTAGATTTGGTCACCGGAGCGCTGACTGGAAGGACGGAACATCACGAAAAAGCAAGTCAAAATAAGAAGTAACACAAAAGAACAACTCACTGGACCATTAACGTCTGGGGGGGAATTCCCAAGAATTGAACATGCCAAACGGAACTCTAAAGGAGGGGAAAAAGAAGACAAGAGCTCATGAACACGGCAACGTTATTCCGCTCACACTCGAAGGCTGGACGAAAAGACTTACAGAAAATGGAAGCCTCATCAGGGACCGGGGATCTCGCTGTTCCGGACACGGAATCCATTCGTCTACAGGGAATCCGGCGCCATCACCGGAGGACGAGTACGCGGATACACAGGCTGGCCAGGATTTTTAAGACATCGCCCAAAAGCGGGTAACTTGTGAAGACTTGGCGCCTAGAAAATGACCTGAGCCTGGCTAGCTAAGGCTTCTCTCTGCGGCTTCAACCGAACCGGATTTGGAAAAAGGAAAATTAACCGAGATCCAGAAGCCCCAAATCTGGCCGAATAAAACGGATCGTCCTGCCCATTTACCCGGCTGACGAAAGACGGTCACCACGTTCGACCGCCAACTCTGAACAGGAGAGGAAGAAGAGAGGCGTGGCGGGGAACGGGACCGCGTAAAGATTAGCTCACCCTCCAAGCTAACGTCCGTCATCGGAGTTTGAAATGAATAAAGGGGAATTAAGGGGCGAAGGGAAGTGCGTTACCAGCCGCTGGAAGTACAAGGTGGCAAGGGAAGCGATTGCGTAGGAAAGTAAAGAAGATTGGGAGGCTGAGGAAGGACGTGGCCCTGGTTAAAAACCGAAGTGAAAACAACCACCAGGGCGCGGGGAAACCAAGACGCGTAGGGAGTGGCCAGTGTGACAGGGAGCGAGGAGGCCCGGATCCAAGGCGCCCTTAATCGGGAAGAAGGAAAGGCCGCCGGAAAAAAGAGCAGGAGGCGTGTTAACAGGAGGTGCACCAGGCCGGACGTAGGGCATGTTCCAAAAAGTGTCGGAGGTTGAAAAAAAAGGAACGAGCAATTAACGGAGGAACTCAAAACGCGGGGGGAAAAAAGGCGAACGTTACTCGCTTCGAAACGCCACACGGTTTGTACTGTCTGACGAGAGGTCGTAAACCGGGCCAAATCGGTCCAAAGGAAAAAAAGAGCGCCCCGTAAATGAAAAGTGGCTCTAAACTACGTCCAGAAGCTTCAAAGGGTGGCAAGGCAAGAAGGGGCCACTTGGAACATCCGAAAGGAGAGAGGGAGAAACCCAGTGCGACCAGGATAAGAATCTCCATCCGGCCTCTCATCTATAAAATGGGCGTGTTTGGACGGCGGACCACTCAACTAGGGGGGAACACTTGTGAAAGAGGCGCATAAAACGGTCGGCAGTGTCGTACCCTGGTAACATAGTCAAGGTGGAAAAAGGAACTGATCGTTGGAGCACGGGGGAAACGAGTCCCTGTTCCCGAAAGGTGGGGTGTTCGGCGGACAATGGACGGGAGAAAGCCAAACTCTTCAAACTGCACGCAATATCCGGCTTCCGTAGGAAGGGCTGCTCAAAAAGAGGGGACGATGTGTACCGAAGTCCCGGATAATAGAGGGAACCATCCGAGAGAGGGACTCTCAGGCTGGGACGAAAAGAAGTCTTAGACTACTATGTGTAAGATGATCGGTCGCGACAGTTTCTTAGCTGAAGTTATAAGGAAATGACCGAACGACCTTACAAAAAGAAAGACCCGATCCCTGGAGGAGGCACGCCTTTAGCGTCGTCGCACTATCAAGGCCACGTTTACTAAAAGAAAAGAAGAACCGACAGAAGGAGGCCCGAGGTGGACGAGGGTTGGCAAAGCGACTGAAGAGGCATCCGCCAAAGGAAGAAGACTCATACACAAACTAAGACTTCAGGAAAGAAGAGCGGCGCTGCAGCTGAAGAGTCTCGCGGACATGGGGAGAACTCTCTGGCTTAACTCGCTAGCAGCGTAACCTGCGAAAAATAATCACGGTCTAATAGTGGACAAAATAAAGCCTCGTGAGGCAAAAGGGTCAAGCCCACCAGTCTAGGGGCACACAGCGGGGAAGGAATGCAAAGAAAAACCCTGTAAGGGGGACTAAAGGAAATTGTCGAAATCGGCGGAGGGCGGCGTACCGGAGCTGTGGCCTATCCGAGTCACGGCTCGACGATTTCCTTCCAGCTGAAAGATGGGCCCGTGCTCGTGTGGACGACAGCCTACATCCTAGGACACAACGAGAAAAAAAAGGAGATCCCTTTGGGTAGAGAGAACAGCCCAGCGCTGTTCAACGCTGTGTAAAACGCTCGTACCGTTTCCCACGAAGGAAGGGGTAAGCCGACTATGAAGGTCGCGACGGAAGGAGCAGAAGAGAAAAAGGGAGAATCCGGCGGACAGTTTTCCCAGGGAAAGGGGTAGAGAGCGAGGAAAACGGGTATGAGAGAAAAAAGTCCTTCGCAACTGCAACACTGGTCAAAACAATCTGAAAAAACTCAGGAGGGAAAAAAGAGGGCGTGGCCACGGCGAAGAAAGAAGGAGAGACCGACCGACTGTACGTCCGGACCAGGGGATCCTGAGCCGCTCTCGCCGGCACTTTAGCGCGGGGGACACATGCGCTGCCTGGAGTCGAACGAAAAGGCTTTAAAGAAGGAAAGAGTAGCGAGACTGGTCGCGCGCTCAAGAGCCGTAGCCGGTCAACGATTCCAGGAGGAGAGAGGCTGTCTGATCGCCGAGGGCTTAACCGAGCTTCTGCACGCAAAAAAATCGGGAGAGAAACGGAAGGACAGTTTCCTGACGAAAAAAAAAAAGTTTTGATGGATTAGGGCGATATAAATGAAAAGGAGCAGAGCAATGACCGACTAAAACTCAGAGAAGGAGGACGGATCTCCGGCTCTCCGCGCTCTACATCCTCAAAAAAAAACGGTGAAGATTAATAAGGCAAAAGCAAAAGAACGGTCAGGGAGGGGCTTGCAGGGACTATCAAAATCTTGAGGAATAGACATTGAAACCTTAGATGGCCGGAAGTGGCGAATCCGCACTTGCACAAGCCGCCAGCCGGGAAAAAGGGGAGGAAGACTCTGATACAGGGCGAGAAGAACACGAGAAGGGAGAGGAGTAGTCAAAGGAGCCATGCACCGCGTTTCCCGCTCCGTCTCGCGACCGAGGCCGAGAAATTCTTACTCCTCCCGCCGAATTCTTCGCGCAAACGAACAAAGAAAAAATGAAGCGCTACAACATGCGCGGAGGAAGACCGGGTAGCAAAGGGGTCGGCGCTCGCCTTCCGGAACCATGTTCACGCATGCATTGGACCACGAGGAGGCAACGATGAAGCTCGGGAACGTGAAGGGGAAAGTGGTTGGGAGAGAAAAAATGGTCGTGCTTCCCCGCCGACGAAGACACGATCCAGGACGCGAACGCCGTACGGGCGGTCATCCCAGATTTCTGGCCTTCGCTGTCGGCGAGAGCGGAGTCGCGCTCGTCGTCTTAAACTCAGGAGAGAAGTCAGATCCGCGAAAGAAGAGTCAACGCGAGGGAGAGACCGACAACCATCGGGGTTTTTGAAGGTCTTCGCTGCGGTCGTCGTGGCGCAGAGGGCCGGGAGGTGAACTTAAAGTCAAAAGCGCACGAAAGAGGAGAGCATGGAACGAAATGAGTCGAGCAAAGAGGGTGATCGCGCTCATGGATCCACCAGCGAACAAGGTAAAAAAGAGAAAAGCGCCTGCGAGAAAAGGGGAATGGCTTATTCGCAAACTGAGTTTTAGAAGGAGGTTTGGCGGTGACCTCACGCTGTGTTCTTTGCAAAAACCAGCCCTTGGAATTAGGGGCCAGGGCGGAGGGATCGGGGCGGCTTGCCCGGTCAGAACCGCCCGTTTTGGGGAAGATGAGGTAACAAGTGCAAAAAAAAATTGGGAGAGAGGGTGACTTCCCGGAGCGCGAGGTGCGGTAAGAGAGACTTATCTCCGGAAAAGCGCTAGCCGCTTCTTCTTAAGGGGGGGGCCGGCTACTTTCAGGAAAGACAGCGGGTGCTGATTCAAAACTAGAAGGGGGTGGGACAATCGCGGATCAAGGGGGGACCGCGGGCAAACTTAAAATTCTATCTCTTTGAAGGAAACAGCACGTCAGAGAGAAAAGAGCATTGCCTCGAGAGACGAGGGGCTGACCTTCTCCTCGCCGGACGAGTCCACCTCAGGTCGGGGGTACCTTCATAGGAGAAAGAAAGAGGAAGGAAAGGATCGACGAGGAAGAGCGTGGGAAAGATGCGCGATCCTACGTCAATGGGTGTACAGAGGGCAGGAGAAGGGGAAATGGAGAAAACCACTTAAACCAGAACAGAACATCAAAAAAAAGGGGGGTCCAGGAAGAGATTGTCGAAGCTCTGAGGGATGGGCTTACTCCAATTACAGTCTCTCCTGGGTTTCCTGAAATTTACTTAAGGCGCGAAGCAGCAACGAACTTGTTCTTCTATGAATACGAGGAAAAGTGTCCTTTGTACTCTGGTCCCTCACCGGGAAGGACGAAAGGGGAAAGAGCATCTCCAAATGCTGTTACGCCGAAACATCGTGAACTTCGCAGAATGAGGAATTGTGGATGTCTTTACTGAAAGAAGTGTGCGACGCAAAAGGCAGCTTGTGAGTGCAATCAACCCTCGACGGCGGGTACCGAAGAGCCCCCAAACGAAAGCCTCTCGCGGCCAGGATGCAGGCCCAACTTAAAGCCTATCGTCGGAGGTTAATGAGGAGGATAAGTCCGCTACAGCCCAGCGATGTGCCCGAATGGAAGCGTGCGCTGTCCGGTCATAACAGTTTCCTCCAGCAACGTAAAGCAAGTACAAAAGTAGGCACTATCTCAAAGTTTGACTAAGCGGTGGAGACGAAGGGAACATGGAGACACTGGTGGCCAGGTGGAACCTAGCCGCCTTTGGAAACGGAAAGCACCGGGAGCAATGGGAATCCTTGGGCAACCTCCCGTCTTTCTGCGGAGGGGTGTCCTCGAAAAGATCCTCAGATGAGGACACCTGACGTGCCCCTGGGGCAGCCACTCCCGAGGGGGGAGTTGTCCCACCGGCTGCTGTCACAGCAAGAACGGATGGTTTGGTGGTGCTTTGTTAACAAAGAAAGAAGACACCATCCCCTGGGAGGACCACCTACCTAATCCCCTACCAGGTTGAAACCTTAACCCCTTAATAACAAAAGTGGGCAAACGCCAACTGCCTGCTCCGAAGCGCCGAAAACTTACCCTTCCTTGGTCACCATCCATTTGACCGATCTCGGGGGTGATGAAAATAGGATGAAGGCATCGGCATGATCAAAACAGGGAGATCGGGCGCTATTCTCGAGTTAGAACCGGACACGTGAAACGGAGGAGGATGCTGAAACTTAATCATCGAGACGGCAGCGAGGGACCAGATGTGGGGCGACGTCAACGGCGGAAATGATCTCGCCCTGCTGACGAGGGCCAAGCCTGGCCCAAAATTGGAACTGCCACCAAAAGGGCCACAGCTACGCCTTCTGCCGGGCGGCAGCTTCTCCCCTGCCTGGAGGGACTCTTCCATCTTGCCCGTCGAAGTCAAAGGAGCTGCGCAACGGGCACAAAGATCCGCGGAAAGCGGGACAGCCGGTAAGAAAGAATTTCGGGCACGCGTGTGGCCGAAACGCGAGGAAAGGGGGAAACGACAGAGGACTCTGTGAAGGTGGGCGAAGGGGGTTCACCGAGGAAGGTTAGCCTCCGTGCCTAGGGTCGCGGCAACGGGCAAGGGGTGGACCGAGCGGCGGGGGAGGTTCGCATGGGCCGGGCATGTTCAAGGCGAGAAATCGGGGGGACCCCGAAGCAGGAAGTAAGGGAGGAGGGTTCTTAAAGGGCTCAATGCTCGAAGGGAGCCGTGGAAAAGGGCAGAAGGACAGCGCCCCTTCATCTAACGAAGTAAGAAACTTCAACAAACAACATCCGCTCGAAAACAAGGACAGGATACCACAAAGAAAATCAGATTCTAACCCCCACAACGGAAACACGGCCCTCGAAAGCTGTGTCTCGAAGCGTGAGCACCAGGTGTCGTGGTTGGGCTGGCAGAGGGGGGATGAGCAGTCTTAAGGGGATGGAGGGGTCTGACGGGAAAAAATCTGATCTGCCGCCAGGATTTGAGATGGGGGACCAACGAAGGGGCGAAGGTTGGAATAAGAAGACCCTGGGCGGGGGGCATGAAGGGCCAAACAAGGGTGGGCTGGACGGCTAACGGATAAGGGCTTTTCGTCCTTCATCCAGCCTTTATTTTCCTGAGGAAGACCGATTGGCTTGGAGATGGGGCGGGGGAGGGGGTCGTAACCCGGGCCAGCAGAGCCCCCCGGAAAAAATAACTTAGAGGGGGAAAGGCTGCATCGTTCCGTCCCCAGGCAAATGTGAGCCGTCAGACACCGTATCCAAATGTCGCAAAGAAGAAGCAACCGAGCTATATGTCGTAAGCCTAAGTTCGCAAGAGCATATATAAACGGATGACAGAAACAAATATGCAACGTGCGAAAAAGAAAATTCCGGAGACCCGGTACCCGGCCTAGGTAATCTCGGAGGAAAGAGATGCAAGGGCACTTCTAATCAATAACTCAGGAAACTTTCTTTGCAGTGTTGAACAACCAGGGAGTTCGATCGGTGTTCGAATCAAAGTACACGTGGGACTTGCCTGTCAAGGAAATTCTGGTTCAACCATGTGTAGTGTAAGGGCGTTCCTACACATAGCAAGAGTCTAGGCCTTTGAACTTAACAAAAGGGACTATCAATTCATGAAGCTGGTCTATGCGGCCCTTCTTTCCAATAGTTTCCGTGTAAAACGCACTCGAACGGGCAGAGTTTCATAATGATAAAGATAGAAACCAATCAGAGCGGCTGTGCCAGGACCCGCACAGATTTGGATCAGGCCCCTGCAACAGTGGGGAGGTAACGATCCCAAAGAGCCAGGGAACTCGTTCAACAGTCGAGTGCTCCACCGGTAAGGCCCCGGATGGCAAAGTAGAACCGGGACAGAAACCGCCACGCGAGGCGAGAACAGCCAAGGTATGGCCTCGTACACTATGCCCAAAGAACCAAAAAAGGGATACCGTAAGACAATGGAAAGAGAATTCGGAGAGGAGGTCAACACCAGCCATCTGCAGGAGGGGGTGGGTGTGCGGTGCAGAGGGGAAGTTGCTCCCCAGGAGGTGCACACGGACAGACACTCACACTACCGGGCGGGACACAGAAGGTCGTGGGTTGGGGCTTCAAATGGGAAATACGGCGCGAGGACGAGAGGGGGGAAGAGGGTTCCTGAATTCTCAGGGGGCCGTGGAGAACTTTTAGGCCGGAAAGAATGCAGAAGAATCACAATTCCTCAGAGGAGATGGGGGTAATCACAATTCGCGGACGATTAACCCCTCAATGGTTCGACCAGTGAAAAGAGCTCCCGATAAAGGGCCCTAATCTTCCTGGGCGGGCCATGAAAGTCTCCTTCTGAAAATAAAGAGGAACTGAGCAAGGAATGGAACTCATATAGGGGATGATGGGGGGAGTAAAGAAATCCACACTAAGGGAAAAAAATCTGCAAAAGTGGAACCGTCCGGGGTTTGTAGAGATTCCTAGCGGAGGGTGGAAGGTCTTTGTTGAATCTATAGGGGGAGAGGGACCTTCCTAACCATCGACGTGTCACAGACTTCTAAAGTCACAACTGTGGACAGGGGGGGGGGGGGAGAAGCACCTGCTCTGAGCAAAGTGGCACTTGGGCCTAACCATTATCTCAAAGAGTGAATTACTCTTGAGGGGACTCTGGTGGTACATCTGGTAAGGTCTTATTACTTGAACTCCAAGGCGTAGATACTCCATCCTTGTATAACTCTTGGCATCACTGAACGCTTCTAGGGGGGTAAGAAACACATTGAGGCTAGCGAAATGTTTCAACTGCACGCTGACTATCGGTGGGCGGGTACGTTTTAGAGGATAGAGATGCCTATTAGTAGAAAAGAGAGAAATCGCCCCCCCCTTCGTTCGCGAGCTTTCATCCAAAAGGAAGACGCGGAGAGGTGGTCGAAAAAAGAGCAGATTACAATCTGTAATCAAAAAAAAGGGACGAGCCCGGACTACAAATGCAAAGATACGGGAAACAAGAACAAAAGATAGTCCAGAAAACAGCTTCCTACTGGACGATCACAGGTCCATTTAAACCACGGGAAAAGGAGAAAAAAAAGGACCCAGGGAAGCACAGGATTGGGCTATATTAGAAGGGAATTCGATGGTCATGGGAATTCCTCGCTCCAAGGGAACACAGGCCACCGCCCAACTCACCAAGACCAACTGTCGCCACCTTTAAAGGAGGAAAAAAAGGGCAAAAAAAACTACGGGACTGGAAGGTCGGTCCTGCAAGCCCTATTTCCAGGGGGAAATTTCCTGCAGACCCGGGGAAGTTCGTCATCCAGCAGGGCGAAAGGGGGACTCGCAGGGCGTCGACTGGCCTCCTGGCTAGGTAGGGGGTGAAAGATGTGAATTGGCCGAGCCGGGGGACCCAGCAGGGCAGCCTGGGTGATGAGTTCGTGGGGGGGGGGGGGGGTCTGTGGTCGAGGGAACGGTCCAGGCTGCATCCACTAGAAG
>Ga0179591_1188630_pt1 | contig 16791 bp, 13 predicted proteins | sample CZOMad2_1_08_16f_FD_182891 | JGI IMG/M metagenome (GOLD analysis project Ga0179591, IMG submission 182891) | Vadose zone soil fungal communities from Angelo Coast Range Reserve, California, USA - CZOMad2_1_08_16fungal (PacBio error correction) | ecosystem: Environmental > Terrestrial > Soil >...
TGAAGTTGCCAGTCCGTCAGATCGGGGAGATTGAATTGTTTCTGAACTGAAAGAACATTGGCTCTGACGCAACAAGAATTAGAGAAGAGGGCCTGGGGGGAACGAAGCTGGGCCGGCCAAACAAAGAATAACTACTCAGAGGAGTTGAGACTATCGGCGGAAAATGGGAAAGCACTAGAGGTCGGACGCGCCGGCGAGTCGCAGGTGGTGACAATCTCAAAGGGTCGTCCGAGTGGGAAAAAACAAACCTGTATTTGTTGTACTGATAGAGGGTAAGGACTCTGACGGGAGGCTCTGAACGGATCGCGGTGACAGGGAGCAAAAGAAGAAAGATAAAAGACTTAGAAAGGCTAAAGTGGTTCGCCTGACATAAAAACAGGGGGAGAAGGGTTTATCGGGGCTCAGCGGACGGAAGGGGGGACTAGGGGGGCAAACCTCTCGGCGGGAGATCGAAAAGCTTAGCAGGGGGACGGAGAACGTCGTATAAAAGGGGGCAAAATTTGGGAAGGAGGGGAGGGCGGATGCGCATGCTCTGGTGTCAGCGAGAATCTGTGAAGCAAAACGTCGCGCATGCGATTTACACTGGAGCCTCCTGGAAGAAACAGGTCATGCCTTGCCGAAACAAAAGGAAGAGGTACGGATGTATGAGAGGAGACGCGTTGAAGGGGGCGGGAATCGCTGAAGTCTTCGGAGAAGGGGGGGGGGGAGAACTCCTTACTGGGAGTTCGTTTAGCGGAGGGAGAGAAGCCTTATTGGGCAAGAATGGCCGACAGGGGAAAAACGACAGCATTCACAATGTCATGAAAACGGGTAGTCCCCGCGTCCTAAAAACACAACAATCCCCCCTCGGAGCACTTCCGAGGGATCAGGGAATAAAACCAAGCAGACAAAAATGAAAAAAAAAATACCGCAACTCGATTCAGCTTGAGAACGTGTCAACAGCGCACCAGCGTTGGCTTCCCAAGAGAACCAGGGGGGAACAATCTCGAGGGGATGAAAAGAAAGACAGGGTGTATAACCGAGGGCTGGACGGTTTTAATCGCTCTTGAAAAGGGAAAAGCGGTACGCTTGTACGGTCAAAGCCCTCCAGAAAGTGCAGACTCGCTGGTATCAGGGGGGAATAAGACACCGGAAGAGACTCGACTGCTCGCGTACGAGAAGAACACTTGTTACTTAGGGGGAGGGGGCGCGGGAAGAAAGCAATTAAGATTCTGGAGAAAGGGTTAGCAAGTTCCGGAATGAAAATTAAAAACACTTAGTTAGTACATTGGGAACCCAGAGAAAAAAAATAACGGGAAGAGGGAAAGGAACAAAAGATGGGAGAGGGAGATCTGAAAAAGAGGGAGGTGCCTGAACTACGGGCGAAGAAAAGGGTCACGCAACTTAGGTGCTCAGGGGGGGCGATCAGCCAAGAAAAGCCTGCTCTGAGGGTGGGGACGGGAGTCAGGACGTGAGGAAGAAGGAGGTCTGCGTCTAATGGTAGGCTCATTGGCGCTGCATTTCGAAGTACGAGTCAGGCCGGACAAAAGAAATGGAAGGACTGACAGAGGCAAGGCAATACAACGACGGGGGGAGTGTCTGTTCCTGAAGGGCCACCGCGCGTCGGAACCAGCTTCGTAGGGAGGGATAGAGGACGGGCGCCAAAAAAGCGACTGTGTTCCCTACTTAAAGGGAACCAGAAAGCCGCGTGTGGAAAAACACGCCAATGAGGGCGATAAAGAGCTAACCTCGGGGGGGGGGGAAGGACGGAAAAAAAGAGACAAGGAAGTTCCCTAGAAAATACTCAATTTCAAGCGCTGGCTGGGATAAAGTTAGGTAGAAGAATCACGAAGGGCGTCGATCAGCAAGGAATAAAATATCTTCCTAATCATGGCTCAGACATGGAGGGATCAAGGTTCGAAAAAGTCAGAGGGGAAAGGGGGGGTCAAAATTTAGCCGACTCTTAGCCAAGAAATCCAATCCGCTCAGTTATACTAAAATTGGGGAAAAGAGGGGCGAAGAGAAAGATTCGCCGGAAAAAGACAACTGACATTCTAAAATTCTATCTGCTGGGGGAGGAATATTGGAGGTCGGGCATTGGGGCTAGGAAGGGGAAACGAGAAGGAAAAAAGGCCTCTTGGCGGATAAGCAGGCTCTGAAAAGGTAAAAAAGAATACTGGGGCTAAGAAGAGGGATAAAAAAATCGTCGGGTGACTTGGGGGAAAGGAAAGAAGCGCATTAGACTTTAAAAGAAGTCTCGCCGGGAATTGGAAAAAAGGGCTTTGGAAAAAGGAAGGCCGATCTCCATCCGAACGTGCAGTGGGGGAGAGGGGGGGGAAAACGTTCTGTTCGTCAACCAGCTCAAAATTGCAAAAAAGTTCGTCATGCGAAAAGGAAGGGAATACCTGGCCAGAAGAACTGCGAAAAAGCTATAAGAAAGAGTGAGAGGGGAGTACGGCCAGGTGACTGGAGGTCTGAGGCTAGAAACGCCGTCACCGGCGAGTGCTGGGGTCACACGAAAAAGTCGGCGATGTCGAAAAACAGAAGACAGTAATGAGAGTGAAAAGTGAGCAGGGCATAAAGCACCTTGGAGATTGAGATTAAAGGTCCTCCCCGTTGGGGAAAAAGGGAGACGGTGGGCATATCAAGAAGGGGCACCGTAGCAAAACAAGGCTCCCGAACAGGGAATATTGAAAGCGTTCCTTAGATTCCTAGGGAGGGGTCATTTGGACCTTATTGGGGGGACCTCATATTCAAGAAGGGCGGATAGAGGGGGGGCAGAGATCAATGTCCTCGGGCACGGGGCTTACCGGAGAAAGAGTATGATTCTGATCAGTCAGGGAAAAAAAGATTGTCCCGATCAATACGAGCGGGATGGCTCTTGCTCTTGAAAGAACGGCTTTAAAGGATGGGCCAATTTGAGAATTCAATGAGAAAAAGACAGGGAAACAATGCCCAAGAGCGGGAAAAATTCCAGATCTGAGTTGTCCAAAGGGTGAACAGAACGCCTGGCCACTAGACCTTCACAGAGAGGGAAGAAAAGTCATGAGGAATTGGAGACGAGTCGGGTCGTTCGAGAGGGGGGTTCAAAATCTCTACAAACAAAACAAAAAAGAAAAGAGAGTCAATTCATTGAAACTTCGATCCAGGAAGGAAAGACGGAAGACAACATCCTCATGGAAACCTAGTCTCAGTCAAGAGTGGTACTGGAACGATTTGAGACCCAGGAGGGGAGGAGCTGTCAGGGAGGAAAGAGGAACAAGCACGCCAAAGGCAACACGAAAAAGAGGGTAAAAAATCCGGTTCCTCGTGCCCATCGGAAGGTAGGGGGAGGTACGACGGGAAAGACAGTCTCAAACTAGAAAGCGCAAGCAAGAGAAAAGTACCGACTTCAAGGAATTTTCATGCGCACAGGGGTATTTTAATGATCATCCCGAGAATTCTCGATCTAAAATCACAGGGGAAGAAAAGATTGAACGGATATCATAGCTTTGTAAAAACCGGCTCGAACAACTGCAAAGAAAATAAGACCGAAACGAGGACGAAAGAGAATGAAAGATTCTTAAAAGGGGAAGAAGGTACGATTCACACATAAGTACGGTTGCCCACTGAGGACACTTGGCCGGGGAGGACAGGCCCCCCACAAAGGGGGAGAAAGTTTTCTTGAGGAAGAAACGGATCATTAGAGACAGAAAAAAAAGCAACCGCCAATACCCAGGAAAGGGTCTCGTTTTGGGGGAGGGACAATCGCCAAATCAGCAAAAGAAGGGGTGAGACCAGAAAACCCTAGCGCGAACGGTTGAGCAGAAGACCCTAAACAAAAAAAAAAATGTAATTAAAAAGTATCATGAAGAGATAGGGAACAAGAGGACGAGGTTCCCCGACTATGAAAAAATCCCAAGACAGACAAGAGAACTAAAAGGAGCCGCATGAGTGAAAGGGAAAGAATAACAACCAAAAATGCAAGAGTTGATGACCTTAGGGAAATTTTCTTGGAAAGCCGGTAAGGGAAAAAGAACGGAAGAGACCGAAATACTTCAAAAGATGGGTCAAAGAAGGAGTGTGCGGTCACAAACGACAAAAAGACTATGGTTTTGAGAGAGGAGCCAACCCAAACGGCAACCTTGATTCAAAATCAGGGTTAAGCACAGCAGGGGGGGTGGCAGTTCGCTGGCGAGGCGAGACAGACCGAAGGGAGGTGACGAAAAGGGTTTCAATCCCTAACAAAACCGGATAGAAAGGTGAGGGGACAAGAGTCAAAGGGAAATCCGAGATCGGGCTAAAAACGCTGTTAAAGAAGGGTAACAAACCGCATCACGGGGAAGCGGGGAAATGCGACGTTCGTTTGAAGGGGGAACAGTTGAGGGAAAGGGGCCAAGCGCGGTGGCGCGAACATGGACTTCTTCGGGGGGGGACGGGAATCGCGAAACACGAGAAAGGAGGGAGACTAAAGATTGGAGAAGGCTGAGCGCCGCCGCGACCTGCACTTCTGCAGGGAAGGCCTCTCAACCAAGGGGGGAAAAGAAAACAACTGAATAATGGACAACGGGGAAACTAGGAAGGTACTCGATATACCGATTCGCTGCTGCAGGGGACGAAAGAAAAGGACACATCGACCACTAGTTTTCTGGAAAAACAAAATCTTCGGGGAGGCAGTAACGGTCAAGGGGAGGGAGGATGGCAAGGACCAAAAACATCTCTGCGGGGAGGGGGCGCCCGCCATAGACAATAAAAGACGATAGAAAGTTAAACCAGCGAAGTTGGGGGAAGAGGACCAAAGAAAACGGGAAAGCTCTTGCCGTCAGCCGGGGAAGACCGAAGCTACCAGAGACACATTGGGATTTAACTCAGAACAAATCACCCGGGAACCACGAAGGACGCATAACATGAAGGGTAGAACAATTCACGAGCAACGAAACAGGGAACCCACCATTGGAACCTGGACTTCTAGGCGGTATCTCGCCGAAGATAATTGCGGTCCCTATTAGGGGGAACCGGAAGTAAAAATAACGGAAACTATTATAAAATCGCTACAGCTTCAGAAAAAACCATCGTGCTCAAAAGTGTATAAGAGAACCAAGCGGACCGTGAGTCGGACCCGGGGGGGCGGTCCAATGAGGAAAATTGGGGGGAAGAGACGACTTTAACGAAGCCGAAAAGCCAGGAATTCGCAGCCGGAAACCGTCCAAAAAAAATGAAAAGAGTAGCAGGACAGATCGACGCGAACGACCACGGCTGTCTCTCCAGAACGCGCCAATCATGAGTCTGTTCGAAAGGTTGTTCGACATATCACGAGGGAGTAGGTGAGAAAGGGGGAGCTCCTGGCCGCATGTTCCTAGGACAACAAAGTCTGGATCAGGAAACCACAATATTGTCCGCAAATATACGGGAAAAGAAAAAAAAAGGCAAGGGGATGCGCCCGTAAAAAAACCACGTAAACGTGTAGTGAAAAAAGGGGAAAAGAGGATCAAAAAATCTTGGGGAGATGGGGGGGGCATGGAGTCACATGCCGGGGGGTGTGGGGGACTCTAGGAGAAGCTCACGTCATGACGGGGAGTAGGAAAGCCTGTGAAGTGAAGTGGAAGGACTTAACGCTGGGGACCCCCACGGTTCAAAAACTGACGAGTCTCTCCCCATCGGGAACGGAAAAAAACGAAATTCGTCACGGACGATAGGTACTGAAGAAAAAGAATTCTGTACCCGGAGAAAAAAAACAGGGAATCGAAAATTAAAACGGCCTTAGCAAAAAGGAAAAGAGAAACTCAAGGAGAAGTCGTAACGGTTCGTCGTCTGCAGAACAAGCGGTCTGAAGGGGCGAACGCCCACGGCAAAAAATCGAGGACTCGGGATCCGGGGGAATATTGCCTAGTCGAAAAACCAGAGTTAGAAGCAGGAGGACCATGATAGAAAAAAAAGGAAAAATTCGGCCCGAAGGAAACATTATCTTACAGAGCTACAATGATAAAACGAATCATGACCAGGGAATGACGACTTTTCCACGAAATCTGAAACCGGTGTAAGGCCGCTTATGACCATGGGAAATCAAATCGGGAAAAGGGTTTGAGGAAGGGTCTAACACGTTGACGAAGGGAAGGTATTTGACATATATTTACTGGCCGGCCGGAAGCCCAGGAGAGGTACGAGCCAGAGAAAAGACGCTGGGGGAAAGTCATCGTCCAAGGAATTCGATTGCAACGGGCCAGACACAACCGACGGTTTTCAAACGTTGGACCATGCAGAAAAACTGTGTCTGTGAGAGAAAAATTTACAAAGCAGGAAAGATAACGGAAGAAGACCGAGAAAAAACGGAAAGAAGAAAGAAAAACATAGTAGTTAGAGAACACATTTTGGGGGAGACGAAAAAAGGCTTCACAAACCCTGGGAAAGAAGGGAAGACTTTTCAGCGGTTTGTTACAAGAGCCAAACCTTGCTAGAGGAAACAATAAGCGCGGAAATGAAAGAGGGAAAAGGGGTGGAGGAAAGAAGGAATCACCTCTAAAAAAAAACAAAACAAAGTGAGGAGGGAAGAGAAAAGGGACAGCGTTGCAGGAAAAACGTTCCGCCCAGGATACTCGGGGGGGAAACTTAATTGGTTCGAAAGGGGGAGGCAACGTGGGCTGGGCCTGACCAGAGAAAAGAAATCGTATTGCGGTCGGGGAATGCCAAAAACAAAAAGGAAAAATCGCGTGCTGAGCGCGGGGCAGCACGTAAGGAAGGATCTGCAGCATCGTGAAGGAAGGGCTTGGCAGAGCCATGAGGATGGAAAACCGGGGTAGAGGACAAAACAGACGTGGACAGGACCAAGGGGGGGAAAACGGGGAAGGGGTATCTGGGAAGGAGGGGAGGAAAGCAGCCTCTATTCACGAAATATCAGAATAGAAGTTGTTCGATTGAAAAGCACACGGTGGGGACAAGGGGGGAGAGGGAAATCAGAGCAAAGGGTTCGCTGGGGGGGAGGCCCCGGCCGGAAGAGAAGTCGGGGCTTCGGACCTTGCTTTCTCGTACAACAAAAAGGTAGGCAAAACGCAATTGATGGCAGGGAAATCGTCAAGGGAAATGGGGGGTGGTTGCCGCGATGCATCGTAAGGAGGGGCTCTCAAAAGCGAATTTCAGAAGCAAAATGCAGGATACAAGAGGTTTTCAGGGCCTTCGCCGAACAGGAATGGCACGTAAAAAAAAAGGGGGAAAGGAGTTGAGGTCGAGCAAAGGGAGAGGTAAAAAACTCCTCGGTTAGGCTTAAAGACGGGAAAAACTTTAATTTAGCGGCGAATTGGGTGGAGAAATCTTCAAATGGTGGCCAATGGCGCGGGCAACGTACAATGTAAAAGGAAATGCTTAAAGCGATCCTCCGCCGGGGCAGTGAATAATCTCGGTCACCAACGCTGAAAAATGAAGGCAGACCGCAAAAAAACCGATAAGAGATGGGAAAAGAGGAACGGGCAAACAGCGCAACGGCCCTCAAAGGACACCTTGAAAAATCTTCTTGTAACGGATGCAATAGACAGGGAGGAAGGAAAAAAACGGAACATATGGGGGTGGTTGCAAAACCTCTCTCGGGTAAGTCGCAGCGGAGCTTGTCACTGCACGCGCGGCTCTTAGAAGGTTGAAGAGGTAGAGGGGGAACCTCTCTGAAAAAAAGGGCCGGGGCAGAAAGGCAAATGGCGACAAGTAAGGGGGGAGGGCGGAAGGGGTTGGCTCACTGCCATACAGCGGACATTCGATGAGGCATGGGATGTTAGGAGAACTGTGGGAACACTCATTATGCCTCTACGAAAAAACAAGTCCAGGTGATCCCAAGGAAAAGGAGAACCGCTCGGGAAGTAAGGGGGAGGAACTCGGTTTCGAGAAAGATGTGAGGAAAGCGTGTGGATCGAAAAGAACTGCTGAGAATAGGGAATCAAAATAACGGCACGCCGGAGTGGCCGCGATCCCACGGAGTCGAAGACGGAGATGGCGGGGGGGGGGAAAAAAATGCGCGTGCCGTGAGATCCGACATGGTCCTTCAAGGAGGGAAAGGTACGAACGGAGGATCTCTATGGAAGCGGACAGCTGTTAGCTTAAGAACAAGACAAAAAAAAAGAGAAAGACGTTGCGTGCGATTTCCAGATCTTTGGCAAAGAGCTGAACCAATGTACTATTCAAAACGAGGGCAAATAAATGGGTGAGACAAAAAGCAACCGACCGCGTGGGAACTGATCAGCAGTACCTCTAGGAAGAATATGGGGGGGGGAGTCAAACTTACGGGGAAGAACTCATGACATCTTAAGGACAACTAGATACTCTTAACGCGGGAGCTAAAGGAATCGCATCTACTGGTAAGGGGGACCCAAAAAGGGGAGTGGGGGAGGGACAGTCGTGTCCACCGGCACGAACTGTCCTGGCGGGCAGAAACAGTGCGCGTCAGCCACGGGAAAAGATGGTCGACCGGATGATCATGTCGACGAACAACTAGGGAGTTGTCCGTAACGGGAAAAAAGGGGGGAGGGGGGAAAGAACCGTCGCAATCGCCTCAGACTGATTCTGGGGGGAAAAAAACTCAAAAAAGACGGAGAACAGCACATGAGAAACCAGGCCAGAATATGGCTGTGAGGAACGAGGAATTATCCGGACGATATGAAAGTTGAAAACACGAAAATTAGAAAGCATCGGATAACAAAAGGGAAAACACTTCCCCGTGACAAGGGGATTCAAGGGGGGGAGAGGGGTGGCGAAGAAAATGGGTCGAAACCGATGTGCGCGAACGATATGAAGGGAAAAAAATCTTGAAACTAGGTGGCAGGAAGGGGTGGGAAGGGGGATAAAGGACTATTGTCCGGGACACGAACACCGATCGAAAAACGGGGCAGGTGCGTCTCTTTTGCGCAATAAAATGACGGAAAGTCGTTCGTAGAGGGACTCTGAAGGGGGGGGGGTCAGAAGGGTGGTCCTAAGGAACAATTACGCTTCGGAAGATACCATCAGGAAGGCGGGGAAATATGGAATAAGTGCAGGGTATGCGTGCACAGGGCGGTCGAGATGTTAGGGGTCCGACCAATTGAAGGGAATGGGGGGACTCAAAACGCGAAAAAAGGCTACATTGGTGAGCAGGTAAAAGAGGACAAACCTCTAATGCCGGAAAATGAGGCAAGACTAAGGGGTTTGGAAAATTGAAAAATTGATAGGAAAGACCAGAGGGGAGGAATCAATATTCAAGATAGGGGAAAGGGAAAATAAGGGCATTCCTCGTCCACTGAAGGGAGGTCAAGTCCAGGGGGGTCGAGAAAAATATGAAGAGGGGGGGAAAACAGGGGAAAAAGAAGGGGACCCTGTCAATGTTCTCGGGGGCAGCGAGTCAGTCAGAGAAAAAGGTCAAAATGGGAATACACACCGATAGTGAAGACGCGCACAGAGGAAAGTTTCGGGGAAGGTCGAGGGAAAAAAATCAGGGTCCGGTAAAGAAACAATGGGCCCACGAAGGTCTATCCAGAGACACTCGGCCGTCGGGCCAGTCGTCCAGAGTTAAAAACGATGAAAGAAACGCGTGGACGAGGGGGTCCATCTTCAAAAATGAAAGGAAAATAAAAATGTTATGGCGCGAGGTCTGAGGATGGGATAGGGGGAGTCGCCAAACGGTTGTCCAACTAATCGACTCTCACGGGAGGGAAAGGAAAGGAGGAAAACCACAACCGACGCAGAGAGAAGAATAGGAAAGTCCACTCTCAATAATCGGGGCCGAATTGGGAGAGACAATCCAGCTCTAGGACTGCTGAGGGGGGGAAGGAAGGAAGTTGGGGCACAAATGAGCACGCAGCGGGAAGAAAAGGACCTCCCAACCGGTGGCAAAAGACAAAGAAAGGACGGAAAACATGTGGTCCTAAACGGGAATCAACTGGAGAAAGGAGACCGCCAGAGAGCCGAATAGGGAAATTTCAAAAGGAATTGATTTGCGCAAGAGAGAAGAGGGAAGCCAAAATCGAAGATCATAGGAGAACATTGACAGCGCAACAAAGGGAAATTGAAAATGGAATATTCGGGCAACGGCACGGTCCAGAAGGGAAGAAGATCTAGTACGCTTACTGGCAGGTAATCGTAAAAAAAAAAGAATTCGAAGATGGATACCGAAGTCTCAGAGGGTGGACTAGGGGGGCCAACTGGTCTCAAAACGCATTTGTCGTGCCCCACACGGTGCGAAGTAAGGACAAGTCAAGCCTGGTCATCGGGAAGACGACCTCACAAAAAAAGCTGGCACAGCGCGAATGTCTAGACCGCCTGCAACCAGGGGTGGAGGAAACATCGGGAACCAAAAAATTTTGGGGTTGAAAAAAAGAAGAAAGCTATCCCGCCGGTGGACGCGAGACATATCCAACACAGAGGATCCAGAAGAAGGAAAGTCCCCTGAGCAGTATATCAGTAAAGAAGACTCGGGGGAAGGAGGGAAAGCGGGAAAAAGTCGAGAATATCTAAAAGACTAAGACCGCATTTGACGCGTTACATAAAAAAAAAAATAACAAATGCGAGACCTGGGGCGTTGACGCCTTGCCGCACCCACGGTGAAAGACAAAAGAGGTCCAGAAGGGGAGACAGAAAATCAGGTTCAAAATCGAGAAACAACCGATGGTTTTTTCGACGCAGGAAAAAAAAAATAGCATTCAACACACGTGGGAGGGGGAAAGGGATCAGGGGCGTGTTACTCTCAACCAAAAAAAGATAGGCCTTGGGGGGAGGGGGACACATGCTCGGTGTAGTCAACAGCGGAGACAAAAGAGAAAGCAAACGCCCAAAGAGAAAGAACGGGATGAAAAGAAGGCAAGAATTGCATGGGTCGGCACTGTCAGATCATCTGATGGGGGGTGGGTGCAGAAGGCGTTAAACCGACCGGCCCTTTTCCCCGAACGTGATTAACTTAGGGGGATGAGAATGTTCTGTCATAGGGAGTTCAAGAAAGGAAAACGGGTTTCGTCAACATGATAAGGACTAGGGGAAACTACATCAACATTAAGTATCGGGAAAAGAAACATCTTCGCTAGGAAACAGGAAAGCTGACGGACCTTAGCTAAGTAAAAAAACCCCAGCATTAAATTAAAAGATTCGATCGAGGTGAAAAGACCTCCTCCAAGAAAAAAAAACGCTCAGCATCGGAGCTGGCTAAGTGGCGTCGATTGACTCTTTTTTACCATCTACGGGAGAACGAAAGGGGAACTTGAAAACACGCAGGAGCTCAGTCCGGGAAATTCTGAAGGGGAGCCAGACCACCAAGCAAGGCGAGAAAACACGCGATAGTCCCTGCCCCAAAAGAGCAAACATGGGGGCCCGACACAGGACTGTTGACCAAAAGGACCCGAAGAGGGAAAGAAAAAGATCGCTTTCCGTCGGGCCTGTTGGACGAAGGAGCGAGCAAAAAGGGGAAAAACAACCTACCTCAGGAGAACTAAAAGGAATCGACAGCGACCTTGACCCCTCCATATAAAGGAAACTCTGAGGAAAGAAAAGCTCCTATAAGTACCCCACCGGAGGACTGAGGAATCGATTGACAGGGAGGGAAAAGACAAAGGGAAAACCTCGGCAAGGGCACATTAAGGGAAAACGAAAGGGCATCAACGGGAGGGATCCAGAACAACTCATCAAAGAGGCATTTATAAACAGGGTAGAAACGCGGTCGCATTCAGTGGCGAGACAAAAGAAAGAAGGAGTAGAAGAGGCATTAAACCTTCGAATCCAGCATCAGCGGGGAGCTGAAAAGCAACGCCAAAAAGTACAAAAAAAAAAGGGCAAAGGACAATAGGACAGCGAGCCCCTCGAAGAGAGGGGAGCGCTTTTTTCAGGAAAAAAGAAAAGATTGGGAGGAAAAACTGCCCCGGGGGGTGACCGAAAATACTGAAGGGAGGAACCCAAGCGAGTCAAAACACCAAAATATGTCAAAGAAGCCGAAAAGTCCAAAATGCCAAAAAAGCATTGGAAGGAAGGAAAACGCGGTCTCTTGAAGGGGAGAAAAAGGGGAAAGGCATAGATGAGATCGGGTTGTCTAATCATTCCAGTTGGAGCGTTGAAAAGGGGGAAGGGAGAAAAAAGCTAAAAAACCGGGGGAGAATCTATAAAGTCGGGGTAGGGACTTGGGAAAAGGGGACGGTAGTCTTGCAAGAAAGGATGGACCAAGAAATGCTGACGAGACATATCCATAAAAAACACGAAGTCAGAGAAGTGAAGAAGGAAGAACCTCCGAATCGGAAGATAAAACCACGAAACCTTAAAGATAAAGGGAAAGGCGAAATTCGCCAGCCAATCACGAGGCTCCTCTGTTTCTGGAGAGACAAACGGTAAAGGCGGCCGATTCTTTCTCAATCTAAGGAAGAACTACGTGGGAAAAAGAAAGACGCGACAAAACAAGCGAGAAGTGCGATCCGGGAAAGACGCCATAACGGGACATTTCGCTCCAACCAGAAGGATAAAGAAGACCGGCAAGAAGAATCATTGTTTAGCAGACGAAGGGGTGTCCCACACAACGCAATGGGGCTTGGGGGAGGTCAAAATCCGTCAAAAACAAAAACCTTGTGGGAGGTAGGGAACACTTCCAAAAATAGATTGAATCCGATTAGTGTGAGAGAAGGGCTTAAGGGAAAGCACCCTCGAGACCAAAGTCTTTCAAGTAATCGTCTCGGGTGCAAATGAGGAAGGAAAAAAAAACCGGGCAAGGAGGGTTCCATCAGGACCAAGCAAGGGGGGCGAAAACAAAGAAGAAGAAACGAGCGAAACAGTAACGTAGGCTGCAGACCGGGGAGAGGATGGAAGGATAGTATTTCGAGCTGGGGAGACCCCCAAGACAAAAATGCAATACGAGAATTCACGAGGATGGGGAATGGGGTGACCAGCCAGGGCCCGAGTCAGTGAGAAAACAAGAAATAGGGTGGAAGCAAAAGAAAAAAGAAAAAAGGAAATCAGTGCCCGAGATAAGAAAACAACAACTGAGGAGGAGAAGAGGTATGGGAACTGGGTCGAAGGTCGTCCGCCGATCGAGAGCGGGGGGATAACAGTGAAAGAAAGGAAGGGGAGGCTAAACCAATAAAGGAATGAAGATCGGATTTCTGGGGTCAAGCCATGGAAACAAAAAAAAAAGGCAGCTCGTGCTGTACCTACAGTTCGCAACCGCAAAGAAAGAAGGGGGAATCGGACGAAGAGTGCAGCCTTGGTGGGGGGAGCGCAAGAAGGTGGAACCGTTTTAAAACCCATGCATCGACAGAACGAAGGACAATTGGACCTGGGGTTCAGCGGGGGTATCTACAAGGTAGAGGAAGGAGGCCGGAAGCCTAAACGATAAGGGATCACGATACGGAAAAGTTCTAAAGGGAAACAACACGTTCGGATAAGGGGAATCAAGAAGGGTCGACAAAAGAGTACGAAGCCACATTATAGGCGGGGCAGCAGGGGAAGGCGGGGACTGCGAGAAGGTCTGACAGGAGCGTCAAGAAGACAAGAATTACTTAATCGTTCTGGGGGGAGAAAAGCGTGGCTCAGACGACGCGCGATTTGCGAAGGGAGAAAAAGGGGCCTTATCAGACTTGGGGGAATTTAACCAGGAACAAACAACGTTACGAAGGAGCGGGATGTATGGAACTCAAGGCGTTTAAAAGCAGGAGAGGGGGGGGGAAAAGCTTTAAGGGAGCAGGCGCGCTCGCGGTTAGGGCTTTCGCAAGGCAAGGTAAAAAAATGCACGAATGGCGGGCAAGACGAACGGGGAATGAAAAAAGGACATGAAAGGAAGGTCCCTCGATACGGCGAGGGGAGAAAAATTCCGGGAAAGGAACAACTACTCAAAAACTGCACAAACAAAAATCGCCGACTTGGGGAATTGGAAAGGCAAGGGAAAGCACCATCGTTTCCGTTTGTTAGAAAAAGAAAATCAAGAACTAGACATGGAAATGGGGAGGAGCTCAAGGACAATGATTGGGCCATCGTGGCTCGCAAGGGAAATGGGCAGCGAAACGGGAACGAGTGGGGATCGTGTCTGTGAAAAGCCCGCGAAAACTTCTGGGATGGAGGAGTCTCAAGGAGGAAAGGAACAGTTCGGCAGGGAACTGTCAAGCAACTCTCCGTGAGGAACTTTCTGGATAGCCGGGGCAAAAAGGTAGAACTTATACGGAAACGCCTTCGTAAGGGAAAGAAAAAAAGACGAACCGAGGCCGTCAATGTCACTTCTGGGAATGACCATGTGCCGAGGGAAGGGAGAAATAGAGTAAAAGATACGCCGGTCAAATTCACCTGGGGTGTATCAGCAGAAAACCATCTAAAGACCTAAAGAGGGGAAGGTTGGGGCACAGGGAAGCAGGGCGGTAGAACAAGACATGGTCTGGCGGGCAGGGCAGGGGGCAAAGGGGAGGGAGGCTATCATTTAGAAAAACAGCCGGACAAGAGGGTTCTCCTAAGGCGCCAACGGGGCAGTCAAGAAAAACAGGGGAAATGGCCTGAAAGGGGACGGCAACGGCCCCGAGCCAAACAGGGAAAGAGATCAGAAGGGGGAGAGGCGCCAAAGCCGGGACACGGGTCTGGAAAGAGGGCTCATTGCAACACCCGCGTTGTTCCGCAAATAAAAGCGAAGGAAGGCGGAAAAAAGAAACCGCGGCGGGGAGTGTAACGGGAGATCTGAAAGGTACGAGGACTGGAATTTCACGAAATGGGGAGCTAAGGCGTTCATGACCCTTCCAACGACTGTGGAGTCGAAAAAAAACGTGAACCAATGGAGAGCACGGAGGAACTGGGTATGTCTGGGGGAGGGAATCGAAAAGTATCCATGGGTGCGTACGAAAAATCTCTGGTGGCAAACAGGTGGAATGAAAAAAACTGGCATCCGACCAGCACTTGTGGCAGGGGGAGAAGGGTGCTGCGGGGCAACACGAAAAGCCCTGAACGTGAAGCAAAAAGGGTTGCGACGGATGAGGGGGAAACCGCATAAGAAAGCGTGAAAGGGAAAGATGAGGGAAAAAGAAGGGAAGTTTCACGAAAGGGCGGCGAAGAAAAAACAAGAAAATGACCGTAAAAAAAACTTTCTAGGGGGGGGGGGTTGCAACCGATAGTGGGCGCAGTACATAGGGTGGGACGAAAAAAAAAAAAGAGGGGAGGGTGCTAGTGTGAACGGGGGGACGCTCTGGATCCTTATCTGGAAAAGGGGTCAAAAAAAAAAAAAACCGGGGTGGGGCTTTGTGAACGCACGAAAAGACCATCTCATGAGGTCATTTTTGTAAGAGCTGGAGGGCGCGCGCCCAAGATCGTTCTGCTTCTCGAGAACTTTCAGAGCTGCGACTAGAGGCAGAAAAAAAGAAAACGGCCAGGTGGGGGAGATGCGGGGGTGCTATCGGAGGGGGGGAACCGGAGTACTAGCTGGGTTACCAATTGCGGGCGATGAGGGGGACCAACGCGCCGTTCGGACATTGCGGAAGCTGGGGAAAAAAAACGAAAGGACGGATATTCTCCAAAATTCGGGGAGGGGGGGAAGAACCAAGGCCCATGGCAATAGAAAGCCTCCGAGGGATCATCGGCAGACCGTCAGCGAAGGGACCAGGAAACAAAAGAGAGCGAGGAAAGTACAGGTGTCAGGGGGGGTCTACCAGACTATTCAGTCTGGGGGGACAAAGTCAGGATGAGCTTAGCGGGGAAAGGTCAAATTTCTCTGGCACCTGACGAAGGGAGATAAGGGGAGCAAGCGCAAACAGGGTAGGAGAAAGGGGGGGAAAAGAAAACTCCCAGGGGAGCTGGGAGTGAAGAGGCCGACTTGAGCACGGCAATTTCCCCGAACCAGGTCACGTCAAGTCTCAGGAGGCACGCGGCGGGGAAAAGAAAGAATCAAAAAAAGCAGGCAAAATGTGGATATCAATGCGTCCCTGGAACCAAGTGAAAGGAGAGGGAAAAGAGAAAACACGAAGCTTTGATGCGCGTCCGATCATGGGGAGAGGAGGAAATCAAAATCTCTCTCAACAAACAACACGAAAAATAATAATGTTAGGGGGAAAGGAAGGAAAACGACGACGGACATCGAAAGAATCGGAACCTCGGAGACAAAAGCTTGGGGGGAGGGAGCAGCCCCTCAGAGAACGATGGATATCCATCATTGGGAAAAAAAAATCTGAACTCTGAAAGGAGATTGCCTAGATCGCCGGCCGCGGACCAGAGTATACTGGGAATAAGGGGCCGCAAAAGGGGGGGGGGAATTCTTTTGCAAGAAAGCTCCCGACGAAAAAAAAAAGCGATGCGCGAGAGGTTCCTCAGACAAGTGTAAGGAGGTGGGATCTCCCAGATTACAATCGTTCATACGGAAAAAAAAAGAACTAAAGAAAAAGAAGAAACTCAAAAGCGGGCGGAAGGAGAAGTGCGGAGAGAATCCAAAACAACATCCGGCAAACATCGAAGAGAAGTACGTGAAGGAGGGAGGTAAAAGAGGACCTAAGGGAAAAAGCTAAAAAAAGCAGGGCTATTGCAGATCCACGGGGCCTTGGTCAGAAAAAAAACGCACGTCTAATGTAGGATATACTATAAGGGGAAGAGAGGACTGAGACGAAAAAACACGTTTCAACATCCAATCAGTAAAGGATAGTGGGGAAGACAATCAACGAACAAAAAAGGGGGGGAAAAACAGGAAAAAAGAGGGAAAAAAAGTGTGTACGAGATCGGAAGCAATCACGAGATTCCAAAAATGGAGGTACCGAAAAAGTAAAAATGAGGGAAGAAAGAGTTTCCTGACAATCAGACCGGGATCTCGATCGAGATACTGGTGCCGCATGGCCGGAGGCTCCCAATACAAATTCCCAAGTGTATATATACGATGGGATACAAGCCTTCGCACAAAAA
>Ga0179591_1320792_pt1 | contig 16790 bp, 18 predicted proteins | sample CZOMad2_1_08_16f_FD_182891 | JGI IMG/M metagenome (GOLD analysis project Ga0179591, IMG submission 182891) | Vadose zone soil fungal communities from Angelo Coast Range Reserve, California, USA - CZOMad2_1_08_16fungal (PacBio error correction) | ecosystem: Environmental > Terrestrial > Soil >...
TTCGAGGAACAGGAAAAGAATTTTTGCCAACAACACCAAGTTCAATCCGTTCCAGATTGGGTGGACGCTCGCAGTTTGCAAGGGAGGCCCCGGATCCACGGAAGGCTTATCATTTCAACAATCCTAGCTTATAAAAGGGGGGCAGGGAACCTGAAAGGGGCGTAAAGTCCTCTTGTGGAATACCCTTCCGAAAAAAGACATCCAAATGTTGAAGGCCTCAGCAGGCCGCAGAAATGGGGGAAAAAAAATCAAAGAGGGAGTTGGAAAGAAGGCCCCAAGGCTCGCCGACGAAGCTCATGGGCGTGGATTGGGTAATTTCCTACGGAAGGACATAGGGAAAGGAATATTCTGGGTGAAAGGGGCCAAGGGGGAAGGACGAAAACTGATCGAAACTGCGGGAAAATACGAGATAGTGAGGAGAAGAGGCTGCTTGTCCAAGGCGAAGAATACGCTCATTTTTCAGTTGATCAGGGAAGGGAGGGGAAAAAGTGGAGAACTAAAGGGTAAATCAAGAGATCAGGAAACATTTCTCTGTCTTCTATCCTAAAGGGACCTTGTGAAGAGCAAGCCTCGCATGAAGGGGGGAGAAAGAGCCGTCCGCCTGACAAAAGAAAGGCTCTGGCGTCCGCAAAGGTTTTGGAGGGGGAAAAAAAAAAAAAGAAAAGAGGAAGAGGTGGTCGCCAAGCTCAAGACATGACTGAGAGGCCGGGAAAGGAGGGCGTTGACTAAAGCCGAAATACTAGCTTCGGGTAAACAACGAAGCAGGGAAAAAGAGGTGTAAAAGCGAACAGATAGGAAACGCGAGGAATAACCACGCAGGCGCTGGATAAAAAAACCCAAAAGTCTCGAGCGCAGAAGGGGGACCTCCATCAAATGAGATCCCCGCTTGGACAGGCTGCAAGCAAACCTGGATCTTGCGTTGGTGCCGCAAGCGGACAACACGACAAAGTGGGAAGCGGGGAAAATGATAACTTTGCGCAGAAAAGGGGCCTAGGAACTTCCTGAGAAGTGGATATCAGAGGTTTGGCCGGCCGGATCGAACAAAGGAGTGAGAAACGATTCGTGTGAAGGAATACCGTGCATGAACCGCTCAACTACGCTCGACACGGGGGGGGATAAAAAGAGGAATGATGAGGGAAGGCTTGACCAAGGAAGCGCCACCGCGTCCGAAGGGTGGAGTAAAAAGCGCAGCTGGAAAGGTTTGAAGAGGGTTGTGGAGTTTTCGACAACGGGGCATTGTGATCCAAAAGAAATAGAAAGGGAATGTCCCTTTTGCCCTGGGGGGATGCAGAAGGAACGATTCAGGGGGGATGTAGAGCGTGCAGGGGGGGTTCCGCAACCTTACCACTGAATCCGCTCCCCGCCCTCGTTTGCGGGAAAAATTAAAGGACGGAAGAGGAAGAGAAGGAGAGTTCGTCGAGGGGTAGAGAGACCAGAAGATATTCTCCACAGGAATCGGATATGCAAAGACCGCTCAGGGAAGCCGTTGGGGGATAGTTAAACAGGCATTACTGGGAGTGAGGCTCGAAAACATGGGAAGTTGACAAGATTTTGATGGGGAAGCTTTTTGCTGCAAAAAGTTGCCGAGGAGCTCGGATGCATACGTAGGAACAATTTTGCAAAAAGCGGGGAAGGGGGCCGGGGAACGAAAGAGATTGTGAGGAACTGAAATCTTCGTGGGAATAGTATCTGCCGGTGGTCACGTGAGCGCCGAAGGGAGGAAAGTTGGGGCGGGGGAAATGGAGTTACTTGAGCAAGCACACTCAGCAACGAAAACGATGGGCACTGGTGGGGAGGTGAGGAGTGCGTCGGGTGGGACCGTTAAACAAAGGCGGAATATCTGTCTCTTAGCGTGGGAGCACCAGAGCGAGAGGGAGAGAATCCGGAATTAAAAAAAAAACTGATTCGGGGGAAGAAAAAGGGTGGACGTAAAGCGGGTAGGTGGCGAAAAAGGGCACGGCTCACTATGTTGTGCATTCATGGGCTCCCTACTTCAGTTTGGAAGGGGGTTTCAAAGAAGGGAGGGGGAGTGCTATATCCGGAGATAAGGTGCTGGAGGGCAGATGAAATTCTTTATAGCCGTGATTCAGAGTGCAGGGGCGGAACGTCTCGGCTTTTGGGATACCAGGTTTTAAAGAAGGGAAGAGCACAGAATCCCAGAAAATGAAGGGCGCGCTCATCCGCATCACATCCCGGAGCGGTCTTGATGGACTTCGATTCGCGGGACATCCCCACTTTCTAATTTTGGGAAAAGAAACAACATTCCCCGAGAGAAGAAGACACGATTTCTAGCTTCCGATAAGTCAGCGATTTGAAAAGATCCGGGACATCATCCGGCGAGAAAGAACGAAAGGAGAAAACCACAAAGGTGAGTTGCCAGGAATTTTGGGGAGAACTGGCCAAAAGGAACGCTACGACTACGACGGACGCAGGTTTCCCCCAGAAAAAAGGGGCCAGAGGTATCTAGGAAGGCCTGGCGGGGGAGAAAGAGTCCACCAGTTGAGCGGCGGCAGGGCAGGCGGATTTTTAGGGGACGTAGTTCTCTAATCTGGAACAAGGCAGGAAAGGTTAAAGGGGCCGGGGGAAAATCGGTTCACGGACGGGCAAACATTCCAAGTCAGTGGCTGCCTAGAAATTAAGTATGTTAACCAAAAAGAAGGTTGGAGGGGAAAAAGAACAGCAGGGACAGGGTGTTGGTGTGTCACCCGTTCTTGGCTTGCGGGATTCTCTGTAGATCCAGTTTACGACACGGAAGGGGGCGAGGGTGAATGAAACCCTCATGAAACGTGTCGAAGCATCAACCGGCCAAGCGACGGGGATCTGATAGACACGCAAGCCACTAAAGATGTGTTAACCACACACCTGGAAAAACGGCAGGGAAGCCCATAGAAAAAACACAGCGGCAAGGTGTGGGTAACTATAAGGATAGGCAGCAACCTGACAGGGAGTCTGTGCCCTCCGAAATAGATTGCAGGACAAACGCACTTACGAATACCTTTGGCGCAAAAAGGTCCCAAGTAAAAGAAAAAAAAAAATTCAGAAAAGCGCCGTCAAAGGGGAAGGGGTCTCACCACCCATGCAGCACCAAGATACTTCCGGACGAGTAAGTGAAAATGAACCAGTTGGTGCCATTCTAAAGGAAAACGTAAAGGGGGGGGAGGGGATAGCCTAGAGAGGAGTCGCGAATGAAAGGGATCTTTTCAAATTCCCGAGTAATCGAAAAGAAAGGTCCAGTAGGGAGGGGGGGGATGGGAGGGGAGGCAAAAAGAACATAGAGCCGGGACAGCAATAAAATAACATCAATACTCCATCGGCATTTGAAGGGGAGGGATGAGCGCGTCCGGTCGGAATTGTTGTCTCTGCTGGTCGAAAGAAGGACTTGAAAAAGAAGAAAACGACAATCAGGTCCGGGAAAGTTCCTCACTGCACTCAGGTCATCAAGGCTAAAGGGTACTGGCAGATTAAGTACCTCTACCCTAGACGCAGGGAAGGCAGGAGTATGTCGGACAGGTGCCCATTACAGGGAGCCCCACTATTGCTTCAAGATCAATGTCTTTCGAAATGAACCTTCTGGCCACCATTTCGCTCTGTAAGGGTTTTAATGTGCGTAACAAGGGGGGGGTTAAAGGAATCCGAGGGAAAAAGGGGCTCACGGGGGGGGGGTACCACGCTAAGAGAAGGAAACTCTATCTGTTTACAGGTCTTCCCAAACGCTTAGCATACGAAGAAACTGAACTCACGTCGAGAGGGACTTCCGCAGGGGCAAGAACTCTAAAAAAGGCGGCGAGAAAATATCTACCAAAAGCTGACTACTTCTAGGATTTCAGGGCTTCCGGAAAAACGAATTTATCAATAAGGCTCCCGGGGGGCAAAAGGTAAAAAAGGATCATCTTAGAAGAAAAATCGGCAACTGGTTGGAGGCAAAACGCGGGAAAAAATAGCAATTTCAATTCAGGAAAAGCCAAGGGAAGGGAAAGAAATCCCAGTCCCGGTGACATAAAGGCTTCCTGACGGTCTGGGGGCTCGAAAGAAATGGCGGTGGATAATTTTAACTCGAAGAGGAAAAAATGAAGCAGCGGGGGAACCTAAGCACTAATTTTTGATCCCGAAAGGGGAGGGCTCGTCAGTGTAAGGGTTGCCTACACAAAAGGGCTGGGAAAGGGGGGGGGGAGACATGGAGCGCTCCACTGAAACCCAAGGCCAAGGCTTATGCCGTAGGGGAGTCTCGGGATCAAATAACGGAAGGAAAAACTTAAATAAATGTCCAAAAATGGCCTCCACAAGTTATGCCGGGGCGCGCGACATTGGACATCGATTCCGAAAGATCGAAGTGAGCAAAGTTTCGGGGGTGCAGGTAAAAAGAACGAATTCCTGGGTCCCTCTACGCCTTAGTAAGGACTGCAAGCGCGGCCGGCAAAACAGATCATCCTGTGTGGCAAGAAGAAGAGAGGAATGGGGGAGAGAGCACGGAGATCGTCACCTTGGTAAAAAGCTGGGAGCTTTGTGGTAAACTTGCGGACAGCACGAGAAGGGGATGTGAATCAGGGGGGAATCACGGGCGAGGGGGGAGAGACTCATTCGCGCACGGTAACGGGCCGCCAGGGCCTGAGGCGATCGCGCGACGAGGGATGGGTTCTTACGCGGTGAGTCCTCTATCTCTGGGAGAGGTGGAGGAGAACGGAGGAAAGGGGGACCCGAATCGGGTGTCTTTGGCGGGAAACGCCTCCTGGGGGGGAGCGCCTCTCAGGAATGTCAATGTGAGCTTTGAACAGGGGGGAAAAGAGGGATGACAAACAAGGGATAAGGGGCAGATTCGCCATCCTGAGGAAAATTTGTCAAGCCGTATTTCGCCAAGAGGGAAGAGGCTTGCTATTTTCACCAGGTCGTCGGGGAGATAACAGAGCAATGTTTCAGAGGACGAGGCATAAATTTAGACGAAAGGCGCCATCGTTGACTTCACCACGTGTATCGGGACCAACTGAAAAGGGCCTGAAAGGAAAAACCGAAAATCACAACTCGCATCGTTCTCTCCGCCAGGTTACTATCAGTGAGGGTTCAAAAGTCACACCAAGGAAGTTACCTGGATCGCCAAGAGGGAGGGGGGAAAACGTAGGAAAGAAAAATCCCTTGTCTCAAGGAGGTCGGCATCAAAGCCAGGGCTGGCGATCAAGACAGTGGGGGGGAATAAGGAAGAGTTGCTAGAGAGTGGGATACAGTCAAGGTGAAATGGCATCAAGGGGGAATTTCTTGTAGGAGTCCGCCAATAGCAATATGACTAAGGGGCAGTTCCATGCAAGCTCGGATGAACCAGGGAGCCCAGTTTTGGGGGTTCAAATGGGGACCGGAAAAAGGAGAGCGTCATAGGAAAAGCTCGGACGGATTTGGGAGCATGGCTTTTTGGGCAAAGTAGACGTTGTGATTCTGAGAATCACCGCCGATACGTCGGGGGCCCAGGGAGGGAAGGGTGGTACAGTTCGAAATGTCACAGATTGTATGACAATACGACAATCTGAATATAGGGAACAAATAATAAGTGCAAGGAAGACCTTGAAGAATCCCTGCTCAAAGGAGGGAGAATCGGGGGGGATGCTTTTGTCAGGATATTCCGAGATTGGGGCCAGTATTGGCCTACCAATAGGACAGGTTCAAAATACCAACTGCCAGCTGTACGGGAGCTCCCAGGAAAACGTTCGTGATTCGAGAAGGGGGTGCAAAGAGAAAAGGGAAAAAGGGATGCCTATGGAAGACCGCATGTTGGAAGGATGCCCCGGAAGCCCAAGTTTCTGCTGGGGATCGTTCCCAAACAAAAAAAAAGGGAACTAAGGGGCATAGAACCGCAGCTGGGGTACAGGGGAAAGTCCTCGAGGGAAAGGAGAACTTCAAAATGTTGTGATGCCCAGACGGCAGTCGAAATGATCTGGAGAACTAAGTCCTAGCGGAGTGAAAGGATTGAAGAACCGCCAATGCTCAAAAGACGCTAAGCCCATCGGGATGGGGAGATTTCCAGACTGTCGAAAGGCAGGGGAATCTATTCTGTGAGTAAGTGCCTCTTTACGAAAACTTCCGAGGGGGGGGGGGAAAGTATCGGGGGGGAGGAGAGAACGCTGCTGATAGGATTATTCGTAGTCGGCTGCTTGTCCAAAAGGAATGAATAGCATTTTTGCATTGGGGGGGGATCCGAGGGACACGGGGGGGGAGACCGAGCGAGAGGAAAGGGGAAGAGGAGAAGTCGGATGTCTTCTATCCTCAAGAAAGAAGTTTAAAAAATAGCAGACGCATATTTTTGGCGAAGACGTACTTGGACAAATAGAAGATAGGAGGGAAAAGTCCGGGGCGCAGCGGTCAAGAACAGCCCTGGCGCGACAAAAGGGTGAGTCTGCTCGGGGGAACTCTCACACATGCCATAAACAGGGAAAGAAAAAGAAAAGGGAAAAGTCAAAAAAAACTTTCTCAAGTAACCCAGCTTTGCGAACAAGAGTCGCGGACCGAGAGCTTAAGAAAAAAGACCAGAACAATCGGGGCGACAAGAATAAGCGCCAAGAAACCGTCCCGATTAAGCGAATAGTAGCAAGGACCCATCTCCCGGGAGTTCCAGATGACTGTAAGGCGAAAGCAATAAAAAAACTGTATCTGAGGGGAAAGACTGAAACCAAGCATAACAGCAAAAAACGGATCGCGTCAAGGAAAAGAGGTGGGACACATGAATCGCTATTGTGACCCATGGAATCTAAGAGAAGGGGCCGGGGATGAAAACGGAAAACGGCCGCGCTTTAACTCAGGATGAGTTCTATTGAAAAGAACCGGAATTCTTTGCAGGTGACATTACCGAAGAAAGAAGATCACAAAAAGGCATCCACCGAGCTTCGAAGATTTCAGGCGCTGACCAATTTCGCTCCACTCGCAATTGCAACTCTAGGGTGAGAGTGCAAAAAAAGGGAGATTTTTCAAGGGGCAACAACTGTGCCGGGTCATTTTATTCAAAAGCTAACGTGCGAAGTACGGATGGGATGCAAAACTCAAAAGGACAGGAAAGGGGGGCGGCCAGGTGTCGACAACCCTGACCCTGAATATTCCGACTCCAAAGCACGGGGAAAAAGAGACGAGCAGAAGTCCTGAGGCTTTCGTCGGGACAGAGAACCCTGGCGAGAAAAAAATTCGAAAAAAAAAGGAAGAAGAGGTGGTAGTTCAAAAAAAAAACCGCAGGACATCGCGTGATGTCTAAAGTTCATTCCCTGGGGGGAAAAAGCGGACGAAAGGGGTACGGAAGCGTTTGCAACAAGTTTGGCCGAGATCGTTTAAGCATGCAGAAAAAAAATGGGGGAACCTAAACCAAATCGGGAGCGGAAGAGAGTGGGGGGGTGAAAGAGATTTTTGAGGAAGAACCGGAGGAGAAAAGATGTACTACCTTTAAAACGAAAGGATCAGCAGAGGAAGTGAAAGTGCCTGAGGGTCAAGCAACGCCTCTCCACCACTCGGGGGGCTGACCGTGAGAAAGGGCAGGATGTATCGAAAACAGAGAGGAAAGAGAGGGACTCAGGAGAAAAATGAGCACCTATAAGCGGATTGAGCCGTCATTAAAACAACAAACGATTCTTACTCACGTCAAACTCAACGTGGAAAGAGGGAAAATGGTGTGCCAATGGAAAATGGAACCAAAAAACGGGGGGGCAACCCGAGGGTCACTTCAGGGGGGGTCCTCTAAGTGAAAGGCTTTTGACAACCTGATGTATGGACAGCGGGGGAGGGACCTATGGAGGGAGCGGGGGCACTGAAGAAGTTTATCGCCGATTATTCGGAAGTGACGGAACAAAGCAGCACGGACAGTTGGGAGGCGGGGTGAACAAAAAAACTTGTGGGGGACGAGGAAAAAAGTGCGCAACGAAGAAAAAAAAAAAGAAAACCCAGTAGGGAGCGGGCAAGGGAAAGTCTGAGCGAGAAAGGACCATCCCCGGCGTCGGTTCTAATTTGCACGAAAAGACATACCAAAGTAGCGAAGGGGGAAGGGACAACGAAGGAGGAAAGGAAGAAATTTGTAATCCCGCCATCCTTCGAGTAAAAAACGAGGCTAAGAGGGCTCAAACCCCTCTGATTTAGTTACTGGGAAGGAAGGGAAGAAGGCGAAAAGGGGAACGGTTGCAAGACTCGATTGTGCTGTACGTGGATACCCAAGTAAGAACGCACCTTGGAGAGGACGCCGTCAAAAGGAGGGGGAGGTGAGGCTTGGGTCTCTGATCTGGGAAGAAAGACCAGGGGGGGATCGAGTTGGCGGAAGCCACAGAAAAAATTCTGCCTAGAAATATTTTCACAAACCCTGGTCGCCGGGCGCCTGTGGCGCTGAGTAAAAAAGAGACAGGAAAAAAGGGGGGGGGGGGGGGGGCACAAAGGGAGCGTGTAGGTTCACATGTCCGACCGGGCCGTTGATGGGTCGGAGAGGGTGAGCCACCGCAGTACTGCCAGAGAGAAAGACAGGGGAAGAGACTAGAAAGAGAAAGCCGGGGGAAAACCAAAGGGGGGAACGGAGAGGGGTTCTGGCAAAGCAGCGCCAACATAAACAAGGGTTTGGTACATACGAATTCTAGGCCACCTGAAGTGGGAGGAAAATCCGAAGAAAAAAACAGTGAATAGAACCGAAGCAGAATTGGGAAGGGCGAGACTACGCGCAAAAAACTTGGGACCGGCTCCGCGAAGGGGGGCGGTGGGACTTGTGGGCTCACGACGAGAAAAGCACCCAAGATAACAGAAAGACGGCGCCGGGAAAAAAAAAAAGGGGGTGGAAGCGTGTCTGTCAAGGGTTTTTTAACCCCCCCACGCGAGGTCAGTTTATCGGGGGTCACATTCAGCTGACGGGGGTAAAAAGCGGGAGGACGATCGATAGGGATGTGTTGGTTGAATGGAGCCGTGGATGGGAAGGAAAAGCGCTCGAATAACTCAAGAAAACTCCCTCCTGGCAGTTGGTCGATGATGAGCTGCGGAACGGAGGGGAAGGAAGCACGGAGGAAATCGAAAGGGGGTGAGCTGAGGGGTACTCATCCAAAAGTGCCGTGACTTTCCTCACTTAAGGATAACTGGGCTATAAATGGCTGTGTCTCCTCGAAAATATTAGAAGGGGGGGTAGAAAGAAAAAAAAGGGGAAAAATAATGGTGTATGAATAAACATGACAAATGGGGAACCCACATAGTGCCTTTTACTATTACAAGAGGGGGCGTCGACATGGGACGCCACCAGAGATCAGGACATGAAGTTTGGGGGGCTTAAAGAATCAGTTGTGGGTGGTTTTCATGAAGGACTTTGGAAGGGAAAGCCGCGTCAAGCACGGGGTCAGAGAAAGCTCGATAGATCTGTGTTCTTAAACGACGCTATCTCAAGGGAAACTGAAACTCAGAGGTTACTACAGATTTCGGGGGGGGGGCGACCTAATACCACCATTCCTTTCGCCAGGGAGGACGCTCGGGGGTGTTCGAACGGCAGAGTATAAGGTCTGACAGAGGGGGGGAATCCGGCACGCGCGTGGGACCGGCCGAGAAGATTTGATTGAAAGGGGCACTTTTGACGGGAGGGGGGAAGGATTATAGAAAGAAATCAGCAAGAACAAACGAAAGAAATAGGAGGGCAAGTAGCTTGTGCGCTAGAAAAAATCACGATCCAGAATGCCGGTTCCCTCAAATACAACGAGGGAATGACGGACTGACGGATGGAATACGGAGGCCCGGGTCTCTGGCCTCTCTGACGAACAGCCAGCGAATCGCAGCTAGAACCTTCAATTCCTAATTGGACGAAAAGAACCGAGGGGGGGGGCGAGCATTGAGGTTCAGACAAACGCCCAGAACATCTTGAAAAAGAATTGAGCCAAGATGAATGAGCGGCTCTGGGCAGAAAAAAGCCAAGGGACTTATAGGGGAAGAAAAATGTGAAAACTGAAACACGATTAGAAAAATTTTTCCACTTAAAAAGGGCCTCCACCGCGAGGCAAGGCCGGCGCGCGACAGTGGAGGGAAAAGAGGTGGTACCGTGTCGACGGGTCATGCCAGCTGCACGAATCGGGGACTGTCCCTCGACTCCTGAGAAGAGTCAATCGCTGCGGCAACCGTATCCAAATGGAGAAGACCGAGCAAAGGGTTTGAAAAGTCCACTTCGGAGCTTGGGTCTGCTGGGGGGGGGTGGTTCAGCTGGGGAGCCAAAGAACGCATAGCCGGTGAGTTGGCTGTGCAAGCCTGGGGGGAAGAAAAAGAGGGAGAAAGGGAGGTGAGAGACTGGAAGGGGAGTCGATCTCTCACGTCTGGGTTGTTTCTGCGAGTTCTCGGTCCGCGATCGATGGGAACGCAACTCCCGGGGAGGGAGGGGGGGGGGGGGCAAGGAGAGGGGGTTTCTTTGGCGAGCCTCCTTTGGAGCGCGCCAAATTATGGGGAAAATGTTAGCTTGGGAAACGAGCCTACAGCCTTTGGGAAAGAGGACAAAAAAACGGGAGTTCGAGCACCTTCATCTTCACAGGTGGTCCACGCTCGGAAAAAGAGGGCGCCAATATGCCGAGGAAGGGAGAATTCCCCACCAAGTCTTCGGGAGATGAAGACAATGTTTCACCAACGAAGGCATAGCCAGAAAAAAGAAGAAAAGTCCAAAACGGTCCCATGTCCAACTGAAAAATGCGAAACGGATTTGCAGCAGCAAGAGGAAAGGGGGCTCTCCTCACTAGAACGTTCTCTCCGCAAGTGGTACATCAGTGTACGGATCCAGGAGAAGAGCACAGAATAATTCCAGTTGGTCACCTTAGGAAGAGAAAAAAAAGCCCGTGGCCCCGAAGAGTAGGGCGGCGAGAACCATTGGACAGGGACTGGAGGTCTAAAAGTTTGGGAAAAAAAAGGGGGGACCGGGGGAAGAGGTAAAGGTAAGAGTATTGAAAATGTGGAATGTCTTGACGCTTGAACAATATCAAGAGGACTACTCAAAGGGCAAGTTCCCTGACAGCTCAGAAACCTAGTACCGTTTGGTTTGGAAAGGACAGAAGTGATCCGGGGGCCTCAGCCAAAAAAAGGAGCCATCCAGAAGAAAAGTTGGGAAAAAGATTGTGATCGGGGGAAAAAAAAACCGGAAGAAAGAAGTTGCTTGGGAGCGCCCGTACAGCAGAGGGGGGTAAGGGTCGCACCTGTCAAGGGTAGGACACTACGACCGCTCTTAATTGACCAAAGAAAAATTCCAAAGAAGAGAATCGAAAAAAAAAAAGGAGAGAGAGATTACCTTGTAAAGAATGTTCTTGTACCTTATATTCCGATATGAGGAATGGGTCCTACCTAGGACAGGTGCGACCTGGGATTCAACTGTACGGGCGCCCCAATCAATTCTGGGGGCGAGAACCGCATTCACACGATAATGGGAAAAAGCCGCAAAGGGGAGGGAGAGAAAGGGGGGAGGCACAGGATTTCTTCTGTCATTTCCACGACCTAGCTTATATCCCGATCGGGAGGGGAACTGCCCGTGGGGGAATCCTCTTGCTATTGGAAGAACAGAAACACGTCAAGACATCACATGGGGGAAAGAGGCCGCCAGAAAATGTAAGAAAATCGAACGCGACTAGAATTAAAAACTTCTTTCGGGGGGACCAAACTTCTTTAGCTCGTAAACTGGAAAATGGCTGGAATGAAAAAGTGGAAGGTCAAGAAGGTTGACGAACGCATAAAGGTGCTGCGAGGAGTTCAACCATTAATCGGGGGGACTTTTGAAAACGGGATCGTAACCTTGCGGAAACGGCGAATAGTGAGGGAGCATTAAGGGGGGTACAAGGAGGTCAGTAATGGTCAAATTTGATCCGATGCGGGGTCAGTTGAAGAACGCGAGCCGGGGAGCGTCTGATCCGCGATCATTCGGGAACATTTCCAGCTGAAGGGTGAGAGAAAAGAATTTGGGGAGAAAGGGAGATAAACCGCAAAGATGATCCGTTTTGGCAAACGGTTTTCATCACAGAACCAGTCTCTACCCCAAAAGCTTGCTCTTTTTTCGACAAGCTCACACATGACGACTGTGCTCGAGAAAGGAATCCAAGAGCGAAAGAAAGAAAAAAAAACTAAAGGAAAATGAGTTGCGACAGAGGCGAGGACCGAGAACCCAAGAACAACTCAAGACGTCGCGAAAGAAGTCTGGACTCCAAATGGCGACGTGAAAAAAAGGGAGCGAAGAAAGAGAACGTGAGAATCCAGAAAAAATCTTGCTTGAATCAAAGGGCTCTTGGGGGTGGGCCGCATTCTGACCAAACAGCAGAACCAAGGGTACTCGTCGAACAACAAATGAAAGAAGGGAGGGGGAGGGGGCCGAGAACATTTGATGCGAGGTTTTGCCTCCGATGAATCGGCAGTCTCAGGGTCGAGGCCGAACCGGAATTCGTTTGGCAGGGGACATTAGCGGGACGAACACGGATACCATCCACCGCCAGGGTTTAGATTTGCATCCCATTCGCTGAAAAAGTGGAGACAGCGCAATGGGTCCAGAGGGGGGGAAGGGAAAAAGCCGAGAAAAATTTAATCAATTTTACGTCCGTGTCTTTCCAAGAGAAATTGCAATAAGTCCTTGCTTGTGGGGGATGCAATAAAGCGAAAAGCTCAAAGGGGAAGTTTAGAGGGAGGCGTGCAAGGGGAAACCATGAACACGATTCCGTAAGCCCTCGGTGCGGGAGGAAAAATTAGGGTAGGGTGTATCTATAGGGCTAGGGCGAAGAAGTAGAGACCACAAAGGAAGTTTCTACCAACAGTCAGGAGAGGCAAAGGAAGCTCAGGAAGCGTTGGAAGTTCAACCAGCAGGGGGCGGGTATCTCTTGATTAATAAAAAGAAGCGGACTTGGGGGGGGATGACGCGAGCCAAAGTTGCCGGGTCTTCGTCTAAGCATGCAAGACGGAACAATTTGCAAAATCGGAAGGGAGGGGGGATTTGAAAAGGAGGGGGGCCGGAAGAAAAAAGCGGTCCGGTCAGAATCTTCCGTTGGTAGAGTGAGCGCCAAGCGAGAGTTGGCGTTGGCAGGGGCAGGAGGACCCGCCTCTAAACAAAAGGGACCGTGATTCGAAAGGAAACAGATAGGGATAGCTTTTTCCTCCTAGGGGAAAGAACGTGAGCACCTAGTCGGCACAGAAGGTTCTAGAAAACAACAGAAGAGTCGACGCAATTCAAGTGGACGAGCGAAATGGGGGTGGACAGAAGGCGTGAGTTTCGAAACCAATGGAAATCGTGAACGCATAGTTGGGAAACCCGGTCAGGGGGGAGAGGGGATAATGAAAAGGAACCGAAGTGGATTCTAGAGACCTAGGGAGAATCGGAGAGGAGAAGGCCGATGAAAGTGGAGGGCGGCCGGATGATTCGAGTGCGAACGTAGACACGGAAGAGAAAAAGCAGGGGGCGAGCAGGTCAGAGAATCCGTGCGCATAAATTAAGCCGTACGGAAAAGCCTCTAATCACATGCCCGGAGATAGGGTGATGTTCTTTCTTCGGGGGGGGAGCAGAAGCAACTAATTGGAATACCATACCAAGTATCGCGAGAAGAGGGACCGCTGTAGTAGGGAATTTCATTCCGCGAGAATCACTGAAAGACCAGAGAAGGCAAAGACCAAGAACGAGGCGAGTGGTCTCCACAAAGAGCTGAGTGATGCCAGGGGCCAGTGCATTTTGGTTAAAGGGGAAACTGCAAACTACGGCAAAGTTCAAAAAGGGTGCCCGGCAAAAGTCGATGGGGAAGTCCGGGGAGGGGGGTGAAACCCAATTCCCACGGGACCATTTGGAGTCGTCTCAGGAAGGAGGCTTTTTTGCACGGGATCGAGTGGGAAGAACAGAAAAGCCCAGGTTGTTGGATCGGGGAGGGGCGAGGAAGGGGCCACAAACGTAGGGTTGCTAGAAAATAAAGTGATGTACCGCAAACTGGTACACGCTTCGTTTGGAAGGGCAGAAGGATTGTGGAAGGCGTGGCGTAAAGAAGATCCCCTGAACCTGTGCTTTTAGGAGGCCAGTAAGTTGAGAAAAGACATGGGGCGCCACCCATCAGAAGGGGTTCTTCTACCAGTCAGCCACTACGAGGTTAACAACAAAACGGTCATCCGTCTGGGGACGGGATCGAAAGCATCTTCCAAACAGCGGGAGAAGAACAGAAGGAGAGAGCATAAGGGCCGGGAAAAGTTGCGACCCCGAGCTTTCTCTAACCTGGGAAAGAATCAGTTCTTTTTCTTCCAAAAAACTACGCGCACAATTCCTCCTGGACCAAGGCCGCTCAAAGGGTCTGTGAAAGCTCAGAACAAAAAGAGGGATAGGAAAAGAGGGAAATGGCGCCGATTGGGGCCAGTTCCTAACAAAAAAAGCACGCACTCAGCGAGTGGGTTTCAGCATATTAGCAGAGGTGCTGTGATCACTGGCGAGGGAGTCATTGTAGAGTGGAAAGTAAGGGACGAGAACTGCGGTCATAAACGCGATCTTGGTATTGGTGTTAGACAAATTAGAACAGAGAGAGGGGATGGTCCAAGGTAAGAAAAAGACACACGGGCAGGGGGAGGAGGAGAGAGGTTCTTTTCTGGGAGGCGCCCGGCTTCGAAGGCGCCGCTCGCCCCAGTGCAAAAACTCCGTGTACCTCCAGAACAGGAAAAAGACGAAAAAGGAAACGGAGAAATGTCAGAGGCACTGAACAATCTCCTAGGTTAAAAAGGGAAACGCGGAAATACATAGGTTTACACAGTAATTTGAAGGAAGGGACAAATTAAAGTCCATGAAGGTAACCCCACATGTGCGGGAGCGAAAGGGAGTAGGCAAAAAAATTTTCGAGAATCAGTTGATTGGAGTCGTAACTAATCAGGGGAAGTTTGTTTTCATGCGACTTGCTAATCCGCGCGCGAGAGAAGGGTCCGAAAGAGAAACGCTAAGGAGATGACCCGACGCTAAGACCAATGAAACCATGGGTCCAAGAGTTCGTTGAGAGTGTCGCTCCTCCCGCGACAAGCCAAATTAGAGGACGCAAAAGGTAAGACCACCGAAAAGCTGAGAAACATTCATTTGAAGGCACACCTCTCGTTCGTCAGTAACAAGCTCCATTGAGGGAAGATGAAAAAATAGTGGGGCGCAAAAAGGTCATCCAAGAAAGGGTCCGCTTTGGGAGGGCATATAATTTCGAAACACAGTCCCATCAAGACCGGTGAAACTAAGAAAAAAAAAAATCGGGGGGGGGGGGAAGAGCGGAAAGGGAGAATACTTCAGAAGGAATCTAGTCCTCGACGAAAGAGGGAATTATCGTCAGAGAGAACCTTCATTCCTAAGTGGTCCTCCCTAAACCAAGGGCATCGGATCGTCAGTTTCCATGGGGGGGTACGAAAAAAAAAAGATTGAATGAAATGACCCACAAGGCCAAGGAAGAGCACGTTGTCTTCTCGGGATACGAAGAACGGCCGTTGGTAAAAAAAAAAAGAAGGGTTAAAAAGAAGGCCTAACCAAAGGCGCGTGGAGCGAAAGGGCCGATTCCGGGAAAAAGATTCGAAATAGAGGGTGGCTTTATCGTGGAATAGGACGGTTCATTCGGGAGGAAAAAATTCAAAGGGGGAAGAAGAAAAGAAAGAACCGCCGCAAAAGAGAAGAAATTTCTCGGCCGAGGAATGCAATTCTTCTCACATTAGGATCAGTTGTCCCCAGAATTTGCAGGACTAGTCACATGGTGAGGGGTGGAGGGAAAAATCAAAAGATTGAGAAACCGGTCCAAGTGGGACAAGGTGGATCTTCAAAAAGGAGGTTCTCTCAAGAGGCAATGTCTGAGAGGACACAGGACGCGATGGAACGGAGAGGAGGCCTGTTCGCAACTCCTGGTGAAAGATTGAGAACGGCTTTGCTTTGGGGACCAGAATCTCGAGTAGTGGGAGAAAAGTCCAACGCCTCCTGTTTCTCCGCCTCAAATGTCCTGGTGAGCTAAAAAAATTTGAAAAAAAGGCAAAATGGTACAAAAAAGGGGAGCAGGAAAAGTGAGCCAGCCTTCATGGGACAAGCCGGACGCTTTTAGAAAATAGCCGAGTCTTGCTAAAAAAAACAGTCTTCTTGATGTTAAGAGAAGTTTGAAACGAAGTCTGAAAGAGGACGCCGAGAAAGGACAAAAAAAGGGCCCATCAGGATCAACTAAAAGGGGACGTTTCAACTTACGAGAGCCGAAGCGCTCACTCACTAGACTCAAACGTTCCTCCGCAATCGGGGAAAGGAAGACGGGAGAGAACGCACAGAATAGAATGCCGTATTCTTTCGCCAAGAAGAAAAAGAAAAAAGAAAACCCCCACCACCAAACAAAACCAGCAAAAAAAAAAAAAAAAAAAACCTAAAAAAAAAAAAAAAAAAAACACCCCACACATCCCCAAAACCGCACCACCCTACGTAGGAAAAAAGCGACCAAAAAAAAACGTATGAAGGAAATGACAGGGTAAAGGGGAAAGTCCGCATGGGACCCTAGAGCGTTAGGGACCATCATTTAGGGAGGCGGCGGTTTGCATCAACAGGTTAATTCTTGACGTCGAAGGTGCCAATATCAAGAGGACTAAAAAAATTGAAGAGGAAAAAGTAAGGGGAGAGGTGGTTTGGAATACTTGGAAGACCTCCGGCCCGGCAACTGCGAAGAAGAAAATCCCTCTCGGGGGGAGGGGAAAGGTAGCCCGGGCGTTTTGGGCAAAAATTATTGGGACGGGAGGTACGAATCACCGCATAACGTTGCGGGACTGGGCGGGGGGGAGAAAGTCCTAAAGGAGACAATACTTGGAATTGATAAGTGTCTTACAAAAAGGGCCCTTCCTACGGAAAAGGAGAA
>Ga0179591_1330780_pt1 | contig 16787 bp, 26 predicted proteins | sample CZOMad2_1_08_16f_FD_182891 | JGI IMG/M metagenome (GOLD analysis project Ga0179591, IMG submission 182891) | Vadose zone soil fungal communities from Angelo Coast Range Reserve, California, USA - CZOMad2_1_08_16fungal (PacBio error correction) | ecosystem: Environmental > Terrestrial > Soil >...
TCAAGTGTTAGCGATAGCGAAAAGTCGGGGCCGCGAATCATTATTCCAAGATCCTCGAATTCGACAATAGTAAAGTAATTCCTCGGAAAACCCTTTCTAAAAGTCCCCAGGGTCATTTTAAGGGAAATTGCTGCAAGTCACTGGAACATTGGTTGGGATTAAATTCGCGTCAACGGAGGGATAGAGATTGAGAACCTCTCACAATAATCAGATTGCCTGCATGGGGAGTCATAGTCTTTGACAAGAAGCGGAGACAATGCTAACAGGAAAGATTAAAGGGAAGAACTCTGAAAGGAAAACCAAGGAGAGTATTAGTAGGAAGCTTCTGAAAGTAAAAACCTCTTTGGTCTTCATTGTCGACTGAGAGTTGAAAATAGTAGCTGTAGAGGCCTTGTTGAGAACGTTGGTGGCTCCGTAGTCGAGGTTATCGAAGGGTGGGAATGGTAACCGAAAATAAGAATTGGAGTTTGATGGGGTGGGATGTTCAGTAAGCCGTACTAGAAGTCTGTTGATCTAAGGAAGTGTTGGTTAAAAAAGGGAAGGGCCGGACTAGTTGGGGGGAGCGATGTTTTGCTCTATTGCATGGCCATGACATGGTACTGGATGGCGAAATAAGTAAAATTGAGGGGAGGGGGACGTTCCGTCTGACCGCTTTGGGAGGGTGTACTTCCAGCCTGGGCCAAGAATCGAGCCTTCGTGGGGGGGGCTTTTAAGGGGGCATAACGGGGGGGGGAAAACTACTGGAGGCATCCGCATATCAACTATTACTTCAGATGATTGGTGTGGGGAGGGAGACAGAGAGAAAGTACGATCGTAGCGACGTTCTTGCGAAGCGTTAGCATCAACAGGGCCGCGGGACGTGGGATCCTCATCAGATGGTACTAATATTCTATACTTACTAGGAAAAGGGCCTATAAGTAGCTACAACAGGGTTGAAGGTGTAGGTGAGAAACTTCCTTGGGGGTCCCACTTTTTGAGTGAAGGGGGATTGTGAGGGAGTAGGAACTTGGCGGGTTAAGGCAGGGGTTGACTGAGATCAAGTTTCTCTAGCCATGAACTGCTCTCCATAGAGTGGGGGAAGGGGCGGTGAACCTGGATGGGGGGGCCTTGGGAAAGCTCGAGATCTGCTGCAGCCGATGGAAAAGGGGAGATAAGGCTCGAGGGCATGGTGGAGAGATGTCTAATGCCAAGAAGAGGGGGTTTGTGGAAAAGGAAAGGGAATTTCCCAAATCGAGATAGGAAACAAGTATTGTTTGAAAGGGGGTAGGGGGACCGAGAAAGAGGGGATGCACCGGCTCGTATGGAAGATTTTTGGTGGGGGAAGGGAATGATTTGGTCATGTCCTTAGAATGGTCATAGCAAGGGAAGGGAACCCCTCGATAACAAAACAGAAAGAGATTGGACTCCGGTCAGGGGGCAGCAGTTCAGGAACCTAAAGATGAACGACCCATGGTCCCCAGCAGTGGAACCGAGTCTCCCTGGAACATAGATATGTGCGGTATGTAGGGCATTGAAGGGAAGGACGATGAGGGACTGAAAGGGATTGACAGGTACTTTCCTTACGGTCTACTGCGATTCTCCGGCAACTTGGTCCGTCCGAGATTTCAAATAAGGAGTTTCAGGAATCCCTCAAGCACACAGAGGGGGGTTCATAGGGTGTTCATGGTACCCAAAAGGCGGAGTGATCGCGCACCGTGAAGCTTTGTATGTCTGAGTGGGAGAGGAAGGGGTTCTTGCGATCCAGCGGTCTGATTTCTAGACTTCCTCAGAAGGAATTATCGAATACTAAATAGTATGAAGAATGATCCAGATCTTCTATTTAAGGAGACAATTAATTATTCTTGCTGAAAGTCAAATGGCTGGCAGACAAGCCCGGTAGTCGAACAAGCCTCGTTGGTGGCGGATGCCAATGAACAACTAGGTAAAAAACCCTTGGGGGAAGTCTGTTGAATGGATTTAAGAAGTGGGGTTTGTAGGGAAAGAAAGATCCTGAAGGGGATGGGGACTTTTACGTTGGGTCCCTCTTAATTTCAGAGGGTAAAACGCTGATTTTGGGGGAAGCACTCCAAGGGGGTACGTAGGGTGATGGAAAGAAGAAATAAGCAGTCACAGGACTTGCTATTAGCTGGTAGGTGGTCTGTGCTTATCTAAAGCGTCGTATTCTGGGGCAATTTCTTTCTGAGGGGGGGACCCTTGTTTAATGGGGGGACAGGGCTGACGGCGGGCCATTTGGAAATTTTAGGGGCATTCCTGCAGCCAGCATTAGGTGCGATGGGTTACAACTAAGAGGACCTGGTGGGAAGGTATGAGGGCTCAGGAGGTGTTTATTCAGGGAGGTAACCGAAGAGTGCAGGCCATTGCGGAGAGAGTGGGGGGTGAGAAAGGATGCTTTTCTTTCTCGGGATGGGAGCTCTACAGAGTAATTCGGTACCGAGAGCTGAGGAAGAAGGGTTAATGCGGGAATTTGTATTGAGTAGTGGCTATCTCTCTCCCGGAACAAAACTTATTGGAAAAGGAAAGGCGGAGACCTACGCTCGGGCACTGCTCCAAATTCAATCGGCGCCGTAATTCTTGAAATCGAGTGCCGTCTCCCTTTGGTGGTTCAGTTTATGGGGGTGTTGGGGGTGGATGGTTTGGTTTTCCAGCTACTCGATCGAACCAGAGACAGAAAACAAATCATTAACTAACCACTCGCGCAAATTGGGGAATCGTATGGGACAAGGTCCAACGAAAATTGAAGGAGAGAATGCAACCATTCCCAGATTTAGCCAACAGAGGAAGCCGCCCGGGCGACTAGGCAGAAGACTCCAAACGCAGGATATCTTCATTGACCAAGAGGCTGCCAGAGAACGCAAAAGACGCAGGGACGCGGACGTCAGACAGGATAAGAAGCCAAGATCCCAGCCCTCTCTCTTCATGGACATGTTATACCCTCAGCTTGTTCATAACCTCACTACGCTAAGAGGGGGTTGCCTTCAGATCACCAACGATCTTCAAAACAACAAGGAAAGGGGCTCCGTATCCAACTAACTCTCCAACGCATGCCCTATAACTGGGAAGGCTAGCTGGAAACAACAAGGGACCTACCTAGAACCACGGGATTCAAGACCCCAGGGTGGGGGTTGGGTTGGGCGAGAGGGTCATGGGGTAACTTCACAATAGCGTTGCGCTATAAGCGGTATCGCGGCCGGGCATATAGGGGGTCTCGTGGGAATTGCTTGAGAAAATGGGAGTAGGCCTATCGCTTGAGTATTGGCAAGATCAGCTTGGAATAGGCTAAAATTCATGCTGAATGAGGAGATGGGCCTAGTGCCCGCCGGAGTACATCAGCTTGGGCGGGGTGGGTTGTGGGTGGTCGGTGTCTCTTCTTCCCATCGTAAGGCAAGGGAAAATGAGGGGTTTAGGGGCTGAAAAGCATTTTGAGATGTCGGTTCACAGGAGGGGACTTGACCTGGCCAGAGGCTAGGACCATAATTCCCGTTGAGAAGGAACAGTCTCAATATCGCAAAAAAAAAGACGAGTGACAGGCTTGGCATCACTGGATGTTGAGGGTAGATCCCGTGTCCTCTGTTGCGAAGAAAGCGTGTGGGCCCTCTTGGAATCCTTGACGTGCGATTTTGGGGCATTTCAAGAATACCGTGCCAGGCTTGACTTCTGGGGGTGTTAAGGGGGGGAGGGGGTGACGGGCGCTCGATCCGAGCGGCGACTAGCTACGGGCGCGCTGAATACAAGGGACCTATTTCAAGAATATCTCAGGGGGGGGTGAACCTTATCCTGGGCGAGGCATGAGGAGGAACCAAAAAAATGATTTGTGACGAGATATTGGGGGGTGTGGTGAAGAGATAATCATGATGGGGGGGGTCAGACGAAAGCAGGCTTCCAGCGTGAAGGGCAATTATACCTGGAGGTAAACAAGATCTCCAAAGAGAAGGGGGAAACAATGGGCCAAGAACAAGGGGGAAGGGGGCGAGAGTGGGAGAAGGGAGGGGAAGGGGAGGAGAGGGGAAGGGAGGAGAATGGTGGGCTAAGTAGGGAAGAAAGAGGAGGAGGGAGAAGGAGGGAGGAGGGAGCGGGGGGGAAGGGATCTGAGGAGGGAGAGAAGACTGGGGGGAAGAGGAGGGGGGGGAGGGGAGGATGGGGACCGGAGGGAGAAGAGGATGGGGAAAGGGTGGAGGAGGAGGGAGGGGGGGGATTGGGAGGGGGGGGGTGGGGGGGAAATGGGGGTGTTGGGGAGTTAGAGGAGAAGGAGTGGGGGAGGGAGGGGTAGGTAGGGATGGGGATATAAGCGTGGGTGCAGTACAGGTGGGGTGAGGATGTTGGGAGGATGTGGGTGAGGGGGTTGGGTGTGATGAAGGTTAGAAGTAGTGGATGGCCAGGCAGAAGATGTGGGTACGGGGGGGTGGGAGCGGGAGAGGGAAGAGGGAGAGGAATAGGAAACTGTGGAATGTGATGGGTTGGGGAGAAGGTGTCGAAGGGGAGAATGAGGAAGATGGTAGGTGACAAGAAGGAGATAAAGGAAGGGAGAGTGGGGAAGTGGGGGAGTTAGAGGAGGAGAGGCGGGGTAGGGGGGGGGGGGGGGGTGGGAGGAGTAGAGGGGCGAGGGAGAGGGGCAGGGAATGGAGAGGAAGATGAGAGGAGAAGGTGGGGGGGGCGGAGGGAGGGGAGTAAGTAGGAGGAGAGGGGTTTGGAAAGTAAACGAGGGAGGGATAGGGGGAGTGGTGGGGGGAGTGAGCATTGGGCGGGGGAGGGGGGAGAGGGGAGTGGGGGGATGAGATGTGGGGGACATGAACAGGAGAGGGGGGGGCTGGATAGGAGGGGGGAGAGTGGGTTGTGTGTGGAAAGTGGGGGTGTAGGGAGGGAGGGATAAAAGAGGAGGAGATGAGATGTTAGGTGGAGGTGAGATAGGGGGGTGACGGATGGAATGAGAGAGTGAAAAGGGGGGGGTTTGTGGTAGTGTGGGGGGGTGGGGCGGGGGTTTGTATAAGGAAGGGGGAGAAGGGGGAGGGTGAAAGGATGAAGGAGGGGAGGGTGGTGACAGGTGGGGGGGTAGAGAGGAGGGGGGGGGGAGGGGAGAGGGGAGAAAACGTTACAAGAAAGAGAAAACAGGCACATGGGGGGGAGGGAGGGGACGGGGTGAAGTGGGGGAGAGTTGAGAGTGGGGGAGCGGAGGGGAGTACGGAGATAGAAGTGGGAGGTGAGGAGGAACTAGGTCAGAGAAGGGGAGGTAAGTGGGAGTAAAAAGGGGATGGGAAGGGGGCGGTGAGGGGGGGGGAAAAGCCGGGAGGGTAGAGGGTAGGAGGGGGATCGTTGCAAGGGACGGGGAGGGGGTTGTAGAAAGATAAGGGATGCAGGAGAGGGGGACGAGAGGAGGGAGGGGGGGGCGGGGGTGGGTGGTGAGGAGTGGATGGGGAAAGTAGGGTTAAAGGGGGGGGGAGGGGGGTAGGTGGATAGATAGAGGGAGGGTAAGAGGAGGGAAGAAGGGGGGGGTAGGGGACAGGTATAGGGAAGGGGTGTGTAAGGGTGGTAGGGGGGGGGAATGAGAAAAGAGAGGGAGGCGGGGGAGGGGGTGGAGGAGGTGCGGAGGGGCAAAAGGGGGAGTGTGAAGGTGGAGAATTGGAGAAGAAGGGGGGGGGGGGGGGGCAGTTGGAAGGAGGGGGGTTGGGGGTGGGTGGGAGGAAGGGAGGGTAGTAGGGGGAGACTGCCGAGGCGGAGTGGGGGGGGTGTGGGGAAAGCATGAAGTACGAGTGGGTAGCGAAGGTCGGTGGGAGAAGGAGGGGTAGGTGGGGTGGGGCGGGGGTGGGGAGGGGGATGTGGGGGAGGGAGGGTTGGGTGGGAGGGGGGGGGGGGTGTAGGTAGGGGGGGGGGTGTGGGGGCGGGAGGAGATGGAAAGGTGGGAATGGGAGGGGAAGAGGAGTGGAAGCAGCGATAAGGAGGGTACAGTTGGAGGTGAGTAAGGGGGGGGGGGGAGAAGAAATGGAAGAAGGGAGGAGGCGCAGTGGGGATGTGGGGAGGGGGGGAGAGGGAATGGGGGGGGAGGGTGGTTGCATGGATGGGGGGGGGCAGGGGGAAAAAAAGGCGACTAGAAGGAAGGAAGGGGGAGAAAAGGGAGGGGGATAGAGGTAGTGAAAGTGGAGGCAAGGGGGGGAAGGTGATGAGAGGGGGGGGAGGGGCAGAGCGGTCAGAAAAGGAGGAGGGGTGGAGGGTAGTGGGAGGAGGCGAGAGAAGAGGGGGGCGGGGGAGGGGGGATGGTGGTAGGAGGGGGGGGAGAAGTTGGGGAAAACTCTGTACCAGGGGGGGGGGGGGGGGCGGGAGGTAGGATGGCAGGGTGAGGGGATGAGTACAGAGCAGGTGATCAGGATGCAGGAGGGAGGGAGGAGGAGGGGGTGGGGGGGGTGAGGGGGAAGGGGGGGAGAGAGTGGCAGGTGGCGAGGGAGGGGGGGGGGGGGGGGTGGAGAGAATGGGGGGGAGTGAGGTAGGGGGGGGAGAGGGGGAGTGCGGGGGCTGTTGGGGGGAGGGGCAGTAGTGGGGGTTTGAAGGGGGGGTAAAGGGGAGGGGTGGGGGGGGGGGGAAGGTAGGGAAGCGGGGAGAGGAGGAGAATTCGGGAGATGGCTGGGGTGAAGGGAGGGGAGAAGTTTAGGAAGCGGCTGAGCAGGTGGGGGCAGGAGGAGGGGGGGGAGGGGGGAGGATACGGAGGGGGAGTGTAAACGGGGGAGGTCTTAAACTAGAGGGGGGGGGGGAGCTGAGTGAGGAACGACTGGGGCGGAGGAGAGGGAGGGGGCGAGGGGGGGGGGATGAGAAGGTGGAGGGGGAGGCTGGGTGCGTGGAGGAGGGAGAGGGGGAGGAGGGGCAGGGGTAAGAGTGGGGGTGCTGGGTGGGGGGAGGGGGAGGCAGCGGGTGGAGGGGGGACTGAGAAAGAAGGGGGGGGAAGATAAGAGAAAGGAAGGCGGGGGTAAGTAAAGGGAGATAGGGGGAGGTAGGGGGAAAGAAGCGCTGTAGAGAGGGAGGTAATAGGTAAAGGGAATAAAAAAAACGGAAAGGGGGGGGGGGATGGTGAGGGGGAAAGGTGGGGTGGGGGGGGCGAGAGAGGGGAGGAAGGAGAAGGGGGGGGGAGCAAGGGTGGACGGCGGAGGAGGGGGAGTGGGTAGTAGGGGACTGAGAGTTCGTGGAGAGGTGAGTGTGGGAGTGGGGTGGGGGTTGCGGGGACTGAGGGGTGAGAGGCAGGGGGAGGGGGGGGGTGGGGGGGGGGTTTAAGTGGGCAGGGGCAGGAAAAGGGGCAGTGGATAGGGAGGGGGTGGGGTAGAGGGGGGTGGGGGGGGGGGAGGGGTTGAGAGTTAGGGTAGGGGGGGAGGGGGGGGGGGGGTGAGGTGGGGTGGGCAGTGAGGGAAGGAAGAGCAGGGAGAGAAAAAGGCCAGTGAGGGGAAAGAGGATGTGAGAGGGGGCAGTAGAACACGAATATCACTATGTCTGGGGGCATTAGTGTCTGAATAAGAGAAAGACCCCCGAACGATCTCTTACATAGGGAGAAGATCCAAGTTAGACACTGAAGAAGGGGAAGTCAGCCAATTTATGAAAAATCACGGCAAAAACATTTGGACGGGGAGGAAGCGGGCCACTCTGACCGCCATAAAAAAGGGGTGGTGATATTCTGGGATAACTTAGCGGCAAATTAGGTAAAAGATAGCAGGTAGGAAGAGGTGAGATCTCACACGCAACTCCGAAACAGCACTTCTCAGAAAAAAGGAGTTCCACCTCGATCAGCATTGGGAAAAACATCATCGGTAGGGGGAAGCTCTAGTCCCCAGGAAGACTCAACGATTGGGTCAATCCAACCGCTCCGCGAACAAGACGGACTACGGGTAAAGGGATTTCCTTCGAAGCCGGATAAAGCAATGGCTCCCTCCCTCTCTAAGGAGTCTCGTAGCCCGGCCACCACACTCGAGGGAACTCGTCGAAAAGAGGACGCAGGTTAAAGACTTACTGAAGTCAGGGGGGGGGTTGTGGGGGGGGGGTTGGTGGGGGTGGTGGGGGGGGGGGGGGGGGGGGTTGGGTGGGGGGTTGGGGGGGGGGGGGTGTTGGGGGGTGGTGGGGGGGGGGTGGGGTGGGGGGGGGGGGGGGGGGGGGGGTTGTTTGGTGGGGGGTGTTTTTTTGGGGGGTGTGGGGGGGGGGTGGTTTTGTGTGTTTGTGGGTTTGGGTGGGGGGGGGTTTGGGTGGGGGTGGGGGGGGTTGTGGGGGGGGGGGGGGGGGTGGGTGGGGTGGGTTTCAAATCAGAAAAATCCCGCCGCGATCTAAGCACTAAAGAGAGGTCGAACTACACTGGGACTCTCCGAAATGGAGAGGGCTAATCAATTATCCACTAAAAGGGGGCTCGGACCACACCACATTCTATAAGGAAATCAGTCGGCTCTCTTACCTGAAATCAGGCCGCAACAGAGAAAAGGAAACGAGTGTGAAGCCTTCGGCTCCTTCGCTACTGAAAAAAACAACACAGGAGAGTAGAGATAGGAGACGAAGGAGCATAATGCATTTTCGGCAAGAGTCTAGGCAAGAGGAAGCCTAGTCCGCGCTGAGGGGGAAACCGATAGTGGTGGTGGGGCCAGTGGAGCTAGTTAAGCATTGTAGTGGGATCATTTTCGGTAATCGAGGGGGGCTACAAGACGATGTGATGGAGGTGTATCGGAACGGGCAGCATTTGGGGAAGAAGAAGGTGTGTCTAGTAGTGGAGGGGAAGTTACTACACGAAGGCTCTCCGGAGAAGCGTAGGATGGCTGTGAAGGAAAGAGTCGCGTCTGGTTCCAGCCAGTGCGGCATGCGCTTTGTGAAAAGGGAGGGAAGGTTTGTTGTATGGGAAGAAAGGTCGACGGGCGGGAAAAAGCCTATCCGGAGGAAAAGGAAATTGACTTTAAGATCTACGATATCGGGGGAACGCATGCCTGTTCTAGAAGGGGGGGGACTTTGTCAGGAGGGGAAAGAAATCCGGCGATTTGGGGAAAGCAGGGGGAAAGCCGTGGGTGCTGGATCAGTTCTCGACCTACTCCTTCAGAACAACTTGGGTTAAATTCTGTTATCGACTGTTCACCAGTGCAATCAGGGAAGAAGGTTCTCACTTCGGCGGTGAGGGGTATTCGGGGATGACTGGGAGCCATAACATCCACTTGTAGGAGGAAGAGGACTCTCTAGGGGGGGGCCAGGGAGGTTATATCGGGGTGTAGCCCTTTTTGAGGGAAAATAACCTCGGTCTGAGGAAGAGGACGATGCGCGGCTGGGGACCCAATCATCGTATCTAAGGGTTTGAGAAAGAATGAGGATGTGCCCAACTAGATAGAGGGCTTTCCCAAAAGGTTAACAACCAAAGTTGTAGAGGGATTTTTTGGTCTGGGGGTGGGGGGGGGGGTCCGATAGGTACCTGAAGGAGTTTGAGTAGCGGGGGGGTATATTGGGGGGTTTTCCTTTCAAGGCGAGCTGACGTTATATACTTGAAGGTAAAGGGAATTGGGCACCCAAAAGGGTCACCTTCGTCTTCTTTACATTATTACCAGGGAGGTCCTCATTCGGCACGGGGCCAGTTTTCTCGCGGCACTTGCCCTTGAGCCCTTGACATCGATCAGGCTTTGTTCTTATACATTTGATGGAAGTCCTGAAGGTACGTGCGGCTTTGACTCATAGGACAATGACTGACAAGATGGCAACTCTTTCTTTAAAGTCCAGGGAGTTACTCCTTACAAATGGAACAATACTTGTTTTCCACGAAGAACAGGGGCTCAGGAAAGGACATGGAATATTACCCGCAGAACACAGATGTAGGTGTTTAGCGGAAGTATCCAGCTCATTTCAGAAGGTCCTCCTGGATGATAATGATCGGAAGAGTAGTCCAAGGATTGATCAGACGGAGGCTCAAGAATTGCTCCTGGCACTGATCGAATCTGCTCAGAAAGGAGCACAACCCGGATCGAAAAAGCACCAAAGGGGCTTTACCAAAGAAAATCAAACCACAGAAAGTGGGGGGTGAATCCAGGGGGAGTGCTTACTTGGTTGGGGTAGTTCCAACAGAGCTTTAAGTAGAAGGCATCGGAGGTGAGTGGGCGGACCGGGGGACACTCCAATCGTTTGGATCTTTGGTGGGAGAAAAGGAAAGGCGAATCTTAGAAATGTGAGGAAAATATGATGAATGTAATCAACAAACCAGAGAACGATAACACACAAGAAAAACATAGAGAAGAGCCAGACACAGAGATTGTCTCACAATCTAGAAAAGAAAATCAGAACTCACAGCGGGTACAAAACAGAAAAAAAAAACGAAATTCCGTATGATGCAATCAAGAAAGAACAACGCAAAATTAGCGGTCGGGGTAAGCTGGAGGGAGAATAGGGTCGTCTGGTTATTTTCTTAAACCAAAAACACTATGCAAAGCAGAAAAAACACCAACAACTGAGAGGGGGAGAAAGCTCTAAAAGGAACAAGAAAAACATAATGGAATTCTTACTTCAATCGTGGTTGTGTTATGAAGCTACCTGGTGGAGAGGTGCAACCTGGGTCAGAAGAGTTGTGACTTTATTTGTTTTCTGTCTCTGGCGAACTGTCGAGTGAGGGGGAAAGGGGTAGTGAGGCCTTAAGAATCCCCTATGCTGAAGGATCTTTCTAGAGTCTTGATTATATAAAAGAAACAATGATTATGATTAAAAGAGTAAAAGAATGAATCGTACGGGGAGCGTACCCTCATTAAATAACGGGATTCCCGGGATAAGTATACTGCCGCTTGAAAGGACTGCTCCGCTCTGATGCTCACAAGCTCTGACGCACATCATCAGAAGGAAAACAGATCCCTCAAAAATTCGGGGTTAGGCACTTCTGATAGTAATCACGAAACATTTCCCACGTAAAGAAAGACTTGACGGGGTTGGAGGATGTGTTCTCAAAAATCTCAGACAACTTTCAGAGGGCAGGGTCATAGAGAGCCCATAACCTCCAGCATATATACAGCCCTGCTCCCAAAAAAAAACAAAAACGCCACAACCGCTCCAGTCCTTCCATACAGAAAGCCACTGAGAGGCAAGGAAGATCCCCTCCCATAACAATACTTCTTGGGAGGGGTTCCCAATCATATCTTCAACATGTAGGTGGCCTCTTTTGACCGCTGTTTCCTGAAGAGAAAGATCTTCAACCCCATGACTGCAGAAAAAAAAGGAGGACCATAATCTAGGCAGGGGCGCTAAGGACGCGCGGGAACCACCAACAGTAAGAGAGACCCTATCATATGAACGGCAGGTGGGGGATCGGCGATGGGAGAAGTGTGGGTTCTACTGTCCTAAAGGCTGTTCAGAAGGCCTTCCCTGTATGAGAGTGTTTAGGCGATACTGGGGGGGGGACTGATATTACTCTTGGACCGGCAACAGAAAAAGGATCGCGGGGTTACCGATAAGTAACTTATAACCGAGGCCGTCCAGAAAGACGATAGGATTGCCGAAAAGCCAGCAATCCTCGGTCTGTGGGGGGTATATCTGTCCCAGGCGTGGAAGGAGAGGGGGAAAGCTGGTGATGGCGTAGTTGAAATAGCGAAGGCACCGGCTTGAAGGGAAAAGTGCCCGGGGGAGCACAATGCCCATGGGCTACTGAAGCAGCCAGGAACCAGATCATATAGAGATGAATTTACCTAGAGGGTGGTATTAACCGGGAAACGCGTGTCAAAAGAGGGGGTATCAACTTTGACTCGGGGGATTAGGGATTTCGGGAATGTCCAGAAGAAAACGTGAAGGCGGCGGTGGTGGATTGGGGCATAATCATCTCAGCTCCTCGCGAGAGGAAGAAATGAACGAAAGATCACAATTCCACCTTGGAACATCGGAGCAGGGGGGGAACCTTCGAAGGGGGGGTGTCCTCAATACAGAAATAACGTAAAAAAATGGAACATCTACAAGTGGGGGGTGGGGGATAACATGGATGGGAACAAGAGTCTGTGAACAGGGCACAAGACTTCAAGAAGAAACATAGGGAACGCCTAGCAAAAAGGGTCGAATCGCCAGAATCCAGCAGAGGGCTCGAACTATTATCGAAGGGGAAACGACAAGAAGAAACCTCTATCCTAGCCGGTAAGTCATGAGAAGGCGCTTGGAGAGAGGAAGCCTACCGCGAAGCGGGGGGGAGGCTACTCCCTAACTCAAATCGTCCTTACTCACACAGGTTTGGGACTTTAGTAAGGGGAGGTCATCCTCAAAAATCCTCATTTTGGGAGAGAATATATGAGGGTGAAAAACGTAATCGAAAGGAGTAAATAGAAAGATGCTGAGTGGGGACCAATGGATGGAAGGGTGGAGTGATATGTGACGGGAGCAGGGCCGCAATGTAAGACCTCACTCCTGAGAGGCCTAGCATTTCAAAACACAACGATCAATCAAAATCGACTGAGGAAGAGGGAAAAATATGGCTCCGGATCAAGGGATAATCAAAACCGCCTGTGGAGCAAACCTTCCCAGACTCATACGGGAATTCTGGAAAATGTAAAACTTCGGCCAAGGAGTAATCGAACTGTCACGAGGGAAACCCCTCTCATGAAGAGTTAAAAAAAGAAAGGGGCAACCGTAATCGGATGGAACTCATCGGCAGCCCCCAACCTAAACACACAACGGGAAACTTCACAAGTGTCCGTGGAAGGAATCCACTTCCATTCCACGTAAAAAATTCGTCATGGGAGCGAGAGCGTCACCGGGGGGGGGAGTTAAACGTCGGTCGCAATCTACGCATGGGAGGGCGCCGAACGACGAGAATATGTGCCTGACTGGAGGCGAGAAACTAGCGGGGAAAATTCTGCCGGACGCGTACGTTCACCTGGGGTACAGGTACGTCGGGGAAGGAGCAGAAACTCAACACAACAACTTTTAATTAAATATAAGGAGCCGCCGTACGTCTTTAAAAACGATGGCATTTCTTGGAGGCTCTATATGGTATAGGGCCGCCAGCGGAATTTCCGAACGTTGTTGGGCGCCATCTGAACCCGAAAGGTCATGCAGGTGAGACGCCTTAGAAAGGCCTTTGCGGGGCCGCAGGTCGTAGGCCAAATACGAAGTTTCTGGGGGGGAAAATCTGGAAGATGGGGTGTTGGACAGGGACGCCCAGGAACGATAAATGCTCGGTGGGGGGGCCGCAGATGTGCCAGCATCCGCGCCGAGGAGAAGAGGTTATGGGGTTGAGGGGATAGGGAGGTCGCCGCGAGGGCTTCCCAAGCAAAAATTAAGACCCTTCATGTCGGGAGCTTCTGTTCAGGGGATAAGGGTGGGGGAATTTGGTGGCCCAAGGGGGGAGGAAGGCGGAAGCTAGTGACTCATTCCGCGGAGCTTTTGGGCTTAATCTTAGGGGGGAAGAGGTGGGGTAAATGGAATCTCCTTTCGATCGGGGAAAGTGTGTCTATTGCGTCGTCATCAACGGGTTCAGGGGGGAGAAACGGGGGGGGTCCAGTAAGAGTTCTTTTACCGGAAGTTTGCTATAAGTGTACCAGCTCAAAACAGGGGGGGGCGTGGGAGATTCAAAGTCTCCAGCATTGAATTACGTTCGCAAACGGGTGGCGGAAGGCGGGCGGTGAGGGAGGAGAAAAGTGGTCTTACGGATGGTGGAAAAGGGGGGGAAAATGGGCTCACTGAGAGGAAGCTCCGCCTGGGGGGGGGCGATGGATCTTGAAAGGGGGGGGGGGAGCAAGGGGTGGTTCCATTCATCTCTAAGTTCTAAGTACTTGCGTAGTGCTCTTTTAGATTTCCTCCGTGCATCGAGAGAGGGTCTATGGTGTTTTTGAAATCATTCGGGAGTGTTTTTCCGGCAAAGATCTAGGTGCTGGGAACTAGATTATCCAACCGTTTTAGATATCGGAAAATCATTTTTTTGGGCGGGGGGGTTTCTTATGCCCATCCAGCTGGGGGTCCGTAGCTAGTAGAAGTTGGTTGTTGAGTGGATTTGCGGGGGAAGTGTTTGAGCTAGAGAGTGCACTGCACCATTCTCAAACCCGCAAATAAGTCCAGGGAAGGTTAAATCCAGGGAAAGGGGGGGGGGCAGCTCAAGGGAAAAACGTGGACTCCCCAAGAGGAACCGATACCTTACTCCACAGCAGGGGGAGTCTTACAGTGGAAATGTAAGTCGAGGGGAGGCTGCTTTTACATAATGCAACCATTGCAGGCGGGTTAAGTGGCCCAGGCTTAGGTGGAAGAAATTCGCCGTGGGAAAAAAAAAGCTTGGATATTCCAAATCACTGGGGGGTGGGGGGAAAACCACGCACCAGGATGGTCATCATTACGTCAGCTGAGGGAACGCCAGGGGCCATCTATGGTGGCAGGGGGAGGCTTCCTAGCACTCTCAGTTTTTCGTTCAGGAAGTCCTTTATGAAAAAGTCGAGTAAAACTAACGAGAGAGATTAGGGGGGAAACACGATGCGGAAATTCTCCCGTCAAAAAGAAGGACTCAGTCAAATCCTGCCCAGAGAGACCGCGGCTGGAGCTAGGGGAAGTGTGCCGGATAGTAAAAAAAACATTGGCACCAAATGGGTGCGTAGGATCAGGTGTCTTAGTCTTCTGGGGGAAAGAAGTCCACGTGTATAGTGAAGGTTGGTCCTTTAGTGGTTCCTTGGTCAGGGGCGGGTTTAGCTAGGGGGGGAGTAGTGGGAAGATCGACTTCATTAGGGTTGATCCGTATGATTTCAAGAAGAGTGCTATGCTTGTAGGGGCGGAGATGAGAGTGGGTGTTAAATCATGTAGGAGGTTTTTCTTCTTTTATACAGGGGGGGACGATGGGAAGAGCTTCGTATTTTTGATTTTCTGGGCTGAAGACTATTATGGTGGGAGGGGTGTGAAAAAAATACTCTAATCTTTGAAGTCTGAAATTGCTAAGAAGTGTGATAAGTACATACGATGGCTCACAAAACATGTATAAGGAGGGGGGGGGGGGGGGGTTTGGGGACTTTGTTGTTTTTTGGTCAGAGACTGAGGAGTATTGCAGAGATGAACAGCTAAAGAAAAAGTATCTATCTTGAAGAGTGGCGGGTCTATCTTAGGGGTGTCAGTCGGGAGCTCAAAAAGCAACAACAAGGGGGGGAGTAGAAAATATATTGTTCACTAAGCCCGATTCTCCCGGTCAAGGGCCTCTGGAATGATATTCGGTATCTCTGCTCAAGCAGCCCTAATCACTCATCCCCTCACATAAAAACAGAAAAGTACCGAGAAAACGACGCGTAGAGGATTATCTCCTGAGCACAAAAAACCATGTCACGAAGAGCTCTAACAAAGAATGGTCGAGGGGACTAAACCTGCATCAAATAACGTCCCTAAAACTTTCATCATAAAAACCGTCTCATCTCGGGCAACACTTCTCTTTGTATAAACGCCGATCCACCTCGAAGGGCCTAATTCTCGTCACTAACTTGAACTCCCTACCCTCTCGGCCTGCATTTCCGTCATGTCAAAACCCCGCGTTTGTCTCCCCCGAGGCTCGTCGGACTCTGTTCTAGAGAATGAAAAAAGGAATGGTAAATCAAGGGAAGAAAATCTAGGCGATTCAAAAGAGTGCTTGGGGACGAGAACAAAGAAAATAATCACACTTGCAATATAAAACGTTTTTAGCGACGAGGGGGTTCGGTTTTATACAGGACGCAGGAGCGGGGTGGGGCAGATCCTTTATGCTCTTTGCTTAAAAGGAGATTGACTGTATATAGGCTGAAAACTAGAACCAGGTATCACGTCATATGGAAAGAAAATGAGGAATTCCGGGGAAATCGTGAGAGGGAGAAGAAGTGGCGCTCCATAATCCATCTCTGGGTGCTTCCCTATCTGCAAAGTCGTCAAGGGCCAAAAGGGGGATGGGTAAGGGGGGGTTGGAAGAAAGTGTCTAACATGGGGCAACTTTACTTGGGGTACGACCTAATCAGTTTCCATCGGGATCGGGGAAGAAACGTTGGAAAGGTGAAAAAACGAAAATGTCAAAGAGAAGAAGGACCATCGAACGAGGACCCTGGTGCAGACAGACAAAATGATGTTGTATTTCCGCAGTTGACCTTTAAAAGCTAAAGATGATTCGTGAGGCGATGGGATGGGTGGCCTAGAGGGATGAACCGTCGGGCTGGGAGTGGGGGACTTGGTTGACTAACTCAGATCTCCGCGCTTCCGAAAAATTACAACAAAAGCAAAGCAATACACAACCGGGATACACGCGAAGGGGTAACCTTATCGGGGGGCGAAGATACCAACCAAAGGAAAAAAAGGTGTTGAGTCTACATTTGGGTTTGGTGGATAATCAGAGGTAGGGTTCCCAATCTGAGGAAGGTGCATTAGGACTTATAATAGAACATCTCCCGGGGAGCCGATTCACTTGGGCAAGCCAAGCTCATGACCAGCAGATAGGAGTTACTAATTAGTTCGGGAGAAAATACACCCTATATAAGATCTGTTGAAAATTATGGACAAGGAGCGAGACCGAAAAACCCGTTCACAGAAATCCCAGGGACGACCACTAGACACCCCTTGTTCAGGGGAACAAAGATGGAGCAGAAAGTAATACGAGAACCTTTTTGGAGAAACGGAGAGTCTAAGAGAAAACCAACGGTTACGATGCGCTGGGGAGACACTTCCCGGTGTAAAAGGGGGAAAGACTTCCGCAGCAGAGCCAAAACGTCTAAGGTACATTGGTCAGGATACAAGAAAAACGAAGAAAATCTCATCGGGGAATGCTCGCGGGTCGAGCTCAGATTTAAGAGACTTTTCAAAAGGAAAAAAAACCTGACTCACAAGAAGCGACTCCGAGGCTTTTGAACTGGGAGGTT